>ENA-UOJG01000950-UOJG01000950.1-human-gut-metagenome-genome-assembly--contig:-C47-NODE-950-length-34653-cov-23.098127_pt1 | contig 34653 bp, 26 predicted proteins | sample MGYA00242340_ERZ723887 | MGnify/ENA metagenome assembly ERZ723887 | reverse complement strand
GTTCTTCTTCCGGGAGTACGGCTTTGCTTTGTGTTGCATCTTCGTTGTATTCCTTGATTAAAGATTGAAATTCGGGGAGCGAGCGAAGCGGATCCATATCGTCATCATGTTCGATATGGGCAAAGCTACGATACCCTTTTTTCAGCGCATCTCGTAATGCATCCAAAGCTTCCTGGAAACGCTCCATGCGAGTCAGGAGACAGGCTTTGTCGTAATAATTTCCCGCACTTGTGGAATCCGAAGCCAGAATTGCATCCATCCAATCCAAAGCCTCGTCATCATGCCCGAGAAAATGAAGCGCATAATGGCGGCAACTGCCACTTTGGGGAATTGTATCCAGCCGGATGACCTCTTCAAAGTCAGAACGGGCCTTTTCATTCTCTTCGTGACGAAGGTACAATTCGCCTCGCATGAGATAGATATACGGAAAGCTTTTGTCGACGTCAATCCCGGCATTGTAATCCCGCAAGGCAGAATTATCATCACCCTGCAGTTCATGGCACCATCCCCGCTGGTAATAGGCAAAGGCGACGGTCGGTTCAAGTTCGATGCCCCTTGTAAAATCAGCAATAGCCTGCTCATATTGCCCGCCATGTCGATAAAAATCGCCTCGGTTTACAATCGCCGGATAATTGCTTTCATTTCCAGTTTCTATGCAACGGGGCATGTCAGCGACAGCCTGCTCCCAATCTCCGGTCTCATTGTAACAAATTCCCCGATAATAATACAATCGAGCCGAAGAGCCGTACTCCTGTTCCAATCGATTATACTCGGCAATCGCTTTTGCATAGTCTCCGCACCACTCATATATGGATGTTCGCAGCCATTTCCAGGGAAGACTGTCTTGTGTTTTGTTGATTCGTTCCGAAACCCGGGCCAGAGCATAGCTCGCATGTTTTCTGCAAATGGATTCAATGGAGACCATATCCGGGTCATCCGATTTGTCAAAATAGATTAACGCATCGTCGATTGCCAAATCTACATTGCCTGTTTTGTCGTAAATCTGCATCCGGAAATGATAGATTTCGTCATAATCAGCATTATAGCGTTCACATTTGTCGATCCATGACATAGCCAGATCATATTCGCCTCGGACAAGTCCATTACGGGCCAGACCAATCATGGCGGCCTGGTTGGTAGGCTCTTCGTTCAGGATTGAACGGTAATCCGTATCGGAACGAGTATAGTTGTCCAGTTTGTAATGAATCTGCGCCCGTTCAAGAAGGATCTCAGACTTTAATCCATCACGGTCATGAGCAGACAGACGACAAGCTGTATCGAGGTCGGCCAATGCTTGATTCATATTCTCGAATTGTCGGGCATAAATCATCCCCCGCCACAAATAAAGAGCGCTTTCCGAGTGTTTGAATCGCTTGGGCTTGTAGCATGCTATCGCCCTGTTGATGTCTTGCAGTGCGAGATCGTATCTCTCCTGGATGGTATGAATGCACGAGCGCAAGAACAAGGCATCCACATGCTGAGGGGCTTCCTCTAACTGCAAATCAAGCAGGTGCAATATCTTTTGCGGATTGCCGTCGTTTTCGTAGAGCTCCTCGGCCTGTCTGAAGTAGTAATCGGATGGTTGTTTCTTTTGTGCGATACCGAACTGAATTCCGGATAGAAAGATTACGACAATTAGAAAGAAATTCTTTTTCATGTTATTATGTGGTATTTAGTTGATTATGCGGCAAGGAGACCTGCTTCGGCAATGTGGGTATGACATTGTTGCAGGCGAGTCATAAAATTTCGACGACAATTAAGATTTCGCTCCAATTTGGAGATATCACATTTCAGTTGAGTTCTTTCATTTTGTAATTTGGGGTATTCAGGGAATTGATTATCGTATGCCTGTTGTATCTCTTGTCGAGCTATTTCGGGATTTTTCTCATATAGTGTATCCAATGCCTCTTCATGTTTCATGATGGCTTTACTGCATACATCCAGTTCGTTGTTTTTTTCGTTCAGTTGAGCCCGTAGTTTATCTATTCCGCAATGAATCTTCCCCATATTCTCTTCAATTTCAGATGCAATCTGGCGATTGTGATTTTTAATTATCTGAATTGCATCCTTGGCTGGTTGATATATGGCCCCGGCTTTTTGAAGTTTATTGATGAAGCGAAGAGCGTTGGTTGTCTTTTCTGCTTTGAAAACAATTGCCAGCTCATCCGGGTAGATTTGATAACTTTGAAGATCGTTCCCGAATAGATTGTGAACGGAATATAATCCGTCAGATTCCGGTTTTCGTTTTTTGAAATCCTCAAGAATCGTCTTGGGATTCTGTCGAATTTCGTTCAGCCCCTCCAACATCTCTGTAATTTCATGTTCCAGCCAGTCGTGAGCGAAAGAAAAATCGCCTTGTTGGGCTCGGTTACCGATATCGGCAACAAAATCAAGAGCAACCTGCCAGCTTTTACGTTCCGTATTGTAGGACCGCGTATACGCAATGATGTCGGCCATGCGGGCGTAATAGTATCGGACAAGCTGCGAGTAGGGCAACAAGTCTATTCCCTTGTAACGCACATTGACGAAAAAATAGGAAGAAGCTCCATATCCGAAGTTGGTCATTACTTTAATGTCGAGATTCTTGCTGATTTTGTATAGGATATCTTTCCATCCGATTTTCTCATGTGACATCATGCGGATGGCCGGCTGTTCTTCGAGTTTGGAGGATGTCGCCGTAAAATCAACGGCCTCGATATAGCGAATTGCTTGGGCCAAAAACGTCGATTTAAGCTGCTCTTCGTAACGTTTCTCCTCTTGAGCAATCTCTGTGGGCATCATTGCTTGGTTGATGAATGGTCCACTTTCGGCATAACGTCGACGGATTTGTTCTTCAATCTGCTGTTTCCCGGCCTTGTATTCGTCGAACCTCAACATTTGGGGATAACATACACAACCTATGTAGGAGGATGAATAGCTGTACGGGAGACAACAGTCATACGCTTGTTTTTTGCTGTGCTTGAAGTGCATTTCAAAACACTCCTGAAGGTCCAATACCGTGCGATTGGGATTGTTGGCCATTGCCTTGAGTTTATTCAGAAGTTCGTCCGATTTTTGGATGTCAATCCGTTCATACGAGTAAACTCCGTCATTCTCCTTGACTACTCCAATGTAGTCTCTGTTGATTTCCTGATTCATGTTAACTTATTTTTGAATTTGTCGATTTCTTTCGTGCTTCCATATGATATTCGCACAAAACAAAAAAGGTAACCCGAAAATCGGATTACCTTTTCAAATTAAAAGCTGGAACTTAATCCAACATGATGAATGCCGCCCAATAATAGGGGTTGGGGTGTTTTTCTTTGACAGCCTGTTGGGCAATGGCAAAAGCCTCCCGTTTGGAGTGTCCGGAGAGCAAGTGCTCGTAGAATGTTTGCATCATCAATGAGGTCGCATTATCATCTACGCGCCACAAACTCATAATCAAAGTTTGTACGCCGGCTTTTTTGAAAGCTCGTTGCAATCCAAATACACCTTCGCTGGTAATCTCTCCCAGCCCGGTTTGGCAGGCTGACAATACGACCAAATCTGTTCCGCTTAAATCCATCGTGGCAATCTCTTCCGCCAAAAGGATACCGTCTTCCACATTTGCAGGAATCGGTTGGTTCAACCAAGCCCGCTGTCCTCCGGCGAGAATCAGTCCAGAGCGTTTCAATGAATTATCCTCAATATCCCTGGATGGTTCCAAGTTGAACGCTTGAAAATAATCCCGTTTCCGAGCCTCTTCATCCTTGAAGAAGAATCCATGAGTTGCAAGGTGGATAATCGGTACGTGCTTGCCAGACAGCGCTTTGAACGACTCTTCCGTTCCGGCGGTCTCGGTGTATCGTTCCGGCCGAATCCCATGCTCGTACATTTGCCGCGCAATCTTTTCGACTTCCGATTTGGTTGCCGAGAGATAGCTCCAACCCTCGCGCATGGTGCTGTCCGCAACAAAACCGCGCGAGGCAACATAATCGTCTGTCGAGTGATAGGTGCGGCTCTGTGCAATCATCTGTGTTGAATCCATCTCATAAATCAGTCCGCCGTACAGAGTGGCATTCGTATATTTGACTTTCGGCTTTTCAATACAGAGCTGACGGGTTGAGGAGACCCGGTATAAGTTGTATTTCTTATTGGCTTGTCGTCCTATGGAGTCTTTCAGCAACTCCATATTAATTTGGTGAAGCAGCCCTGAAGGGGAGAAATAGACATTGTCTCCTTCGTTAATGTAGGGTTCGAGTTTAGACCAGATAAGAGAATATCCTTTTTTGAAATACTTTTTATCAAGATCTTTTAGGGCAAATGAGTCTTTAGTCCAATTTTTATCTTTAAAATTTTCAAAATTAATCCTGCTTATCTGCTCCAGTTCTTCTTTCGAGCATAAGGGAATCATTTGGGGGCTATCCCAATCCTTACGAAGAACCAAAGCTGCATATTGATATTTATTATCTGAAATCATGTAATCCACAAACTCTACTGCCACAGTATTTCGTTTTAAACTTGCTTTTACGTTTGCCCATGAATATGAATGAGCCGGATTACTATTCAGTTCAACAAGCAGGTTTTGCTCCAAATTATAAATTTGATTTTTTAATATTTCAATATTGTTAATCTCCGTAGTTTGAGATAATTCTGTTTCAAACTTTAGCAAGTTTTCATATTTATCTATAATACTCCTGTTTTGAGTCGTATAAATACGACTTTTGAAATCTTGCATACTTTTCAAAGCAACTCCTTTCAAGCTAATTGCCAGATTGTATGCTATATCAGCATGCGAGTCAAATGAACTATAGTATAACAAAAAGAGTTCATAATATATTTGATATACTGGAAGCATTTTATTGAGATCCATTGCTGTTGTAACAGATATGACTTTATTCATCTGTGATATAAAATCATCTACCATTTCCCGAGTTTCTATCGGAGTATTGGATTCAATGGCAGTTGCCAATAATGCCGCATATACATTTAGTCGATTTACGATCGGCTCATTCTCATCATGCAATTGAATACAGTGTTGCCACGATTGAATAGCATTCTTATATAATCCTGACTTATTTTCCGCCAATCCTTTAATCCAATAAGTATTGGATGTCCGATTATTGGGAGCTATTTCGTTTATTGTTGTAATTGCGTTTTCATATTGTTGTAAATATATATATGAAGAAGCTAACGCATTGCGAAACTTTGTTGTATACGTCATGGGATTTTTTATTCCTGCTATATGCGGTATAATATCCAATGCTTGCTTGCTTAATTGGAGCCCTTCATTGTAATCTTTTTCATCATGGGCAACTGATATGGCACATGATAATAAATCAAGAAAATCAATCGTATAAAGTTGATTTTTATTGAGATAATACTCAATTAGCATAGTGATGGTCTCATGTGCTTCATCAATGGCTCCCCAAGACGCAATTAGAGTTGCTCGCCCCATTGCTGCATAATTCATTATCCTGATTAAATTGTCGTCATTTGATTGAGAGCATATACCAATACACCGAGAATAATACTGTTCTGCGCGTAATTCATTGCCAATTTGGCGCAAAAATCTTGCAGACATTAAAATATTATCCGCGATCATAAATGTGCTGGTAGAATCAGTGTTCAAACAATGCTGTTCGGCCCAATAATAGCACCTTGTGGCTGCTGAATATTGCCCCAATTGGTTATAACAACGGGCTAATTGAACATAATAATATACGACCGGATCTGTTCCCCCTTCTTGTTTTAGTAGAGGAGGATCTATAGAATATTTATGCGAAATACGGTTCGTATTCTTGTTTATTATATCAATTGTTTTGTTTGACAGCAATATGGAAGTAAAGAGTTCCTTCTTTTGTAACAATAGGTCTATTGCTTTTTGATATTCGCAAGACTGAACTAAATTGTTGATTTCATTTATATAATAGGTTTGTAGACTAGAAACCGCTGTATCATAGTTAACAACTACATTTATCAAATACAACGCTTCTGTTTCATCGGTATAGTCCTGCAAGTCTGCTATGTGGCAGCTAATAGTTGGGGCTATATTAGCAGATAAGCGTTCTGCTTTCTCATAATTGCCTATCAGAGCTATTATTTTAATCTCTTCAATGTTCAGCCTTAATTTTATAGCATTGTCTTTGATGCGTTTTATTGATGCGTCAATTATATCTTTTGCGAATTTATATTGACCGGATAGGATATAAGCTTGAATCAAAATAATACAAACCCTTCCATATATGCCATCATTATAAGCATCTTTGCTATAATTTGTATATATAGGTCGTAACAAATTGATTTGTTGCTGTGCAATTTTTGTAATCTTATCCTCATCTTCTGTATTGGCTATTTGCTGAGACAATGCCCAATATCGTTGTAGCCAAGATAATTCATCTTGAGATATAGCCGGTAGGTATATAAAAACAACGAATAATATAGCCAATATCTTTTTCATTGGGAATTTGATTTGAGAATAATGCGTATTTTTGTGTTGGATAACGAGATTATCTATTAACGGGAATAGTCCCAATAATAATTAAAAAATTATTCAACTATGAATAAAATTAAGACTATTAATTTTATTCTTTGAGTAATTTCATTCCTAATCAAGGAATTGTTATTTCTATGATTGGATATGCAATTGCCCTATATGTCAATCTCCCTTAAAAAGATTGCGGGTTATTGAATCCAAATACGGATTTACAAAACCTTGCTTTGGGTTTGGAATAAACTCAAAGAATGATTAGGAGATTAATGGCTGTTAATCAATGGTGTCACACCTCTTCCCATTCCGAACAGAGTAGTTAAGCCCATTAGAGCCGATGGTACTGCATTTTGTGGGAGAGTAGGTTTAGCCAAGAGAGAGCGGACAAAACCTGGTTTTGCCTCGCTCTCTCCTCTTTTATCTTGTCATTTAGTATATCAATTCGTCAACAGAACATACTGATTGTAGACGGAGCCTCGATTCACGATTTTCACGACAAAGTTCCCGGTCCATGCGGGTGTCCAGCAGACATAGCAGTCATCGGAGTAGTCATCATCGTAGGCAATGCGATTCCCGTTCTCGTCATAGACATATAAATCCAGGTCGGTGTCACCGTCTCCCGAGACGAAAATCTCGGCCGGAACCCCGTATTTGAATGCCAGAACATAGGTGTCTGTCGAATTAGCCGCCACGCGATCAACCCGACGTCCCGGACCTCCCAGCAGTCCGCGATGATTTTCACTCTTGGTTGCCTGGACACTGTTGGCAAGAGCCAGCAAAGTCTCGTCGCCATCGGCAATTTCCTTGGCCGAGGCAAGCAGGTTCTCCGGTGTGAACTCCGGCTTGGCGGAATCCTTTTCCGATTTATTCCCTTCACCCGGCGTAAACGATTCACTCTTGAGACTTTGAGTCTCCACGCTTGACAGAATACGGGCTGCCTCAATCAAGGCGGTAGCCGAGTAATTTTCATAGCCATACTTGGCGAGTTGGTTGGCCAGGCGAATCTGCGAAATCGCTTCCGACTGAGGCTGCGCCGTATCGGTCTTCTCCTGTGCGGTCGCGGTATAGGTCATGCCGAAAATCGCCGCAAGCATCAAAAGTTTCTTCATAGCATCATTTTTTATGTGAGACAATGGTTGTTCAAACAAAAAAGCGCAGATTATCTGCATATTACACTTTCTGGAGGTCTGGACAACCTATTATCGTGAGTATACGCAAACAACCCACGCCCGTAAATGCCTTGCGACATGATGCAAACGTGAATGCCTGTGCATCTCCTTCTCACGATAATTCCTGCAATGGTCCAGATTCCAGTCAGAGAACAGAGCTTGCGCTGAAAATATGTATTCAAAGATACAGATTTTTTTTCACTTTGCAACCGGGCGTGGGTATTTCTTTCTACTCGTCCTTTTTGTCGTCGTGGAAAATGAATATCAGGACGATGATGATTAAAGGGAAAAGCCAACCCCATGTGCCGCCGTCATGGTATCCCGGGATATCCCAGGGACGTCCTCGGTCCGAAATATCAGCAAACACGGGAAACGTACCTCCCAACAAAAGAACAAGCAAGATATACTTTTTCATAGCGGTTGTTTTTGTGTCGTTTATCTCTTTATCGCCGATTCTTCCTTGAGGTAACCCTTCAGAAATAAAAAAATCCCGCATATGGCGGGATTTTGCAATGCAAAAGAGCTTCGTTTTACATTTTGTCCAATATCATGGAAGCTTGTGAAGAGTAATAACCTTGTTCTGACGCGATGCGCTTCAGCCATTTCTTTGCTTTCCAATATTTGCCGGCCCGAAGGTAGACAACCGTTTCGTACCAGTCCAAATCAGCCTTGTAGATGTCGGATTGATGCTTCAGATATTGTCCTTCTTCCGTGTCGGGATAGACTGATGGCAAGGCTTTTCTCTCTTGATGGATGAGTGTAAGCGCTGCTTCGAAATTTTCAGATTCAATCAGTTCAACAATGCGACCGAGTGCATCATCCCCTCGGCTCGACTCTATTTCCAGTTCAAGGCCATACCCAAGTGCACGACAAGTTCGATTCAGGTCGGTTTGGAAAAATATTCCCACCAGCAGGCACGCGGCAGCGGCGATTGCGGGTGCATAAATTTTGAATATGCGGAATCTTTTTTCCCGGCGCTGAATATTTTTTTCCACTTGTTGCAGATACTCTTTGGCCCCTTTGGACTGAATAGCCCGAACCAATTCCCGTTGCAGGGCAACCTCTTGGGCTAACGCTGAATCTTCTGTCATTTCCCGTTCGAACGAGGCTCGTTCCGATGCAGACATCCGGTCAGTCAAATACAGGTCTATTCTATCGTTATTTGTCATAGTGCATTCCTTTTAGGCGATTCATCAATGCCATCTTCAGCTTTTTCATGCATTTGAACTTCTGCGTCTTTACAGAATCGGGATTTTTATAATTCAACAATGCAGCGATTTGCTGTCCGTCCTTTTTCTCCCAATAATAAAGTTTCAGCAGTGTATTGCATGGTTCCTGCATGTCGGCAACCAGTTGCTGAATAATGGTTTCTCGTTCCGACAACTCCTCCTCCTGCAACAAAAACTGGCTGTTGCGATAATCCTCCGAAAGATTATTGGCGTTCCTCCTGACGGAGAACTGCTCGAGATTGTCGGTTTTCACCTCTTTTTGACTCTTCCGGTAGGAGGAGACCAGTTTATTGCGGCCAATGCTGAACAAATAGGTCTTCAAAGATGCGTGGTACTCTTCGAGTTTGTGAACCGTTAATTTCCCTTCTTGTATGTTGTTCCACAAGACCACACAGGAATCCTGATAGGCATCAAGAATCTGCTCAATGTCTTGATCGTTATGCTTGATTCGGAACAAATTTATGAAATCGGATCTGAATGTTTCATACAGGGTAGCAAAAATCCGATTGTCTTTGTTCCGAATCCCATCTATGTACTCTTTGTCGGTCATTTTACAAATGGAGTTTCCAGATAACATGGAGGCACATCGACGGACAAGGTCTGTATCCTGTTTCGGGCCAGCGGCATAAGTTCATATTGTGTATTTAAGGCCTCAATCAATTCGTCTGTCTGCATCTGTGGACGAGCAACACAAGATATGGCATAACTCAATCGGCCAAAATATTGATCGTTAATCTTGTATTCGTAATTGCTTTCATAACTTTTACAAGCGCTTAAACAAAGCCAATCTATTGGCCGCCGGCTTCCCCGTTCCAATGGAGTAGGAGCTGGAATGATAAAACAATCGTTTGTTCCCCTGCGATATTCTTCGGGTGTCCCGTCTGACTCTTCATCCTCGTAACGGGTTCCGTCGCCACTATGGCAGGCATCCAGCACGATACACAAAGTTCCGGATTCCCCGATTTTATTGCGAAGATCCGTCAGCCATTCATTCAATTCGTCGTCTATTAAATGATTCTCACCATGATAGGCTGGGCTGTATTTTTTTTGCGCATCATACGGAATAAACGCCTCGTCCCAACTGTCGTCTTCGTCTCCATCAAGATCCGTGATTCGCTGTCCATGGCCGGAAAGATGAATGTATACCCAATCATTCTGTGCGACCTGTTTTGATAACCATTGGAAAGCGGAAACGATATTCTGCTTTGTGGCAGTTTCGTTCTTCAAGACCCGGATATGCTGAGGAGTTGTACCTATTTCAGAGAGGAATGAACAAATCAACTCGATATCATTGTCACCATGAATTGTATCCCATCCCGATTCCTGCGGATATGGCCCAATTCCCACAACCAGAGCCCATTTTGTTTGGGAATGTCCGGTTTGTACCAGGCATGTTAGGAATAAGATTATGATGAGCTTTTTCATTACAACAAATGTAAACATTATATCGGGATTCTCAAATGCGATAAACAAAAAGGGCTTAATCATTCAGTAAATGGAAATATGAGGTCAACATATTCCTTGTGAAAAACAGACTTGTAAGAGTTATAAAAAGAAATTACCCCCCCCTTATAGTCTTCATTTCTGGTTTTCTTTCCAATGGAGATACACATCCCGAATCGAGATTTCTCTCTTGTGATAAGCCTGGCTTATCTCCTGAGGCAGGCAGTATGACGGGTTGTCTCCGACCTTGAAATACCAGAACATGCCCCTGTTGTCGGGATACATCCGGCATTTATAACGTTCGCAGAACAGTCGTTCCCCCTCGGCGGTATAGAAATAATAAGTGGAGGAGACCCTCATCAGATTATCATTGCGTTCCTGTAAGTCCTTCACTTTGTCGGCCAGCTTGTCCCGCTGCTTTTGCTTTGCCTCATAGTTTGTCAAATCCATTTCCCGCCACACCCCTGTCCTGAAATATTCATTTGTACGGACGATATATTCCCTGATCGCATCAATGACAAATGGCAGACCGCAGGAGTTGGCCAGCTTTGCAAGTTGGTTCAGATTAACCTGCATCTTATAGCTAATGGCCGAAATCCGCTTCATCTGCTTCGACTCTTCGATGCTCAATGCCGCAGACAGGGGCTTGTCCAATGCCGCCTCGCGGATGAACGCGGCCACAGGCATACGGGCGGCATTGGCCTTCCGCTCCACAACGGCATACTCTTCGTCGCTGAACTGTATCTCCTTGCGCTTGGTACGCTTGTTCGCATTCTCTACTTTCATCTTCTGCGGCCTCCTTTCCGCTGCCTGTTCTTTTCTTTGTCCCTGTCAAGTGTATTGTCGCTGCTGCCGCTTCCCGTGCCGATTCTTGCAACCTCCGGCTGAATGATGAGTTCGGCAATTCCTCCTATCAGGCCGATTCCTGCCGGTTCTGCTTCCGGGGTATCGTTATGGTCTGCCAGCACAGCTCTATCCGGCTCTTCATACATCGTCTCGTCTGTCGTCCATTGGACACTTGTCTGCTGATTGCGATTGTCGGTTTCAGATACCGGCAAATTCTTCCGATGATTGGCTGGAGTCAAATGCCATTGTTCAGTCACGGATATTGAGGCCTCTTTCGCTGCTTTCCCGATATTGGCGAGGTTGGCCCGTGTACCGTCATCAAGCACGACATTTGCCATAAAGTGAAAATGCGGATTCTTGTCGTCCTTGTCATGGTGTCGGCCCACTATATACTGGTCAAAACGGTAGCCGTTCTTTTCCATGTGCCTGATCCAATCCGTCAGTATCTCCTCCGCATGAGATTCCAGCATGGCGGTATCATTGGCATGGAACGATACGGGTATATGCACCGCCTTTACATGGAGAGTGGGACGCAAGGCACTTTGTCTTCCGAAGTCTTTGACAAGCATATCCACATCAGACATGCTGCTTACTCCTTTCGCCAGAACGACATGCGCTCCTTTTCTGGGATTCAGGATATAATTCAGCGTCTTTGCAGGACTCTTGCTGTATTTTACTTTGGTTATCATTTCGTTCTTGTTTGGTCGGAGGGGTGGCAGCAGGCAACTCACCGCAGATACGTGTGATACGTATCTTGGTACCGCTTGCCACCCCTCCATACATTACCGATTTTTCCGGCATCCCCGTTGTCGGGGCGGCCGCGATGTAAAAATGGATCCACCGTTGATTCTGTTGAGTCCGTTGAAAAGGAATCCGAACAAAGGGGAAAAAAACAGGATTTATCCATTTCATCAGATTCAACAAATTCAACGGTATTTTTTCAGATTTTCCCGGGTGACGGTATATAACCGTCCGACCTTCTTGGGAGACAAGGCATATTTTTCTCCGGGCGAAGCCGAAACCTGGTAGGTCGTGTAAGAGAGTGCATTGGGCGCAGGCTCCAGTTTCCAGCACTGCTGCAGGACATTGCGTGCCTGGTGACGTTCTATTCTCAATATCGAATAGTTGAACAGTTGCAGCAGGTCGTTGATGCAGAAATCCACCACATCGACGTGCATGGTATCCATGATATCAAGCAGCAGTTCCGCCATGTCGGTTTCAACATGGCTGCGGTTGCCTCGGATGACCTTTTCCAATGCTGGCGTGCGTATAAGAGCCGGAGAAAACCACATCCGGCTTTCCTCCTTTGTGGTCAGGTTCCGGTGCTGGAGATAGAACAGGAAGGCAGGTATTTCATTCTTCAGCTTTTGCAGAAACGATGTGTCGTCTCGCTCCAGCCGGCTAACCTTCCGGACCCAGTATCGGGTCTCCTCGGGTTCGATGTAAACCGGGTAATTCTCATTGTTGGAGCACAGGACAAACTTGGCGAAGAACTGCACCTCATACCGGTCCTTGCCTTTGGACTCCATTTTGTAGGAATGTGCCGTGCTGAGGTTCTTCAGCCGTTCGCTGTCCTCACGGCGGTTGAGCAGAACCTCATCCACTACAATCATCAGTTTCCCGGCCCAATCGGCATTGAACTGGCTGCGGAAATCCTCGTTGGTATTGAATGTGACATTCTCCTGGAACATAGCCTTCAGGAAATTCAGGAACGTACTCTTGCCCGTATTCCTCTCTTCCGACACAAGCAGAAGTATCGGCAGTTTCTGCGTCGGCTTCAGATACAGCAATTGAAGATAATCCATACCCAATTCATATTGCTCGCCGAAGATGTGCTCCACCAACGAGGTGATGTGCCGAAAGTCTCCCTCTTCCGGCACATGGGTAATCGGCTCGTAGAGATTATAAAAGTTGTTCACATTATGGTGGTAGTCGATATGGCTGGGCATGGTGCAGAAACCGTCGTATTTGGGTATCCGGGCGATCTCGTCCTTGCTGTGATCCTGACAGAATGTGCTCATCTTCCATTCCACGCGCATCTTGCGGAACGTGCCGTTCATCATCGGCTGGTTCAGGATGCGGAACAGTGTCGTACCGATGCGTACATACTCTTCCCGACTGTTATTCTCTTCCATCGCCGCTACATTTTCCTGTTTTACCCAAAATCCGCTTTACGTCCGTAAGCCGATAGCGCACCTTGTTACCCACTTTTACGACTTTCAGATAATTCCGCTTGTTCCAAAGCCACAGGGTCGTGTCGCAGACATTGCACATCTCTTTCACTTCCTCGCGCGTCAGGAGCTTCTCCTCTTCAGCGGCTTTCACCGCCGCCGCGACTTCCGTGACTGCGCGATTGATAAGTTCATTCGAGAAATTGCGCAAGTCCTGTCCGGTAATTTCCAACTTGATATTCGCCTGTCCGTTGGAAATAATTTGCATCAGGTCTGTCATAATTTGAATCCATGCTGCCGGATTGTCCGGCACAACCGTTTCGGCAGCGCAATAAACGATTGTGCCGTCGTCCCTTATATCAGAACGACGGCACAAACATATAATCTTAATTTATTAAAATACAATTATTTACGTTTCGCTTATTTCGGCGAATCCTCAAACGAAAGAAACGAAATCACCGGCTGTTAAATGCGGTTAATTCTCTGCGCGATTGTCTTGCCATGATGGGTCCAGTTCATCGAGAAGGAGTACCATGTGGCGGGGTTGCACAGCAGCATATAGATGCTATTCCTTGCCCGCCAGATAGGCTTTCAGCTCGTCAATACGCGCCCGTTCCACTTTAAAGTCTTTTATTTTTCCTTTGCTCGTATCGTCATTGAGTTTCTTGACCGCGACCTGTAGATTGCGTACACTCTTCAAATCGCAATTCGGCATCTCGGCAGACAGCATTCTGTGAAAAGAGGCTACATCGCAACTTCGCAAATGGCCTTCTTCCTGAAGGGCAAAATAGAGACGGGCCAAATCCGGTCCTGTATGGTGAGTCGCCACGTTCATTTTTATCTTCTCGAGAAGTGTATCCGGATTCTCGACAAGATAGTCCTTTAGTGTCCGCAATGCATCCGGATTGGCAGCCTGCGTTTCATCCTGCCCATCGTGATTTGCCGGCAGACCTTCAATCCCTTCTGCCACGATATTCCCGCTGTCAATGGTCCTCTTTTCGTTGTAGAATGTCTCCCAATCCTCCTTTGTCCGCATTTTATTGCGCACACTGCTTCTGATGACAAACCGTACCATGAGCCCGGCAAATTTTTTCTCCATGAAGTTGTTTGCCGGGTTGGTCGTCTCCGCTTCGAGTTGCAAGACCATTGTTTCATAGCATTTGCCATAATAGAGCCATGCAAGCATGGCCGGAACAATCGAATCCTTGTCCAGATGCCGGAACTCCTCGACCAAGGACTTCGCGGTGTTGCTGTCGGCGGCATAGGTCTGAATCCGTTGTTCGTCGGCAAGGTCTCCATGACATTCCCGCTTATATCGGAGCATCATTTTCGGCGCGAGTCTCAATCCCAGTTTGAATATCTTGAACAAGCCGGTTGCAGACTTGTCATTCACCTCCGCGACGAATCGGTCGTATTCGTCCGGATGGGTGTCAAGCCATGCCCTTATTTCATCTTTGAACTGTTCAAAATCCTGATTGGCCATATGCAGTTTTTATTTCAGTCCAACAAATGTACTAATTCCTGTTTCATTTCGTCGTCGATCTCCCTGTAACGTCTGAAAGCCTTGCTGCCCTCCTTGTGCCCCGAAACCGATGACACCAGATCGGGGTCTTTTACCTTTTTGTACATGTTTCCGATAAAGGTCTTTCTGGCGGTGTGGGTGGTGGCGACCTCGTACAGGAATTTCTGCTCCGGCTGACGTGTGAGCGGGTTGACAATCGTTACGATCCGGTCAAGCCCCGCAAGTCTGAAAGCCTCCTTTATCGCCTGATTGTATTTCTGTTCCGAAATGAACGGCAGCAGAGGGCCCTTGTCATAATCCTTGTAACGTTCGAGAATCGTCTTGGCTACATCATTCAAGGGGACTCTGACGGTACGCGGGTCCTGATTGCGCGTCTTCCCCTGAACATACTCCAATATCCCGCTGACAATATTGTTTTTCGTGAGTTTATACAGGTCGCCGATACGGCACCCTACGACGCTCTGGAACACAAAGATATCCCTCTGTATCGCCAGTTGCGGACGGGCGGACAGATCCGCCTCGAACAACCGGTTGCGTTCATTCAAGGTTATGTATACAGGCGTTCCGTAAAGGCATTCCTCAATCGGGAATTTGTCAAAGGGTCTGTTGGTGGTTTTTCCTTGGTTGTAGCACCAGAGGAAAAAGGTCCGTATTCTGGAGAAGCTGTCGATAAGCGTATTCTTTCCCCTCGGTTTGGGCGTTCTCTTTTCGGGGATGACCGCATAAATTTCCGGATACTCCTCCACGTAAGTGTATTCGTTCTCCATGAACTGCCAGATGTCGGCCAAGGTGTCTTTGGTGACCGTATTTATATCCAGGACAAAGTCCTTCATGCCTGGACATGCTTCCCGTACAAACAATTCATAGCGCATCAGGGCTCTTTTCACTACCCGGAAGTTCTTCTTCCTGACCTCGGACAGCGGGTGCTTGGCAAGGAACTCGTCAAACAGTTCGGCAAACGCAGGCGGATTCTCTGCAGCCAGTTCCTTTTCAGTCTTATATTTTTGCGGATGGTGGAATTTGTCAATGACCGTTCCGAGCCATTCGCTGCCGGCATCACTCGTATATCCGTTCTCGATCAGATGCGTCAACTCCTGAACCTTGTGGTTGAACTCCGACTTCTCATTTTCCGATACAAGCGCAACACGGTCTTTGTAGCCCTGCCTTTCGGGACTCCAATGGTTCGGACAGATCAACAGTTCGCTGGCGGCTTTGATATCCTTCTTTCCGTCACGGAGGCGGAAATAGACGGTGGCCTTTGTATCCGTGTCGTTCTTTTTGGCCGTTTTTCGTATGAATGCCGTTACCTTCATGGGGGTCGATTTAATTTCCGGATTGAACACTGCAAAAATAGTAATTGTTCCCAAATTGTTCCCAATTATCCCGAAAATATTTAACCGAGATCAAATTTATTCTTATTTAATCGTATTCATAATAATTTATATATCAGAAATATATGATAAAAGCAGGCTTTTGAAACCAAACGCTTCCGTTTGCCTACATTTAATTTTTCGATCCCGGCTCCGGGTACCAGCAAAAATCCCAGATGGCTTCAACGGTCGTCTGGGATTCTTGCTTTTGGTACGCGGCCGCAGTCCAAGAGCCAGGTCTCGTGCCGCAGCAAACAGGAGATCAGCGACAAAGTCAATCGATACGCCTCGGGCAGATGGTCCAGTCGCCATCCGAAAAGTGTGTGGGCATCGTCGCCTGATCCGCAAAACCGGACACGGCGCCCCGTCGGCCGCAACTCCGTCAGTCCATGTGCAGGGCCTCCATGAAGCGCCTGATCGTTTCCGGATTGCCCGTGTGTTTGCCTTCGTCTTCGCTGATCTTGCACGTCTCGTTATAGAAGGGCCACGATTCCGTAATCTTTGCGGCGATGAGCTTGATCACGATATTGAGCGGCCGGACCCCCTCGAAATCATTGGTTATGTGCGTGCCTATGCCGAAAGAGGGCTGGCAATAGTCTTTGGCATACTGTTGGATCCGGATCGCTGCGGACGTGTCGAGGGCGTTGCTGAACACGACCTGCTTCGTCCGGGGATCGATTCCCAGCGAACGGTATTTCCCGACAATCCTCATGAGCTGCTCGTAATTGTCCCCGCTGTCGATGCGCAGGCCCTTGAACTGGTTCGCAAAATCCTCGGAAAAGTTCAGGCTGAAGATATCCCATCCGAAACTGTCATAGAGGAAGAGCCCCAGCGCCCCGCGGAAGGTGTTGCGCCACAGGTTCATGGCCATGTGGTTGGCCATCTGCGGACCGTACATGCCGCCAATGGCGCAGATGAATTCATGCGCCATCGTGCCGATCGGCAGCAGGTCGTACTTCATCGCCAGATGCACATTGCTCGTTCCGACGAAGCGGCCGGTCCCGTTCGATGCCCCTTGACAGCTCTTCAGGGCGGATATGGCGGTATCCTGCGCCTGATAGGAAGCCCGGCGGCGTGTTCCGAAATCACTGAATACGCACCCGGCATCCAACATCCGCCGGCCCTTTTCGGCGGTCTTGTCGTAATAGGCCCGATAGTCGAAGCGCCGGTCGGCGCCGGTCATCATGTAATAGAGTTCGGAGATGATGGCAAGGAGCTTCACCTCCAGCAGAATGGTCTCCGACCAGCAACCTTCGATATCCAGGTGCAGATGCCCCTGCCCGTCCTGCCGGACCCTGACCCATCGGTGGTCGAACCGGAACCCCTTCAGATAGGTATAGAACCAGGAGGGGATGAAGCGGCACCGACGTTTCATGAAGTCGATCTCCTCATCGGTTATGATGACCGACTCCAGCATCAGGATCTGCTCCTCGAGCGCCTGTGCGAATCCAGCCGGATAGACGGTATGGTCCCTGTCCGTAAATGCATATTTCACACGTGCTCTGGGAAAGTTGTCAATAACGGCACAGCACATGGTGAACTTGTAAAGGTCATCGTCGGTAAAATGGTTTATGATCTGTCTCATGGCAATAATGTTTTGATGACAGTCGCGGGATGCCCCTTCCGGCCAGGCGGAAAGCCCCCGGCCCCGGCAACAGCATCCCGCTGCATCGAGGTTCCCGTTCGTTAGCATTCCGAAGGCCGAAAAGCGCGCGTCGGGCCAGCATGAAACGGCCCGGCAGATCGGCGAAACCGGAAATCGCACACAAATTTAACAAATTGTCCCGTTTTTTCACCATATGGGAACCGCTATCTGATCATCCCAACCGACAGGAAGGCCGCAATACGGGAACCGACGGGGCATGTTCGGGAAGTTCGACATGTTGTCGCAAAAAGGATCTGTCGGACTTTTCGGATAATCTGCGGCTGAAAAAGACAACTGCCCGCACCTCCCGGCATGCTATTTTTGCGGCATGCCCGTTCCGGAGAGCGCGGCTGCCATCCAAACCTGTCGAACATGAAGAGACTTGCAATTGCCCTGCTGGCGGCGGCAACGGCGACAGCCTGCCAGGTGGACTACCATCCATACGACACCCGCATCGACGGGGAGTGCGGAATCAATGCGAAGAACATCGCCCGCATCGAGGCCTCGACCGCCGGGAAGAGCGCCATCCGCTTCGCCGTGATCTCCGACACGCAGCGCTGGTACGACGAGACCCGGGAGGCGGTCAGCGCCCTCAACGCCCGCGGCGACATCGACTTCGTGCTCCACACGGGCGACATGGCCGACTTCGGAATGAAGGCGGAGTTCGAGCGCCAGCGCAATATCCTCAACCGCCTGCACGTTCCCTACGTCGTCCTGCTGGGCAACCACGACTGTCTGGCCACCGGAGAGGAGATCTTCCGCACGATCTTCGGCGACTTCAACACCGCCTTCACGGCCGGGAACGTCCGGATTCTCTGTCTGAACACCAATGCCCTGGAGTTCGACCTCCGGGAGGCGGTGCCCAACTTCGAATTCATCGAGACGGAGCTGACCGAATTCCCGCCCGAGGCGTCGAAAACCATCGTCGCCATGCACGCGAAGCCCTACACGGAACAGTTCGGAGACAATGTCGCCAAGGGATTCCAGTATCTCGTCACGCGCTTTCCGGGCCTGCAGTGCTGCATCAACGGGCACGGACACAATTACAAGGTCGTGGACCTGTTCAGCGACGGCGTGCTCTACTACGAGTGCGACAACATCGCCAAGAGATCCTATCTGCTGTTCACCGTAAACGAAGAGGGCTATGCGTGCGAGCGTATCGAATTTTAGAAGGGCGCTGCTCCTGGCCGCGCTTCTGACGGCATCGGTCGCCTCCGCGGGGTCCCGGCAGACGGAAACCGCCCCGGCGCCCCGCCCCCTCGACTGCCGGGAGCATTGCGGGTACGAATCGTGGGAGAGGCTGCTGCCGACGCACGTCAAGGCCCAGTATGCCGGAGGCATGGGCTTCCTCTCCGCGGGTTACGGATGGGACTACGGCCGCAAATGCCGCTGGGAGACAGACATGATGATCGGGGTACTTCCCAAAGCCTATTCCGACCGGACGCACATGACCTTCACGCTCAAACAGAACTACATCCCGTGGAGCATCCGCTGCGGCGAACGTTTCGCCGTCGAGCCCCTGTCGTGCGGCATCTACATGAACTTCATCTCGGGAGAGGATTTCTGGATCCGCGAACCGGACCGTTACCCGGGAGACCAGTATTACAACTTCACCTCGCGGCTCCGGTTCCACCTCTATGTCGGACAGCGGTTCACCTTCTACCTGAAGGGCGACTCGCTGCTGCGGCACATCACGCTCTTCTACGAATTTTCGGCCAACGACCTGGACATCGTCGCCAAGTGCGGGAACCGGAGTCTCGGGCTGGACGAAATCGTCTACTTCTCGGTCGGAATCAAATTCCAGCTCTTCCGCGCGACCCGGTAGCCGGACCATCCGCACCACGAAACGATGCCGCCGCGCCCGGGAGCGAAACGATTGCTCCCGGGCGCGGCGATCCCGCTTCCCCACGCGACGTTACTCCTTTTCTGTGGGGCTGAAGATGTCCAGCGATTCGTCGTAGACCGGGCTGTCGATCCCGAGGAAACGGAGGATGCTGTGGAAGACATGGTACTGGCCGACTTGCTTCCCGGCATCCGCCTTCAGCTCCCCGTCCGACGTCCATACGAGGAACGGTATCTCGATCTGCTCCTTCGGGGCGACGAGCATGGGAACCCCGTGCATGTAGAGGTTGCCCTCACCGAGGGACTCCCCGTGGTCGGAGACGAAGATCAGGCAGCTGCGCCGGGGCACATCGCGAAGGATCTCGATTACCGAGTGGATCAGATAGTCCGTATAAACGATGGTGTTGTCGTAGGCGTTCATCAACTCCCCGGGGTCGGCTTTCGACATCTCCACGGTGGTACATACGGGCTTGAACACCTCGAACCCGGCCGGATATTTCTTGTAGTAGGTCGGCCCGTGGCTCGTGCTGGTATGGAGCACGATCAGCAGTTTGTCCTTGTCGCTCGAGAGGATCTCGTCCCTGAGTCCGGCAAGCAGGATGCCGTCATAACGGTCGTCGGCCTCGGGATAGCGCGCCTTGAGCTCCCTGGTGCCGTAGTGTTTGTCGATGTGCAGGGGTGGCTCGCCCCAGTTGGCACTGCGCCATACCACATCCACACCGTTCCGGTAGAGGTAGTTCGGAAGGATCTCATAGAGTTTGTTGGTCGGCTTGTGGTCGAGAATGGCCTTCACGCCGGCCGTGGTGTAGGTTGCCGCGGCATCTGCCATCAGGGCGGTCACGCTGTCCCGCTCGAGGAGCGGATTGGTCGGCCGCCCGTATCCGTAGAGCGAGAAATTCGCCCTCCGGGCCGACTCCCCGATCACCAGGACGCAGACGTCACGGCTGTCGGTAGCGATCCGTGCATCGGGCAGCGGAATCTCCTTCCGATTGCGTTTCCGCTCGGAGTTGTAGTAACGTACGGAATTGACCACATACGACCAGGGCATGATCAGGCTTCCGATCTTGGGGGCGTGGCGGTCGATCCAGGGCCAGTTCTGCATGTTGATCAGCGCCACGGCCAGGGAGAGCGCCAGCGCCGCACCGGTACGGGTCAGGAAGCGTCGCCGGCTGCCGTAGTCTACGCGCCGGGCAAAGAGGTAGATGCACGGCACGACGCCCAGGAAAAGGAGATACCACACGGCATCCCAGGAGAAGAACCCGGAGGCTTCCGAATAGCGGGTGTTGAAGACGTTGCCCATCATCTTGTCCGTGATGAGCACCTGATAGGTGTTGATGAAATAGAGGCTCAGGGCGTTGCCGATGAAGGTGAAGGCAAGGAGGCATTTCCCCACAAAGCGGCCCAGAAAGAGCAGCAGGTAATAGACGAGGAAATTGAGCGCCAGCATCACGACGACGAGCCCTCCGGCGATCATCACGCCGTTGAAGCCCCCCTCGAGGTTGTCGAGCACCAGCCGGAAGAAGGGCCGGTGGTATGCCACGAGCGTAAAGAGGCTGAGCACCGAGGCCACACGCGTGAGGCTGGCCTTCTCTTTGAGGAATCCTACCATTTGATCACAATTTTATAGAACGCGAACAGGGTCCCGGCACACAGGACAAGGATCACGAGGTTGAAAAGCACCGTCAGCGGGATGTTCACCGTGTGCGCCGGTGCCACATAGGGGCTCTCCGCCGCAGAGGCGTCGTATCGTGCGAAGGGATTGGTGTAGATCACCTCACCGTCGGGGAAATAGGCGGTGATTCGGGCATAGGGGTCGTCGGGCGTCAGGGTGTACCGGGCCTCCGAGGTGTTCAGCGCCAGTGCCAGGGTGGCGTGGTCCTGCCCCGTCACCTTGATGCTGTCGGCCGGGCACGACAGGGCGATGTAGACTGTCTGTCCGTCGAGGCCGATCCGCTCGATCGACGGAAGGTAGCGGTTCCGCTCGTATTTCACCTCCCAGTCCCCGCGACCGTAGTCGGGTACGCGCATCGCGTAATAGCACCCTCCGAGAAGCGTCTTCCGGATATCCTCATAGCGCGCCGAGGGGCAGCACAGGAAATTGCACCGGACGGCGATGGCGCTCGACCGGTCGGGGAAATGGAGGTCGTCGTTGGCCAGTCCGAAACTGTAGTGCCCGGCACTGAGGGCCCAGTCCCAGTACTCGTTCTCCTTGCTCTTGCCGCTGTCGAGTTCCATGATCCGGTAGCCGCCGAGTTTCCGCATGTGGTCCTCCGACGTGCCGATCGTCCGCAGGGGATGGTTCATCTGGATGAAATCGGACTCCTTGCCCAGCAGGTCCAGCTGGAACTGTTTCTGCGAGGCGAAGAGCGGAACGAGGTGGTCGAAGAGGTTCACGTCGCTGCACCCGAACACCAGTTTGTGGTATTTGAACAGGTTGTAGCCGTGCTCGTAGACATTGACCTGCAGCAGCGGGTCGTACGGATGCACGGTCAGCTCGTTGTGGTTCGAGAAGGTCACGATGTCGTAGCCGAATTTGCGGTAGGCCGCATCGGTTTCGTCAGGCCAATGCTCGCACTCGTTCAGGATCCCCTTTACACGGGTGTGGGTATGGAAGTTGGCCCGTTTCCAGCAGAACGCCGAATCACCGCCGTCCCGATAGGGGTTGAAGATGTCCGGTCCGCTGAACGGCCTCGGTTCGGCAAAATCGTAGATGGGGCTCACGCTGGTGACGAAGACCGCCAGAAGAGCGATCAGGACCAGTGCTGCCAGGGTCTTGAGCACGACGACCGATATCTTCCCGAGCAGGGAGGCAGAGGTCCGCCTGCCGGGGCGCAGTTCTTTCTCCATAAACAGCCGATATTAAAAATAAACAAAAATAGATTTTGCAAAAATAGAAAAAATGTCAGAAGAGAAAAATAGTACGTGCGGATATTGCAGGGACGCGGTTGGACAGGTCCGGCCCGCATTTATCGCTCGGCGGGCTCCGTTTGGAGGCATACGGGCCTGCTCCCCGCTCGACGGCCTGGAACAGGATGGCACCGAATTTGCATTCGTTTTTCCAAGGGTCCGGACAGACGGATGTGGAAAAAACGTTCGTTTTAAAACCACAGGAACACCCCAGAGATATCCGAATCGGACAAGAGCGAACCCAACGAGCAAGACAATACAAAACCCCAAACCGCAAAGAAATCGCAGGCCTATGAAAAAACTGCTACTTCTGCTGATGACCGGTTTCTGCTCACCGGTCATCCACGCCCAACAACAGACGGCCGATTTCACGGAAGCCTCCGAAATCTGTTTTCCGGACAGCCTGTCACGGATATCGGAAGGCTCTTCCGACAGTCTGATCTACTTCACCGGCGGCTTCGTCACACCGGTGCATTTTGCCGTCAATCGGGATGTGCCGCAACCGAACGACCGGCTCGAACCGGCATTCGGGCTGCTCGACGAAATCCGGCACGACCCGGTATACCGGCTGACCTACATCTGGATCGGAGGCAGTGCCTCGCCCGAAGGCCCCACCGACTGGAACCTGCGCCTGGGCCAACGGCGCGCCGATGCCCTGACCCGGCTCATCGGGGACCAGACGGGCCTTTCGGCAGAGTGGTTCCGAACCGACAACCTGGACGAGGACTGGACGTCGTTCGAACGCATGCTTGCCTCCGACCGCCGCATCCCGAAGCGCGACGAAGTGCTGGAGATCCTCCGCAGCACCCCCGACAACGAGGCGCGCAAACGGAAGATCCGCGACCTCGACGGCGGACAAACCTGGCAACAAATCATCCGCGAACTCTTTCCCCCGCTGCGCAATGCCCGCATGGTCATCGTCTACCAGCGGCCGAAAAACGACGGCATCGGCGCCGAAGCCGCATTCTCGGCCCCGCTTCTCCGCGTCGCGGAACAGCCGCTCCCGGCCGCGGGCCTTCCCGCCGCCCCCGAAGGGGGCTGCGGCTGCGGAAAGTGGCTGATCGCCGCCAAGACCAACCTGCTGTTCGATGCGGCGCTGGTCGCCAACCTCGGCATCGAGATCAGCCCCTGCACCCACTGGTCGCTCGACATTCCCGTGTGGTACTCGCCCTACAACATCACCTCGCGGCGCAACATCCGCCTGCTGGCCGTGCAGCCCGAGATCCGCTGGTGGCCCGAAGAGGCCCTGCGGGGCCATTTCATCGGCCTGCATACCCACGTTGCCGGCTTCAACATCGCCCTCGACGACTACGCCCGCTACCAGGACCCCAACCACGCGCTCTGGGGTCTGGGCCTGAGTTACGGATATGCCCTGCCGCTGGGCCGGGCACAACGCTGGGGGCTGGAGTTCACCCTCGGCGCCGGATTCGCCAAATACCGCTACGACGCCTACCGCAACCGGGAGAACGGACAGAAATTCGCATCGGGATCCGACTGCTACTGGGGCATCACCCGTGCCGGGATTACCCTCTCCTACAAATGGAACCTCTCCCGCAAAAACCCCAAAAACTGAACGCCATGAACCTTCGTTCCATATATCCGGCAACCGTCTGCGGGATCGTGCTGCTTGCCACATCCTGCGACGCCACCATACACGAATACCCGGGAAAGGGAGAATCGCTGGTCGTCGTGGAGCTGAACGTCGATCGAACCCCTCCCCAGTACTACAAGGAGCTGGTCTACGACCAGGACGGCAACCGCTCCGAGACCGAGCTCGCTCCGGAGCTTTCACAGACCTACACGGCCGACGAGAGGCTCTGCATGCGCATCATCACCGAACTCTACGAGGTCGCCTCGACCGAATCGCGCACGAATACGGGGCGGCTCGTCGCCCGGCGCGAAATCGCGGTCGAGCGACTCATGGAGGCTCCGCAGGACACGTTGCAGTTCCGCGTACCCGAGGGCCGCTACCGGGCCCTGAGCTGGGCCGATTACGCCCCGCAGAGCGACGTATCGGACTGGCACTTCGAGACCGGTTCGCTCGATGCGGTCCTGGTCAAGGTCGAGCACAAGCCCCAGGTAAACCACCACAAGAGTTCGGCCGCCGGATCGAGCGACTTCGCCATCGACTTCGCCGCCGACAGGCAGGGTACCCCGATCCTGCTGCGGAGCGGACGCGCGACGCGCGCCGACGACGGCAGCATACCGGTCTATCTCGAGCGGGCATCGGGCCGCTTCAGGCTGTGGGCCACCGACCTGCAGGAGTTCCTGGCCAGCGGCAAACGGATCGAGGACCTCGACGTGCGGATCATCTACAAACAATACGTCAGTGCCGGATACAACGTCGATACGCAGACCCCCAACGCCTTCGTGGAGAGCCGCACGATGGAGACCTCGCCCTCGACGGTCGAGGCCGACGGGAGCGTGCTCCTGGCCTACGACTACGTGCTGACCTCGAGCGACCGGGAAGACCACGTACTGATCGACGTGTTCCTCTACGAGGACGGACAGGAGCTGAACCACTACCAGGACATCGAGGTCCCGCTGTGGAGAAACCGCGAGACGGTCATCAAAGGGCCGTTCCTGACCCGGTCGGTCGGCAGCGGCGACATCGGGATCGATGAGGGATTCGACGACGAGTTCGTCGTCGTCATCCCGGACTGACCCCTCGGATTCATGACATAAATCACAAGTATCAACCTATAAAACCCTTTACGCATGAAAAAGTTGAACCGTATCCTGATGGGCGGGCTCGCCGTACTGACAGCGGCAGGTTGCTCGCAAAACCCGGATCTGCCGGGATGGAATCCCGACGGTGAGACGATCCGCATTCGTCTCGACGCCCCCGAGGCGCTGCAAACGACACGCGCCGTGGCCGGCACGAACAGTGCCCGCGGAGGTCTGACAAACGTGGACTGGGAGCGCTACGACCTGCGCTACCAGATTGCCGTCTACTCGTCCGACGGCAGCCGGCTGCTGGTCGCACCGCAGGCAAAGACCTCGGACACCTACGGTCCCACGGTCTTCGAGTTCCGGCTGACGCCGAACAACACCTACAAGTTCGTGGCATGGGCCGACTTCGTGGCACAGGGCTCCTCCGAGGACCTGCACTACGACACCTCGGACTTCACGAACATCACCACCCGGGATGCCCTCGACGCGCAGATCAATGACGAGAGCCGCGACGCCTACTTCATCTCGTCCAACATCGCCATCTCCCAGACCTTCGACGCCTCGCTGACACTCAAGCGGCCTTTTGCCAAGATCCGCGTGGTGACCACCGACTGGGACGAGGCCAACGGAGCGGCGGCCAAACCCAACAACTTCCGGATCGCCTACCACGACTGCGAACGCTTTGCCGGATTGAACGCCGTGACGGGCGAAGCCGTGGGCGGCGCCGATGCCGACGCCTCGACGGTCTATACGGGAGCCATCGCAACCGACCAGGCCGGCGGCAAGTTCTACGCCGAAGGCTACGACTCGAGCGATACCAACCGCACGCTGACGGTCGATTACCTGATCGCAACCCCCGAGCAGCAGGCCGTCCATTTCAGCCTGGAGATGTTCGAGGGCGACACCGAGGTTGCCTCGCGCGATTTCCAGACCAGCATCCCCGTACAGCGCAACTACCTCACCACGCTCATCGGCAACCTGCTGACCGTCGGCGGATCGGTGACGATCTCCATCGACGAAGGCTTCACCAACGAGTGGATCGAAGGCGAGGAGTGGTGGAACGGGCAGGCGATCACCCCCGTCGAGCCTGGCTACGACGCCGCCTCGAACACCTACGATGTCTTCACGCGCGAGGAGTTCGCCTGGCTGCCAGGACACATCGACGAGATGCTCGACGCCCATCCCAACTTCACGCTGCGGCTGAACAACGACATCGACATGAGCGGCATCGAGTGGAAACCGATCTACCCGAACTCGAGCGCACGGATCTACACGGTGGACGGACAGGGCCACGCCCTGCGCAACTTCTCGATGAGCGGGGCCTACGGCGCCATCTACGAATACAAGCTCGGGCCCTTCGTCCTCGGACGGTATGAGGCCTACACGGGCGTATGGGGCAAGTTCGACGGAGTGATGAAGAACCTCACGTTCGAGAACATCACCATCAACGGACTGGCCGACGCCGAATTCCCGGTCAAGGACGAGGACGGCAACCCGGTAGACCACAGCAAGGAGTACGCCTACTTCGCCGGCTGCATCGGATACACCGGCGGTAACCAGTGGAGCATGGCAAGCCAGTTCGAGAACGTACACGCCCGACACGTGCAGATCAAGTCGTCGGCCACGTCGCAGAATCTCGGCGGACTGATCGGCTGGGTCGGCTCGGGCGGCGGAGCGGAGGGCAGCCGCGTGGCCGCACTGAAGGATTGCTCGGCCGAAGACATCCACCTGACGGGCTATCAGGCCGGCGGACTGGTCGGCCAGGTGCTGGGCGACCGCGGCGTATCGTTCGACAACTGCCGCACGGAGGATATCTACATCCGCTACTCCTATATCTCGGCATCGTCGGGATTCATCGGCAACATCGGCGACGGAGGCATCAACATCTCCTGGTCGGCCACCCTCGAGATCAACAACTGCACCCCGGCCTCGAACGTCCGTTACATCAACGACCAGGACGGCGGGATCAACACGTCGTACCAGCCCCAGAGCCCCTACTACGGCCACAAGAACGACGTGGACAAGGTGACGATCACCCCCGAACCCTGACCGGTGCGGCGCATGCGGCCCGACATTCGGGCTGTCGGAACGGGGCGGAACCCACTGCGGGTTCCGCCCCGCCGCTTTCCGGTCCGGCAGGCATTTTGCAGCATCCGCGTCATACGCCCTGCCGAAACGCCGCACATGAACCTCTGCCCCACTGCCCCGCTGCACCTCCTCCTGCATGCCGCCTCCGGATTCCGGGGAAGGATCGCCACGATCCTCCTCCTCGGCACGCTCCGCACGGGGTGCGGTCTGCTCTTCGTCGGATGCAGCCGGCAGCTCATCGACCTGGCCGCATCGGACACCAGTGCCCCGCTGCTCGCCCCGGCGCTGGGGCTGGCCGCCGCCTCGGCACTCGGCATCGCCTGCAGCCTCGGGCAGGGATACACCACGGCACGGACCGAAGTCCGCCTGGCGAACCGGCTGCGGCGCCGGCTGTTCGGTCGGGCGGTCGGCAGCGTCTGGAACGGCCGGGAGCGGCTCCACACGGGCGATACGGCCGACCGGCTCGGGGAGGATGTGCGCCTCGTTGCCGAATGCTGCTGCCGGACGCTGCCGGGCTGCATAAACGACCTGCTGCAGGCCGGCGGTGCTTTTCTCTTCCTCTGCATGCTCCACGCCGGGCTGGCAGCAGGCGTCACGGTGCTGCTGGCCGCCTGCCTGCTGGCCGCCCGGGGGACATCGCAGCGGATCAAGCGACTCTCCACCGCCATCCGCCGGGCCGAAGGAGGCAGCCAGGCGCTCATGCAGGAGAGCCTCCGCAAACGGGTAGTGCTGCTCACCCTGCGCCGCACGTCCACGGCTGTGGCGCGGCTTGCGACGCTGCAGCGCGAGGTGCGGCGGATGACCGACCGCCGCGCCCGGATGACCCGGCGGATGCGCTGCCTGCTCCTCGCCGGATTCGGGGCGGGCTACCTCGCGGTCTTCATCGGAGGCGCCCTGCTGTTGCGCCACGGCACCGTCACGGTCGGAACCCTTGCGGCCTTCATCCAGCTGGTCGGGCTGCTGCAGCGCCCTGCGGCGGACCTCGGGCACAAGGCGCCGGAGGTGGTACGCGCCGCAGCATCGGCCGAACGGCTCGAGGAGATCGGACAACTTGATCCGGAGGATGAGGTGACGCCAAACGACGCATTGAACTTCAACCATTTAAACGGTATCAGCTGCCGCAACGTCACCTTTGCCTATCCTAACGGCCGGCGCAACATCCTCGAACGTTTCACCCACGATTTCCGCCCCGGGAGCACCACGGCCGTCATCGGGCCCACGGGAGTCGGAAAGAGTACGCTGATCCGCCTGCTGCTGGGGCTGTTGCGTCCGCAGGAGGGGTCGGTGACGCTCTACGGCGAAGGGTGCAGGCCGGTCGAGGCGTCGGCCGCCGCACGCCTCGCCCTGGTCTACGTCCCGCAGGGAAACAGCCTGCTGAGCGGTACGATCCGGGAGAACCTGCGCGCCGGGAACAGACATGCTTCGGAACTTGAGATGAAACGTGCATTGTATTCGTCTGCAGCGGATTTCGTCGATTTGCTGCCGCTCGGGCTCGACACCCCGTGCGGAGAGGGAGGCGAGGGACTCAGCGAAGGGCAGGCGCAGCGCATCGCCATCGCCCGCGCGCTGCTCGGCCAGGGAAGGATCCTGCTCTTCGACGAGTTCAGCTCGGCGCTCGACCCCGCAACGGAGCGGCTCCTCATGGAGCGGCTGACGGCCTGCACGGCAGGCCGGACGCTGCTCTTCGTCACCCACCGGGCCGAGGTGGCCCGAGGGTGCCGCCACGTGGTGAGGCTGACGCGGCGGGAAGGCGGAGAGGAGCCCCCAGGCGGAGGCGATCCGCACCCCGCCAACACGTAAGATACGGCCGGCAAAAGTTTCGGTGTTCGACCCAAAAAGGCTATATTTGCCGCATGGAACGAGGATACATCCACATCTATACGGGCAACGGGAAAGGCAAGACAACGGCGGCGTTCGGGCTGGCCGTACGGGCGCTGTGCGCCGGGAAAAAGGTCTATGTCGGACAGTTCGTCAAATCGATGAAGTACAACGAGACGCGGATCGAGGAGCTCCTCGGCCGCGCCGGAACAGGATTCGGGCAGATCCGGATCGAGCAGCTCGGCCGCGGCTGCTACATCGACCGGCAGCCCGATGCCGCGGACATCGCGGCGGCCCACGAGGGGCTCGCACGCTGCGCCGGGCTGCTGCACGGCGGCGATTACGACGTGGTGATCCTCGACGAACTGACCATAGCGCTCCACTTCGGGCTGCTGACCGAGGAGGAGGTGCTCGAGGCCCTGCGGCAGCGCGACCCGCGGGTCGAGGCGGTCATCACGGGACGGTATGCCCCGCAGGCGCTGCTCGACGCGGCGGACCTGGTGACCGAGATGCGCGAAGTGAAGCACTACTACACGCAGGGCGTGCTGTCGCGCGACGGCATCGACCGGTAGCGGCGTGCCGGCACGGCCGGCTACTCGGCGGCCGAAAGGTCGGCGAACCAGTAGGAGTAGGTGTGCACCGAGCCGTCGTCGTGGCGGATGTCGTAGCTCTGCATGAAAGGTTCGCCCAGGCGGAACGGCACGGGCGAGCGGAAGATCGGGCCGTCGTAACAGAAGGTGTGGTACTCGCCGTTCTCGCCGTTGGGATCGACCCCCGCGGGCAGCGAGGCGACGAAGTCACGGTCGATCTCCCGCCCGACGGCCGCGGCGCCCAGGCCGTCGGCCATCGTCGTGACGACCACCGTGCGGAGCCCCGAGTCGAGGAAGTCGCGCATCACCTCGGCGGAGCTGCGGCCCCACAGCGGTTCGACCACCTCGATGCCGAGCGGGGCGAGCTGCGCCTCGCGGTAGCTGCGCACGTCGTGCAGGAAGATGTCGCCGAAGATGAAGTGCGTGACGCCCTGCTGTCGGAAATGCCCGACGGCGCGGGTCATTGCCTCGCCATAGTCCTCCATGCCGCCCTGCGGCGCAAGATCCACGACATGAAGCGGCACGCCGATCCGCTCGGCCTGCGCGAGCAGCAGCGACTCGGGAATGCCGTGCATCGTCGAGCGGCGGGTCGAGCGGTTGGCCGTTGTCAGCAGCGCGACAATCTCATACTCGTCCGACTGCATCGCCCTCCAGAGCGCATGGGCCGAATCCTTGCCGCCGCTCCAGTTGAACACCGATTTTTTGCGTTCCATTTCCGTTTGCGTTCCGTTTTGTCCCGGGACGGCTGCAGCACCGTCCCGGGCAGAGGACAAAGATAGCGTTTTTTTCGCCGGAAGACAAAACACTCCGAAGGGAATGCGGCCGCATATCAGAAGGCACACCCCAGCTGCAGGCGGGCCGTATGGCGCATGGCATTGCCCAACGCGGTCGTCGAGAAGGCCTTGTCCCAGGCGTAGTCCAGCGCGACGAACCCGCGTATGCCCCGGCTGCCGAAACGGCGCGTCAGCCGCACGTCGAGCTCGAGGCCGACGCGCGGGGCGGTCAGGAACTCGTACTCCTGCACGAGCAGGTCGTCGAGCGTGCGGGTCAGGGTCTCGCTCTGGCCCGAACTGTCGTAGCTGCCATCCGCACAGAGGGCGCCCGAGCCCGAGGAGTATCCGCCCCCGAGCCCGAAGGTCCAGAGGTTGCGGCCGCGCACGAGGTTGCGGCAGCCTGCGGCGCGGAGGTGCCACCACGCCAGCCTCTGGAGCCGGTAGTCGGGATAGTTCACGGCCAGGATCCGGCGGGAGCCGGCCCCGCCGTCGAGGGTCGCCCGCCACGCCGCCACCCCTTGCCCGCGTCCGAACTCACCCGTATAGACGACCGATGCCGAGCGCCGCGTACGGCTGCCCACGTCCGTCTGTCCGAGGTAGAGGATGTAGCTGCGGCCGACCTCCTCGGTCTGGTAGGTGTAGATGTTCTCGCGGTTGGAGACCTTTCGCTGCCCGAGTTCAAGCCGCAGGATGTGGCGCTGCCGTCCGGCATCGAGCGTCAGCTGCGCGGTGTATGCCAGTTCGCTGCCGTCGTGGTCGGTGTAGACCACCGTCGTGGGCGACGGGCGGCCGTAGTAGCCCGCGCGCGTGCGGAACGAGCATTCGCTGAAGAGGGTCAGCCGCCGGCCGAGACGCCAGTCGATCTGAAGCGACCCGCCGTGGTAACGGTCGAAGAGCGGCTTGGTTTCGTTCTCCTTCGTATAGCCGTTCTCGCCGAAGACCTCGCGCTTGCCGAAGAAGGCCCCGTAATCGAGCAGCGACTCGTAGACGCGGTCGGTCTTGCCGTAGACCTTGAGCAGCAGGCTCTCGATGCGGCGGCGGTAGGTGTAGTTCACCCCGAGCGCAAGGCGCGGGCCGAGGCGGAAGAGCACCCCCGGGGCGACGGTCATGTCCATGAGCGAATTGACGTGGCGCAGGTCCTTGCGTTTGGAGTAGTTGGCCGTCGTGTAGTCGAAACGGACGCCCGCGGCGAGCCGGCGGGTCAGGTCGCAGCCGACGGCCCCGTTCAGGCGGTAGCTCTCGAGCTGCTTGTCGCCCGCATGGTCGGAGGTGTACTCCACCAGATCGAAAGGTGTCTGCGTCGGGTCGATGAAATAGGATCCGGACATCCGCTTGCCCGAGAAGCGGTCGTAGCCCACCGCACCGGCGACAACCGTGCGTGTGCCCAGCCGGTAATACGAAGAGGCTTCGGCCCCGATGCTGAAACAACCGTCCGAATCGTAGTAGTTCTTCAGTCCGCCGTTCTTGCCGGTTGCCGAGAGCGACACCTCCGAGAGTCGCCCGTAGCCGAAGGTCACCAGCCCGGCGGCATTCCCGCTCCGCAGCCATCCGTCGGCAAGTTCGGCATCGCCGATACGGGTCCAGTCGGGCACGGGCGGGGCCTGAGCCATCGAGGCGGGGCAGAAAGCCCCGCCTGCGACAGCCCATGCCAGCAGCATGGTTCGGAGGATCGGTCTGATTCCCGTCACGGCACCCGCTACTGTTTCAGACTCGCCTTCGCACGCTGGTGGAAGTCGTTGCTGCTGTTGTTCGTATCGCTGTAGACGATGTGCGCGCCGTTGCGGATCGAAGCCTCGGCGTCGATGCCGCTCGGGTCGGTGGACTGGGCCCCCTTGTAGTCGGTCGTGCCGAGCGAATAACCGTAGACGATCTTGCCCTCGTTGCCGGCAAGCGCCTCGGTCGCCTCCTTGTCCACATTGCGGTAGATCGAGTAGCCCTGGGAACGGGTCAGCACGGCATATCCGGTCTCCAGCACCACCGGGAAGCGAGGTTTCGACTCGGTCACATACTCCGAACTGAAGATATCGACCGCATCGAGGATCCACTCGTTGGGAATCTTGGCGCAGGCATAGACCTCGTTGTTCTCCTTGCCGGGGAAGTAGTAGCGGTTGTCGGTGTTCTGTCCCCAGGCGTGCGGGTCTTCGTCACCGGTCGAGAAGATGAACATGCCCGGGCCGAAGACGCTCACCGTCCAGGCGTTGCCCTTGCCGTAGAAGGTCGCCTTGAAGTAGTTCTCCGAAGGGATCGATTCCGACGGTGCCGGGTAGTAGCTCGTATTGGGGAAGACCTCGGGATCGTAGGTGCAGTAGTCGGCGTGGCTCAGATCGACCGAATTGGCGTAGGTCGTCGTGTGGTCGATGGCCCCGCACAGCACGATCGTGGCCGACGCCCAGGGTTCGAGCACCAGCTCCTTCGGAAGGTACCAGAAGGCGCAGATCGACGGGGTGTAGCCGGCATCGGCGTAGTAGAGCTTGCCATCGACGTAGTTGTTGATGGCCGCATTGGCGTTGTAGGGACCCGTCATGCCGACGCAGAAGTTGCGGATCTCGGCCAGCTGGTCCGAGTTGTTGCAGATGACCATGTACTTGTCGAACTGGTAGGCCCCCGAGCCGTCGTCCTTCTGGCAGCCTCCGCTGTAGATCTCCTTGATGAGGATCTGGCCCGCCCTGCTGGCCACCAGGTTCAGATCGACGGTCATTCCCTCGCTCCACGACGCGGCCGAGACGACGACGTTCGACTGCAGGGCGTTGAGCGTGTAGGTGTAGCCTTCGACGCTGCGGCGGTCGGTGGCGGCCGCCTCGTAGATGCCCTCGGGCAGGAGGAAGGAGGCCACACCCTGAGCATCGGTCGCCGCCTGTACAACGGTTCCCGAGCTGCTGTTGGTCATCCGTACCTCGACCCCTTCGGCCGCCGTCAGGGAGCCGTCGTCGGGATAGATCAGCCGCACGGCGATCTCATAGGTGCGCACCCGGGTGCCGCCATCGTCTTTGGTGCAGGCCGTGAAGAGCGTCACGGCGCATGCGAACAGGGTAAACAATTTTTTCATCATTCTGTTTTTTTATTTGGTTTGGTCATAATTTCAGACGGAGCGCCAGCCCGTAGTAGAACTGCGGGATGCGGCTGCTTTCGAACAGCGACGAGTCGAGGCCGGTCTGCGACGAGCGCACACGGCCCATGTTGCAGAAAAAGTTGCGGGCGTAGAAGGTGATCGACGCAAAGCGTCCGATCTCCTTCGTGAGGTTGAAGTTCATCGCGAAGCTCGACGTGATGCGGTTCTCGTCGAAGTAGTAGCTCGTGTTGCTCTTCACGACGAGTTTGGCCAGCTCCCGGTAGAGCGCCGGGTCGTTGTCGCGGGCCCAGGCGAAGCGCTCGGCGAAGGGAATCTTCACGTCGGGCTCCTCCCAGGTGGTGTAATAGGCCGGATAGACGGCCACGTAGCGGCCCCGGTTGTAGAGCCGTTCGGAGGAGCCGAAGTAGTCGCCCGACGACTCGAGCACGAAGCCGCGCGGCGAACCGTCGCCGTACTCGCTCAACGCCTGCGCATAGTCGAGCAGCGTGCTCTCGAGACGCACGGAGAAGATCATGCGGATGCGCGGGATGTGGGTGATGACCGTCAGGTTGAGGTTGAGCTGTTTTTCGAGGCTGCCGTTGCTGACGGAGGTCGAGCCGACGTAGTACCCGACATACCTGTAGGGGCTGCCGTCGGCCATCGAGGAGGAGGACGAGAGGGTCGAGGCCACCTCCGTGAGGTTCAGCCCCTTGTAGCGGTAGTAGTTCCCGTCGATGCGCAGCTGCGTCCGCAGGGGCCGGATCTGTGCGAAGTCGGCCGCGAAATCAAGCCCGATCCGCTCGACGGGCGACCCGTTGGTATACTGGGTCTGCGCGACGAAGGTGTTGCGCTCCTTGTAGCCCATCACCTGATCGGCCTGCGCGCCCGTGCGGTCCGAGACGGTCACCACGCCGGTCTGGCGGTCGATCGTGTAGATGCGGTCGGCGGAGGGGATCGTGCAGCCGGCCTCCAGATCGGCCTGCGTCGTCAGGCGGTAGGTGAACGGGGTATAGATCGTGCGGCTCATGTAGGGGTTGAAGGTCCGGTTGCGGTAGAACGACACCGAG
>ENA-UOJG01000949-UOJG01000949.1-human-gut-metagenome-genome-assembly--contig:-C47-NODE-949-length-34665-cov-8.289049_pt1 | contig 34665 bp, 29 predicted proteins | sample MGYA00242340_ERZ723887 | MGnify/ENA metagenome assembly ERZ723887 | reverse complement strand
GCGAACGGCGCAACTCTCGGCGGAAAAGATCGCCGCAGGCGAGCTTTTTCGACGGTCTGCGGGGAACGGAGCCCTTCTCCGTTCCCCCCTTTTCGGCCAGGTTCCCGCCAAAAGCCGGGGGCCTGGCCGAGAAGGGGCCTCGCCCCTTCCAAAATACATGCTGGGAGCGTGTTTTTATTTGCAACCAAGGGAATGTGTGGAAAGAATCTACGCCGGTTTCCTGGGTATGAACATCGGTATCCGCCTAGGCGCGCCTGTGGAGCCCGCCATTTGGAGCTATGAACGCATCCGCGATACCTACGGGGACATCCGCGGCTATGTGAAGGACTACAAGCACTTTGCAGCCGATGACGACGCAAACGGCCCGGTTTTTTTCCTGCGCGCGCTCAACGATAACGCCGGGCAGGTAACCCCGCAGGCGGTAGCCGAGGCCTGGCTCAACTACGCGCGCGAGGGGGTGGGCCTGTACTGGTGGGGCGGCTATGGCGTAAGCACGGAGCATACCGCCTATCTCAACCTCAAAAACGGCGTTCCCGCACCGCAGTCCGGCTCCATCCACCAAAACGGCCAAACGCTGGCCGAGCAGATTGGCGGGCAGATTTTTATTGACACCTGGGGGCTTGTCGCCCCGGGCGACCCCGGCCGCGCCGCGCGCTATGCCGCGGCGGCAGCCTCCGTCAGCCACGATGGCGAGGGGCTCAATGGCGCGGCTTTTATCGCCGCCTGTATCTCCCAGGCCTTTTTGACCTCTGACATCAACGAAATCATGGACGCGGGCCTTCGCCAAATTCCCGGGAACAGCGTATACGCCGAGGTGGTTGGCGCCGTGCGCGCCTTTCACCGCTCGCATCCGCAGGACTGGCGCGCCTGCCGCGCCATGCTGGAAGCGCAATGGGGCTACGACCGCTATGGCGGGGTATGCCACATCATCCCCAACGCGGGCGTATGCGCGCTGGCGCTTTGCTATGGCACGGGCGATTTTGCCCGTACCGTTGAAATCGCTACCATGTGCTCCTGGGATACGGATTGCAACGCGGGCAGCGTAGGCTCCATTTTGGGCGTGGCCTGCGGGCTTAACGGCCTGCCCGCGCATTACCGCGCCCCCATTAACGACGAAATCGTGCTCTCCGGCATTTCCGGCTACCTGAACATTTTGGATATTCCAAGCTATGCCTACGAGCTAGCCGCCTGGAGCTATCGCCTGCGTGGCGAAAGCGTGCCCGGGGATATCTCCAGCCGCGTGCGCGAGGGCGAAACCTACTTTGATTTTTCACTTCCCGGCAGCACGCACGGCTTGCGCTTCACCTGCGCCGCGCCTGCCTGCGCGCGGCTCCCAAACGGCGCCGTGCTGCTGGACCGCATGACGCGCGGTCAAAAGGCCCGCTGGTTCTATAAGCCCTTCTGGCGCCGGGCGGACTTCAGCGACGAGCGGTACATGCCCGTGTTCTCGCCCCGCGCCTATCCCGGCCAAACCGTTGAAATAGCGCTGGATTACGATAAACTGGCGGGAGAGCTTCTCATTCTAACGCCCTATGTGCGCGACTCGCTTACTGAAAGGGATATCTGCCTCTCCCCCACGCTGCTTACCGAGGGCGCAAAGGAAGTAACCCTACGCTTCACCCTTCCCCAGGTGGAGGGCGGCCTGATTGACGAAATCGGCCTGCTGATCGAATCCGCCGCGCCGGGCAAGTTTGCGCTTTCCGGCACGCTCGTGCCCAAGCGCTTCCACATTTTTGGCAAAGGAAGCTATACCCTGCGCACTGCGATGCTGCGCACGGAGTTTGGCAGCGTAATCCCCTTCTCGCACAACCACGGCGCATGGTCGCTGGAAAACGGGCTGATGCAGCTGTTGTGCGAAAGCCAGGCGCAGGCCTTCACCGGCAGCTATTTCATGCGGGACGCATGCGTTACGGGCCGCGTCGCGCTGGAAAACGGCACGCAGGCGCTGCTTGCGCTGCGGGCGCAGGGCGCGCGGCGCGGCTACTATGCCGGGCTCTACGGCGCAAACCAAATCGCCATTCTTAAAATGGAGCGGGGCGTTTTAACGCCCCTTGCCGCGCAGGCCTTTCCCTGGCGGCTTGGCGAAACGTACGCCCTTGGCTTCCAGGCCCAGGGCGACCGGCTTACCCTCACCGTAGGCGATATCGCGCTCACCGCGCGCGACGGCGGCTTCGCCTACGGCATGACCGGCTACGCCATGTTCTCCATGGGGCGCGCCGGCTTTGGCGATCTTACCGTTGCAGAAATCTAAAGGAGGGTTTTTTCGAATGCTTACCAGACAACAGCTTCTCCAAAATCCCGATGTATACCGCAACAAGGCGCGCGGCGCGCTGATTGGCCTGGCCATTGGCGACAGCTTTGGCGACGCTTCCCGCAAGCCGGACAATCAAATGGCCTATGGCTTTACCACAGATTTTAACAAGGGCGCAAGCTGGTCTACCGACGATACGGAATTTGCCATGCTTACCGCGCAAACGCTGATTGAATGCGGCGGAAAGCTCACCAGCCGGCATGTGGTGGATGCGTGGCTTACCCACGTTGCCACGCAGGATGAATTCAAGCGCGGCGGCGCCAGCGAATTTGAAGCCTCCCGAAATCTCAGAAGGGGCTTGCGCCCACCGCTTTCGGGCAGGTATAATGCTTATTGCCACTCCGATGGCGCGGCCATGCGCATCAGCCCCATCGGCGTGCTGTGCGCGGGCGACGTTGACCGCGCCATCGCCATGGCGGAGATCGACGCCTCCATCAGCCATGACCGCGAAGGCGTATGGGGCGCGCAGTCGGTAGCGGCCGCCGTGGCCGCGGCCATGGCAGACGGCAGCATTGAGGAAATTCTGGAGGCCGCCATGCGCCCCGTGCCCAAGGACACCTGGTACGCGTATGCCATGCAGCGCGCCATGGACATTGTGGACGAGGCGGGCGGCAACCTGCTGCTGGCCTGGATGCCCCTGCATGACGAGCTGTGGACCAGCTACAAGGCCTCCGTATGCGAGGCGGTGGCCGAGGCCTTTGGCGTGCTCAAGCTGGTCAACGGCGATTTCCGCACAGGCGTTACCTGCGCGGGCAACTTTGGCCGCGACGCCGATACCATCGGCGCTATTTGCGGCGCGATTTTGGGGGCCAAGTATGGCCACGCGGCCATCCCGCCCATTTGGGCAGAAAAGCCCCGTTATCCCACCGGCACCTGTTTGTTGTTTACCAAGGGGATGGATATTTGCGCCGTTGCCGACAAGCTGACGGACGTCGCGCTTGCGGAGGCCTAAACGTTTTTCCCCGCCCCATGAAGGAGGAACCTATGCCAGCCTTCCGTCCCATCCAGGATCAGCGTTTATCCGACCGCATTGCGGAGCAGTTCACCCATTCCATGCGCAGCGGCGAGCTCACCGTTGGCACGCGCCTGCCGCCCGAAAGCCAGTTGGCCGATCAGCTGGGCGTTAGCCGGGGCATCCTGCGCGAGGCGCTCACCATTTTGGAGGCGCGCGGCTATATCAGCCGCTCTCCCAAGGGCGGCACATACATCAAGTCCGTCGTTGGGGATGATTTTGCGCGTGCCCTGTCCGAGCAGCTGCGCCAGGCCACCTATCGCGATTTGCTGGAATTCCGGGAGGTAATGGAGTGCCGGGCCGTGCAAAACATCATTGGCTCCGCCACGGATGCGCAGCTCAGCGAGCTTTCCGCCCTGCTTGGCAGCATACCCGAGGAGGACGAGGCCGCCGTTCAGCTGGACCATTATTTTCATTATCACATCGCCGAGCTTTCGGGCAATCGCCTGTTCAGCTCCTTCATTGATACGTATTACGAGCTGATCCGTGAAATCAAGGCGCGCACCCTGCGCACCGGCCAGCGCCGCGACGCGGTGCTGCGCGAGCACCGCGCCATTGTGGACGCGCTTGTAAGCCGCGATGTCGAGGCTGCCCAAAACGCTGTACGCGCCCATTTGAACGCGGTGCGCGCCTCCCTGGAAAGGGATGGCAAGGAATAAAGCCCTGACTGCCAACAAAAAACGCCCGGGTCATGCGCGACCGGGGCGTTCTTTGTTGGAGGAGGTGAGAAAGCTCTCACCCAATGGTCTTGCTGTAAGGAGCGGCTACTTCCTGACAGTTGGTTAGCTTTATCTAACCGTGTTTTATTATAACTATCCTTGCATCGCTTGTCAAGCTTTTTTTCTCACGTTTTTGAAAACGATATGAGCAAAATCAAAATTCTAATTTTTAATTCTATATTCATCAAAATAATATTGACAATTCTATTTTGATAGATATACTTAAATGGTCAAAACACTCTTAAGCCATTTCAGGAGGAATCATTATGGAAGCTTTGGCTACGGCGCTTGCCGCCTACCGCGCTTTTCTAAAACAGGAGGGCGATGCTTGCAGCGCGCGCGTTGCGCAGCTGGAAGCCGCCCAGCGCTGGGACGAAGCCAACCTGGAAAAGGTGCGGCGCAACATTACCGGCGTTTTTAGCGCCCTTCTTACCGCCGACGAGGCTTACCTGCAAAAGGCGGGCCAACCCACCCTGGACGCTTTCTGCGAGCGGTTCTGCCCGCGCTTTGAAAGCCTGTCCGCCGCCTGGCGCGCGCACCTATCGGCAGCCAGCGCCCATGGCGACCTGCAAACCCAGCTGGTGGAGGAAACCAAGCTTGTTACGGCAAACCGCCTTTGGGAGGCGTTTCAAAAAGCAAAGGAGGCCGCGCAATGACGCAGACAGAAGCCGTTTCCCTGTTTAAATGTCTGGCGGACGCCTCCCGGCTGGAGCTGATCCGCGCCCTGAACGACGGTTCCAAATATGTTGAGCTGCTGTCCGAGCTGCTTGGGCGCAGCCCCTCCACCATCTCCTTTCATCTGAAAAAGCTGGAGGAAGCCGGCCTTGTGGAGGCGGTCAAAGAGCAGTACTATACCGTGTACTCGCTCAAGCCGCAGGCCCTTGAGGCCCGATTGATGGACGTGATCTGCCCGCCGGGCGCGCCCATGGATGCGCAGGCCCAGCGCGAGCAGCTTTATCGGGAAAAGGTATTGGAAAACCTGTTTGAGTATGGAAAGCTCAAGGTAATCCCCGTGCAGCGCAAAAAACGCCGCATCGTGCTGGAAAAGCTGGCGGAAAGCTTTGAAAAAGGCCGCGTCTATTCCGAGAGGGAGGTCAACCTCCTTCTGGCGCAATACCACGACGATTTTTGCACCCTGCGCCGCGAAATGGTTGCCGAGCGCATCATGAACCGCAATAAGGAAGGGTATTGGCTATTATAGAGCCGCTAATGCTCGTATACGCTTCCCCTCCAAAAACAAAGGAAAAACATTCTCTGCAAAAGCCTTCAAATTCCTTATACCGCAAGCCTTCCAGCCATTTTTCCAGCCCGTCAAAGCCTTGTTTTACCGCTTGACTTGTCCCACCCGCTGTTATACAATACCACCCATAAACGACGCTGATGGAGCAACGTGGCCGCACATCCCCTTCTCAAGAGAGCTTCCGGTTGGTGCAAGGAAGCGGAGGGACGCGGTGAATTCCGCTCCAGAGTCGCCTGGCTGAACCCCTTTGCAAGTAGGCTGGGCCGGATACGGGCCGTTATCCCCGGGAGCAATGTTGGTTGCTCGCAAGGCCAAGGCTTCTTGCTTTGGCAAAGCAGAGGTGGTACCGCGTATATACGCCCTCTTTCATTCGCGGAAGGCGAGTGAAAAAGGGCGTTTTGTTTTTCCATCGCTTCAACCGGGCGCCGCCCGTTTGAAAATACACCGCAACGATACTTGAGGAGGAAAAGCACATGAAAAAGTTTGTATCGATTCTCCTGGCTGCCCTGCTCGTTCTGGGCGCCGCCTCCGCTATGGCGGAAGGAAAGACCTACACCGTAGGCATTTGCCAGCTGGTAACGCATGACGCGCTGGACGCCGCCACGCAGGGCTTTATTGACGCGCTCACCGAGGAGCTGGGCGACGCCGTCACCTTTGATGTACAAAATGCCGCCGGCGATTCCAACACCTGCTCCACCATCGCCAATGCGTTTGTGTCCGATAAGGTAGACCTCATCCTGGCCAACGCCACTCCCGCGTTGCAGGCCGCTACCGCCGCCACCGCTGATATCCCGATCCTGGGCACCTCTGTTACCGAGTACGGCGTTGCGCTGGACATCGAAGGCTTTACCGGCGTTGTGGGCGGCAACGTGTCCGGCACGTCCGACCTTGCGCCGCTGGATCAGCAGGCTGCCATGATTCAGGAGTTGTTCCCCGAGGCCAAGAACGTGGGCTTGGTGTACTGCTCCGCCGAGGCCAACAGCCAATACCAGGTGGACACCGTAAAGGCCTGCCTGGAAACCCTCGGCTATAATTGCACCCTCTACCCCTTCGCCGATAGCAACGACGCCGCCGCCGTTGTTCAAACTGCCGCCGACGCCAGCGACGTGATCTATGTTCCCACCGACAACACCGTGGCCGCCAACACCGGTATTGTGGATAACATCTGCCAGCCCGCCGGCATCCCCGTCATCGCGGGTGAGGAAGGCATCGTCAAGGGCTGCGGCGTTGCCACCCTGTCCATCAGCTACTACGATCTGGGCGTAACCACCGGTAAGATGGCCGCCAAGATTTTGACCGGCGAGGCCGATATCTCCACCATGCCCGTGGTTTATGCCGAGAACTTCACCCCCAAGTACAACCCCGTCATCTGCGAGGCGCTTGGCCTTACCATGCCGGAAAACTATGTAGCGATTGATATGGAGTAACGCTTCTCCATAAAAGCCGCAAGTGGGAAAAGGATTTCCTTTTCCCACGTTTTTTACCGGGCAGGCATATGCAAATCGGGCGGCGCATTCGCGGCCCAAATAGTGAGGGTTACCAAATGATAAGCTTTCTTAACGCGCTGCCAGGCGCTGTTTCACAGGGCCTGGTATGGGGCATTATGTCCATTGGCGTCTACATCACCTACAAGCTGCTGGACATTGCGGATTTGACCGTGGACGGCTCCTTCTGTACAGGGGGCGCCGTGGGCGTGATGCTGATCGTGAACGGTTACAATATCTGGCTTTCGTTGCTGGCAGCCATCGCGGTTGGCATGCTGGCGGGCTTTGCAACCGGCCTTTTGCATACCGCCTGCGGCATACCCGCCATCCTGTCCGGCATTTTAACGCAGCTGGGCCTGTGGTCCGTCAACCTGGCCATCATGGGTATGAAGGCTAACCAGTCCCTAAATGTGAACAAATACAGCCTGCTGGTTTCGCTGCGCTACCTGCAGGACGTAACCAAGGGCACGCGCCCCTTCTGGCAGCACCCCATCTTTGTTGTGGGCGTGTTTACGCTGGTGATCGTCGCCATCCTTTACTGGTTCTTTGGCACGGAGCTTGGCTCCTCGCTGCGCGCCACGGGCTCCAATCCCAACATGGCGCGCGCCCAAGGCATCAACACCAATTATAACAAGGTGCTGGGCTTGATGCTTTCCAACGGCCTGGTGGCCCTGTCCGGCGCGCTGCTTGCGCAGTACCAAAGCTTTGCGGATATCAACATGGGCCGCGGGGCAATCGTCATCGGCCTGGCCGCCGTGATCATCGGCGAGGTCGTTTTCGGCAAGCTTTTCCGCAATTTCGGCTTGAAGCTGCTGGCCGTTTCGCTTGGCTCCATCATCTATTATGCGGTCATCCAGGCGGTGGTCAGCCTCAGCGGCATCAACTCCAACTACCTTAAGCTGCTGTCCGCCGTGATTGTGGCCCTTTTCCTGGCCGTGCCCTCTTGGAAAAGCCGCGTGTTCAGGCCCGCGAAGCAGGGAGGCGAAAAGGATGCTTGAAATCAAAAACATTCGCAAAACCTTCAACCCCGGCACCGTAAACCAGAAAACGGCGCTGGACGGCGTATCCCTCACGCTTAACGACGGCGATTTTGTAACCGTAATCGGCGGCAACGGCGCGGGCAAATCCACGCTGCTTAACGCCGTGTCGGGCGCTTGGTTTGTGGACGAGGGCAGCATCTTCATTGACGGCGTAAATGTAACCCGGCTGCCGGAGCACAAGCGCGCCAAATTCATTGGCCGCGTGTTCCAGGATCCCATGATGGGCACCGCCGCCACCATGCAGATTGAGGAAAACCTGGCCCTCGCCATGCGCCGCGGCAAGCGCCGCACGCTCAAAAGCGGCATCACCGCCTCCGAGCGCGAAAACTACCGCGAGCTGCTCAAAATACTGGATTTGGGGCTGGAGGACCGCCTGACGGTCAAGGTAGAGCTGCTTTCCGGCGGCCAGCGTCAGGCGCTTACCCTGCTTATGGCCACGCTGCAAAAGCCGCGCCTGCTGCTTTTGGACGAGCACACCGCCGCTCTGGACCCCAAAACCGCCGCAAAGGTGCTGGAAACCACCGAGCGCATCGTCACCCAGGATCATCTTACCACGCTCATGATCACCCACAACATGCGCGACGCCATCGCGCATGGCAACCGTCTGGTCATGATGTACGAGGGCCGTATCGCCATCGACGTTTCCGGAGAGGAAAAGAAACGCCTCACCGTGGAGGATCTGCTGCAAATGTTTGAAAAGGCCAGCGGCCAGGCGCTTTCCAGCGACCGCATGCTGCTGGGCTAACCCCCTCCTTTCATGTGCAAAACCCCGGCCTCCGCGCCATGCGGAAGCCGGGGTTTCCATATGTATGCTTACAGATAGTTCACCGCCAGAATCACCGCGCCCAAAATGACAAGAATAACGCCGGTGGCCCGGTTTAGCGTTTTGGGCGACGCTTTGTTTGCAAACCTTGCCGCAACGCGCGCCCACAACAGCGTAAACAGCACGCACAGAGCAAGCACCGTCCAGTCCGGCGCGCCATCCAGCGCAAAGTGGGACACAGCTCCCGTAAGCGCCGTAAACGTCATAATAAACACGCTGGTGCCCACTGCGGTTTTCAGCTCGTAGCCCAGCACGCTGGTCAAAATCAAAAGCATCATCATGCCGCCGCCCGCGCCCACAAAGCCGCAAATAAACCCAATGATCATCCCGCACACAACGGATTGCGCGGCGCGTTTCCCCGGCGAAATCGCCGCCATGGTTTCCTTCGTGGTCATTACAGGCTTCACAATGAATTTTACGCCCAGCAGCAGCGTCATAAACATGGAAAAACCGCCCATGGTGCTGTTGGGCACCAGGCTGGATACATAGCTGCCTACCATGGTAAAAGCCAGCACCGCCGCCATCATGATCAATCCGTTGCGGATATCCAGGTTTTTGTTTTTCCCATAGGTATAGGCTGAAACGGCGCTGGCCAGCACATCCGAGGCCAGCGCAATCCCTACCGCCGAATAGGCCGGCATCCCCAGGAAGGTTACCAGCATGGGCGTGATCACCGCGGCGGCGCTCATGCCCGCAAAGCCCGTGCCCAGCCCCGCGCCCATACCGGCGAAGAAGCATACGATCACCTGTGTTACCGTCATTTTCATTCCTCCTGTGCGTTGAGCAGAAGCGCCGCGCGGTCCATCAGCTTTTGTATCATGCTTTCCGCCAGCCGCCTTTCCTGCGGCGTAAGGCCCTCCCCCATCTGGGCGAACACCTGGCGCTGCACCTGCGCCGCCTTTGTAATAAAGGGCATGGCATCTTCCTTCAGGGTAAGATGCACCACGCGCCGGTTCTTCTCATCCCGCGCGCGCGCGAGCCAGCCGCGCATGCACAGCTTTTCCACCGCGCACGATACGTTGGATTTGCGCAGCCCGCGCAGATCGCATATGCGCTGCGCCGTATCAAAATCGGGATTGTTATGCAAAAACAGCAGCACATCCGTTTCCAGCTGGTTCAGGCCATACTGCGCTATCAAAGGCTCAAATGCCCGGCGGTACAGTTGCTTTGCGCTGTGCATCAGCGTCAGCAGCCTTTCGGTTTCCGTCATGCGCTTCTCTCCTTTCAAATATATTCGTTATTCTAATAATAGTTCTATATATAACATATATCCTTTTTCATGTCAACAAAAAAATCCCGGGTTTTTGTCATTCCAAAAACCCGGGATCCTGGGATTACTCCGCGTCGCGGTGCTTGAGCGCCGCCCCCACAAACTCGCGGAACAGCGGATGCGGCCGGTTGGGCCGGCTTTTGAGCTCGGGATGGAATTGTACCGCCACAAAGAACGGGTGCGCGGGGATTTCCACAATCTCCACCAGGTTGCGATCCGGGTTGCGGCCCGCAACCACCATGCCGCCCGCCATAAAGCGCTCCAGGTAGGCGTTGTTGAACTCGTAACGGTGGCGGTGGCGCTCCCAAATTTCGCCCGTGGCATAGGCCTTTTCACTGATTGTGCCGGGTGTGAGCAGGCAGCGGTATTTGCCAAGGCGCATCGTTCCGCCAAGGTTTTCAAGGTCCTGATCCTTCATCAGGTCGATCACGGGATACGTGGTATGCGGGTCCACCTCGCTGGTATGCGCATCGCGCAGGTCCAGCACATGGCGGGCAAACTCCACAACCGCCATCTGCATACCCAGGCACAGGCCCAGGAAGGGAATGCCGTTTTCACGCGCATATTGAATGGCCGTAATCTTGCCCTCCAGCCCGCGCGCGCCAAAGCCGCCGGGTACAAGAATGCCATCTGCACCGGAAACCATCTCCCCCACGTTTTCCGGGGTGATATCCTGGGCGGGCACCCATTTGATATGCACCTTCACGCCATGGAAGATTCCGCCGTGGGTAAGCGCCTCCACCACGCTCAAATACGCGTCCGGCAGCTCCACATATTTGCCTACCAGCGCCACGGTCACGCTTTCGGTGCTGGCAAGCTGGCGCTCCACCATATTGCTCCACTCCGTAAGGTCGCAGGGGGCGGCGGGAATATCCAAAAGCTTCATTACCTGCTCGTCCAGCTTTTCGCGGTGCAGCAGCAGCGGCACCTCGTACAAGCTGCGCGCGTTCAGGTTCTGGAACACGCGCTCCACCGGCAGGTTGCAGAACATGCCAATCTTGGCCCGCACGTCATAAGGCAGCTCATGGTCGGCACGGCACACCAGAATATCCGGTGAAATGCCAATGCTGCATAGCTCGCGCACGCTATGCTGGGTAGGCTTGGTTTTCAGCTCGCCGGCGGCGTTCAGGTAGGGTACAAGCGTTACATGCAGGTACAGGCAATTTTCCCGGCCCACCTCCGCGCGCATCTGGCGCACGGCCTCCAAAAAGGGCAGGCTTTCGATATCGCCCACGGTACCGCCAATCTCGGTAATCACCACATCCGGCGGGTTTTCCGTGCGGGATACGGCCAGGATGTTCTTTTTGATCTCGTTGGTGATGTGCGGGATCACCTGAATGGTCGCTCCCAGGTACTCGCCGCGCCGCTCGCGGTCAATCACGGTTTTATACACGCGGCCGCTGGTCACGTTGCTGCCCTGCGTAAGGCTTTCATCAATGAAGCGCTCATAGTGGCCCAAATCCAGATCGGTTTCCGCGCCGTCGTCGGTTACAAACACCTCGCCGTGCTGGTAGGGATTCATGGTGCCGGGGTCCACATTGATATAGGGGTCAAACTTTTGAATGGAAACCTTCAGGCCCCTGCACTTGAGCAGCCGGCCCAGCGAAGCCGCCGTTATGCCCTTGCCCAATGAAGAAACCACGCCGCCCGTAACAAAGATAAACTTGGTATTCATTCAATGCCCCGCCTTTCTTGCATCCTTGCCCGTATTATTTATGGTACAGCTTGTGACTTTGGTACTTGGGGTCGCACGTCAGGTTTACCTTGAGGCGCTTGAAGATGGTATCGTCCACCTGCGGCAGAATAACGGTGGAATGCGCCTCGCACCCGGCCAGAAGCGGAAGCTGGCGCATAGCGAGCGCCGCGACGGGGTCGGTTGCCGCGCAGATGGACAGCGCCACCAGCACCTCGTCGCTATGCAGCCGCGGGTTATGGTTGCCCAGATACTTGCACTTGAGGGATTGCAGCGGCTCAATCACCGTAGGCGAGATCAGCTCGGCCTCCTGGTCAATGCCGCCCAGCGCCTTTAGAGCGTTCAGGATAAGCGCGGCGGACGGGCCCAGCAGGTTTGAGGTTTTGCCGGTAACAATGCGCCCGTCCGGCAGCTCCACAGCCAGGGCAGGGGCTTCGGTTTCCTCCGCGCGTTTGCGCGCCGCCGCGATCACCGGCCGCATTTCAGCGCTTAGGCCGGTTTTTTGCAGCAGCATTTGCAGCTTGTCCACCTCGGCCTGCTCTGTGCGGCCCTGCACCAGCATGCAGCGCGCCGCATAATACCGGCGGATGATCTCCTGCTTTGCCGCCTCGCGGCATACCTCGTCGTCAATGATGCAATTGCCTACCATATTCACGCCCATATCCGTAGGCGATTGATAGGGCGATTTGCCATAAATACGCTCAAAAACAGCGTTCAACACCGGAAAAATCTCAATATCCCGGTTGTAATTCACCGTGGTTTCGCCATACGCGTCCAGGTGGAAGGGGTCGATCATGTTTACATCGTCCAGGTCGGCGGTGGCCGCCTCGTAGGCGATGTTTACCGGGTGGTTCAGCGGCAGGTTCCAAATGGGGAAGGTTTCAAACTTGGCATAACCGGCCTGCACGCCGCGCTGATGCTCCTGATACAGCTGGCTCAGGCATACGGCCATTTTGCCGCTTCCGGGCCCTGGGGCCGTCACCAGCACGAGGGGGCGGCTGGTCTGCACATATTCGTTGCGTCCAAAGCCCGCGTCGCTTACAATCTGCTCCACCTCATAGGGATAGCCCTCGATGGGGAAATGCCGGAACACGCGAACGCCCAGGTTCTCAAGCCGCTGCTTGAACAGCTCCGCCGTGTGCTGATCCCGCCAGCGGGTCATCACCACGCTGCCCACATACAGGCCGATATCGCGGAACGCGTCGATCAGGCGCAGCACATCCGCATCATAGGTGATGCCCAAATCGCCGCGCACCTTGCTTTTTTCAATGTCGTCTGCATTGATGGCGATCACCAGCTCGGCCTGCTCCTTCAGGGTTAGCAGCATCTCCACCTTGCTGTTAGGCTTGAAGCCCGGCAGCACCCTGGCCGCGTGATAATCGTCAAAAAGCTTTCCCCCCAGCTCCAAATAAAGCTTTCCGCCAAAGGCAGCGATCCTTTGGCGAATATGCTCCGATTGCATGGTAGTGTACCGGTCGTGGTCAAATCCGATGCGCATGCATGCTCCCCCTTGCTTCTCAACCGAATTATCATAACACGCCGGCTTTGCCGAAACAAGGGAAAATACAAAAGAAAATCCACAAAAACGGCACTTTTTATCGTTTGTAAACGCGCTGCGCCCGGCCGTTGAAACCGGCCAGGCGCAGAAGAAAACCTCATTTTTCCAGAACCAGATATTTTTCCACGCCAAGCTGCCATAGCGACAGCCCAGCATGCCCATGAACAAAACCAACACGGCCATCCCGCTGCCCGGCCCCCGCCGCGCATAAACGGCTCCATCGCAGCGCCGCTAAGCGCACGCCCAGCAGCTACCCTAGCGGAATGCGCAAAATTGCAGCGTTCCCTGCGCGGCAAACGCCCGTCCCTGCAATTCCATGGGCGTTTGCACACGCGTCAGCACCGGCAGGTTTGCATTGCGCAGCGGCAAAGGCAGGGCGCCGTCCATCCGGCCCTCAGCTGGCAAAAGCCCTTACATTCCTTCAAAGAACGCTTCACCGGAAAGCCTCCTCTTTTTCTTGCTTCGGCATAGAAAAAGCGCAGGGCTTCCGGGGGGACGTCTTGGTTCATTCGCTCCGCGCGCGCATCCCCAGCCCTGCGCGAAGCTTCCTCAATGCAAAGGGGCGGCCAAATCATCCTGGCCTTTATCCCTCGTGTTCACTCCTCGCGCGCCTGGTACCCGTTGAACCACGCGCGTTCCGCAAAGGGACGCTTCTCCTTGCGCTCCCCGGCTTCGGCCGCCTTGCCAACTGGCAGGTAGGCCACCAGCTGCATATCGCCGGGCACGCCCAAACGGTTGGCGATGGCGCGGCCAATGCCGTCCACATAGGTTACGTAGCCCTCCAGCCAGCAGCTTTCATAGCCCAGCGCGGTAATGGCCAGCAGCGCGTTTTCAATCGCAGCGGCGTAGTCCTGTACATGGTAGCTTGCGCCGCGGTAGCTGACCTGCTCCTTGGTAAGCACGCAAATGCCCGCCGGCGCAGAGGCAATCCAGGGCTTTTTCACAATCGACGCGATATCGCGCATCAGCACGGGATCGTCCACAGCGATAAGGCTTGTGGTTTGCAGGTTGCAGCCGGAGGGCGCGGCAAGCGCCGCCTCCATGATCTTCCTCAAGTCCTCGCGCGGCACTCTATCCGGCAGGTATTGCCCGCGATAGCTGCGCCGGGCGTGAACAGCTTCCAGCAGCTCCATCGTTTCAGCCTCCTTACGGCAGGTTATAAAATGAGCATCGCATCCCCAAAGGAGAAAAAGCGGTACTTTTCCGCCACGGCCTCGCGGTACACGCGCAGGGCCTCCTCGCGTCCCATCAGCGCGGAAACGAGCATCAGCAGCGTGCTCTGCGGCAAATGAAAATTGGTAATCAGCGCGTCGGTGGCATGGAAGGTATAGCCGGGCGTGATGAAAATACCCGTATCGCCGCTTTGCGCCTTCACAAGCCCATCCCCGCCCGTAACGGTTTCCAGCGTGCGCACGCTGGTGGTGCCCACGCACACGCAGCGCCCGCCCGCCGCCCGCGCGGCGTTGATTTTGCTTGCCGCCTCTGGCGTTACCTCATAGTGCTCCACATGCATATGGTGCTCGCTCAAATCCTCCGCCTTCACCGGGCGGAAGGTGCCCAGGCCCACATGCAGCAGCACCGGCGCAATCTCCACGCCCATGGCGCGGATTTTTTCAAGCAGCTCCGGCGTAAAGTGCAGCCCTGCCGTTGGCGCGGCGGCGCTGCCCTCCTCCCTGGCGTATACGGTTTGGTAGCGGGTTTTATCCTGGAGCTTTTCGTGAATATAGGGCGGCAGGGGCATCTGGCCCAGCCTGTCCAGGATTTCCTCAAACACGCCATCGTAATGGAAGCGCACCCTGCGCCCGCCGTCCTCCGCCGTGCCGGTGATCTCCGCGCGCAAAAGGCCGCCGCCAAAGCTGCACATGGCCCCGGGGTGCAGCCTGCGGCCCGGGCGCACCAGCGCCTCCCATACGTCGCGCTCCAAGCGCTTGAGCAGCAGCACCTCCACGGGTACGCCGGTATCCTCCTTCTGCCCAAGCAGCCGCGCGGGAATCACCTTGGTTTCGTTGATAACCAGCACGTCGCCCTTGCGCAAAAAGCGCGGTAAATCGTAAAAATGCAAATGCTCCACGCTGCCATCCGTCCGGTTATACACCAGCAGGCGGCTGTGGTCGCGCGGCTCCATGGGCGTTTGGGCAATTCGCTCCTGCGGCAGCTCATAATCAAAATCGCTTGTTTTCATATCCTCATCTGTTCCCCTTCATCAGGCGGCGCAAGGGGCTTGCGGCCCATATGCTCGTAGGCGGCAGGCGTTACCACGCGCCCGCGCGGCGTGCGCAGCATAAAGCCCAGCTGCATCAAATACGGCTCGTACACGTCCTCAATGGTGGTGGCGTCCTCTCCCGTCATAGCGCTCAACGTTTCCAGGCCCACCGGGCCGCCTCCAAACTTATCCATCACGGTGGCAAGCATGGTGCGGTCCAGCTTGTCCAGGCCCAGCTCGTCCACGTCCTGCATATCCATGCTCTGGCGGGCTACCTCGCGCGTGATCACGCCTTCCGCGCGTATTTGCGCAAAGTCGCGCACGCGCCGGAGCATGCGGTTGGCAATGCGCGGCGTACCGCGGCTTCTGCGGGCGATTTCCAAAATGCCGTCGTCCTCCGCGCGCACGTTCAAAATTCCCGCGCTGCGCCTGACTATGGCCGAAAGCTCCTCCGGCGTGTACATTTCCAGGCGGAACAGCATGCCGAAGCGGTCGCGCAGCGGCGCGCTTAAAAGGCCCGCGCGCGTGGTTGCGCCAACCAGCGTAAAGCGCGGCAGATCCAGGCGGATGCTGCGCGCCGTGGGGCCCTTGCCAATCATGATATCCAGCGCGTAATCCTCCATGGCGGGGTACAAAACCTCCTCCACGGAACGGCTCAAGCGGTGAATCTCGTCAATAAAAAGCACGTCGCCATCCGCCAGGTTGGTTAAAATGCTGGCCAGATCGCCCGCCTTTTCAATGGCCGGGCCGCTGGTGATGCGGATGTTCTGCCCCATCTCCGAGGCGATGATACCCGCCAGCGTGGTTTTGCCCAGGCCAGGCGGGCCGTACAGCAGCAAATGATCCAGCGGCTCATGCCTCTTGAGCGCCGCCTCAATGGAAATATGCAGGTTTTGCTTCACGCTCTCCTGCCCAATATACTCGCGCAGGCTTTTGGGGCGCAGGCTGCTTTCCTGCTCGTCCTCCCCGTCCCGAAAGCCTGTGGAAACGATTCTGTCGTCCATCGCCGTTCCTCTTTCCCGTCAGCCATTCTTCGCCGTCCGCGTCAATCTATAACGTTTCCCTCCGCGTCGTAGCGCACAACCGTTTCAAAAACAGGGTCGCCCCACCCGCTGCCATTCTTCTGCCACTTCCATTCTTGGGTGGTATTTGTGCGTCCTGTGCATATAACCTGCGCGCCATCGTAGGATACGTCATACTTCACAATGTTCGCCGTAAGCGTCAATTCATCCTCGCTCATTTCAGACGTCCTTAGGTACATCGCATCATAGTCCCGCAAACGCACAGTCACCGCTTCATTTTCCGCAGTTTTGCAGTTGCTCAGCTTCAGCCCTTTCAAGCATGCCTGCACGTATTTTTCCACCGTTTTGCCATCCGCCTCAAGGCCGATCTTCTTGGGGTTGATGGCAACAACCACCTCTCCGCCCACCGTGCCGGAAAGCGTGATGCTCGCGCCCTTTTCCAGTCTTTCGATCTCCACGTTTCCCTCCACATTACCCTTATAGGCAACCGTCGTGCCGGGGCCCGCGTTAATCTCAAGCTCGTCCGCGTCGTGCTCTACCTTAAAAACAGCCTTCTTATTCCAATATTCTGATTCATCATAAAGCTCAATGCTTCTCGCCTGCCCTTCGCCCGATAGCTTTATCGTGCCTCCCCTTACTGAAAGGGCAAGTTCCTGCGAAACATTCCCATTGTTGAGAATTGTCATTGTGCCCTTATCATCAAGGGTTGCGGAAAGGAAAGCCGCCGTGCAGCCCGCGTCAATCTGCGCATCCGTGTCCCACAGCTCCAGCCTTGCATCTTCACTCGTAGCCGTCACGCCTATAAGGTTTGCATTTGCCTGGCTGAAATCCAGGCTTGTGAAGCGGCTATTTTCAATCGTCACTTTCCCGTTATAGCACCTCAAACCGTTAAACGTCAAATTGCGCAGGGTAGCCGGCGAGCCAAGCGAAAGGATGCCATTTTGCAGGATATGCCCATTTCCCTCCACATACAGCATGCCGCCCTTCTTTGGACGAAACGCATGAAAGCGGCTTTGCGTGCCTGTGTCGCTGTTTTCAACGATCACATCGCAGTCCAGGTCAATGGCGTATTGATCCCTGGCAGCCATTGCGTCTTCAAACGCGTCTATTAGCTCCTCACCGTCCGTGAGCACGGTGCTTTTCTGGTTATAAATTTCTTCGGCAACGCCGGTATCCCATTCCATTCCTTCCGCGGTCAAATAACCGCCCATAAGCTCCTGCACCAGCGCGCTGCGCGTAACGGATATCAGCATCTTCCCTTCCTGGTTTAGCACCGGCGCGCTCACGCAAACGCGCAGGCGTCCGCCTCCCGCCAGAAAGCCCTCCACATCCAGCCGTTTCATGGCGGCCTTTAGCTGCTTTTCCGCCCCGGCCTCGTTAAACTCGGCCGGCCTTTTCTCCAGCGGCAGCCATACGTCAAAGGAATCCGCCTTGCTATCCGGCGCGAGGGAGGAATGCACCGCCACGCTCATCTTTGATCCAAAGGGCAAGGCGCCGGGCAGCAAAAGCAGGCGGTTTGTGGCGCTAAGCGTGCCGGAAAGGGTTAGCTTGTTCGCATCGCCATTCTCGTTTTGTATTGCTACGGCCACGCCGTTTGTCGCTTCATCGCGCAGGCTGGCAAACTTCAGCATGCTTTCGTTGTTTTCATCGGTCATTTTTCCCATTATCGTAATAAACTGGACCTGGTAAATCCTTTTCCGGTCTTCCTCCTGCGCCAGAACCGCCTGGTTTTTTTCGGAGGTATAAACGGCCGTAATACGCTGATCAATGGTTAGGGTAGTGTTGCCTGTGGAGTGAACCCCGCACGCGCCCGTCAGCGCCCCGGCGCCCTCAATGCTTAGCGTAGCTTTATGTTTATCAGTCGTAGGTTGAATTCTAACCGCCGCGCAGCAACGGCTTTCCAGCAGGCCGTCGTTCACGATTTTAACGGCGCCATCCGCCTCGCTAAGGCTATAGATCGCATAGGCGTCCGCTGTTATGGTGCCCGTATTGGTAATTTGAATGGTGCTCTTTCTGTACTGATTGATCTGAATGCCATAGGGGCCGTCGATGCTGCCCGCATTTGAAAACGCGATTTTTCCGCCGTTTCGATCATCGATGAGCACCGCCGTAATGGTTGTGCCCTTGCAGCGCACGTCCTCGGCCAGGTGCACAGCAATAGCCTTGCCCTCGCCTAACAAATATGCGCCAATAACCGTTCCGTTCCGCACAGAATACGTTCCCTGCTCAAAGTAAGCGCTTTTCAATGTATGCCCGCCAAGGTCGATCATAATTTCTTTTCCCTTGGAATTTACAAGCGCGTACTCGGAATCCAGGGTAATATCCGCCGACAGGGCGATCACTTCGCCGCCCTTTGCGGCCTTGACGGCTTCATACAGCTCCTCCTTCGTGCTTACGCCCTCCGCCAGGGCCGCCGCGCACAAAAGCGCCGCGGCCAGCATCAGCGCAAAAAATACATATTTCTTAAAATGGTTCCCCCTCATTGCCCTTCCCCCTATTTTCCCTAACTGTTCTGCGCCATATGGCGCAGCGCCAGCTTAATCAGCTCGTCCGGCGTATCGGCCTGGCCCTTTACGCCCTTGAGGGCCGCGGCGGCCTCCTGCGGCGTGTAGCCCAGCGATTTGAGGGCCAGCATAGCCTCGCTCAGTGCGTCCTGCGCGGGGGCTTGCGCGTCCGCTGCAAACAGCGCTTCGTCCGCCTCCGCCGTGCCGTTAAGCGCCTCCTGCGCCAGCTTGTCCTTCAATTCCAAGCTGATGCGCTGGGCCGTTTTTTTGCCAATGCCCGGCGCGCGGGACAGGGCCGTCGCATCGCCCGTGAGAATGGCCAGGCGCAGGTCGCTCAGCGGCATGCTGCCCAGCACGCCAAGCGCGCTTTTGGGCCCGATGCCGCTTACGCCGATCAGCCTGCGGAACATATCGCGTTCCTCCCTGCGGGCAAAGCCAAAAAGCTCCATCGCGTCCTCGCGTACATTCATATGGGTGTACAGCGTGCATTCCTGCCCGGCCGCAGGCAAAGCGGAAAGCGTGGTCATGCTGCACTGCACACGCATGCCCAGCCCGGAGGCGGTCATCACCACGGCCTCCCCCTCGCTTTTCTCCATCAGCGCGCCTTTAAGCATTGCAATCATGCCAAATGCCTCATTTCATCTTAAACTGTTCCCGCGCGGGGCCTGTGGCCGCGTGCGTAAGCGCTATGGCGATCGCGTCCGCCGCGTCGTCCGGTTTGGCAATCTCCTCCATGTGCAAAAGCAGCTTCACCATTTGCTGAATCTGCTGCTTTTCCGCCTTGCCATAGCCTACGATAGCCTGCTTTACCTGCATGGGCGTATATTCGTACAGCCGGTCGGTATATTCGGCGCAGGCGGCTATGCTTACGCCGCGCGCCGCGCCCACGGTAAGGGCGGTGGTCACGTTCTTGGCAAAAAACAATTCCTCAAACGCGATTTCCTCGGGCTTATAGGTTTTCAACAGCGCGCGCATATCCTCGCCAATCTGCCTGAGCCGTTCGGGAAAGCGCTGCTGCGGCGTGGTAAGGATGCAGCCGTAATCAATCAGCCTTTGCTTTCCCCGCTCCGCCTCAATTGCGCCCCAGCCCAGCGTAGCCAGGCCCGGGTCAATCCCCAATACGACCATTTGCCCTTCGCCCCTTTCCAGCTCCTGCTATGATACAGGTTTTATACAGCCTTGTCAAACAAACGTTCGATAGGAACAAGGCCCAATCAGAACCACCGGCTAAAACGGTGGTTCTCAGACCGTCAACATAAGGGGTACTTTCGCGGTGCGAAAGTACCCCTTTTTGTCGACGGTCTAACCCTAAGCTAGAACAACTCCGAATTATTTCATGAGAAAACCTCCTTATTTCTTACATATCCGCTTAGTATGATGGTTAATGTTGACCTGGTTCGTAGAAGTTTTGTTGTATTCCCATATCATTTTATGTGACCATCTATTATCACTTACATATGGAATGAACGGTTGTTGGCTTATAGTCGGTTTGGTACGAGCCGTCACTCCCGTAGGAGCATTTCATACACTTGTAGGAATGCCATATTGTTCCCGGTGTTGTCCTGCACAAAGGATTCTTCGTACACACAGAACTAGTAGCCCCCGGATTTTTAGTGGTACTATGTGCATAGCATTTGAACTTCTGGTTCGTGCCTGGATTATGGTACTCTCTGCCATCATTCCCCACGCCACCACCGCAGGTAAAATAGTGCTCGTTTCCACAACCGTTAGCAGCAAATGCACTGCATATAGTAACGGTATACTTGATTGCGAGGTTCTTACCTTTGCAATCATTTTATCACTTCCCAACATTTTGATTACAGCATATCGGTTTGGCTGTCGCCAAATCGGTCGTGCCAGTTTAACTTTAGCCAGTCATAAAATCAGGCTGACTGGATTGCTTAAATTTTCAATCTTACCGCTATCAACTCTCATTAACATCTTTTCCAAACCTGCTGATGGGAATAAAGATTCTCTTATCGGGATTCCTTAACAATCATCTCATGGGTCGCAAAGAATTCATGAGCTACTGTCTTCCCCTCCATCCCTTCAGCAATATATGTCGCATAGGTTTTGTTGAAAGAGTCGGCATATACATAGGCATCCTTCCACAAAACCGCACATTGGGTCCAAATCCGCTCATAATCCTTCAAGGCTTGAGCGCTAACGTCCCATTTGATTTGCTCTATCCCGTGTAATTGCTTTTGCCTTTCCTGAATTTGTGCTTTCAAATCACTTTTTGCCACACCTTCTGCTGCCTGCGCTCGAGTTTCCAGCCTTTCTATTTCGCTGGTATAGTATTCTTTCATTGCACTGTACATTTCGGATTCTACGGGTACTGCGTCGTTATTCAATGCTGCGGCATCATTCGCGGGCAAGTGGTTTACATAATAAGTAAGCCATAGGATAGCTTTCTCCTTTTGAGAGGAATAAGGGTTGACAATGAATATGGTTCCATCAAATTGGAGAATCGGGACATCTTGCGAAGGCAAGGTAAGGGCGATAGGAACAAAATCTGAAACAGATTCATAATATAAGAAATTGCGCCGTCCAGGGTGAAAAGAACCCGATACGCTGAAGAGATACGAGCGCTGATCGTTCACTTTAATATGTCCAAAACGTTCAGCCCGCGTTCCATAGGGTTTTTCTTCAATGCCCTCGGGCATGATAGAGCAAACGAGCGATAACTTATCCAGAAGCTCCGCCATATCCGATTCGTAAAGGGGGATGGAAGATGCATCCTTTTCCATCAGCGCATAATACTGACCCATGAACATATGAAATAGTTCAGCTTTTACTTGTTTGTTTGAGAGCCCAAACGGGGTAATTTCTGCTTGCTGTGCAATGTCGCCTACCTTTTCATCCCATTCTAGTAAGAAATCCATCAGTCCCATGAAGCTGGAAGGCATATCTGACACCGTAAGTCCCAGTTGTGCTAATGCGTATTCGCTGTAGGCCACAGTACGTTGCTCTACCACCCTTGGAATCGCAGCAATATCGTTACCGTTCATCGCAATTTTCTGAAAGAAAGGTCGGTATGTCCCAATTTTTTCACAAATTGCTCCCGATTGGTTGAGCGGATAGTAATACCCCTTTTCAATTGCTTTTTGGGCTGCGCTTCCTATGGGAATCTCGAAAATGTCGATTTCGTCTGATTGCATGGCGATTTGTTCTGCAAACAAATCTACGGCCTCATGTTCATAGACCTGTCTATGTTTTACCGGGATACTTGGATAAGCTTCCGCAAAGCCCTTATCCATCCAATCCTCCAGGCCGTTGCATGCTACTTGAAGGGGGGTAGACAGCTTATTTTTCCGCAGGGTAGACACTGCATAGATGGATTGATCCTTCAGCAGTAGCAGCAAACCATCCTCTCCTATAGCCCAGCAATCTGACCATATGGGTGGCAGATAAGTGACGACCTCGCATAATGTATCACCAGTAAAAGTCAGCAGTTCTTTATCGGCCTGAACCAATATCCGATCTCGCCAAGAGTCATATAGCAACCCAAAAACCTTTTCACTGACGTTCTTTAACTTGTTACTTTCAAAAAGCGGATTATAGGCTTCTGTTTCGGTATCAAAATCGGTGATTTGCCATTGGGACTCGTCCATTTGTTCAAGCAGCAGCAAATGATTATCATGATAACGTGCTATCTCAACGATCGTTCCTTGCCCATTGATCGGCTCGCGCGCCCCGGTGTCCATATCAAAACGATAGACGGATGGCCACGCTTCATCCGCTGCCAAGCTCATCAATAGATAAAGAGAACCGGCACAAACCACGCCCGAGCGGATGGATGGCATGCATCCCGTATCGATTCCAGAAAAGAAGTCCAAGCTGGAAACGGCGTAAAGCGTTGCTTCAAGCTCGTCAATTTCTATGCGATATAGCGCGCCGTTTAATTCGTTAACGCCATAGAGCACTGCTCCATCCCAGAAAAGCATATCAATCAAGCTGGCGTCCTTCTTTAGCCAATCCGGAACGGGCTCGCTTTTCGGGATTTTGTGGAAATCCAAGGCGCTTTCCGGTATCTGCTCAAGTTCTGTATTCGCGTTATGCATAGGTATAAACGTAGCTTCTTGCGTTTTGGTATTGAGAGCGTACAAATTCCTTCGTGTTGAAAGCAGATGTACGGTATTGTCAACAACCATTGAGCGAAAGATTTCATCATATGCTTTATCCTGAACGCTTCTGTTGTGGCCGCTGCTCTTTGGGTTCATCATTCGGGAATTCTCCTTTCGAGGTTCCTCCAAGCAGTTCCAAATGCTTTTTTGCTCGTGAAAGCGCCGTTCGTACCGCTCCTTCTTTCATATGGAGAGCGGCCGCTATGTCGTCATATCCCATCATATCGACATGGCGCATAAGAATAAGCTCACGTTCGCGGTCGTTCAGCTTCTCAAAGGAATTTAACAAATCTACAGCATATGCTCTGTCGAACACAATACCATGAACATCATCCGTGCCGGATATTTGCTCCATAACATCTTCGTCGGTCAAATCGTTAAATACGTTGCGTTGCTGCATGATTTCGCGCAAACGGTCACGACATACATTTCCAACCGACATGACTATATACGAGGCACGTTTGTCACACGTAACGGCTTGAAAAGTATGACAGTATTTGCACATGCGCTCAATAAACCTGCCTACGGCTTCTTCAACTTCGCCATTGCCTTCGCCAAAAAAATCAATGGCCGTTTTATACATTAGCGCTTTGTACTGAAGATACATCTCGGTCAGAAACTGCCGATCCTCATCGTTTTCGATCAGCAAGATCGCAAAAGGAAGCGTTGTGCCTAGCGTTTCCATCATCAGTTTGGCATCATAGGGTTGCATAGTCACCGTCCTTTCGCTTGCGTATTTCAAAATGCTGCACGAATTTGCCAATGATGCCGCATGGGTATTATAGGCTATCAGGCATTCATCGGCAAAAGAACAGATGCTTCGTAAACACCTGCCATGTAAGTTTTTACAGATGCGCCCGCTTCAAGGCCTCCAGCATTGCCTGCCAGTTGCTTTCCATGCTGGCCACCAGCTGGAACTGGGTGCGGCAGCGGTCCAGGTTGTGCTCTGGCCGGTGGATGTGAAAATACACGTCGCCCATCAAATAATCGGTCAGGAATCGCACGCCGCATTCCAGGGTCATCAGCTTGCCGCCCAGGGGAAGCGTTTCAATTTCCTTTTCCGTCAGCGCAGTACCGCAAGCGGCCAGGAAGCCCTTGAGCAGCTGCTCATAGTTGCGCAGGGAAATGCCGATCTTGCTCAGGTCCTTTTCATCCTCCGCGCCCGTGTTTGCGCCAAAGCGCACAAGGTCGCCAAAGTCAAAAGCGGCCAGGCCCGGCATCACCGTATCCAGGTCAATCACGCAAACCGCCTCGTGGGTTTCCTCGTCCAGCATAACGTTATTCAGCTTGGTATCGTTATGGGTAACCCGCAGGGGCAGTTCGCCGTAATGGAGCAGCTTCATCAGGCTGGCGGCCTCCTCCTCCCGGGCCAGGGCAAAGGCAATCTCCTTCCCGCATTCCCTAACGCGGCCCATCGCATCCGCCGCGATGGCGTCCCGAAGCGCCTGGTAACGCCCGGGAGTATCGTGGAAGTGAGGAATGGTTTCGCTCAGCTGTTCCACCGGGAAGCTTTCCAGCGCGCGCTGGAACTTGCCAAACGCGTAGGAGCATTCATAAAGGTCGTTTTCCCGCTCCGGGCGATCCAGGCTTACGCTGTGGGTGATAAAATCGTACACCCGGTAATACTCGCCGTCTTTTGCGTGCAGGTAGGTCGCCCCCTCCAGCGTAGGGATCAGGTGCAGGTTATGCCTTGGGTCGGGGTCCTGCTGCGCCAAATGGGCCGTTACCTGCCCGATGTTTTTCATCAGGGCGGGAATGTCGTGAAACGCCTGGCGGCTCAGCTTTTGCAGGATATAATCCGGCCCGTCCGCCGTTTTCACCAAATAGGTGACGTTGATATGGCCGTTTCCATAAGGTTCGCAGGAAATGGCCCTGGCCTTTAGTTGAAACTGATTGCAAATTTCCAGCATGGTTATTTCCTCCACAGCTCGTCGGGATACACGCCCTGCCGCTTCATCTGGGCAATGGCGGCCTGCACCTTGGGCATATCCTCCTTGTAGGTTACGCCGTACCACTTTTCATGGGTACCCAGCACCTTAACGCTTCCCTTGCCCTCCTGTATCAGGGCGTTGGGAATCAAGGGCAGGAAGTACTCGCACTTGAAAGGATTGACCGGCAGATTGGCGTCCAGGTAAGCGGGGAAGCGGTTTTCGATCTCGTCCAGAATGCTCGGTTGAAAGCCCCACAAATTCATGGATACAATGGCTCCCGCAGGCACAAAGGTAAAGTGCTCGCCATCCTCTGTAAAGGCCGCTCCGCCCTCCCTGGGCTCGATATGGGTGCGTTCCGTTACGCCCACAAGATAACCGTCCGCATCCGTTTCGCACACGCCCCGGGCAACGGAGCCATGCTCCGTCAGGGTGTTTTCCACCCGGTAGCCCACCATGGCATGCTCGTTGGCGGCATGCGGCTCGCTCAGGAAGGTATGGATGCTCTCAAAGGCCGTCCTGCCATAAAAATCATCCGCGTTAATCACGGCAAAGGGCGTATGGATTTGATCCTTGGCGCACAAAACCGCATGGGCGGTGCCCCATGGCTTCGTGCGGCCTTCTGGAACCGAATACCCCTTAGGCAGCGCATCCGGCCGTTGAAAGGCGTAATGCAAATCGATAAACGGGGCGATACGCCGCCCAATGGCCTCGTGAAACTCCTGTTCCAGCTCCGGCTTAACAATGCATACCAGCTTGTCAAAGCCCGCCCGTACAGCGTCGTAAATGGAAAAATCAATCAGGATATGGCGGGCGTTATCCACGGGCGCAATTTGCTTCAGCCCGCCATAGCGGCTGCCCAGGCCGGCAGCCATAACAACCAGCGTAGTATTGGACATAAGTATTGCCTCCCTCTCCTTTTGGTAAGCCTATCATAGCAAAACGCCTTCCGCTTGGGGAGAGAGAATCCTGCATATTTTTGTTGCGATCTTCCGTTTCTCAAGAAATCGTAGTATAATTGGTTTGGAAACCGGAAATTCCAGCCGGGAAAGAAGGAGCAGGCATGCTTACAGGCGAAGAATTTGAAAAGCTGGCGGCTTTGTTGAAGCATCTCCATATTTGCCTCGGGTTAAAATTCGCCCTCATGGACGATCAGGCAAAGGAGGTTTTCACCTCCAGCAAGCAAGCGGAGTTTTGCATGGCTGTCAAATGCGCGCCGGGCGGGCTGGAGCGATGCCTCAGCTGTGACAGGATGGCGCTGAAAGAAATGAACGCCACGCAAAAGATGAAGAAATACCGCTGTCACTGCGGCCTTATCGAGGTTGCCATGCCCGTGGTGGAAAACGGCAAAATCCTCGCCTCCATCCTGTTTGGGCAGTTCCTGGACGAAACCCCCCGGGAAAAGCAATGGGAACGCTCCCGCGAGCTGCTATCCTGGTACGCCCAGGAAGCCGAGTTGAAAGAAAGCTACGGCAGGCTCCAGCAGGTTTCCTCGGTTCAGCTGTCCTCCCTGGTTGAAATCATCCACGCGTGCATCTCGGAGGTGCGTTTGCAGGGAATGCTGTCGATCGCGCAAATGAGCGACGCCCATCGCTTAAAGTTCTATATCCTTCAGCATTACGCCAAGCCCATTTCCCTAAACGTCCTTTGCGCGGAAATGCATATGGGCAAAAGCAAGCTTTTTGCGCTTTGCCAAAAGGAATTTCACATGACGCCCGGCCAGTTGATTTTGCAAACGCGCATAGACGCGGCCAAAAAGTTGCTGGAGGAAACCTCCGCCAGTCTGGCCGAAATCGCCCAGGCGGTAGGCTTCCCGGATGTTTCGTATTTTTGCCAGCGCTTTAAGCTGGTGTGCGGCGAAACGCCGAAGGAATACCGCCGGAGCATAGCGATGCCCTCCACGTCCCAGGAACGCCTTGCCGGTTTTTCCCCGCTCTATGGAGCGCCGCTTCCTTGAGCTTCTGGGATTGCGCCGTTGCCCATTATGGAAGGAGAATGGAAGATGAAGAACCGGCTGTCCTTAAGGGCGTTTTTCATTTATTTTCTATGCATCGCGCTGCCTGTGGTGCTGCTTACAATGAACCATACAATCAGTCAAATCAGGCAGATGCGCGCGGATTTTCTTTCGGCAAAGTCGGAAGCCATGGACCACGTTGCGCAGACGACCGCCGCGGAGTTTGACGCGATCGAAACAACCGCGAACGAAATCTACCGTTCCAGCTGGTATAAAAAAAGCGTCAGCCATTCCGCTATCTATCAACAGGAAATGAACCTGGTGCGGCAGCTTGAAATCTCCAACGACCTTCTCTACAAAACCACCTTGCTCCCATTTACCGAGGATATCCTTATCATCAATACCCAAAAAGGCTCCATCATCTGTAAATACGGATGGTTTGCCGATTGGAACAAATATACCGATGTGTATTGCATGCTGGATCTATCCCGCCTGGAGGAGGAATTGCATTCCAGCGATTTGTTTTCGCCGGTCCGCTCGCTGCGCGAGGGCTACTGGGTGCTCTCTTATCCCGACCCAAACCGCGCTTCTGCCTGCCGCCTTGCCTTCCTGCTTGATTGCGCCAAATTGCAGCAGTATCTCGATCAGCTGAAATACGACAATTTTTCCTCCATCACCCTTGAGGCGGAGGCTTCGGGCGAGGCTTTTCGCAGCATCAAACGCCCCGCCCTCAGCCTTATGTTCACCTATCCCAGCTTTGAGGAATTGTACCGAACCAAAAACGCAGGCAGCATTTCCATAAGCCTGCTGCTGGCGCTAAGCGCAAGCGCCCTTTTGGCGCTCCTGTTTACCTATCTCTTCACCCGGCCGCTGAACAAGCTGCTGCAAAGCATTTCAAACTCCGCCGTCAAAAACCAGCGGGACGCCATTGGAGGGCTGACCTCCCACATTCTTGAAATTACAGAACAAAACGAAGCGCTCCAGCGGAAAATGAAAAGCTTCGTTACCGAAATGCGCGGGGAAATCCTTCTGCGCATCATGTCCGGCGGCTATGAAGGCGAATGGAAGGAGAACTATAACGTCAACCGCCTTTTCCCCTGGCTGGCCACAGAGCAGCCCTATTTCCTGGCAATTACGCGCCGCGGGGAGCCGCTTTCGGCGCCGGACGCCGCCTCTTTAAAGCTGGATATGCCGTTGGACTATCAGGGCTATCTGTTCTGGGCCAATACGCCGGAGGCGTGCGGCGCGCTTTCCCGGCAGGTGAAGGAAACTGCCAGGCTGTCTGCCTGTTCCGGTATCTACGCCGGCGTGGATGCGCTCCCGGCCTGTTATCAGGAGGCTATCGCCCAGCTGAACGCCCAGAAGCAGCTGATTCCGCTGGGCGAGCTGCTTCCCCTCCTGATTCACCTGCAAAACAGCGATGAAAAAAGCTGTCTGGAAGCGTTGGCCTGCTTCCGGGAGAAGGGAACGGCGCGGGAGGCCGCCTATGTGCTAACGCTATTGCAGCGCTGGGCGGAAGAAAAGGGCTGCGCCGCCCAAGCGCCCGCCTGCTCCCCGGCTAGCTGGGACGCGGTGGAAGGGTATATCGCGGCGCTTTGCAACGGAACGGCCGCAAAGTCCCGGCATTCAGGCGCAGCGCTAATCGCCTCGGTAAACCGCTTTATAAACGAGTATTATAGCCTGCCTGATATGTCGCTAAAGTACCTGGCGGGGCAGTTTGACACCAATGTCGGGGCCCTTTCCCGGCTCTACAAGCAGGAAACGGGCCAGAATTTCAGCACGGCGCTTCTACAGCTGCGCATGACCAAGGCCAAGGAGCTGCTTCTTCACACAGAGAAAAGCCTTTCCAGCATTGCCCTAAGCTGCGGCTATGAAAACTATCTTTCCTTCAAGCGCGCCTTTTCCCGCTTTGAGGGAACGTCGCCCAGGGAATACCGCGAGGCGCACGCCGCGTCCGAAACCAAGGCATAAAAAGAGGCTCCATCCTCCGGCCGAATGCGTAGGATGGAGCCCCTGGCACACGCTTATCCCTTCACCGCGCCTACCATAATACCCTTCACAAAATACTTTTGCAGGAAGGGGTAAACCAGCAGGATTGGCAGGGTTGCAACCACGATGGTCACATACCGTACCTGGATGGTGGTTGCCGCAAGGTTAAGTGTGCGAACGTCCATATTGCTGGAGAGCATCTCATTGCTTGCCTCCAGCAGAACACGGCGCAAAAGCAGCTGCAACGGCTGAAGCTCCGTTTTTCCCAGATAGATCATCGCCGTAAAAAAGTCGTTCCAATGGCCCACGGCGTAATACAACGCCAGCACCGCCAGCGTGGGCTTTACCAGCGGTATTGCCAGCTTGAACAGGATAATCCAATCGTTCGCCCCATCGATCTGCGCGCTTTCAATCAGCTCGCTGGAAATTTCGCTAAAGGCGGAGCGCAGCACCATCACATTATAGGTTGACAGCAAACAGGGCAGAATCATCACCCAGCGGGAATTATAGAAGCCCATGCTGGTTAGCAAAAAATAGGTGGGAATCAACCCGCCGGAAAAATACATTGTAAATGCCAGAAAGAAATTCAGCGGCTTGCGCAGCACAAACTGCCGCCGCGAAAGCGGGTACGCGGCCAGGCACGTGGCCGCCAGGTTCAAAAGCGTGCCCGCAACGGTATAATACAGGCTGTTGCCAAAGGAAACAAACAGCATTCGGTTGCTCAGCACAATGCGGTAGCCCTCCAGCGTGGGTTCAACGGGGAACAGCCACACCGCATTGCGGTTAACGGCGTCCACGCTGCTTAGCGACATGCTGAGCGTATATAGAAATGGGTACAGCGTCAGCAGCACAGCCAAAAAGAGAAAAGAGTCCACAAGGATGTAAAACGCGCGGTCAGCGCCGGAGATTCCACGTTTCATTCGTTGCCCTCCTCCTTACCACAAAGAAGCGTCAGCCAGCCGGCGCGAGGCAAAGTTAGCGGCAAAAACAAACACGAAGTTCATGATGGAATTGAACAGGCCAATGGCGGCGGAATAGCTGTACTTGTTGGATTCGATGCCCTGCCGGTACACATAGGTGGAAATTACATCCGCCGTTTCATAGGTGGATCCGTTGTACATCAGGTACACCTTTTCAAAGCCTACGCTCATCAAATTGCCCACGTTTAGCAAAAGCAGAATCAAAATAGTGGGCTTAATAATGGGCAGCGTAATATACCATACCTCCTGGAACTTGTGAATGCCGTCCAAGCTGGCGGATTCATACAGCTCCGGGCTTATCCCCAGGATGGCCGCGATATAGATAATAGAAGAAAAGCCAAAATTTTGCCATATGCCGGTACATACATAAATGGTGCGGAAGCAGCTTGCCTCCATAAAAAAGTTCACGCGCTTCCCGCCAAGCAATTCAATAACCGTATTCACAATCCCGTCGTTTAAGGCCAAAAAGTTGCGCACCATGCCCACCACTACCACCGTGGAAAAAAAGTACGGCAGGTAGCTTACCGTTTGGATGCCCCGCTTCAGGCGCGTATTGCGCACTTCGCTGATGCACAGGGCAAACAGAATTGGTACCGGAAACCCAAACAGCAGGCTGTAAAAGGACAGCAGGAACGTGTTGCGCAGCAAACGGCCAAAATAAACGGAGGAAAAGAAGCGCTCAAACCATTTCAGCCCTACCCACTCGCCGGCATATAAGCCGTTGCCAGGCACAAAATTTTTGAAGGCCATCACCAGGCCCGTCATGGGGATATAGGAAAAAATAACGTAGTACGCCACCGCCGGAAGCACCATCAAAACCAAGCGTCTATCCCGATACAGCTTTTTCCATACGGTTTGCCGGGGCCTGACACACTGCATCCGCATGCTCCTTTCTTGTCTGGAAAAGGGGGGACGCTGCAATAAGCGGAATCCTTACTGCAACGTCCCCGGGTATTGCGGGGGAGGCCTCCCCCGTTTCTACAATTGCAGGATCTTAGTTCTTGCCAAAGTGCTTCTGGTACACATCGCGGATTTCGTTGATGCCCATGCTCTCCAACGTGGCGACATAGCTATCAAACTCGGATAGATCCTTTGCGCCCGTGATGAAAAGCAGATAGTTTTCGCTGGTATAGGTTTCAATGTCGCTATTGTACATATCGATGATTTCCAGCTCTTCCTCCGTATAGTAACGGATGTTCAGCGCGGACTTATGGTAGGGCTTCAATTCCTGGTCGCGCTCCGCCATCCATTGGGGAATGATGCTGTATTCGGTTTCGGGAATCAGCGCGATGGGCAGGTGATAGCAGCTTAGCGCAATGTCGGAATCCTGGGCAATCCACTGCTGGCGGCCGCTGAAGCAATAATCCAGGAATTTGAACGCCATCTCCGGGTTTTGGCAATCCCGGCTGATGCCAAACAGCGTGTTGATGGGATCGTTGCCCCAGTAAAAGCCTTCCTTTACGAAGGAACTGGTCAGGGGCTTCATGGCCAGCAGCACGGGTTCGCCCTCTACATAGTTGGGGTTGCTCTTCACCATGGTGTAGCCGTCGGTGGTATAGCCATACATGCTGCCAACCCGATCCTGAGAGCAGTAGTTGGTTAGGATATCCGTCGAGTTGGAGGCGAATTCGGGATCCAGCAGCCCCTCCACAAACAGCTTATGCATAAAGGTCAGGTAATCGCGGTAATTTTCAGATGTGTAGGAGGCCTGAACGTTCCCGTCCCCGTCCAGGAAAAAGCCGGTGCTCAGGTCAATTCCCCAGAAGCAGCTCATCAGCTTGAGGTAGTCGGCGCGCTTCACCGTAAGGGGAATTTCATCATCAGGAACGCCGTTGCCATTGGCGTCGTTATCCCGGAAGGCCTTAAGAACCTCATAGTATTCCTCAATCGTTTGGGGCTGCTCCAGGCCCAGGTTTTTCAGCCACTGCACATTCAAATGCAGCGTATGGGACAGCGTGGTGGAGTTGGAAAGCATAGGCATATAGTAAATCTTTCCATCGGGCGTGCGCAGGTCGTCCTCGCTGGCACCATACGCCTCCAAAGCTTTCTTTACGTTGAAGCCATATTTGTCAAACAGCTCCGTTAAATCTACGAACAGCCCGGCCTGAATGTAGGCCATATCCGAATCCATAGTGGGCAGGCGGATGATATCCGCCAAATCGGTGCCGGCTGCCAGGCGGGGCTTGACCGCTTCATTATAGGTAAGATAGTCCAGCAGCTCCAGCTCTGGTTCTACGCCGGCAGCCTTATAGAGGTTTTCATAGAAAGGAAGCCCAACCGCGTTCACGCCGGTATTGCTGGCGTTGCCGCCCAGAATGCTGATCGTTACAATTTCATCGGAAATGGGGCCTTCGCCGGTGTACTCGTAGGCCATTGCGCTACTTCCCAGGCCGAAAACCAGGCCGAAAAGCAGGCAGACTCTTGTGAGGATTGCCAGGAGTCGTTTCATTTGGATTCCCTCTTTCTTTTAAACTAGCGGCGGCCTTTTCCACCCCAAAGCCGCGCTTTTTATGTACTGACTATAATTCCTTTTCGCTCCACCGGCAAGAATGCATTATTTCCAGCGCCAAAAGAATATTGTATATCGCCATTTCTAGGCCAAAATATACAAAAATCTTGCTTCAAAGGCGCAAAATCAAATTATGTATAGTAAAAAAAGGCCGCCGTCATGATATAATCTCGCTGAAACGAAGGGCGAACACGCCAAAGGAGAATTGCGATGCTGATAAGCCAAAAGGAGCTCAACGAAGCATTTGCCCTTATCTCTTTTTCCAGTAGGCAGCGGCAGGCGATAGAAACCGTATGGCGTCAGCTAAACCAAAACCCGCTTCTGGAGCGGCTGGCCAGGAAGGACGCCGCCGGCCTGGCCGATCCCCACGGGCCCGAAAAAATCGAGGCGGACGCCGCCCAGCTAACCGCCCTTCTGGGAGGCCTGGCGGACGTGTATCCGGCGTTGATTCTGCTTACACGGGTTTCCTGGCTCAAAGGGGAGTATGCCCTGCATGGGATACATGAAGCCGTGCTGCGCGACGCATTAAGCGATATCCCTCTTTGGATGACCCATTTTGAAAACCGCGCCGGCCGGGTGGGGCTGGGGGAATATACCTGGCTTACCAACCACATGCGGATGCGGCTGTTTCGCCTGGGCAGGCTGGAATACATTTTTACCAAAAGCCGGGTGCGCGCATGGTTCTACCGTAACGACGCGCTTTCCCAATGCGTGGCGCTGGCGGACAGCGGGCTTAGGTTTGAGGTTTCCGGGCAGCTTTGTACGGAAACCTGCGGACAGGTTGCCACCCACCATTGCGAAAACGGCGTGATCACCGGCTACCCGGTAGACTCGCTGGGGCGTATCCAGCCCCAGCCTGTATCGTTGCCGGCCAATCAGTGGCGCATGGCCCTGGCCCCTGGGGACCCCGTGCTGGACGTGCACATTCCCGAGGGGCCGCCCATGACGCCCGATGCGATCACCGCTTCGCTGCAGGCGGCCATCCCCTTCTACCGCGACCATTTGGGGCTAAGGGAGGAGCGTGCCTTCACATGCAGCTCATGGCTCATGTCCCCCGCTTTGCCACAGCTTCTGCCCGGGAGCAACCTGGCGGCCTTCCAAAAACGCTTTCGGGTGGTTCCCTACACCCTGCGGGATAATCAGGTTTTTGAGCGGGTATATGGCAAAGGCTTTACCGCCTGGCAGGAAATGCCCATGGAAACGCGCTTGCAGCGCGGCGTGCGGGACTGGTATATGGCTGGCGGCGTCATACGGCAGATGCAAGGGGTAATCCTGCGAAAGGAAATGGAAGAAGCGAACCATGATTAGCCTGCTTACGTATCCCCTCTCAAAGGCCCTGGGCGATGAAGCCGCGCTGCGAATGCTGGCGGAAAACGGCTTCCCAGGGATTGATTACAGCATGCACGCTTATTCGCTGGATTCGCCCATATATAGGCTGCCGGAAAAGAAGCTGATCCGCTATTTCGAGAATGTACGGGCCCTAATGAGGGAGCTGGGCCTAACCGCCTGCCAGCTTCATACCCATTACCCCACCTATGTGGAAAACGAGCCGGATGAAAACGAACGCCGCTTCCGTGCCGTGGTATCGGGCATCCGGGCGGCGCAAATACTGGGCAGTCCCTACGCGGTGGCGCATCCTATAATGCTGGACAAGCCCCTGGATTCGGAGCTTCGAAGGGCCACATGGGAGCTGAACCGGCAGTTTTATACCCGCCTAATCCCCGTCCTGCGGGAATGCGGCGTAAAGCTGGCCATCGAAAACATGTTCCTTTGCCGCGGGGGCCTTTTCCAGCCCGTCCCCATCAGCACGGCGGCAGATCTATCGGACTATATTGACCGCATGAACGATATTGCCGGCGAGGCGCTATTTGTTGCCTGCCTGGATACCGGCCACGCCCACCTGCTTGGGATGGACATTGCGCAAATGCCCGCCCAGCTGGGCGGGCGGCTCAGGCTTTTGCACCTGCACGACAATCTGCGCAGCTGCGATCAACACACCGCGCCCTATCTGGGCTCCCTCCCCTGGGCAGCCTTCCTGGATGCGCTGCGTTCCTCCGGCTATCAGGGGCATGTAAGCTTTGAAGCCCATGGCTTTCTGCGGGCTTTCCCGCCAGAGCTTCTGCCTGGGGCCGTGCGTTTGCTGGCGGAAACGGGACGCTATTTTGAAAAGCGTTTGCGGCCGCCAAGCGCGGAAAACGCAAAAGGGGAGTGAAGGCTTCCGCCTCCACTCCCCAGACCATCGAAAAACCCCATGGGAGGTTTGGAGGGCCGCAGCCCTCCAAGTGTAATCCGGCCCCAG
>ENA-UOJG01000933-UOJG01000933.1-human-gut-metagenome-genome-assembly--contig:-C47-NODE-933-length-35272-cov-8.438283_pt1 | contig 35272 bp, 26 predicted proteins | sample MGYA00242340_ERZ723887 | MGnify/ENA metagenome assembly ERZ723887 | reverse complement strand
AACATTGGAATTTGCGATAGATACATATCATGGGATTATGAAGTAGAACAAAATATGAAATCTTAAATAAAAATGTTTCATCCGTTAAATAATACGCAGTCAAATAAATTATCTTAACAAACTTTCCCAGCAAAAAACTATTAAATTAATGTTTTTGCGTTTTCATTAATTTACCAATAATATCAATGTTAACGATATGTTTATAGATAAGTCCTTATAAAGAAATACATTTATCCTAATTCGAACCATAACAAAAACATACTATCTCCCCAAAATCAGTTTTATGGCTTCGCTCTTTCGGGAGGTATCTGGCAACTGAGTGTATTCGCAGTCGAATTCGTCGCCGCGGCGGCGGTTTTGCAGGGGTTCCAACGCCTCAATGAGAATCGCCTCCATCGTGGAAATGACTTTGTCCATCGAAAATTTGTCGCCAAGAGATTCGCGCGCCAGTTTTCCGTCCTCCCTCACCGCTATCGTCCCAAATCACGAAAAGCGGTTCCAGCGCGTGTTCAGCCTGTCCTTCGTATGCTCTTTGAGGCGCTTTCCCAAAGCGCCTTGAATGGCGCGCCCGACGTATACTATCGTCCTGTGGTCGTACAAAATGTATATTCCGCTCTCATCGGCAAAATTTGCCTTTGCCGCGCCACGCCTTTTGCCGCGGTCGCCCCCGAACTGCGAAGGTTCGCTCCAAAGCTTTAAATTGGGCGATTCCCAATCCACGCCGTCGCGGTCCCAAAACATTCCAAACGCTTTTATGACAGACTCTCTATTTGTGCTTTCTACCACCTCAGCGCCGGTCAGATCCCTGTCCGCGCGCCTATTTTGGGGAATATTTTCAGGAGCGAGCCTAAACTTCGCCCTGCCGACTTGGACAAACGGCGACATGTCTTTGAGCCTGTCAATCGACGTGTAGATATTCGCGCCGACCGTCGCCGAGGGGGTCGCCGTCGCCGCTTTGAGCCCCGCGGCGAGAATGGCCTCGGCTATCTGGCCCGGGGTCATCTCGCCGCCGTTGTCGCGCATGACTTTATATATCGCCTCTTTCCAAGTGTATTCTTTCATATCCTTGCGTATTGCCCGCATCTAAAAAAACGCGGAGACATTGCCGATCTCAAACGCCGCCCCTGGAAAGCCGACGGCGCCGTTTCCGCCACCCGCCGCGCTACGGGCGGAGGAGGATTTGGTAGACGCCCGAGGGCATTTTGTTTATGGTCAGCGTGCCGTCGGAATTGCGGACAAAGTCCTTTTCGGGGACTTTGTAGCCGTTTACGCGGATGGATTCCGCGCGGGTCGTCGGGAACACCACCGTGCCCGTCGAGTTCGGGGGAATGGTTATCTGCCATTCCATCACTCCGTCGGAGAGCTTCCATGAAGACGCCGCGAATCCGTAAGGGGTCTCGTGCGTAGCGCTCGCAAAAGTGAAGCCCCCGCCGGGCTTCGGGTTGAAGATTATGTTTTTGTAGCCAGGCGCGGATTCGTCGCGCCATATCCCCGCCACGCTCTTGTAGAGCCATTGGCCTATCGCCCCGTATGCGTAGTGGTTGAAAGAGTTCATGCTGGCGTCGCCAAACCCCGCCTTGTGGGAGTAGCTGTTCCACCGCTCCCACATGGTCGTCGCCCCCTGGGCTATCGGATAGAGCCACGACGGGAAATTTTCGTTCAGCAGCAGGCGGTACGCCAAGTCGGGCCTCCCGTAGCGGGTCAAGACTTCCGTCAAAAGCGGCGTCCCCAAAAATCCCGTCCGCAGATAGACGCCCGAGCTTTCGAGAACTTCGACGAATTTATCGAACGACTTTTGGCGGATGTTTTCCGGCAGCAGGTCGAACCCGAGCGCGAGCAGATACGCCGTCTGGGTTTCGTTGTCGACCGTGCCGTCCTCGTAGACGAATTTTTTGACGAACGCCTTTTTCACTTCGTCCGCGAGCCCCGCATACTTTTTGGCGTCATCGCTTTTGCCCAAAACCTCGGCGACTTTGGAGAGCAGCTCCGCGCTGCGCGCAAAATAGGCGGTCGCTACGAGATCCTTTCTTGTGTACCCGCCGAGGGGATGTTCCGACTTGCGCTCGGCGGCCTCGCCCGCCGGCCGGAAGATTTCGGAGGCCTTCGGGTCGGAAGACTTTTCTATTTTGCGCGGCTTCCAGTCGGAATCGAGCCTGTCCTGCGACAGCCAATCGCCGAAAGTCCACGCCCGGCAGATGTAATTTTCGGAAGCGTTTTCGAGATACTTCACGAACTTTTGCATCGCCGGATAATTTTCCTCGAGAATGTTCTTGTCGCCGTATTGAAGGTAGATTTCCCACGGGCAGACGACTATCGCCGATCCCCATGCGGGGCAGCCCGCAGAATCCGCGCCGAGGATATTCGGCGCCACGTGCGCAATGGCGCCCTCTTTGGGGCCTGCCGCGACCTGCGCGTCGCGCATGTCGCGCGCCCACTTCGAGAAAAAGGAGCACACGTCCATATTGAACGCCGCAGTCGGGACGAACACCTGCGCGTCTCCCGTCCAGCCGAGTCGCTCGTCGCGCTGCGGGCAGTCGGTGGGCGTGGAAAAGAAATTGCCGCGCTGCCCCCATTGTATGCAGCTTTGCAGGACGTTTACCTTCGGGGAAGAGCATACGAAAGTCCCGATCTGCGGCATGGCGTTGTGGAGGACTATCCCCTTCACCCAGTCGGGCGACGGCTTGGCGTTCTCCGGAAATCCCGAGAGCTCGACATATCTGAAACCGTGGTAGGTGAAGATCGGCGCCCACTCCTCGACACCGTAGCCCTTGCACGTATACGTGTCGACGGAGCGCGCCGAGCGATAGTTTTCCGTATAGAGCGAGCCGTCCTTTTCGAGCATCTCGGCGAACCGCACTGTTATCTTTCTGCCGGGATTGGCGGGGATTTTTATCTTCGCCCAGCCGACCATGTTCTGCCCGAGGTCGAAAACGAAAGTCCCGGGCTTGAGAGTCCGCACCGATACGGGGGAGAGCTCCTGCGCGGCGGAAATTACGGGGCTGCGCCGCGGCTCCAACAGGGGCGACCTTCCGATTTCCTTGACGGATACGGGCTTGAAGGCGGAGTCGTCGAAGTCGGTTTCCGTCCAGTCGCCGAGTTCGCGGCGCGCGTCGTAATATTCGCCGTGGTAGATGTCCGAATACCTTATGGGGCCGAACGCCCATTTCCACGAGCCGTCGGTCGAGAAAGTCGCGCGCCGGCCGTCCTTGTAGACTACTTCGAGCTGCGCCGCAAGCTCCGGCTTTTTGCCGTACGCCGCGCGGTTGTTGCCCCACGCGAGGCTGCCGGCGTACCAACCGTCGGCGACTATCGCAGCGAGCGCGTTCTCTCCCTCGTAAAGCATTTTCGAGACGTCGTAGGCGGTCGCCTGGATCCGCTTGTCGTAGTCGGTCCAGCCGGGGCTCCAGAAGTCGTCCCCGACTTTCCTGCCGTTTATATAAAACTGGTATATGCCGCGGGCGGCGACGTAAAGGCGCGCGCTTTCAACGTCGTCGTCGAGCGCTATCTCTTTGCGCAGATAGGTTGGCGGAAACGCCTTGGGTATCGACTTCTCCTTGCCGTCCTTCATTTTTACGGTCTCGAATTCCTGCAACGCCGCATTTGAAATCCACTTGGCAGACCAGTCGGAGTTGCCGAGCAGCCCCGCCTCGAAAAACGCGGGCTCCGACCACCCCGACGCCCTGCCCGCCTCGTCCCAAACGCGGACTTTCCAATAAAACCTTTCGCGCGATTTCGGCGCGGGAATGTCGGCCTTTACCCAGACAGAGTCGGGCGACGCGACTTTCCCGCTGTCCCACAGAGGGTTTTCGTCGAGCCCATCGGGGGTGCGTGCCACGACGAGCTGGTACGCGGTCTGCCTCATTCCCTGCGAACCGGCGGGCAGTTGCCAGGAAAACCGCAAGTTTTCGAGGGACATTCCGACGGGGTTTTCAAAAAACTCCCCGACGGTCAATTTTTGCGGTCTAAATTCGTCCCCGCCGGCGGCGGCAATCGCCGCCGCCGCAAAAATCGCGGCCGCCGCCGCAAAAATTCGCCTTTTCATGGTTGGCGATTTTTTCAACAATACCGCAAGGCGTCAACCCAAAAGACGGAGGGACGCAAGTGCCAAAAATGCCCTTTGCAAAAATAATGGTTTACAACTGCGCGCATTTTGGGAGAATTGCGCCATGACTACCGATGAGTTTAAAAAGCTTTTCGAGGAAAAGCGGAGCGCGGTGGAATCCGCGATATTGAAATACCTCCCGCCGGCGGACGCCCGCCCGCACATCGTCCACGAGGCGATGCGCTACTCGATGGAAGCCGGCGGAAAGAGAATCCGCCCGATGCTTCTGCTGGCCGCCCACGACATGTTCCCGTCCGCCGTCGACCCGCTGCCCGCGTGCGTGGCGATAGAATGCCTGCACACGTATTCGCTCATACACGACGACCTGCCCTGCATGGACAACTCCGACCTGCGAAGGGGCAAGCCCACCTGCCACAAGAAATTTGACGAGACCATGGCGCTGCTTGCGGGCGACGCGCTTTTGACATACTCTTTCTGGCTGCTGGCCGACGCATACAAGTCGAGGCCTGAAATCGCCGCGGGGCTGGTTCTCGACCTCGCCGACGCGGGCGGCAGCAAAAAGATGATCGGCGGGCAGGTCGAGGACGTGCTCGGCGAGCGCGACGGCAAAATGACCCCCGAAAAGCTCGACTTCATCCACCACAACAAAACCGCCGCCCTCATAACCGCCGCCGTCACCATGGGAATCAGGCTGGCGGACTCTTACGACGACGAAAAACTCGCCGCCGCGCGCGAAATCGGCAAAAACATCGGGCTCGCCTTCCAGGTGATAGACGACATTCTCGACGTGACGAGCGACGACGCGACGATGGGGAAAACCACAGGGCTCGACGCCGCAAACGAAAAGATGACATACGTCTCGCTCTACGGCGTGGAGAAATCGCGCGAAATAGCGGCATCCCTCACGGACAAAGCGGTGGCCGACTGCGAAAAGCTCAGCCCCGACTGCGGCTTCCTCAAAGCCCTCATTCTGTACATGCAAAACCGCATAAACTGACCTCCGCCGCCTCCGGCGCAAAATTTTTTCAAGAAAAAGGACACCGAATGATAGTAGAACCCAAAGTAAAAGGATTTCTCTGCGTCACCGCCCACCCCGAGGGCTGCGCCGAAAACGTGCGCGAACAGATCGCCTACGTCAAAGGCAAGGGCGAAATAAAGGGCGGGTGCAAATCGGCCCTGATAATCGGCTCGTCCACGGGCTACGGGCTCGCGAGCCGCATAACCGCCGCATTCGGCTGCGGCGCCGCGACGGTTGGCGTCTTTTTCGAGCGGCCGGGCGACGCGGCGAGGTCGCGCCCCGCGAGCGCGGGCTGGTACAACACCGCCGAATTTGCAAAACAGGCCGAAGCCGCCGGGCTCTATTGCGCAAACATCAACGGCGACGCCTTCGGCGACGAAGTGAAAAAACAGGCCATTGAAGCCATAAAAAAGAGCCCCCTCGGAAAGGTTGATCTGATAGTATACTCGCTCGCCTCGCCCCGCCGCACCGACCCCGACACCGGCGAAGTCTACAAGAGCGTCCTAAAAACCGTCGGCGAAGAACGCAAGGACAAGTCGCTCGACACCGACAAAGGGCAGGTGGTGGAAGTGACGGTCCCCGCCGCGACCGAGCGCGAAATTTTCGAGACCGTCAAAACCATGGGCGGCGACGACTGGGAACGCTGGGTCAAGGCTCTCGACGACGCGGGCGTCATAGCCGAGGGCTGCGCGAGCGTCGCGTACTCATACATAGGGCCGGAGCTCACCTATCCGATCTACCGCAGCGGCACCATCGGGCTCGCCAAAAAAGACCTCGAAGCCGCCGCGGACAGGATCGACGCCCTCTTGAAGCTGCGGCGCGGCAAGGCGTTCATCTCCGTCAACAAGGCGCTCGTCACGCAGGCGAGCAGCGCGATTCCGGTAGTGCCCCTCTACATATCCATCCTCTACAAGGTGATGAAGGAAAAGGGAATCCACGAGGGCTGCATAGAGCAGATCCAACGCCTCTTCGCCACCCAGCTCTACAACGGCAACTGCCTTGAATTCGACGACGAAGGGCGCGTGAGGATCGACAACCTCGAATTGCGCGACGACGTCCAAAAGGCAGTGTTCGACATTTGGCCCAAAGTCTCCACAGAGAATCTCTACGAGCTAACCGACTTTGCGGGCTACAAAAAAGAGTTCCTAAAACTTTTCGGTTTCGGGCTCCCGAACGTGGATTACTCAAAAGACGTGGAAATCTGAATCCCGCCGCGGGCCGCGGCGCGCTTTCAGGCTTTGCCCGCCTTACGGGAGGCGCCCGAGCCCAACGCCCGCCGCTTCCATAAAAGGGGTTGCGTTTTTCTATCGGGATTGTTCGCAATCCGGCCGTAGCGGCGCCATCCGGGAAGAAATTCCCCGCGCCGCAAACGGCGCGGAAACTTCCGGCAAAAAAGCAAAACTTTTCCCGTTGACTTTCGGAAGAATTTTCCGATTCTAATTTTAAAGGTGAAAGTTCGGTTCCATACTGCTCCCAATTAGCGGGAGCTGAGTCTTGGAGGAACTTTCGCCCTTTTTTGTTTAAATAAGGCCTCCCGCTTTTGTCCGGCTGCATATTGCCCGAAAACGTCTTCCGGATGGCCTCGTCCGCAAACTTTCTCATTTGATTTTAAAGAAGCCATTATCGCCCTTGCCTTGTGAATCCCGCGTTTCGGCGGATATTGCGGGCGGACATTCGCCGTTCAAGCGGTGGCGCATTGTGCCGCGCCATGGCATGGAGCATGAAAAGCGCGCCGCAAACAAAAGGCTTGCCCCCCTCATCTTCGCGGCGCGCGCCCGTTGCATACTCGCTGGAAATCGGGAAACCGGCGTATTCACCGCGCCTATTTCCTTCTTTTGCGCGCGCCAAGCGCAATGGCGGCCGTTCCGATTGCGGCGGCAAACGCAAAAACTGCGGAGAGCCGGAAAACCAAATTTATTTTATTTATGTAAATTTCCCTATCCGAAAGTTCCAACTACGCAAAATTTTGTCCGGGGAAATTTAGCCTCCCGCTCCGATGCTTTCCCGCGGGTTTTCCCGTAAAAAATCAAAACTTGCCGAAACCGGATAAAAAACGCCCCGCGGCGCGCGCCGAAAATAAACCGCGCGGATTGACCAATGCCGCAAAAAAATTCGCGCCTTGCCCGCAGGCAAAACGTAAAAGGCCATATCAATTTTTACGCCGCAAAGCCAATCGGCGGCGGTTTGCGCGCTTTTCCCAACCGCGCGGCTTGCCGTCGGAAACCGCGCAAGGGCGCGGCGGGCGCAGAGGCGGGCGGCTTGCACAATACTCCCGCCTCTGCGCCGCCGCAGCCCGACCTCAGAAGAAAACGGAGAATGTCGGCGTCCGGTTGACGGGCTCGCCGCGGCGGAAATCGTCGCCCGCGGAGGCAAAATCGCAAACTTTGGTTTTTATCGTCCTGCCGTCGGCGGTTTTTATCTCCGCGTCCCACAGGCCCCATGTTCTGTCCGCCTTTGCGGGGGTGAGCCTGCAGCTTGCGCCGCCGTTGTTCACTGTGGCCGACCCGAACATCTCCGCGTCCGAATTGCCTATGTATTTGCTGCGCGCCAAAAGAAGCGGCCCGCGCCTGATCGTCGCCCCCGCGCTGTGGCGCATCAGCGGCAGAAGGTCGGGATCCGATCCGTAGGCCGTCCAGCGGCTTGCGCGCAAATCGTTTTTGGGAACGTAGCAGTCCGAAAGGGGGGAATCTACGACGCGCGGCGACATGTCGAAGCCGATTTTCACCGTCTTCTCGCCGTCCGCCTCTATGGAGCGCCACGGGCCCTTCGCCAACTTGCCGTCCACGAGCGTCCGGGCGCTCCACGACGGAATGCGGAAGGAAACTTTCGTCGGCTTCTCGACGCGGATTTTCACCTCGGCGAAATCGGCTATCGGATAGCCGCCCGAGATTTCCACCTCCGCTCCGCCGATTTTCCCCTTAAACGGCGAATAGAAATTCACGAAAATTTCGCCGCCGGAACGCGAGAGCGCGGTTTGGGCGAAGTCGAGAAATCCGCGGGGCATGTTGTCCACGCAGCAGTGGTTGTATTTCATCCCGACCTGCGGCTTGGCGACAAAGTGGTAGCCGTGGCTGCGCACCCCGCGCGAGCCCCATTTGCCGTCGCGCGAGACGCCCGCGAGAAAGGCGTTGTAAAAAGTGTCCTCCATTTCGTCGAGATACTTCGGGTCGCCCGAGGCGAGAAACAGCTCCTTGTTCAGGCGCATCCAGTGGATGGCGTCGCAGGGCTCGGTGATGGCGTTTATCTGGTTCGCGCCGCCGACGAACATGTCGTTGTAGCCGACGCTCGAAAGCATGTTCTTTTCGTCGCGCAGGAGTTGGTCGCGGATATTCGAAGCGGCTTTCAGCGCCTTTTCGTCGCCGGTCACGCGCCAGTAGTCCACGAGCCCTTCGAGGCACGACATCATTTCGTACGCCTTTTCCCACTTCTTCACGTGCGGATACCAGAGGCGCACGGGCTCGCCCGAAAAGGCGTTGCGCAGGAAGTTTGGCGGCGGATTTCCGTCCCTGTCCCAGTACGAGACGATTTCCTTTGCGAAATCGAGAAACTTGGCGTCGGAAGTCTCGCGGTATAGAATAAGCAGGGGCTTTAAAATCGACATGCTCGGCATCCCGACAAAAGTGCCCGTGTCGCAAATTTTGACGTTTTCGGCGCGCAGCATGTCGATGTACTGGTTCATGAAGCGCGCGGCGGCGGCGAGCGTCTCGGGGTTTTTGCCGATTTTATAGGCCTCGAGAAGCCCCCAGAGGGTGTATTTTCTGCACCAGAGATTCCAGCACCAGTCGCACTCGTATCCGACCGCTTTCTTTGAGGCCTCGAGGTCGTTCACGCGCAAAAACGCCCTGTTTTTGTACGTCCCCAAATATCCGTCGGGCTCCTGCATTGAAATGAGCGCCGCCGCCTTTTTTGCGATGAAATCTTTCAATTCCCCATCCTGGGAATATTCGCAGACGCCGGAGGCTGAGATGGCGAGCTTGCCCCAGAACTCGCCCTGCCAATAGCCGACACAGCCGAGCCTGTCGTCCGCTTTTGCGCGGAAAGCATCCTCCGCCTCTCCGAAAACCTCGTTTTTGGCAAAATCCGAAAATATGCGGTTTTTGAAAAACAAATCCATTTTCTCTCCGGCATACCCCTTCAGCTTCACGTCGGAAAGCGCGGGCCGCTCCATCTTGCCGGCGGCGGCGTCTATGGCGCGCGCCGGGGCTCCGCCCGCGGTCTGCCCGCCCTCCTCCCGAGGGGAAGCGCACGCGGCGCACAGGATTGAAGCGAGGATACAATAGAAATAAAATGTTCGTATTTTCATAAAACAAATAATCTGTATGGAATAGAAACAGACTAAAATCCAAGAAAATCAACGTCAAACAAAAAATCCGACGCCCGCCTGAAAATTCGCCGCCCTGCAAAAATTTTTGACCGCGCAACCGCATTCCGAATGGGCGCGGCGCCAAAATTATGAAAGGATTTTCAAGCGCACGACAGTTTTACAGCCGATAAAACGCGAACTTGCGGGCCTCAATACGGCAAGCGGAGCCGCCCCCCTGTCCGAGCCTTCCGGCGGGCAAAAACTCCCTCTGTTGAGGCTACCCGGCGTTTATGAAAATTTTTGAAACGCAGGCGATTCCCGCATTCAGGCGCTCTACGTCGGTAGGCATGCCGTCGGGCGACGGGGCAGTCTCGCCCATTGCGTAGGAAAACCCGTATGTGCCGTCGGGGTTTTTGACGTAAAGCGGCGCCAATTTCGCGCGCGCGGGAACGCATTCGGCGAATTTCGACTCTTCCGAAAAATCTGCGGGATAGTTTAAGTTGCGAACCTCCCCCGGGGCGAAGCCGCCGCGCGAAACGCAATCGGCAATGTAGCGCGCCGCGTGCTTTGAGGCGGCCTCCAAATGCGCGCGCAGTTCGTCCGGCGGGGGCTCGCGGCGCAGCCGGCAGATTTCGTAAAATTTTTTGAGAAGGCGCATTGAGCACGCAAAGGCGGGAATCCCCCAACCTGCGGCCTCGACCGCCGCCGCGAAAGTCCCGCTGCTCCAAAGCAGGGGCAGCGCGACGTTCTGGCCGATGTTGAGCCCCGAGACCACGGCGTCGGGCGGCTCCGGAAGCAGATGGGAGAGGGCGATGTTCACGCAGTCGGACGGCGTGCCGGCGACCGTGCGGCACTTGAAGCCGCCGGCTTCCGCTTCCCCCACGGCAACCGCGGCGTGGCGGTTGTACGCGCGCCCTATCCAGCTCTGCTCCCGCGCGGGGACGACGATTTCCACGTCCGCGACCCCTGAAAGCGCCGCGGCGAACGCAGGCAGAAACGGAGAATCTATCCCGTCGTCGTTAGACAGCAGCAGGCGCATCTTTTAGCGGCTCGCCGCGCAGGAATCTGTTTATGCTGCGCGCGGCTATTTTCGCCTGCCCCATGGCGCTGATTACCGTGGCGGCTCCGCTTACGACGTCGCCGCCGGCGAAAACCTGCGGTATGGAAGTCTGCAAAGTTTCGGGGTCGCACTCTATCGTGCCCTTCTTTGTCGTCTTGAGATTCGGGCTCGTCATGGGAATCAGCGGATTCGGGCGGTTGCCTATCGCCACCACCACGACGTCGCAGGGAATTTGGAATTCGCTGCCCTTTATCTCGACGGGAGAGCGGCGGCCGGAGGCGTCGGGTTCGCCGAGTTCCATTCTGACGCATTCGAGCGCGACGACCCTGCCGTCTTCGCCGGCGATTACGCGCTTGGGGTTGGTGAGCATCTGAAATTCCACGCCCTCCTGCTGCGCGTGATGTATCTCCTCCTTGCGGGCGGGCATCTGCTCGAGCGCGCGGCGGTAGACGATTGTCGACTTGGCGCCGACGCGCAGGGCGGTTCTCGACGAGTCCATCGCGACGTTGCCGCCGCCGACGGTGATGATGTGCTTCGCGCGGATGGGGGTTGTGCCGTGCTCGGGAAAGTCGTAGGCCTTCATCAGGTTGAAGCGCGTGAGAAATTCGTTTGCGGAGAATACGCCCACGCTGTTTTCGCCCGGGATTCCGAGGAACATCGGCAGGCCCGCGCCGGAGCCGAGGAATACCGCGTCGAACCCGTCTTCGAGCAGGCTTTCGAGAGTCCTAAGCTTGCCGACAATGTAATTGAGATGGATTTTTACGCCCAGCTTTTTGAGCGATTCGACCTCGTGCGAGACGATTTCCTTCGGGAGGCGGAACTGCGGTATGCCGTACATCAGCACGCCCCCCGGGAGGTGGAGCGCCTCGAAAATTTCGACTTCGTGGCCGGCTATCGCCAAGTCCGCCGCAGCCGTGATTCCCGCGGGGCCGCAGCCGATTATGGCCACCCTCTTGCCCGTGGGCGCCGCCTTTTCGGGGGCTTTTTCAAGGTTGTTGAGGCGCACGTAGTCGGCGGCGAACCTTTCGAGCGCGCCGATAGCCACGGGCTCGCCGCGGATTCCGAGCACGCAGCTGCCCTCGCACTGGCTCTCCTGCGGGCAGACGCGGCCGCACACCGCGGGGAGGGCGGTCTGCGTCTTCAGCTTTTCCGCCGCCGCCTTCGGGTCGCCCTTCGAAATTTCCGCGACAAACTGCGGAATGTTTATGTTGACGGGGCAGGCGGCTTTGCAGCGCGGCTTGGGACATTGCAGGCAGCGGCTGGCCTCGTCCATCGCCATTTCGAGGGAAATGCCGTAGGGAACCTCCTCAAAGTTGGAAGCCCTGCGCACGGGATCCTGCTCGGGCATCTTCATGCGGGGAAGTCCCGACGCCTTGATTTTCCTTACCTTTTCTTCTGACATTTTAAATATCTCCGAAAATTCCTTGCTTTAACCGCGGTAGCACTTGCCGTTCAGATGGCGCGGCATCGCCTCTATCTCTATCAGCCTGTACGCCGAGCGGCGCTTGCCGAGCTCGCCGAAATCGACCTTGTCGAGGCGGAAGAACGGGCCGTCGACGCACGCGAACTTCGTCTCTCCGCCGACCGTCACGCGGCAAGCTCCGCACATGCCGGTTCCGTCGACCATTATCGGGTTGAGCGAGCAGAACATGTCGCGCCCGTCCGCCGGAGCTTTGGAGGCGCACTGCTTCATCATGAACACGCAGCCTATGGCGACGATTTCGTCGAACTCCGCCCCGCGCTCTTCCATGACGTTTATGCACCCTCCCCTGCGGCCTTCGCTGCCGTCGCGGGTGAAAACTATGAGCTCGTCGCAGACCGATGCGAGCTTGTCTTTGTAATAGAGCATGTATGATGACGACGCCTCTATCGCGCACACAGTCCGGACGCCCGCCTTTTTGAGCTCGCGGGCGATCGGGTATATTGCGGCGATTCCGTAGCACCCGCCGAGCAGCAGGGCCCTCGAGCCCTCCTTGAACCGCCCGAGGTCGAGGGGCGTCCCGAGCGGGCCGCTTAGAACCGCGAGCCTGTCGCCCTTTTGGAGCGCGCCGATCTCCGCGGAAGACCTGCCGACTTCCTCTATTATAAACTTAACCCAGCCCTCTTCGGCGTTCCAGTCTACCAGCGTGAACGGAGACCGCTCGCTGTCGGAATTTGCCATGAGTATCGCAAACTGTCCGGGGCGCGCGAACTTCGCCGCCTCGGGCGCCTTGACGGTGAGCTCGTGGAAATTGGGGACGAGCATTTTGTTCTCGAGGATTTCAAAGCCTCCGGAAGCCTTTGCCGCCGCCTTTTCATGCCACTTCGGGGAATGCGGCAGGCCGAGCAGCCCGAGATCCGGAACGCAGTCGGCGAGGAAATGCCCCAATACCCTGCGCGGCAACGCCTTTTTGTCCTCCGTCGGCGATTTGAAATCCGCCGGAAGGGGCTCGAAGTCGAAGTCGTATTTTTTGACGTCCACGCCGAGCTTTTTGCACAAGTCGCAGAGGTAGCCGTTGAGGGGCCGCTGGTCGCCGGAAGAGGCGACCGCGGCGGGCACGGCCATTTTGGAGCCGTCGGGGGCGGCCAGCGTGCCGGAAGTTTCCGCAAACGCGCTTATCGGCAGCACGACTTCCGCGAACTTTTGCGCGGAAGTTTTCATAATGTCGAATATCGCCAGATGCGCTATCTTTTGCGCCGCCTCCTCGGAAATGTAGTCGCCGTAGGAGAAGACCGCGGAATACTTGCCGGCGGCCAAGTCTGCGGCGATGTCGGCGGGAAGGCCTGAGGCGTCGGAATCGAGCGGCATTTCGACGAGCTTTCCGCCAAACGCGCCCGCTATGGCGCGCATTGCCTTGCGGCTCTCGTAAGTCGCGCCTGCGTTGGATATGACGAGAATTTTTCCGGAGTTTTGCGAGAGGATTTCAAAAAGCCTTTCGACCGCCTCTTCCGGCGGGACGGGAACCTGCTCTCTGCCGCGCCGAACGGCGATTTTGCGCAGCCGCCGCGGAGAGTTTACCATCTGCGGGAGCGCGAACCTGCCTATCGGGCAAATCGCGCTCTCCTTGTTCAGCGCCGCCATTCCCGCCGAGACGACTTTCCCGTCCTTTATTCGCAGCAGGATCTTGCAGTGCTTCGGGCACATCGCGCAGCGGGACTCCACGGTTTTGTCGGGCTCGCCGAACCACTTTCCCCACCTGTCGGTGAGGCAGCCGGTCGGGCAGGCGTCTATGCACGCCCCGCAGAACAGGCACTCCTCAGAGCTCCAAGATCTGCCGAAAGCCGCCGAAATCTTCGCCTTCTTGCCGCGGTTTGCGATGCTTATGGCGGGCTTGGAGTGGATTTTCTCGCAGACCCTAAAGCATCTGCCGCACAGAACGCAGAGGTTGTGGTCCTTGTCTATGAAAGGATCGTCGCGCTCGACCTTCGCGGGGTCGTAGATCATGGGGAGGCCGATATCGCGCGAATACGAACCGAGCGCGACTTTGCGCAGCTCGCAGCCCGGGCGGTTGGAACACGCCCCGCAACGAGTGGCGGAAGTCGCGCGGGTTGGCGTTTTCTTCTCGCTCTCGCAGTCCGCGCGGGAGTCGCATACGAGGCACGGCGACGGGTGGGAGCTCATCATCAGCTCTATCGTGCGCCGGCGCTGGGTTTCGAGCTGTTCGGAAGTAGTGCGCACCACCATTCCCTCGGCGGCGGGCGTCGTGCAGGAAGTGGGGGTTCCGCGCATTCCGTCGATTTCCACGACGCACAGGCGGCACGCCCCGTAGGGGTCGAGCTCGTCGTGCGCGCAGAGCGACGGTATGAATATTCCCGCCTTTTTGGCGGCCTGGAGTACGGTCATTCCGGGTTCGGCATCGACCTGGCGTCCGTCTATGGTAATTTTGAAAGTGCTCATTTTTTATTTCCTCGCGATTGCGCCGAACCTGCAGCTCTGGTAGCACGCGCCGCAGGATATGCATTTTTCGGAATCTATGGAATGCGGCTTTTTGACGCCGCCGGATATGGCGCCCGTCGGGCAGACGCGCTCGCAGGCGGTGCAGCCCGTGCACTTTTCGGCGTCCACCGAGAAATGCACCAACTGCGGGCAGACGAGCGCGGGGCACCGCTTTTCCCTTATGTGCGCGAGGTATTCGTCCTCGAAGTATCTGAGAGTAGTGACTATCGGGTTGGGCGCCGTCTGGCCGAGCCCGCAGAGGGAGGACTGCTTCATCGTAAACGCTATTTTTTTGAGGCGCTCGATGTCCTCCATTTCGCCCCTGCCGGAAGTGATTTTTTCGAGAATCGCGTGGGCGTGCTGGGTTCCCATGCGGCAGGGAATGCACTTGCCGCACGACTCGTTCTCGGTGAAGTTTACAAAGAATTTCGCGACTTCCACCATGCAGGAGTCCTCGTTCATCACGACCAATCCGCCCGAGCCTATTATGGAGCCCGCCGCAGCCAGGCTCTCGTAGTCGACCGGTATGGAGAGGTGCTCCGGCGTGAGGCAGCCGCCCGACGGGCCGCCAGTCTGGACGGCCTTGAACTTTTTGCCGTCCGCGCAGCCGCCGCCGATCTTGTTTATTATGTCGTCGAGCTTCAGGCCGAGCTCCACTTCGATGAGCCCCGTCCTCTTTATTTTGCCCGCGAGCGAAAACGTCTTGGTGCCCTTGCTCTTCTCCGAGCCCAGCGACGAATACATCTGCGCGCCTTCGCGCATTATGGAGCTGACGGCGGCGAGCGTCTCGACGTTGTTTATGTTGGTCGGCTTTTTGAAGAGCCCCTTGGCGGCGGGGAACGGCGGCTTCGGGCGCGGCATTGCGCGCACGCCCTCGATGCTCGCCATGAGGGAGGTTTCCTCGCCGCAGACGAAGGCTCCCGAGCCTTTCTTTATCCTTATTTCAAATTTGAAGCCGTTGGGCAGCTCCCTTTTAAGAAGCCCCGCTTCCTCCGCCTGCGCTATCGCTTTTTTGAGCCTCTGGATCGCCAGCGGGTATTCGGAGCGCACGTAGATGTACGCGCATTCGGCGCCTATGGCGTAGCCGGCAATCATCAGGCCTTCAAGCACGCTGTGCGGGTCGCCCTCGAGAACCGAGCGGTCCATAAACGCCCCCGGATCGCCCTCGTCGGCGTTGCAGATTATGTACTTTGTGGGGGAAGTCTTGGACGACCTCGCAAAGCCCCATTTTACGCCCGTCGGAAAACCCGCGCCGCCCCTGCCGCGCAGGCCGCTTGCCGTGACCTCCTCTATGACTTTTTCGGGCGGCATGGAAAGCGCCCTTTCAAACCCCTCGTATCCCCCGCGGGCGAGGCAATGTTCGAAGTTTTCGGGGTCTATAACGCCGCAGTTGCGCAGCACTATGCGCTTTTGCAGCTCCACCATCGGGTGTTTTTTAAACGGCTTTATGCCGCGGTATTCTTCGTCCGCCATGACGGCTTCCGCTTTTTCCGCAACGGGATTGCCGCCTATCAGATGCTCCGACACGAGCTTCGCCGCGTCTTTGGGCTTCACGTTTGAATAGAGCACGGAAGGTTCGCCCTCGCGCTTTATTTCGACGAGCGGCTCGGCGTAGCAAAGTCCGATGCAGGCGGTTTCGACCACTTCGACCTTCCCGTCGAGTCCGTTTTCTTTCAGGGACCTTTTAAATTCTTCTATTACTTCCCCCGCTCCGGCGGCGCGCCCGCATGTCGCGGCCCCGACCATCACGCGCGCCCGATTTTGGAATTCCGCCCAATTCTTTTTGGCGGATTCCCTTAAACTTTCGAGAATCTTCATGGCTATTTCAGGGATTTGAGGATTTTTTCTATCTCCGCGAGCGTCACGCGCGCGTGGACTTTGTCGTCTACAACCATCGCCGGAGCGAGCGCGCAGGCGCCGAGGCACGCGACGCGCTCGAGGCTTACGAGGCCGTCCGGCGTAGTCTCGCCCTCCTTTATGCCGAGCCTCTCTTCGAGCGCGGCGAGCAGCGATCCCGAGCCCCTGACGTGGCACGCGGTTCCCTTGCAGACCTTTATCGTGTGCCTGCCGGGTTTCTTAAACTTGAACTGCGCGTAGAAGCTCGCGACGGAATAGGCGTCGGCCTCCGAAATCAAAAAATATTCGGCTGTCTCGCTCACGGCTTCCGGGGAAATAAACCCCTCCTCTTCCTGAATATCCTGCAAGACGCTGACGAGATTTTCCCTCTTTGGGGGATACGCCTCGAGGATGGTTTTAAACCTGCCTTCTGTCATAATCGTAACAAAAGCCTTAGCTTTGTAGGTTAAGTTGCGTATTATAAAATATTCCAAAGAGCTTTAAACCCTTTGAAAATTGGAAATGATGGCGGAATTATCGGATTCCAAATAGGATTTTTGCAATATTTTTCATTCCCGAAAATCCTTTTTTTCGAAAAAAAGCTACATTTTTGGACAGTTGTTTTAAAGACTTCCGAAAACTCGCGCAGTCTCTTTACTAAAACGTTTGAGAGTGTGGAATCGCCAAAACTCTATTCCTACATTTTTGTACTTTTATAGATATGGCAAAAATTGTTTAAAACCGTGTCGATAACTTGAAAATATTGTCCGAACAAATTGTAAATATGTCATCAACACGAAGTTTTTTACAATCATCCCGATAGTTATTTTCCGGACACAATCAACCTATGATACTGAATTTCAATTTATAAAAAAGTTATTGCACTTGTTTGCACTCCATAAGAATAAGAATAGATTTTAATTTAAATTCACACTTTTATATTCTGGAGCTCCTCTTGAAGAGAAAAGCCCCTCCACCGTCATTAAAAAGTGAGGGAAGGCAGATTTTGCTCTCGGCAAGCTCGAAGTCCGGAAAACTTTTCGCAAACCATTCGGCGTTGCGGAAATTTTCCTCTCTTTCGATTGAACAGGTTGAATAGACTAATCTTCCGCCGGGCTTTACGAATTTTGCGGCTTTCGCCATCAGGGTTCTTTGGAGTTCGGAGCAGGAGGAAATGTCGAATTCTTTCAGCCTGTACCGAGCGTCGGGCCGCCTGCGCAACACTCCCGTGTTGGAGCACGGGGCGTCGAGCAAAACGCGGTCGAAGAGCGCCGGAAGGCCGCGCTTTTCGAGCTCTGCGGCGAGGCCGTCGGATTCAAGGTCGGAGGCTATGGAATGCGATTTTAGAAAATCTATCTTGGAGAGGTTTTCCTCGAGTTTTTCCATTCTCGGGCCGGGAATGTCCACGGATACGAGCAGGGAATTTGAGCATGAGGGCTTGTCGAAATCCGCGGAGCGCAGGGCGAGGTCGGCGCACATGCGCGATTTTCCGCCGGGGGCGGCGCACAAGTCGAGGATTGAGTCTCCGGCGCGCGGATTCAGGAGCGCGGGCGCGAAAGACGTGGATGGGTCCTGTGCGTAAAACTCGCCGGATTTGAGGAGTTCTTCCGCGGCTTCCCAGCTTCCGCCCGCCAAAATTTTGAAATTTTCAAAAGGCGACGAACGGAGAGATTTTTCAAATTTTTTTTCGAGCGCGCGCGCAGCCTCCGAGCCTGAAGAGCGCAAAAATACGTCCGAGGGAATCCGATTGTTTTTTAGAATCTCCAACGCCGTTTCCAATCCGAATTCCGAAATCCATTTTTTTACGAGCCATTCGGGATGGCTGTATGCGAGCGACAGATTTCCGGCGGACGGATTTTTTTCGGCCTCTTCCGCGATTTTCTCCATAAATTCCGGGAATTTTCTCAAAATCGCGTTTGCGAATCCGGATTCGCCCCTTGAGAATTTAACCTTTATGAATTCCACCCAGGAATCGACGGCTTGAAACGCCTTCCTGCGCGCTGCGAGATCCGCGCACGCGCAAAAAAGGGCGGCTTTCAGCGCGGGTCGCGGAGGTTTTTTGCAAAATTCATCGACGGCGGCTTTTATGGGGAAAAAATTTCTCAGAAAACCCATGAACACCGCGTTTGCCTGCGCCCTCGCCCCCGCGGAATGAAAAACTCGAAAGCGCCGGGCGGAAATGCCGTCCGCTTTGGCTCCGGACCCCAAATAGTCGGCGACAGCCGCGCAGACGGCCGCCTTTTCTGCGAAATCGAAGTCTTTTCGGTTTTCCATGATTCGGGAGATCTTCCCGTTTAAGGGAAGGATTTTAAGCGCGCTTTTCGGGATTCCGGAAAAAATGCCCGAAAGTCGAAAGAGGTCAAAGATAAAATTGACAAATGCGGCAAATCCGCCATTTTAAAGATAATCATAGACTGCGGAAAAATGCCCCCGCGCAGGGAACCGGCGGAGGCGTTTCGGGCTTATGAAATATGCGCGCTTGGGCGGCATCCGAAGAATCCGGAATTGAGAGGCGGCTTTAAGAGCCTCCGCGCCGGAAATTTTCGCGGGCGGACGCAACGGCGCACAACGCAAGAGCATACAGAAAATGAATTCCGAATCGATCGAACGTCTCATAAGTAAAAATCCCAAGCTGCGCGCCAAACGCCAGAAGCTTGAGCAAATGCGCGACGGCGCGTACTGCATGCACGGCAGCTGGGGATTCGGCCGGATCGTCTCATACGACGACGCGGCGAAGAAGCTCGTAATAGACTTTGAGGGAAAGCCGGGGCACAAGATGGATCCGGCCTTCTGCGTCGATAAGCTCGAAGTTCTCGAGGACGACAACCTTCTCGTCCGCTACCGCACCGACCGCGAAAATCTTGAAAAGGAGATGAAGGACGGCGGGGAGTTCGTAGTGGCGTATCTCGAAAAAAAGCCCGACTTTTCCGCGAGCGCAATAGAGCTCGAGACGCTTTTCAGGCAGCTTTTCGGGTATGTGGCGGAAAACCCGTCCATTCCGGAAAAGGAGCTCGCCGAAAAAAACAAGGCGGCGGAGAAGGCGTACAGGGCGTGGTGGAACAAGGCAAAAGAATCGCTCTTCCGCAATCCCCGCGTGGCGTGCCCCAAGACCAAGGGCGAGCCCTACGTTCTGCGCGCAAAAGAGGAGGAGATGAAGCCCGAGCAGGAAGTCTTGCGCGAATACTTCCTCAACAGGGAGCCCAAGAAAAAAATACTTTTGGCGGAAAAACTCTACAAAACCGCAACCGACGACAGCGTAGAGGAAATCAAGGCCGACCTCCCCAAAATCAAGGAGGAGCTCACCGAGGCCATAAAAAAGGCGCGCTCGCTCAACGACGCCGACAGGCTCCACGGCATTTGGGTAAGAAACAACCTCGTCCGCTACCTCTACCCGGGGGAGGAGGAAAAAGTCGAGGAAATCGCCCCGCGAAGCAAAGACATCATTTTGGCCGCCGTCGAGCGCGACCCGAAAGACGGGCTGAACAACCTCGCCAAAAACCTGCCGTCCTCCTATCTCGAAAGATTCCTCGACCTGCTCACGCGCATTTTCGTGGAGGATTGGAGGGACCGGATAATAGACCTTCTCAAATACAGCGAGGGCAGATTCACCAAAGAGTGCGTCGACTTCCTGCTCAGCTGGGACGTCTCGAAGGGCTCGCACTTCGTCAAGGGCGCGGAAATCCCCGACGACGGCAAGGGCGTGACTTCCCGCCAGCTGATAAAAGATTGCCTCAAAAGGTGGCTTGAAGAGCAGACTTTGCGCGGGCCCGTCATTTTGTGGATAGTCAAAAACCGCAACGCGTCCGCATACAAGGACATTCTTTCGCCGCTCATCGGCGAAGACCTTTTGAGCGCCCTTCTTGCCGCCGTGGACGACGAGGCGCTCCAGCGCGAAACGGCGGTGACGACCGCGCGAATCGCGCTCGCCGACGCGCTCAGCGACGACAAGGACCTCATAAGGGACATGCTCGAAAGCTCCACCGCCGACACCGCGCGCGACCTCGCCCAGACGCTTCTGCTCAACCAGGGCTTTGAAGACCTTACGAAGAAGTCGATACTCGCGCGCATAATAAAAGTCTTCCCGAGCGTCCAGTCGCTCGTGGCGACGAAATCTTCCGACTCGAAGGAAAAGCGGCTTCTCGTCTCCTCCTGGAGCTTGCAGGCGCGCCGCGAAGAGCTCGAGGACATCGTCAAAAACCAGCTGCCCGCGAGCAAGGCGGCAATCGAAGCTGCGCGCGAGCTCGGCGACTTGCGCGAAAACTCCGAATACAAGATGGCGCGCGAGCACGACGAAGTCCTCTCCGCCCGCCGCGGACAGCTCGAGCGCGACATCGCGGGCTCCGAAGTGTTCGACTTCAATTCCACCCCGTCGGACAAGGTCGGCATCGGCTCGATCGTCAGCCTCGTCACGAACAAGGGCGAAGAGCTCACCTGCACGATTCTCGGCGCATGGGATAGCGACACCGCCAAAAATATATTCTCCTACCAGACGCCGCTCGCTCAGGCTCTCTTGGACCACAAGGTCGGAGACACTGTGGAGACGAACATCAACGGCCACGCGACGTTCTGGACCATAAAGAAGCTCGCGCGGTACATCGACACCGTGAAATAGCGGAAATATCCCGAAAAAGCGGGTTCGCCGGTTGGCGAAGCCCGCTTTTTTCGCGCCCGCGCTTTGCGCCGTATTATGACGGACTGCGGTTTCCCGCGCTTTTTCGTTTTGGGAATTTTTCTTGCGCGGCTGTGCGGGAGGTTTCGTCAACCGCGCGCGTATTGCATTGCCGAAAAACCTTTTATTTGCCAGTCGGCGCGCTTTTTTATTTTTCCGCCTATTGCTCTCCGCAAACTATTTTCCGCTCCCGGATTGCGCGGGAAGGGCGGACATTTTTGCGCGCAAAGATTGTCGAAATCGGCGCGGCAGGCGGCTTTTTAATGCAAAGTCGCGCCGCCCGCGCCGAACGGTTTGCCGGCCGAGTTGCGAATTTTTTTGAGCCGCGCGCGCCGCGTGCGGGAAGCGGGCGGGGAAAATCTGCGAGGATTTTTTGTCCTGACATTTCAACGCCAGGCAGTTTGGCGGGCGGACGGGCGAAACTTTTGCCTTGCCGCCGCGCCAAAAACCGGCGCGCAAAAAACCCCGCAGGGCGGGGTTTGACAATACAGCGAATATGAAGATTAAATGCCGGTTATTTTCCGAAAGTTTCAATTATTTCGATCAATTCCCGAGGGGTCTTGGTTTTCAGTCCCTCTATGATTTCGACTTTGTCGTTTTTGGGGTTTATCAGCACTATCGTCGGGAAATAGCGCAGCTTGTACTTTTCGGAAAGTTCGAGAAGCCTCTTGGCGTTCTTTTTGTCGACGGGCTCGCCGGTGCGCTTGAAGTCCGCCATTACGACGCGCAGTTTCTCCTTGGCGTATTTTGCGAATTCGTCGGTGCTTACCACAAATTTGTGCAGCATTTTGCAGGGAGGGCACCAGTCGAGGCCGGCGAATTCGAGCATCAGCGTCTTGCCCTCTTTTTTGGCGGCTTCGTAGGCTTTGTCAAAATCGGTTTCGGTTTCGAGCAGCGCGGCCTTCGCTTCGGCCTTGACGCCGGTCAGCTGTTCCTCCGCCTGGGCGGCGAGCGCCGGCCCAAGAACGAGCGACGAGAGAACCGCCGCCAGAAAGTATGTTTTTTTGCTTATTTTTTTCATTGTGCCTCCGTATGGGGGTGTTTTATCCATTTAGACGCCTTTCGTGGAAAAATGTTCCGGTATTTTTCCGTCGGGCGAAATTGCGCGCTATTTTTCAAACAGATTCATTTGCGCGCCGCGCAGCATTCCGTAGTTTTTCAGAATGCGCAGAATTTGCGCGAGGTCGCTTTTGGCATAGTTTGTATTTATCTCGACGGCGTCTATTAGCGAACGCAACATTTGCGGGAACGTCACCACTCCGTCCACGCCGCGCGACTTCATCGCCGCAATACTCTTCTGGCGCTCCGGGCGCGACTTCGGGAGATCCGCGACTGCGGCGATTTTCATCACTCCGTCGATTTTGCCGAAAAACTCCTCCGCCTTTTTCAAGGCGGGTTTTTGCAGAAAGTCGAAGAGCCCGCCCTTGGCGGTTGAAATCATGTTCTCCGTAAATACCGCCGTATGCCACGCGCGCACCGCGATTATGGCGCGCCCGCACTTTTTGAGTTCGGGCGGGGTCAGGACGAACGCGGGCTCGCCGCGGAGCGGGTTGGGATTTTGGACGAAGAAGTCTATGTTTTCGTCGGCTCTCTTCTTGCGCGACTGCACCTGGTGCTTGTTGGCTTGGCAAACGAGAAACCCGTTCGCCTCAAAATACTCCCTCACGATATTTTCGTCAATGCCCGCCATAATGCGCAACAGCGTACCGCGAGTGAAGCGGCATTCAAGCAAATTTGTCCGTATTGCGCGGCGCGGCGAAGCGTCCAAATGGGGAATTTTGGAATCAGGCGCCGTTCGCCCGCGCCTTTCGCAATTTGCGTGCGGCGAAACGGGCGGCAAAGAGAGGAATTGCAAAAGAAGCGCGGAATGAGGGTCATAAGGGCTCAATAAGATATAATGGAGGGAAAATTTTAACTGTAAAATTGAAATATCTTTTTAATTTTGACTTTTTTAACGCAAGGTATAACGTCGCGAATATTAAACCGATGTCATATCCGGCGGGAGGCTGAAGTTTTCCTCCGCCGAAAAAGTTGGGGCGTAACGATAGACGGCGGGACTATAAATGTCGGGGATTTGACGGTGGCTGCGTATTCGGCGGGCGTGGTGTTTTCCGCCGATGATTTGGCCGCGCACGAGATAATTGTGTTTGAGTTCGACTATTTGACTGACGATTTTGACGCCAATAGCGTGTTTTCCGCGTACAACGAGTTCGGGCAGGAGCTCGGGGGGAGGTTTGAGCTGATAGGGGAGATGGGCGGCTCCGGAAGCCTCGTGTACGCGGCGCTGATAGGAGCCGCCGCGCTGATGTTTATTCTCCGCCGCGGCGGGCGGCGATAGCGGCCTTCGGTTGATAGCCCGAAAAAAATCCCCGCGCCGGCGTCCGCGGGGATTTTTTTGTCTTTTGGCGGCGGGATGCGAAAATTCGGACGTTTCAAATTTTCGGAGGTTGCGCATAATTTGGAAAATCGGCTTCTCCTTTTGGGATTTTTCAGGCCGTGTTCAAAATTGCGCGGCGACAGGCGGGGCGGTTGGGAAAACAAATTCTTTCAAATGCTGAGTTCGCCGGTTTTTTTTAGGGCGATTCGGGGCGCATTCATTTTGTTCGGGCGCAAAAAAAGGGCGCGCAAAATTGCGCGCACTCCCATTTATTTTCGCGGTTTGCCGCTTTATCGCAGATGGCATTCCGGCGGATTATTTTATTGTGAGGATTACGTTCTTGTCGGACTTGGAATTGCGGCCTATTTCGCCCTCCGTTATTGTGGCTTTCAACGCGCCGACGTTTACGGTCTGCCCCATCGAACAGGGATTGCCGTTTATCGTAAAGCGCGTGAGCTTGCCGAGCTGGCTCTTTTTGTTTGCGAACTCTATGAGGGTGTAGACCCCCTTCTTGGCTTTTGGCGATATGCGCACGTCGAGGTCGCAGCCCGTGAAGTTGACTTCCCCTCCCGTAAATTTGAGCGCGGGGATATGCCCGTCCTCTTCGGTCATCTGGATTTTGAAGGCCCACTGTTCGGGTTTTTCGGAGAATATCGTGTCGATTACCGTTCCCTCGCCGAATGTCGCCACCGTCTTGCCCTCGAGGACCAGAGTAAATCCGCCCCGCGTGCGGGAGTTTACCAGCGGGTGCACGGGAATTATGCATCCCATAGTTCCCGCCATATTGAATTTCGTGTTTTTGAGCGTCAAGCTGGCGTTGCCTATCCCGCGGTGCCCGTCCCAATAGCTGATGGAGAGATTGCCCCCGAATTCGAGGTTGCAGTCCTCAAACGCGACAGTCGAGGAGCCGCCGCCGGGCACGCCCATGCTGAGCCCTCTCTTGACTTTTATGGTCTTGCCCTTGGCCGTGATGGTGGAGCCGTCGCCGTTGGAAATCTGCCCGACCTGGATGTTGGCGTCGATGTCGAGCTTGTACCCCGAGCCCCAGCGCGTGGAGAGCGTGTCGTTGACGCCGGGTTTGGAAGGCAGCGGCGGAGTTTCGAAGTCGCCGCTGCTGCCCCATTGGCAGGTGGAGTACTTCATATTTTTTTCCTCCTCCGTTTCGGGGTTTCTCTTGCCGGCGAAATACGTGAGCGCGAACGCCTGCGCGCATGATGCGGCGAGAATCGCCAAAATTTTTATCGAGACTGTCGTTTTCATTTATGGAGCGTATAAATAAGTTTCCCGCAAGGCGGTGCGGACGCGCGACTACGCCTTTTCCGTAAAATTTTCGCTTTTTTTTGGCGGGTGTCAAGAAGGTTATTGCGCGACCGCACCGCGGCTGCATAGCCGCCGCAACGCCGCGCGTCCGCCGAATGCGCGCCGGCGCGGAGAAAGGCCTAGCCCCCTACTGCCTGCGCCTGCGGCTCTTTGCCAGCAATCCCGCTATCGCCACTCTCGCGCGCGATTCGAGCCGCTCGATTTCCTCCTCGTCCAGATCTTTGGAGTTTCTCGCGTCTTCGAGGGCTTTTTCGGCGGCGTCGCGGGCTTTTTGCATTTCGTCCTCGTCGAACTGCTGCACGTCTATGGCCGATTCGGTGAGAACCGATATGGAGTCGCCGAGGCATCGGGCGTAGCCTTCGTCTATCGCGACGCTCTCTTCGCTCCCGCCGGAAAACGCGAGCACCGCCCCCGCGTCGAGAATTGTGATAAGGGGGATATGTCCGGGCAGTATCTGTATTTCGCCGTCGCTGGCCGGCAGCGAAACCGCGTCTATGGAGTCCCTTTTGTAGACGATTCCCGACGGGGTGACGATTTCGAGGGAGAGCGGCATTTATTTACCCTTGTTCTTTTCGTAGGATTCCAGAACTTCGTCGATGGTTCCCTTGTAGGCGAAGTCGTTTTCGTTCACGTGGTCGAGCTTGCCGTCGAGGATCATCGCGAACCCTTTGATAGTCTCCGCAACAGGAACGTATGTGCCCGGTATGCCCGAGAACACCTCCGAGACGTGCATAGGGTGCGAGAGGTATTTTTGGACTTTGCGCGCGCGGGAGACCGTGAGCTTGTCCTCGTCGGAGAGCTCGTCTATGCCGAGAATCGCTATGATGTCCTGCAAGTCCTTGTACTTTTGCAGGAGCTCCTGCACGCCGCGCGCCACCCTGAAATGCTCCGCCCCCACTATGTCGGCGGACAGCGCGTTGGAGGTCGAGGCGAGCGGGTCGATCGCCGGATATATGCCCAGAGCCGCTATCGAGCGGTCGAGGACTATGGTGGAGTCGAGGTGCGCGAAAGTGTTGGCGGGGGCGGGGTCGGTGAGGTCGTCCGCGGGCACGTAGACCGCCTGGAAAGAGGTGATGGAGCCCTTTTTCGTAGAGGTGATGCGCTCCTGCAATTCGCCCATTTCCTGCGCGAGGGTCGGCTGGTAGCCGACTGCCGACGGGGAACGCCCAAGCAGGGCGCTTACCTCGCTGCCCGCCTGCGAAAATCTGAATATGTTGTCGATGAAAAGCAGAACGTCTTGCCCCTGCGCGTCGCGGAAGTATTCCGCCATGGTGAGCGCCGTGAGGGCCACCCTCATTCGCGCCCCCGGAGGCTCGTTCATCTGTCCGTATACGAGCGCGACTTTCGATTTCTCGGGGTTTTTTTGGTCGATTACGCCGGAATCCGTCATTTCGTGGTAGAGGTCGTTGCCCTCCCTCGAACGCTCGCCGACGCCCGCGAATACCGAGAATCCGCCGTGGGCTTTGGCGATGTTATGGATGAGCTCCATGATTACGACGGTCTTCCCGACGCCCGCGCCCCCGAACGCCCCGACCTTGCCGCCTTTGAGGAACGGGCAGATGAGGTCGATGGGCTTGATGCCGGTCTCCAGAATTTCCGCGCGCGTGCTCTGCTCCAAAAGCGACGGGGCCTTGCGGTGTATCGGCAGCCTTTCGGAGGCCGCGACGGGGCCCTTCTGGTCTATCGGATCCCCCGTGACGTTGAAAATCCTCCCGAGGGTAGCCCCGCCGACGGGCACTTTTATCGGGGACCGGGTGTCGGTCACTTCGTCGCCGCGCTTAAGCCCTTCGGTGGAGGTCATTGCCACCGTCCTGACGACGCCCTCGCCGAGCTGCTGCTGCACTTCAAGCACTATCTTCGCGCCGTCGCCGCCCGTCGTGAGCGCGTTGTAAATTGCGGGAATCGAGTCGGCGGGGAACTCGACGTCCACAACCGCCCCTATGACTTGTTTTATTCTGCCTGAACTCATTTTGCGTTTCTCTTTAAATTAGTCTCCGGTTTCTGCCGCGGCGGACGAAAGCTCGAGTATTTCGGTCGTGATGGCAGACTGGCGCGCCTTGTTGTACTCAAGATTGAGTTCCGAGAGCAGCGCGTCGGCGTTGTCGCTTGCGCTCTTCATCGCGACCATGCGCGCGGAGTGCTCCGAGGCCTTGGCGTCGAGCGCTATGTGGTGGAGGCTCTGCCTTATGTAATACTGCGGAAGCCTGGCGAGGACTTCGGCCGCGGAGGGCTCGAACTTCACGTTGCGCTCCTCGCGCGCGGCGACCGCAACGTCCGCCATTTTATACGATTTGCGCAGCCGCTCTACGAAGGGGGTTAGGTCGTCGGCGGGCGCGAGCTTCACAAGGGCGGTCTCCTGCCTGAGCGTGTTCACAAAGATCGGGTACAGAACCTCTATGCTGCCGTACTCCCCGCTGTCTCTGGCGAGCTTCATGGCGAACTCCGCCACTTTGCGCGTCTCGGCGAAAGCGACGGCGTCGCTTATCTTAAACTGCCCTTTGAGCGCCCTGCCCGTCTTTGCTATAAACCGTCCCGCGCGCGAGCCGACCGCAATGTAGTCGGCCTCTTCCCTCGGGATTTCGGCGACGGCCTTGAAGATGTTGGAATTCAGGCTGCCGCACAGCCCCTTGTCGGTCGAAAACACTATGACGAGCCGCTTCTTTCCGGTCGCGTTCGCCGCGCGGGAAATCATTTTGCCGAGGCGTTCAAGCACGGTTTCGGTGAGGTCCATCAGCAGTATGGCGTACGCCCTGCCCGCCTCCGCGCTGTTTTGGGCCCTCTTCATTTTTGACGCCGCAACGAGCTCCATGGCGTGGGTTATCTGCCCGGTGCTCGCAACCGCCTTCATGCGGTTTCTGATTTCGCGCATCCCCTTCATGGCCGTTTACGCGAAAGTCTTTCTCCACTCTTCGCAGGCGGATTTCATCTTTGCGTCGAGATCGCCGTCAAAGGCGCCCTTTTTGAGTATTTCCGCTAGCAGCTCCGGCTTGCGCGCCAAAAGAAAGCTTTCGAGGGCGATTTTTGCGTCGGACACGCGGGCGACTTCAATGTCGGCGAAGAATCCGTTTTTGAGCGCCCAGAGGACGGCGATTTCGGCGTCCGCGCCCATCGGGGCGTTGTTGGGCTGCTTCATGATTTCCGCGAGCCTGTCGCCCTTGTCGATTATCGCCTTCGTGCGCGCGTCGAGATCGGAGCCGAACTGCGCGAAGGCGGCGAGCTCCTTGTACTGCGCATATTCGCCTTTGAGCGTCGCCGCGACCTGCTTGAACGCCTTTATCTGCGCCGAAGAACCCACGCGGGACACCGAAATGCCCACCGAAATCGCGGGCCTTACCCCCTTGTTGAAGAGGTCGGTCTCCAAAAATATCTGGCCGTCCGTGATGGATATGACGTTTGTCGGAATGTAGGCGCTGACGTCGCCCTGCTGCGTCTCGATTATCGGGAGGGCGGTGAGCGAGCCGTTGCCGTTTTCCTCGTTTAGGCGCGCGGCGCGCTCGAGCAGGCGGGAGTGCAGGTAAAACACGTCGCCCGGATACGCCTCGCGCCCCGACGGGCGCTTTAAGAGCAGCGACACCTGCCTGTACGCAGCGGCGTGCTTGGAGAGGTCGTCGTAGACTATTAGCGCGTCCATGCCGTTTTGCATGAAGTATTCGCCCATAGCGCAGCCCGCGTAGGGGGCGATGTAGAGGTTGGCGGCGTTCTCGGCGGCGGAGGCCGCGACGATCGTCGTGTACTTCATCGCCCCGCGCTTCTCGAGAAGCTGTATGGTGCGCGCTATGTTTGAATTTTTCTGGCCGATCGCCACATATATCGAGTAGACGGGGCGGAAGCCCTCCTCGCCCGCGTGCTCGTCGTTTATGCGCGCCTGGTTTATTATTGCGTCGAGGGCGATTGAGGTTTTGCCGGTGCAGCGGTCGCCGATGATGAGCTCGCGCTGCCCCCTGCCTATCGGCAGCATGGCGTCGACTTCAAGTATTCCCGTTTGCAGCGGCTGGTTGACGGACTTGCGCGGAAGTATGCCGGGGGCGATCTTTTCGACGGGATAAAAGCCGTCGGCGGAAATTTCGCCCCTGCCGTCGAGCGGGCGGCCGAGCGCGTCGACGACCCTTCCCAAAAGCCCCTTGCCGACGGGAACGCTCAAAAGCTTTCCGGTTGTGCGCGCCTCCCCGCCCTCCTTGACGTTCGAGGCGTCGCCGAGCAGTATGCAGCCGACTTCGTCCTCGCCGAGGTTGAGCGCTATTCCCGTGACGCCCCCGCCGAAGTCGATCATCTCGTTGTACATCGCCTCGCTCAGCCCGTCGAGGCGCGCGACGCCGTCGGCGAGCGATATTATGGTTCCGACGTTCGCGCGGCGGTTGCGCTTTTCCACGGCGTCTATGCGCGCCGATATCTCTTTGATTATCTCGTCCATTGCTTCAAACTTCACATGATGCTTTCAAGGGAGAGTTTGGCGGAACGCTCCCATATTACGTCGCCGCAGATTATCCGCACGCCGCCTATGAGCGACGGGTCGACCCTGCGGGCGAATGTCAAATCCCCCCTGCCCGTCTGGCTTTCGACAAACTTTTTCAGCCTTTCAAACGCGGCGTCGGAGAGTTCGGCGGAGCTTTCCACGGTGACGGATGCAGCCCTTGCCTTTCTTTGCACCAGCCTCTCATACTTTCTTAGCACCGCGAGCTTGCGCGCGGCGGACCCCCCGCGGCATGCGACTTCGCACGCCGCGGCGACGCGCTTCGGGTCTATCCGCCCGTCGGGGCCGACGGAGCATCCCGCCAAAAGCTTTGCCTCGTCCGCGGCGTTCATTTCCCCTCCGCGAGCTCCTCTGCGGCGCGCTCGTCGAGCTTTTTGCGCTGTTCGGGCGTCAATATGCCGTTCACCGCCTTTTCCGCCGCCTTTGCTACCAGAACGCACAGCTCGTCCCTGAGTTCGCGCTTCATGCGCTCCCTGTCCTGCGCGAGCTGTTCGTCGGATTGCCGCCGGATTTCCGCCGCCTGTTCCGCCGCCGCAGCAGCAGCCTTTTCTATGGCGGCCTTTGCGTCGGCTCGCGCGGATTCCAGAATGCGGGTGGCTTCGAGGGCGGCTTCGGCCGCCTGTTTGTCGGCCTCAGCCTTTGCCGCGGCGAGCTTTGCGGCGGCTTCGTCGGCGTCTTTGAGGCCTTTTTCTATCTTTTCGCGCCGCTTGTCGGCGGCGGCCATTACGGGTTTGAACGCCAAATAATACAGGGCGCACGCCACTATCGCAAACGACACCCCCTGGCTGACCAACAGCCGCCATTCTATGCCGAATTGCGTGAGAAATTCCAGCGGGTTTGAGCCCGCCGCAATCAATGCGCTCATTGCCGCCCCGCCTTATTTGCCGAGAAACAGCGAGTAAAACGCCACCGCTTCCGCGAGCGCCATTCCGAGTATGCCAAGCACCATTATCTTGCCGAACGCGCCGGGGTTGCGGCCCGTGGCGTCGACGGCTTTGGCGCCGACAAATCCAACGCCGAGAGCGGCGCCGAGACAGCCGAGAGCCCCCTGTATGCTTCCGCTGATGTTTCCCATTTGATTGACTGCTTCTGCTATTATTTCCGTCATTTTGTTTTCTTTCGGGTTAAATTTTTTTGCCGGCGTCCTTTACGCTCATTCCTCCTCGTGGTTTGTCAAAAGCCCTATGTACACCGCGGTCAGCAGCGTAAACAGAAACGCCTGGATGAGGCCTATAAGTATTTCGAGCAGGTAGAACGGCAGCGGTATGACCCAGGAAATCCACGAAGGCAGCTTCGCCGCGAGCGAGTGCATGTTTTCGAGCAGCACCTCGCCGCCGAATACGTTGCCGAAAAGCCGGAACGAAAGCGACAGCAGCCTCATTATTATGGATATTATGTCGATGCAGCCCACCGCGAAAAATACCGCGAAAAGCGACAGATATATCGGAAGCGCCACTTCCTTGGGGTCGGCCTTGTTCCCGAACGTGTCGTGCAGGAATACTTTAAGCCCCGCGTACTTGAGCACAAAGTATATCCACGCCCCGAACGATATCATCGCCAGCGCAAGCGTAGTGTTGAGGTCGGAATTGGCCGCGCGCAGGAAGGGGACGAACTTCACGAATTCCGCCGCGGCGGAACCGGAACTCTCGCGAAGGAAAAATCCCTCCGGAGGCGTACCCTGCCCCGTATAGACGATTTCCTCGCCTATCGAGCCGACGCCCGGCAGAAGGCCGCTCCAGTTCATTATCAATATGAAGAAAAAGAATCCAAGCAGCAGCGGGAATGCCGCGCGAAAGGCTTTTTTGCCCATGAGCGGCTCGAATATTCCAGACAGGGAGGAAATTACGGCCTCAACCGCCATCTGCCCCCTGCCGGGCACGAGCTTTGCTTCTCTGCCTATCATGAGGCGTAACCCCAAAATTATTGCGGCCGCGAAAACCCACGTTGTGAACATCGAGTTTGTGACGGGAAACCCCAGAACGTCGAAGAGATGTTCGCCTTTGACCTCGGCGCAAAAGCCTTCGGTTGCGAAAGCGGCTTGCGCCGCAAACGCAATCGCGCATGTCTTTAAAAATCTAAAATTCCCGATAACAAACATTCCGAATTTTAAAGTTTCCCTTTTGGAAGTTTTGTCAATAAAAAGATAAAAACGTTCAAATTTTGCGCATATTGCGGGCGCGCATATCGCGTAGGGCCGCGGAATTGCGGATATTTTCCGCGCGAACTGCGCGCCGTCCGTATTGCGCGAATCAGAGGGGAATTTTTGCGCGCGCAATGCGGTTTGCGGATGCGCATTGCGCTTATTCCGCCGGCTGCGCTGGGCGATGAATAATATTATATGCCATATATTAGAGAAGGGCGCCTGTTAAATAAAAAGGCGTCCCTCATTCGGGCAAATTTTCGCATAGCCGGATTTATATGGCGGCAATGTATGGGAGCGCGTTTCCCTTCGTTTCTCGACGGCTTAGGCTTTTGGGCTTTGTCCCTTCTCCGCTCTTTCTTTTCTTTTTGCCCTTGCCGCGCATATTGTCCCGCTTTTCCGCATTCCCTCCGCTTCCCGCGGAAAAGTTTTTCTTGCGGGGAGGCGAAAATGTCGGATTATGTCGCAATGCTAACATTGGGAAAGGATTCCGAGTACGGCGTAATAGTCTGCGGCGCGGGGCACGCCGGTTGCGAGGCGGCTCTCGCGTCGGCGCGCATGGGCGTGCGCACGCTCCTGCTTTCGGGCAGCCTCGACACCGTCGCCCAAATGAGCTGCAATCCGGCGATCGGCGGGCTCGCCAAAGGGCATATTGTAAGGGAAATCGACGCGCTCGGCGGGGAAATGGCGGTCAACGCCGACGCCACCGGAATACAGTTCCGCGTTCTCAACGCCTCCAAGGGGCCCGCAGTCCGAGCCCCTCGCGCCCAGTGCGACAAAAAGGCGTACCAGTTCAGGATGAAGCGCGTTCTCGAGTCAGCCCCCAATTTGGAGCTCTTTCAGGCGGAAGTTACGGGGCTTATCGCTTCAAACGGCGAAATCCGCGGGGTGTCTACGAATCTCGGGGCGGATTTTTACGCCCGCAGCGTGGTTTTGACAACCGGAACCTTTTTGAGGGGGCTTTTGTTTGTCGGCTCCTCCAAGACGGAGGGCGGCAGAATGGGGGATTTTTCGTCAAAGAGGCTCTCCGAGAGCATTGAGGCCCTCGGCATATCGCTCGCTCGCCTGAAAACGGGGACTCCCGCGCGGATTCTCGCAAAAAGCGTAGATTTTTCCAGGTGCCAGGCGCAGCCCGGAGACGAGCCGCCGCAGCTTTTCGCGTTTTACGACACCCGCACCGACGCCTACGACGCGTCTTGCGAGGAGGCCGAAAACGCGGCTTCCGATTTCCGCAAAAAAATGTTCCACGTGGAACAATCGCTGTCCTTCGGGGATTTCGAGGGGTTCGGGAAAGGCCAGATGGCGTGCTACGAGACCGCCACAACCTCCAAGACCGCCGAGATTATCAAAGCCAATCTCCGGCGCTCCGCCATGTACGGAGGGGAGATAAAGGGCGTCGGCCCGCGGTATTGCCCGAGCATTGAGGACAAAATCGTGCGTTTCCCTGCAAAGGAGGGGCATCGGCTCTTTCTCGAGCCCGAGGGAAGGCTCACCGATGAGTGGTATATAAACGGGCTTTCGACTTCCATGCCGCTCGACGTGCAGCTCGAGATAATCAGGAGCGTTCCGGGCCTTGAAAAGGCCGAGGTGTCGCGGCCGGCATACGCGGTCGAATACGACTACGCCCCTCCCACCCAGCTTCGGGCGACGTTGGAGTCGAAGATTGTCTCCGGGCTCTTTTGCGCGGGCCAGATAAACGGGACGAGCGGGTACGAGGAGGCGGCGGGGCAGGGGCTTTTGGCCGGCGCCAACGCCGCGGCGAGGGTTCTCGGGATCGAGCCCGTCGTGCTCGGAAGGCATGAGAGCTATATAGGGGTGCTGGTCGACGATTTGGTGACAAAGGGGACGCTTGAGCCGTACAGAATGTTCACGAGCCGCGCCGAATACAGGCTTTTGCTTAACCATTCAAGCGCGGAAATCCGCCTTCTGCCGTACGCCAGGAGGCTCGGGCTTCTTCCCCGCGTGCGCGAGCGGGCGATTGCCTTGAAGTCGGAGGCTGTCCGGTTCTGGTCGGAGCGTCTCGATTCCGAAAGGGCGGGGGATTCTTTGCGCAGGGGCGAGGACGCCGCCTTGCCGGCGGGGTTTCTCGCGCTTCCGCCGGAGGCGCGCGCTGAAATTCTTTATCGGGTTGCGTACAAGGGGTATCTCGAAAGGGATTTGCGCCAGATAGAAAAGATGGGAAGCTGGGAGAACATACGCATTCCCTCCGGTTTGGATTATTCGAGGGCCGCCGGCCTGCGGCTCGAGGCGCGCCAAAAGCTTGAAAAGTTCGCCCCGTCGACGATAGGGCAGGCGGGCAGGATTTCCGGAGTTTCTCCGGCGGATATCGGGGTTTTGCTCGTGTATGTGAAATCTTTCGGCGGGTGACGATTGCGGCGCGCATGCGCGCGCCTTTTTTTGTCAGGCTTGCAATCGTCGGATTGAAATATTTTCCGCCCGCCTTTTCGGAAATTTTACCGTTTTTTTCATCGCGGCAGATTTTTTGTGAAACCCCTTTAAAAAACGGCCTTCAAAAACGCCCCTATTTGCGGTTTTGTGGGCGTTTTTGATGCCGTTATATGCAAAAAGGGGGAAAACGGCAAATAGGGGCGTTTTTTTGCGTTTTAGGCGTTTTTTGTAAAAAATGAGAATTTTAAGCCTTTCTCAGCTTAAACGTTTCTCCCCAAAGCGGAGTGCATGTCGACCGCCCATAAGCGCGTGAAAAGCGGGCGGGGCCATCGGACGAAACTGCATGTGCATTTGGCGTCGCTTTCCCGGCGGCGGGCTCTTCAAATTCGCGGCCGCAATCCTTTCCGGATGTCGCGGTCGCAATGGGTTCCCTTGAAAAAATTTCGTCGCGGCGGGCAAGGTATGGTAAGGCAAATCTGCGGGCGCGTCTTCCATTATGGAAGAAATGGGGGAGCGAAAGGCGAATGTTCCACGTGGAACATTCGCCCTCCCCGTCAATGGGCTACACTTTTCTTGCGAACGCAAAGGCGTCGATATTTTTAAACCCGAGTTTCTTTAAAACTTTTGCGCATTCCGACATCGTCGCCCCGCTCGTCATTACGTCGTCAACGATTACGATATGCGCGCCTTTTGCGATTTTTGACGTCTTCCTCTTGTTCGCCTCAAACGCTCCTTTTATGTTTTCGAGCCTTTCCTCTCTTGTCAGATGCGTTTGGGTGTCGGTTCTCTTTGTTCTTTTAAGGGCGTTCGATATCGTTATTCCGCGCTTTGGGAACGCGCGCTTTGCGGCGTTTGCGATTATCTCGCTTTGGTTGTATCCGCGCTTCATCTTTCGCGCAAAGTGCAGCGGCACCGGAATCAGAACGGAATCTTTTAGGAATTCTCCGAGCTTCGGGGTTTCCTTCATTATCTTTGCCATATCCGACGCAAGATACGGGGAGTTCCTGTATTTTAATCCGAGGGAGAGCTCCCTTGCGGGGCCGCTAAAAACGCAGCACGCCATGCTCCAGTTGAACGCCGGAGGATCCTTTGCGCACTTCGGGCAAAATGCGGAATTGGGCGAATCGTTTGGCCCGATTATTTCCGAACAGCGGAGGCAGCGCCCGCCTTTTATTATGTAGATGTCCCTTTCGCAGCCCTCGCAGACAAAATCGTATTTTCCGGAGTTGTTGGCGGCGCCGCAATAGACGCACCTTCTTGGGAAAAACGCATCGAGCAACGCGGTAGCGCCGCGCCTTGCCGCTGTGAGAATAGCGCCCATTTTGGCATTTATCCAAATTTATTAATTTTTATTTTTTTAACGATCCGAATTCCCTGTATTTTTTTGCATATCGTGAAAATATGTCCTGTCCGCATAAAGGCAATGCTATCTTTCGAGTATTTTCGGTATTGTCAACGGGCGAGTTCCCCAAAGGATAACTATTGGGCAAATGTAAAATGGCGGCTAAGGTGAATGGAAAACGCGCGGTAAGCCGGATTGTAAATATGGGGGCCGTTTCTTTTTATTATGGGCAAATACGCGCGCATTGAAGCGTTAATGTTGGCGCGGGGCAGGGGGCGAAAGGAATTGGAAAATTATTTTGCGATGATTGCGACTATTTTCCGAGAATATGCTTGACAAGTGATGTGGCGTGTGGCTTAATGCGAGGTC
>ENA-UOJG01000926-UOJG01000926.1-human-gut-metagenome-genome-assembly--contig:-C47-NODE-926-length-35397-cov-9.212495_pt1 | contig 35397 bp, 32 predicted proteins | sample MGYA00242340_ERZ723887 | MGnify/ENA metagenome assembly ERZ723887 | reverse complement strand
AGGCAGTTAGCGACCCGCAGCCGTGAGGTTTTACAAGCGCGGAGCACGGCAGTGCCCCGCGCGCCGATAAAACCGAGGCCGGCAGGCGCAGGTGAACCCTGTTTCGGCGGAAAAGATCGCCGCAGGCGAGCTTTTTCGACGGCCTGGGGCGCGCTGTTTCCCTTACTCCACCGTTACCCCGGTCAGACTTTTCCATGCCTTGCGGATGGCGTTTTGGTTCTGCACGCCGTAGTTGGGGTCGTTTTTCTTGCACTCGTCCATATCGCGCAGGAAATGCACGCAGTTTTGGCCGTTGAAGTTGTTATCCTTGATGGTTTGGCTGCCGTGGGCCACGTTGTGCGTGGAGGCCATGCTCCACCGGCCGTCCGGCAGCTTTATGTACACCACCTTGGGGCCCCAGTCCTCCTTGCCGCCAAAGGCCTTGAACATGGCCTCCGTATCGGCGGCGGTAAGGGGCTCCACATCGGCATGGTTGCCGCGGCTCATGATGCGCAGCGTCCAGCTGATGCCGGTAGCCGGGTCGTAGGCGGTAAGGAGCTGGCCGTTGGACAGGGCGGGCTTAACCTCGTTAAACCAGTGCAAAAGCTGAATGGTCGCGCCGTTTGGGCTGATTCCCGTGCCCAGGTTGCCCGAGGAGGCGGACGAGCCACCCGAGGGCGTGCTGCCGGAGGAGGACGCCTGGTAGCGCTTGGCGCTGCCGCTGTACAAAACCGTTTGGGTTTCCGTACCGGCCACGCCGTCGGCGGTAAGGCCGTTCAGGCTTTGAAAGGCGGTTACCGCCGCCACGGTGAGCGGGCCGTAGCTGCCGTCCGCGGTAACGTTGTAGCCAAGGTCGCCCAGCGCCTTTTGCAGGGTTCTTACCGCCGTGCCCGTATCGCCAGAGCGCAGCTTTTGGAAGGTTCCGCTTGCGCCCGTGCTGCCGGATGCGCCGCCGGACGCGCCCGCCGCGGGCGCGTTGCCGCCAAACAGCGCCGCGTAGGTGCTTTGGCCCACAAGGCCGTCGGCCTTGAGCCCGCACCTTTTTTGAAAGGCCGCGACCGCCGCGATGGAGCCGCTGCCGTACTCGCCGTCCAGCGCGCCGGTGTAGTAGCCCAGCTCCTTCAGGCGGGTTTGCACGGCGGTAACGTCGCTGCCGGTATAGCCCCGGCGCAGCGTGCGCGTAAGCCCGCCGGACGTGGAGCCCTGCGCCGGAGTTGTGGAGCCGGAGGTTCCCGCCGCGGGCGCGTTGCCGCCAAACAGCGCCGCGTAGGTGCTTTGGCCCACAAGGCCGTCGGCCTTGAGCCCGCACCTTTTTTGAAAGGCCGCGACCGCCGCTATGGAGCCGCTGCCGTACTTGCCGTCCAGCGCGCCGGTGTAGTAGCCCAGCTCCTTCAGGCGGGTTTGCACGGTGGTAACGTCGCTGCCGGTGTAGCCCCGGCGCAGCGTGCGCGTAAGCCCGCTTGCGCTGGACGCGCTCCCGCTTGCGCCGGCGCTTCCAAGCTCGTTATACAGCTTGGTAAGCGTTTGCGTGCCGGCTTTGCCGTCGGCCTCCAGGCCGCGCGCCTGCTGATAGGCCTTTACCGCGTTTTGGGTGCCGCGGCCAAACTTTCCGTCCGTGCCGGAGGGGTCAAAGCCCAGCGCCTCCAGCGCCTTTTGCAGGCTTAGCACCTCCGTTCCGCGCGAGCCGAATTCCAGCGTGCGGTAGGTTTGCGCGGCATATGCCTGCGGCATGAAAAGAAGCGTCGTAAGCAGGGCAAGCGCCAGGGTGCGCATGGTGAAAGCGCGCCAAAAAGCCTTCATATGCCAGTGTTCTCCCTTCCTTATTCCAAACGGTACTTTTTTAAGGGGATGTTTCGCCATCCGCAAGGCCAGTATAGCAAAGCGGGCTACAAAAGTAAATGATCTGTTGCGAAGTTGTTACGAAAAAGTCATATTTTCATTTCGCAATTTTGTATTTTTGAAGCAGATTTGATGCATGAAAATGGTAAACTAAATCGTTGAGGTGAGTGGATGGGCGCATACGAACGCGCCCATGCCAAAGGAGCGACCTTTGATGAGCAAACGATTGATGGGCCTTGCGCTGTGCCTGGCGCTTGTTTTCACGGCGGCCCTTGCCCTGGCGGAGGACTGCTTTACCATCGATGTGGATACGCTGGATATGGACAGCCTGAACCGCAACGATTATGTGGCCGCGCACCTAAGCGCCGGCGCGCAGGGCGTGCGCGTGGTCAAGCGCCTGAGCGATTCCAGCGAGCTGGCGGTATCCGTGCGGCTAACCCTTACGCAGATGGATTCCGGCACGCTGCTGTTTGACAAGGATTACGGCTTCCAGAGCGGCTCGTTCGACAGCGGGGTGATTTACCTGCCCTTTGTGAACGGCAGCACCGTGCCCTACCTGGTAACCCTGTACGCGGGCGATTATGTGTACGCCATGCCCTTTATGCACCTGCAACCCCGCCTTGCCTACAACGGGGCCTGCACCTACGGCGTGCGCCTGCGCGATTTGGGCCTGTCCGGGGATTGGATGATGGGCACCATGGTGGATTTGAACGCCCTGCGCTCGCAGGGCAGCATGGCGGTGGACATATGCGCCAGCAACAGCTACGTCATTGGCCAGGCGGTATTTTGCATGCAGGGCGAAAGCCTGTTGGTTACGGTATCCTGCCTGGGCCAGGCCAACGTGGAAATCCACAGCCAAACGCTCTACGTGGCCACCAACTGCGCCGGGCTGCCCGCACAGGGCTTTTCCACCTATGCCCCGGGCGATTTGATCAACGTAAGCGGGGCCGCAAGCGCGCTGGTGTGCCTGAATATGCAGGTGAGCTACGACCCCGCCGGGCTTTCCGCCTTCCAGTACAACGCCTCCTCCTCGCAGATTCAAAGCCAGCTGGCCCTGTGGGAACAAAACCGCAGCGGCCAAGGCAAGGCTGATGCGGCCGGTTCGCAGGCCGAGGATAGCGGCGGCTGGGCGGATAGCGGCGAATGGGTGGGCAGCTCCGGCTGGGAGGACAACAGCGGTTGGACGGACAATTCCGGCTGGACAGACAATTCCGGCTGGACGGATAACTCCGGCTGGACAGACAATTCTGGTTGGACGGACAACTCCGGCTGGTCGGATAACAGCGGCTGGACGGACAATTCCGGCTGGACAGAGAACCCCGGCTGGGATAACGGCGGCTGGGAGGACATACCCAACGGCTGACGGCGCGTTCATTCCCCCGCCCGGGCAAAACCGGGCGGGGAATTTTTTCGGAAAAAACGGCCTCAGGGGGTTGACAAGCAGGTGCATATTATGCATAATACATGCATAATCATTCAAGGAGGCATTTTTATGGCGCCCAAGGCCAAGAAAGATATCAAAAAGGTTGTGCTCGCGTATTCCGGCGGGCTGGATACCTCCATCATCATCCCGTGGCTGAAGGAGAACTACAACAACTGCGAGGTCATCGCCGTATCGGGCGACGTGGGGCAGGGCACGGAGCTGGACGGTCTGGAGGAAAAGGCCCTTAAAACCGGCGCGAGCAAGCTCTATATCGAGGATCTGAAGGAGCAGTTCATCACCGATTACATTTACCCCACCATGCAGGCGGGCGCGGTGTATGAGGGCGAGTACCTGCTGGGCACCAGCTTTGCGCGCCCCATCATCGCCAAGCGCATTGTGGAAATTGCCAAGGCCGAGGGCGCGGACGCCATTTGCCACGGCTGCACCGGCAAGGGCAACGATCAGGTACGCTTTGAGCTGACCATCAAGGCCTTTGCGCCGGAGCTTGCCATTATCGCCCCCTGGCGCGAATGGGATATCAAAAGCCGCGAGGAGGAGATCGACTACGCCGAGGCGCACAACATCCCCCTCAAAATCAACCGCGAAACCAACTACTCCAAGGATAAGAACCTTTGGCACCTGAGCCATGAGGGCCTTGACCTGGAGGATCCCGCCAACGAGCCGCAGTACAACAAGCCCGGCTTCCTGGAAATGGGCGTAAGCCCCGAGATGGCCCCCGACAAGCCCACCTACGTGACCCTAAGCTTTGAAAAGGGCGCGCCCGTGGCCGTAAACGGCCAAAAGCTTGCGCCCGTAGCCATGATGGAGCTGCTGAACAAGCTGGGCGGCGAAAACGGGGTAGGCCTGTGCGACCTGGTGGAGAACCGCCTTGTGGGCATGAAAAGCCGCGGCGTGTACGAAACCCCCGGCGGCGCCATCCTCTACCGCGCGCATCAGGTGCTGGAAACCATCTGCCTGGACCGCGATACCCAGCACTACAAGGAGCTGGTAGCCAACCGCTACGCGGAGCTGGTATACTTCGGCCAGTGGTTTACGCCCCTGCGCGAGGCGCTTGCCGCCTTTGTAGCCGAAACGCAAAAAACCGTTACCGGCGATGTAACCCTCAAGCTTTACAAGGGCAACGTCATCAACGCGGGCGTTACCTCCCCCTATTCGCTTTACAGCGAGGAAATCGCCACCTTTGGCGAGGATCACGTGTACAACCAGAAGGATTCCGCGGGCTTTATCAACCTGTTTGGCCTGCCCATCGCGGCGCGCGCAACGCTTTTGAAGGGCAAGCTGTAAGCGCAATGCAACCCCGGCGGCCGGCGGCCCTTTCCGCCCTTGCGGAAAACGGCCCCGGCCGCCTCTCTTTTTTGGAAAGGAGCGTTTTTTCCATGTCGGAAATCACCTTTATCACCGGCGGCGTTACCGCCGCGCAGGGCTTTTCCGCCACGGGCGAGCATGTGGGTATCCGCCGCAACCGCGCCCGGCGGGATTTGGCGCTTGTAGTCAGCGAGGTTCCCGCCTCGGCCGCGTGCATGTATACGCAAAACCAGCTCAAGGGCGCGCCCATCCTGGTTACGCGCGAGCATATGGAAAACGGCGTGGCCCAGGCGGTGGTTTGCAACAGCGGCAACGCCAACACCTGCGCCCCCGGCGGCGTGGAGCTGGCCCGGGACGTATGCAAGCTGGTGGAGCAGTACGTGGGCGTTCCCGCGCAGGATGTGATTGTGGCCTCCACCGGCGTGGTGGGGCAGCCCATGACGCTTGAGCCGTTCGCCTCCGGCATGGGCCGCCTGGCGGATTCGCTGGAGGCCACCCCCACCGGCGGCAGGCGCGCCGCCGAGGCCATTATGACCACCGATACCGTTGCCAAGGAGGCGGCGGTGCGCTTCCCCCTGGGCGGCAAGCAGTGCAAGCTGGGCGGCATGGCCAAGGGCAGCGGTATGATCGCCCCCAACATGGCCACCATGCTATGCTTCCTCACAACGGACGCGGCCATTTCCCCCGTGGCGCTCAAGCGGGCGCTTGCCACCGTTGTGGGCGACACCTTCAACATGCTAAGCGTGGATGGCGACGCCTCCACCAACGATATGGTAAGCATCCTTGCCAACGGCATGGCAGGCAACCCCGTGATTGAAACCTGCATGGGCGCGGAATACGAGGCCTTTGTTGCCGCGCTGTACCAGGTGGCGGCCAACCTATGCGCGCAGCTGGCGCGCGACGGCGAGGGCGCTACCAAGCTGATGGTGTGCGAGGTTTCCGGCGCGCGCACGGACGCCGCCGCCAAGGCCGTTGCCAAAACGGTTGTGAAAAGCACGCTGCTCAAGGCCGCCATCTTCGGCGCGGATGCGAACTGGGGCCGCGTGCTCAACGCCGTTGGCAACGCGGGCGTAGCCGTTGATATGGCCAAGGTGGACGTGAACTTCCGCTCCAAGCGGGGCATAATCGCCGTATGCCGCGGCGGCATGGGCGTGGCCTTCAGCGAGGAAAACGCCCGCGAAATCCTTTTGGATGATGAGATCACCATCCAAATCGCCCTCAACAGCGGCTCCGAAACCGCCAAGGCCTGGGGCTGCGACCTGAGCTATGAGTATGTAAAGATCAACGGCGATTACCGCACCTGATTCTGATTTGCACACCAAGGAGGCATATTTTCCCATGACCAAGCCTATGAAGCATCTTCTGGCCCTATCCGACCTGGATTCCCAGCAGATTTTGGACCTTCTCAACCTGGCCGGCCGCCTCAAGGACGAGCGCAGGCGCGGCGTGCCGCATCCCATCCTCAAGGGCAAAACCCTGGGCATGATTTTTCAAAAGGCCTCCACGCGCACGCGCGTGAGCTTTGAGGTGGGCATGAGCCAGCTGGGCGGCAGCGCGCTGTTTCTTTCCAGCCGGGATTTACAGATTGGCCGCGGCGAGCCCGTCAAGGACACCGCCCGCGTATTAAGCCGCTACCTGGACGGGATCATGATCCGCACGTTTGACCAGCGCGAGGTGGAGGAGCTGGCGCAGTACGGCTCCATTCCCGTGATCAACGGCCTTACGGACTATGCGCATCCCTGCCAGGTTTTGGCCGATTTAATGACCATCCGCGAATACAAGGACCGGCTTGCGGGCCTGAAGCTATGCTTCGTCGGCGACGGCAACAACATGGCCAACTCGCTCATCGCGGGCTGCGTTAAAATGGGCATGGCCGTGCGCATCGCCTGCCCCGCCGCCCATCAGCCGGACGCGGCCCTCATGGCCTGGGCCCGCGAAAACGGCGATTTTGACTGCCAGCCCGACGTGCTTGCCATGGTTTCCGGCGCGGATGTGGTCTACACCGACGTATGGGCCTCCATGGGCCAGGAGGCCGAGGCCGAGGCGCGCAGGCAGGCCTTCCGCGGCTATCAGGTGAACGCGCAGGCAATGGCCGCGGCCGCCGCAGACGCCATGGTTTTACACTGCCTGCCCGCGCACCGCGGCGAGGAAATCACCGAGGACGTTTTGGAGGCCCATGCCAACCAGATCTTCGACGAGGCTGAAAACCGTCTACACGCCCAAAAAGCCGTCCTAGCCACCCTCCTACGCTAGCCAGGGGCAGTGCCCCTGGACCCCGGACTGCGCCCCCTTTGGGGGCGCAGGGCGCTGCGCGCTGCGCGCTACGCGCCTCATGCTAAAGCAACCGGGCGGAATTATTTTGAATGGCCGCCCGTCAGACTGTCGATAAACCTATTCGGAAGCCTTGCGCAGCAAGGTTTCCTTTACACCAGGCGGAAGCCGGTTTCAGCCTGCTTTTCGTGGTAGCGGCGGATGAGCGCCTGAATGCGGTCGTAGGGGTTAAGGAGGTTGCTCAGGCTGCGGTCGTGGTTCAGGCTGGCGATGATGTAGGAGATATATTTGCTCAAATCCGCCTCGATAAACCATTCGCGGGCTTGCAGCTCCGGCGTGCGGTAGGTGAGGTTGGTGGAGATGATGCGGCTGAGGGTGCCCTCCTCATACGCGCGGTCAAAGGCCTCCAGGCCGTTGGTGAACAGCGCGAACGTGGCTGAGGCAAAGATGCGGTTGGCCTTGCGCTTTTTCAGCTCCCGGGCCAAATCCAAAATGCTCTCGCCGGAGGAAAGGATATCGTCGGAAACGAACACGTCCTTGCCCTCCACGGTATCGCCCAGGTATTCGTGGGCGATGATGGGGTTGCGGCCGTTTACAACGGTGGTGTAATCGCGGCGCTTATAGAACATGCCCATATCGATGCCCAGCACCGAGCTGTAAAAGATATTGCGGTTGAGCGCGCCCTCGTCAGGGCTGACGATCATCATGTGGTCGCGGTCAATTTGCAGGTCGCATTCCTTGCGGAACAGGGCCTTCAATATCTGGTAGCTGGGCATTACGCTTTCAAAGCTGCCCAGGGGGATGGCGTTTTGCACGCGCGGGTCGTGCGCGTCAAAGGTGATGATATTGCTCACGCCCATGCGCTCCAGCTCCTGAAGCATCAGGGCGCAGTCCAGGCTTTCGCGGCTGGAGCGGCGGTGCTGGCGGCCCTCGTACAACAGCGGCATAATCACGTTAATGCGCTTTGCCTTGCCGCCGATGGCCGCGATGATGCGCTTAAGATCCTGATAATGGTCGTCCGGGGACATGGGAACCGGCCGGCCATACATATTATAGGTTATGTTGTACGCGCCGATATCGCACAGAATGTAGATATCGTAGCCGCGCACGGTGCTTTTGATCATGCCCTTGCCTTCGCCCGTGCCAAAGCGGGGGCAGGCGGCTTCAATGAGAAAGTCGGTACGGTTTACGCCCATTTGCGCGTAGAGTGGGGTATCCTCCAGTGCCTCCTGCTGCTCATACCATCGCATCAGGTATGCATTGATCTTTTGCCCCAGCTCCTCGCAGCCCGGCATGGCGATGATGCCCAGGGGGGCGAAGGGAACGGTCAAAAGATCGTTGTTCCAGGTACTTACAAAATCCGTCACAAGCATGCTCCTTCTCAGGTCGCAGGTTTTTTGAGGGATCCACAGCATTCTTAGTATACCAAAAATCCGCTGCCATGAAAAGGTGCTTTTCTGAAAAAGCAAACATTTTGTCGGATTTTGTGAAAAAGCTCCACATCGCGGCCTGGGCTGTTTGCCCGCTTTGACGCATAAAATGCGCAGGGACATGTGAATGAAGGACGGGATGCGCGCGTGAACGGCTGGGCGGCAAGCATTTGTGCAGCGGCGTTACTTTTGTTTTCGCCGGAGGCGATGGCGGCGGCCTCCACGGCGGCGGAGGTGTTTGTAAGCGGGGTCATGCCCGCGTTGTTTCCCATGATGGTTGTGACAAAGCTGATGCGCCTGCCCCAAAAGGGCGAACATTCCTTCCTTGGCGCGGTGGGCATGGCCTTTGCGGGCGGCTCGCCCGCCAGCGCGCAGCGCGCGCGCCTTTTGTACGACGCGGGGCGCGTGCCGGACGGGGCCCTGGAGCCTATGCTAGCGGCCACCGGCGTAATGAGCCCCATGTTTTTTGTGGGCACGCTGGCGGGCTGGACGGGCCTGCGCGGGGCCTGCTGGGCCATGCTGGGGGCGCACTGGCTGGGCGCGCTGCTCACGGCGGGGCTTTGGGCGCTGGGGCGCAGGCTTTGGAGGGGCGGGCGCGCCAAGCCCGGCAGCCGGCCAGCCGCGTACGCCGGGCAGCCGCCAAGCGCGCCTGCCGCGCCGAAGGAGGCGCTTGGCGCGCTGCTTCCCCGCGCGGTTACGGAGGCGGCGCAGGCGATGCTGGCCGTGTGCGGCTCCATGATGCTGTTTTCCATCCTGGCGGGCGTGCTGCAAGCGGCGCTTTCGCGCCTGTGCCCCGCGTGGACGGCGGCCAACGGGCCCGCGTTAAGCGTGCTGTGGGCGCTGCTTGAAACCGGGGGCGGCGCGGCGGCTGTGCTCAAAAGCCATGCGGCCCCTCCGCTTGCGCTGCTATGCGGGCTGTGCTCGTTTGGCGGGCTGTCCATTTGGCTGCAAAATCTGCTGTTTGTGGGCAAATGCATACGCCCCGTGAGGCTGCTTCAAATGCGCGCGCTGCACGGGGCGGTAAGCATGGGGTTGTTCGCCGCGTTTGAACGGCTGTGGCCCGCCCTAACGGCGGCCTTTGCCGCGCAGGGGGCGCAAACGGCGCGTCAAGCGGGCGCTGGTTGGGCATTGGTTGCGCTTCTTCTCAGCGGCCTTGCGCTGTGTCGCCGCCGGGCTTCTTAAACACCCAGAACTTGCTGGCCACGTAGTTAAACACCGTAACGAACACCAGCACGATCAGCGAATTGATCAGGTTGGACACGCCCATCAGCTTCAGAAGCGCCGCAAAGCCCAGCTCGATAAGGAGCAGGCTTACCACGCGCGCGCCCGCAAACTGCAAAAATTCCTTCATCAGGTTCTTCCTGCCCTCGTTTTTCACGCGGAATACCATCCAGCGGTTGATCCAGAAGGCAAAAATGACGCAGATAATCCACGAAGCAACGTTGGAAACCTGCATCTGCGCCATGTTCGCGCCGTTGATGGTATGGTCGGCGGAGAGCAGCATGCAGCCGCCGTTTTTGATAATCAGGCTTAAAAGCGAGGTAAGGCCGCCGGCCACAAGGTAGCGCAACAGCTCGTACTCCTTTTCGTGGGCGGCAAGAAAATCGCGCAGCTTTTGAATCATGTGGGGTATACCTCCCTTACTCAATCAGTCCTCGCCATGGTCGCCCCGGGCGTAATCTACGGCCAGCAGGTCGCCAAGGGGCAGGGTGACGGGCGCTTTTTTGGCTCCGATGCGCAGGGTGACGGTTTGGCCGTCATACGCCAGCACCGATACCGTCCTTTGCACGATGGCCCCGTCCATAAGGAACATGGCGCGCAGCTTTCGTTCATGCTCCAGGGCGTAGCGCAGGAAACGCGTCATTGCAGATACTCCTTTGGCACCTCAAAAATGCGGTTCTGCCCGTCCGCGGTTTCAAACGCGAGCGGGAACAGCGCTTCCAGCGCCGCCTCGTTAAGCGCGTACTGGCTGCTTGCGCGCTCCCAGGGGCTTACGTACACATATTGTACCTGATAGCGCCTAAGCAGGTCAAGGTTTTGGGCGGGTTCCTCGTAAAAAGCGGCGATCTCCGCCCGGCGGGCCGCGGTGTTGAAGCCGTGGTAGTACAAATAGGAATCGCTGGAGCACAGGATGGTGCGCCCGGCCAGGGAGCTTACGGGGTTCAAATGCTGGTTGCCGGTCACAAACACGCAGTGCTCGGGGGTGCTTTCCCGCACGTAGGCGGCGGTTTCAAGGTCGTTTGCGGAATAGGCCTGGTAATCGCTTACGCATTCGCGCGCCACGGTAAGCGCGGAGGAGGCGAAGCAGCAAACCAGGAACATGGCGGCCAGCGCCCGCCGCCCCGGCAGGCCCCTAAGGCGGCCGAACGCCTCCACGGCGTAATCCGCCGCCATGGGCAGGCACAGCAGGAACCAGACGTACAAAAGCTTGTTGTTATCGTACTCGTTGGGCTGGAACTTCACCAGCTCGGCCACGGCATAGATGAGGAACGCGCCCGCCGCGATCAGCCGGTGCTGGCGCACATCGTCCGGCACGCAGGGCGCACCCTTGGGCTTGCGGCGGCACAACGCCAGCAGGATCAGCACATACGGCACGCCCACGTTTTTCAGGTAGAACCACAGGTAGGTATCCACCAGGCCCCGGTTGCCGCGGTTATTGCTCCAGTTGAACCACAGGCTAAGGAAGTGGTCGCTGTCCGCGGCCTGCACAAAGGTAAACGCAATAAGCTGCGGCAGCGAGAGCGCCGCGGCCACGGCCCCGTAGAAAAGCCACGGCCGAAAGGCCTGAAAGCGCCCGCCGCGCGGCGCGGTACACACCGCATACAGGCACGCGCCCGCACAGAACAATACCAGCGCCAGATAGCTGTGCGTGTGAATAAGCGGCAACCCGCCCGCGAACAGGCCCAAAAGCGCCAGCTCCCTTACGCCGTGCCTTTCGCGGCGGCACAGGGGCGGCATAAGCAGGTTAAGGGCGGGCATGAGCATGGCCCAGCCGCCCAGGATGCCCCGCTGGGGGATGAGCATATCGCAGATGATGTTCACCCAGCGCAGGTTATGCGGGTCCGGCTGGTTGGTGGGCGTTTGGTAATAGCCGTTCATTACGTTGCGCAGGTTATCCCACATGGAGGTAACGGAATAGCCCTCCACAGTCGCGTCAAGCGTATACAGGAAGCCCATGCCTCCGTTTAAAAACAACAGGAAAAACGCCAGCGCCGCCGCGCCCCGGCGGCGGCACAGCTGCATGCACAAAAGCCCGTAGCCAGTAAACACCAGCGCCATCATCAGCGTGCCGGTAAGGGCCATGGCCGTGTTCAGCGGCAGGCCCAGCATGTACAGGGTGGACGCAAAGCTGTCCGACAGGTAGGGGTAGGCCATGGTAGCCCCCAGCATCAGGCTGTTATGCAGCGGGAAGGGGGCGTTTACAATGCTTGTGCAAATGGCCAAATGCAGGGACAAATCCCCATAGGTGCTCTGGCCCACGTGGTAGCCGCCGTCCGCCGCCAGGCGGATGGAATGGGTGTATTGCAAGTAGGCGCTCAACGCCGTGAGCGGCACAACCAGGCATGCAAGCGCCAGAAGGCGGCGCTTCTGCGCCCGGTCAAAGGGGAGCGCGGCGCGCCGGTCCCTAAGGGCGTAGGCAAGGCCGGTAAGCAGTATAAGCGTGCCCAGCGCCAGATAGTGCGCCGTAAAGCTGAAGCGCACGGCATAGGCCCACAAAACCGGCAGCCACATCATAAGCAGCACGCCCAGGGAAAACCCCAGGTACGCGCGTTTCACAGCCTCCTGGCGCGGCAGCAGCAGCCGGGCGATGGCCGCGCCGCCCGCCAGGAACGCAAGCAGATACGCAATGGAAAGCAAGCCCTGTCCCCCTTATACGGATAGCATGGAGCGGAAGAACTGCACCGCCGTTTGCAGCGTGCCGTCGGTAATGGTGCAAAGGCCGTCAAGCGCCTCCTCGCCCGTAAGCAGGAAGGGCGAAAAGCGGTACACGCGCCCGCCCAGCCCCGCGTAGAAGCGCCCGTCCGTGCGCAGGGGGCTTAGGCACGGCACGGCAATCGCGCGCTCAAACTGGATTTCAATGGCGGTCACAAGCGCTTCCCAGGCCTGTCCTGCGGCCTGGCTGGGCGCGCTGGGCTCCAGGCGCACGGGCAAATCCACCTTGACGCCGCGCCCGGCCAGCAGGCGGATGCGCCGCGCGGCGGCCTCCGTGCCGCGGCCCGGGATGAGCGTTTGGCAAAGGCGCAGCTCCGCCGTGGCGGCGGGGCGTTGCGGCGTGCCCTGCGCCGATAGGGAATACACCGTGCGGCGGGACACGAAAAACTGCTCCCGCACCGCGCGCTTGCGCCACAATAGCCGCATGAGCGGGAAGCTCACATGCGGGCTGCGCACGAACCAGCGCTGCAAAAGCGGCGCTTTGCGGCCCAGGGAAACCAGCATCTGCGCGCTGGCGGGGCACAGCGAGGCGCGCTTGGCCCGGCGGGAGAGGCGCGCGCCCGCGCGCAGCACCCTGGCCGTGGGCCCGGTAACCGTGCCGCTTACAACGCCCTTTTCCGTAACGCCAATCAGCGCCAGGGGCGATTCCCTTGGCAGATAGGTGCGAAACGCCTCCATGGTGGCATAGCCGCCGTAATCCAGCACAAAGCAGGGCGTAAGCCCGCGCGCCCCAAGGTGCGCGGCGATGCTTTGGGCGCCCTCGCCGCCGCCCAGGCCGTCCATGCTAAAGGCCAGCAGCAGGTCGCCGCCGGGCTGGTAGCCGTCGCCAAGCAGGCCCTCCAGCGCCTCCAGCAGCGTAATGGCGTGCGCGCGCTCCAGCGCGGCGCACAGCGGCATGCCGCCCGCCGTGCCCAGGGGATAGTCCGCCGCGGGCGCGTCCAGGTGGCATACAAACACCAGCGGGCCCGTGAGGCTGGCGCCGGGCATTTCCAGCAGCACGGCACCGTTTGCAAAGGTTTTTTGCTCCAGCCGGGAAAAAACCAGCGGATAGCTTTCGGAAAGCACGCGCAAAACCTGCGCCGCGCCCCCGGGCGTATAGGCGGTATACGTATTCAGGCGATAAAGCACGTCGCGCGCGCGCGCATAGTTGATCGGGGCCAAGAATTCGCTCATGAAACGCCTCCGTTGGCGAAAGGATTCTCAAAAAAACACTTCGACGTTTACAGCCCTGTTTCCTTCCCGGGGCGGCTGCCCTAAGGAGGGGAGCGGGGCCTGTAAAAAAGGGCTCGCCCGCCGGCCGTATGGGAAAAGCAAAAGGGCCCGCCGCCTGCGCGGCGCAGGCGGCAAGCCCCGGCTTTTGGAAGAACAGGGGCCTGAACGCAGCGGTTGCGTTTTAAGCCCGGCGCGCAGCGGTTTATTCCCTGCTGGCAAAGGCGATGATCGCGTCGGCAATGGCGGCGGGGGCCTGCCCGTCGGTACGGATCATCAGGTCGTAATTGCTGCGAAGGCCCCAGTTGCCGTCCGCAAAGAAATTGTAGTAGTTACGGCGCTGCTTGTCTGTTTTGCGAATCAGCTCGCGGGCGCGCTCGCGGTCCACGCCCTCCACGCGCATGATGCGCTCCACGCGCTTTTCCGTGGAGGCGTATAGGAAAACATGGATAACGCCCGGCAAGCCCTTGAGCACGTAATCCGCGCAGCGGCCAACGATTACGCAGGGCCCCTCCGAGGCGATGCGGTTGATCGCGTCAAACTGCGCCAGGAAAACCCGCTGGTTCAGCGGCATTTGCAGCCCGGCGGCGGCTGCGCCCATGTTAAGAACCGGGGCGGCGGAGCCCGTTAGCATGCCGCTCACGCTGGCTTTTTCGTCGTGGCGTTCAAAAATTTCCTTGCACAGGCCGCTTTCCTGCGCGGCCCGGGTGAGAATTTCCTTATCATAAAACGGTATGTCCAGCTTATCGGCCACCAGCCTGCCAATTTCGCGGCCGCCGCTGCCGTACTCGCGGCCTATGGTAATAATGGTATTCATATGCTCATCCTTCCACACGCTGCTTCCGGGGAAAAGATTTTTTTACGATCTTTAATCCTATTATATACCACGGCGGGAAAAAGTTCAATCCAAAAGCTTTGGAAATTCGGCCTGGGAAACATTTTCCTGGCTTCCCTCTTGCTTTTTGGACGCTTCAATGTTAATATACTAGTTGTATATTTACCGAGGAGGGAACCCCTGATGACCGTGCTTGACTGGATTGTTGGCATCCTGCTTTTGATATCTGCCTTGGTGATGATCGTGACCGTGCTTTTGCAAAGCAGCGAGCGCTCCGGCCTGGGCGCCGTTAGCGGCGCCGCCGAAACCTTCTTTGGCAAGAACAAGGCCAAGGGCATGGATGCGAAGCTTGCGCTGCTCACCAAGATTTGCGCCGGCGTGTTCATTGTGCTGTCCGTTGTGATGATGTTCCTGGGCTGATGGCCGGACGCGTGCAAAAAGCGGCTTTCCAATGCGAAAGCCGCTTTTTGCACGCGTTTTTTATTCTTTTACGCCATCAGCCGCAGCAAAACCACATACACAAGCGTGCCGCCGGCAATGCTCAAAAGTGCGTTGTGCTTCCAGCGGTGCGTCAGATAAATGGCAATCAGCGCCGCGGCCTCGGGCAGGGCGTGGGTTGGGCCCAGCACGTCCGCCCCCTTTAGGCAGTATACCAGCAAAAGCCCCATCATGGCAGGGGGCAGCGCCCTGCCTAAAAACAGCACCGCATCGGGCACGCGGCGGTTTTCCGGGAACAGCCAAAAGGGCAAAAAGCGCGTGAGCGCCGTGCCCGCGGCAACGGCAAAAATCATGGCCAGGGTTTGAAGCGGCGTCATTATTTGCATAGCTTTTTCCTCCCCAGGAGCAGCGCGGCCAGGATAACGCCCATCGCGGGAATGATAAAGCCGCTTTGCCCAAACAGCGCGAGGCATACAACGGCCGCCGCAACGCCAATCAGCGCGCTGGGCCGGTCGGCCCGGCGCTCCCATTTTTCCAAGAACAGCACAAAGATAAGCGCGGTGAGCACAAAATCCAGCGCGGTAAGGTCAAAGGTGAGCAACCCGCCAAGCAGCCCGCCCACAAACGAGGCCGTTACCCAGTACAAATAGTCCAGCACCGATACGGCCAGGTAAAAATCCCGCGCGGGCACGTTTTCGGGCGGCTCTGCCGAGCAGGTGATGGAAAAGGTTTCATCGCACATCAAAAACGCCAGCACGTCGCGCGCGCGGCCCATGCCCCGGTATTTGGGCAGCATGCTTAAACCGTAAAACAGGTGGCGGGCGTTTACCATCAGGCTTATCAAAAAGGCCTGGAAGGGGTCAAAGGGGATGGTGAGCAGGGAGATGGCCACATACTGCATGCTGCCCCCAAAAGCGATGGCGCTCATCAAAAGCGACCATATGGGCCCATAGCCCTTGGCGGCCATGAGCACGCCGTAGGTGAGCCCCAGGCAGGCAAAGCCCATGAGCACCGGCAGCGTATGGGGGAAGGCCGCCGATACGGCGGCGCGCAGCCGCGCGGCCCGCGGGCGCGCGGAAGGAACGGGGGTTTGCATCCAAACAGCCTTCTTTCTGGAAAAGGCCCCTGCCGTTTGGCAGGGGCTTGGAAAAAGCTCGTCTGCGGCGGTCTTTTCCGCCGGCCTGGCCTTGCTGCGCAAGGGGAGGTTTACCGGCGGCCTGAAGCCGAAGGGCTTGCGCGCGGAGGGGCGCGCGCCTTGCTGTTGCCTCATTATACTGGTTTTGGGCGGGCTGTCAAGCCTGGCCCTGCGCAAGCCGTCCCCCTTTGTTGACACCCCCTGCCCTTTTTGATACACTACTGCCTGGGCCTTTGCCCCAAGTAAGGAGTACGAACGCATGAATTACGACCCCATAGAGGCCTGGCGCGGCCTGCGCAGGCGGCGCGGCTTTTACGCGCCGGCGCTGGCCGCCTGCCTATTGGTGATGGCGGGCTCCATGGCGATATACCTGCGGGAGTTCGGCTATGAAAACGCCGATATGTTTATCCACGCTACCATTGCCAGCGAGTTTGATTTTACCGACCTGCACTCCATCACCTGCCGCCTATCCTATCCCATGTGGCACCTGATCGTGAGCGCGCTTTACCAGCTGGGCATGCCCCTGGGCCTTGCCGCGGCGGGCGTGTGCGCGCTGTGCAAGGGGCTCACGTTTTGCTTTACCCATGCGCTGGTAGGGGCCATGGCCGGCGAAAAGGCCAGCCGCCGCCTTGTGCTGGGCCTAAGCCTGTTTTTGATGATCGTGACCGGCGTGCTGATTCCCTCCGTAACGGACGCGGTGTACCGCGGCGTGGGCTCGCCCACCGTGTGGCACAACCCCACCCAGCAAATCGTTACCACGGCCATGCTGCTGGTGATGCCCTGGCTGGCGCACTGCTGGTACGCCTTCCAGGGCCAAATCGCCCAGGGCCGCCGCCGGGTCACGCTGCCCTGGCGGGATATTGTGGTGCTGGCGGCGCTATGCATGGGCAGCGTGGCCTGCAAGCCCACCTTTATGCAGGCGCTTCTTCCCGCCGCGTTTGTGATGTTTTTGGTGGAGCTCATCCGCCGCCCGGGCGAATGGCGTTACTTTGGGCAAATCGTGCTGGCGTTTGTGCCGTCGGTAGGCTATTTCCTGCTCAGCTACCTATATTACACGGGCGTTGTGGTGGAATTTACCAGCGGCGTGGAAATTGGCGTCACGGCGGAAAGCGCATGGGTGGCCGTGCGCAACACGCTTATGATGTCCGCCTGCCCGCTGGCGGCCGTTATCGCCTGCCGCAGAAAAGGGCTTTTCAAGGACCGGCTTTTGGTTCTGGCCCTATTGATGACGCTGTTTAGCGTGCTGGAAGCCATGGCCTTCCGCGAAACCGGCATGCGCGAGGGGCACGGCAACTTCACCTGGGCGGCCAACAGCAGCTCCTTCTTCCTTTGGGTGGTGATGGCGGGCGTTTGCCTGCGCTGCGTTCAAAGCGACCTGGAAGCCGGGGCCATCACGCTCAGGCGCAAGCTGGGCTACGCTGCGGTAGCCGGGCTATTCGCATGGCACGCCTTCTCCGCCGTATATTACATATGGTACCTGCTCACCACAACCAACGCCTTCTAACCCCCAGGGGGTGACCCCCTGGACCCCCGGACTGCGCGCCTATGGCGCGCAGGGGTTGGGCGCGGGCGGTTGGGGCTGCGCATAAGGCCGCCGGAGGGCGGAGGGCCCTCCGGCTTGCCTGGCGGCGCGCCGGGTTTCCATGCGGAAGGGCCCGACGCGCCGCCGCTTATTTCATTATTATCTATACCGCAAAGCTTCCGCCGTTTGGGGCGCGCTTTCCATGGCTTTGGTGAATCGCCTCTGGATATCGAAGAAGAAACGCCGCGCCCTACCGCCTGGGCGACGCCTCATACACCCGTGCGTTCAACGCTCGCAGCGCGTCCGCATCCAGCTTCACAACGCGGCGGTCATAGGTGATTAAACCGTTTAGCTCGTCCTCCACATCGCTAAGCTGGGTGTATACCGCGGCACACAGCCCGCGCGGAATGGCGGGCAGCACCTCGCGCTCAAACAGGCGCAGATAGGCCTGCCATAGCGCGGCCGCGGTTTGAAACTTTTTGTAGCCAAAATCGGATTGGCTAAAGCAGTGGCCGTCCAGGCGCAGGTTGTAGCCGCCAAACTCGCTTAAAATGACCGCGCGGCCCTTCTTGTCGCGGCGGAAGCGGTAGGGCTTGAAATACACGTGCAGGCTTTTCACCTCGCCCGCGCCCTGATCGTGCCAGCCGCTGGCGGGGTCGATGGGGCGGGTGGAATCCCAGCCGGAGAGGGCTTTGCATACCTGCGCGCTGTCAAACTGCCCCCAGCCCTCGTTAAAGGGCACCCATAGCGCAACGGAGGGCGCGTTGTAGAGCTGGGCCACCATTTCGGCCAGCTCCTCCATGTATTCCACGCGGCCCTGGGCCGATTCGCGCGCAAAGCTGCGGTAACGGCTGTCCCGCCGGTGCAGGCCCGTGACCAGCGGCAAAGTGACGGTGGAAAAGCGGTAGCGGCCGCCGCCGCTGGGCATATCCTGCCAAACCAGCATGCCCAGGCGGTCGCAGTGGTAGTACCAGCGCATGGGCTCCACCTTGATGTGCTTGCGCAGCATGTTGAAGCCCAGCTGCTTGGCCGTTTGGATATCGTGAATCATGGCCTGGTCGCTGGGGGCGGTATAAAGGCCGTCCGGCCAATAGCCCTGATCCAGCAGGCCGTTGTGGAAATACGGTTCGCCATTCAAAAACAGGCGTTTTACGCCCGCGCGGTCTGCGCGTATCTCGGTTTTGCGCATGCCGAAGTAGCTTTTTACGCGGTCCTCGCCCATGGTAACGGCAAGGTCGTAAAGGAAAGGATCCTCCGGCGACCAGGCGCGAAAATCCGGCAGGGGGATGCGCGTGGGCTCGCCGGAGGGAAAAGGCACAGTGCGCCCGTCCACAAGAGCCTCGCAATGCAGGCCGGAGGGGGCCAGCACCGTTATTTCCACCGCGGATTCATCAAACAGGGGCGTGATGCGCAGGCTGCGGATATACCGCGGGGGCACGGCCTCCAGCCATACGGTTTGCCAGATACCGCTTTGCGGAGTGTACCAGATGCCGCCCCGGCGGCTGCTCTGCTTGCCGCGGCTGTGGAAGGAGGCGTCCGTATCGTCGTGTACGCGCACAACCAGCGTGTTGGTTTCCTGCAACAGGGCGGTGAGCTCCACGGCAAAGGCGTTGTAGCCGCCCATATGGCGGCCCGCCTCCATGCCATTGAACAGCACGGTGGCCTCCTGATCCACGGCGCCAAAGTGCAGAAGGAGCCGCCAGCCCTGGGGCAGAAAGCCGTCGGGCAGGGTTAGCTCGCGGCGGTACCATAGCGTTTGCCCGGGCTTGAGCGCGCGGCCCACGCCGCTGAGCGCGCTTTCCGGCGAGAAGGGCACCAGGATGGAACCATCGTAGGTTTGGGGCGGCGCGTCATCCTCCGTGACGGCGTATTCCCAACGGCCATTGAGGTTGAGATAACTGTCGCGCCTCAGCTGGGGACGGGGATATTCCGGCAGGATATGGGCTTCGTCCAGAGCTTCGCCCCAAGGCGTGGTGAGCATGACACGGCCTCCTTTGCTTGGCGCTGCGCTTTGCATACGCTGGTTCCCGCGGATAGGCGGCTGAAATACCCGGCCTGGGAAGCGGAAACCTGTGCATGGGCATGGCGCAGGCTTTTTCATGCGTATCAGCGAAACGGTCGAAACGATCAATCCCATTATACCATTCACGCACGCTAAGGACAACATAGAAAAGGTTCGCGGATTTCCGCACCCACCCCGCGCCAAGCAGGCGCGTAGCGCCCTGCACCCCCCAAAAGGGGGCGCAGTCCGGGGCCCAGGGGCACAGCCCCCGGCAAAGCCGGGCCGCCCGTATGCGGCCCGGCGGCAAAAAGCCAGGCGGCCCTATTGCCGCCTGGCGTACATACATTCCCGCACCCATCCCGCACCAAACAGGCGCATAGCGCCCTGCGCCCCCCAAAAGGGGGTGCAGTCCGGAGCCCAGGGGAACTGCCCCTGGGGCGGCCCTATTGCCGCCTGGCGTACATGCTTTTCCGCACCCATCCCGCACCAAACAGGCGCATAGCGCCCTGCGCCCCCAAAAGGGGCGCAGTCCAGGGTCCAGGGGCACTGCCCCTGGTCAGCCCTTGATGGCGGGTAGGCTTGCGGCGGCTACGCTTTGGCCTACGCGGCGGCTTTTTTCGTCGGGAAGGTTGACTTGCATTTTCAGGTTGGGGTATTCGGCGCGCAATACCTCCTGCGCTTTGCCAAGAACCAGGTCGCCGCCCTCGCCGCTGGTAACGCGGCCCATGAGCAGCACATGGTTGATATCGTAAAACATGGCGTAGAAGGCCAGGGTATAGCCCAGGTATACGCCGATGGTTTCATAAATGGCGCGCGCGCCGGCATGGCCCTCGTTCATCTTGGCCTGTACCACCTTGAGCTTTTCGGCGGGGCTGAGGCTCTCGCCCAAATCGATGTCGGCGGCGGGGGCCAGCTTGATAACCGCGTCCTGCGAGAAATACTTCACGCCGCAGCCCGCGTCGCCGCTCCACTCGTCCACCATGGCGGTGGGGGCCAGGTCGCAGGGCACAAAGGCCAGCTCGTTCAGCCAGCCGGTGATGTTGCCGTCCGTATCCACATAGCCGCCGGCCTCGCTGGTACCCATGGCAATGCCCAGGATGCCATCCTCGCCCAGGCTCATGGCCCCGGCCAGCGCGGTTACGTCGCCGTCGTTGCATACGGTCAGGGGCACGTCGCCAATTTCCTTGGCGGCGCGGATGTAGATATCCTTCACATACTTTTCATAGTCCTCGGGGCCAACCTTGAGGAACAGGGAAGCGTTCATGGTGTAATTGTTGATGTAGATACCGGCGGAGCTTACGCCGATGGCGTCCACGCGGGGCATTTTGGAGGCGGCGGTTTTCATGGCGCTTACGATGCCGTCAAAATGGTAGGCGGGGTCAGAGGTGGTTTTGGGGAACCAGACGACCTCCTCGCTGTAAACGCTTTCGCCGTTGACGACGGCGGATACCTTGCGGTCGCTTCCGCCGGCGTCAAAGCCGATGCGGCAGCCGTCCAGATGGCGGCCGATGGGCGCGGCGGCGTCCTTGCGGGCGGGCGCTTCGGCGGGCGTGGCAGCGTAGAGCACCTCAAAGGCATGCTCGTATACGTGGCCCATGAAGTGAAAGTCAAAGGCGCGCGCGCCGCCCTCGCAGTATTGGGCCTTTACGCCCTCATACACGGTTTTGGAGCCGGCAATGGTTACGCGGAAGCCGCCGTATACCCAGAGCATGCTCTTGACCATGCGCTCCACCATGCGCAGGTTGAGCGCGTCGTTTTCGCCGCCTTCGGGCAGGATGCGCATATCCTGCGTGGCGACCAGGCCGTCGTTGCGTTCCAGGGCGATGCGAAGTTCCGGGCCGTTTTCGGCCTTGGCGCGCTCGCCGAACGCGCATAGGCTGCGGTAAATGGGCTCAAAGGCTTTGTCCAGGGGTGCGATCACTTTCATGGTTTCCATAGCATCTGCCTCCCAGCGTTGTTTGGTATAATGTATCGTTGATTATCGCTGTTATTCCTTCGGTTTTTATTATATCGTATTATTTGCCGTTTGTCTATCGGTTTTTTCTTTATGGGCGGAACGCAGGCGCCCCTGATATTCGTCGTGGATAATCTTATCCAGCTCTTCCGGGGTTTCCTTGCAGCCGCCGGCAAGCCACATTTTCACAATCGCGTTAAACCCGTTTTTGAAAAAGGCGATATGATAGGCGATATGCTGGTTCCCGAAATATAGATCTGCCTGGCCCACATCGTATAGCTCAATCACGTGGCTGTCGTCATAGCCTAATTTGAAGTATACGTGATAGAACGACTGATTGTTCTGAATATGCTGGAATAAGCGCAGAAAATCGTTGCTGTTGAAGCCCTTTGCCCTTTCCGCTTCGTACAGGCCTGCAACCTCTTGCTCCAAATGTTCCCTGGTTTTATCGGCAAGGTCGTAAACATCCATATAATTTGCGTAAAAGGTGCTGCGGTTCAAATTGCACCTTTTGCAAATATCTGAAACGGTTATTTCGCCCAATTCCTTTGTTTGCAGCAGCTCGATAAACACCCGTTCAATCCGTTCCACCGAGCTGCGCCGGCGGCGGTTGTTTTTTGTATTTATGCCCTCTCCTCCCCTCGATTATTCCAACAGTTGTGCCGAAGTTGATGATTGTTTTTCATCCCTGGGCGATAGTATACTACATTTGAATAAAAACAACAACTGTTGTTTTAATCTTTTTGGAGATGCGTTTGGATATGAAGAAGAGCAGCTTTGCCGCAATGGTATTGGGAACGGTCAGCGCCGTGCTGTTCGCGCTTGGCATGTGTATGACGCTTGTAAAGGAATGGGACGCCTTCCAGCCGGGGGTTGCGTTTGGCTGCGCCGGGCTGCTTATGGGGCTGATCACCCTGCTTGTATGGCGAAAAATGGAGCATAAGCCCCCGATTCACCTGACGGGGAAGACGGTTCTTACCATTTTGGTTGGAGCCCTGGGCGCGCTGGGCCTGGGGGTGGGAATGTGCTTTTGCATGGTATGGAACCAAATGCTCCTGGGCGTTGTGATTGGGCTGATCGGGATTGTTGCGCTGCTATGCCTGATTCCCCTTGCAAAAGGCATAAAGGCGTGAGGCTGAGGCGGAGCATCTCCGCCAGGCTTGCGCAAGACGCGCTGGGCAAGCGGATTGCCAATGACCAGCGATATCGAATTCTGCTATCTGCCGCCGCCGGTTTTGTGATAAACCTGCTGTACGCTCTGTACAACGGCGCAGTGGGGATGGTTACGGGGTCTATGTGGTTCCTCGCCATGGGCGCCTATTATACTGTTTTAAGCATCATGCGTTTTTCCGCCGTCTTATGCGGTTGGAAAGGCGGCGCAAAGTCTTCCGCCGGTATGGAGTATTTTGTGATGAGGCTCTCCGGCGGCCTGCTCATGGTATTAAGCCTGATCTTTGCCGGCTTCGTTTTCGCCAGCCTGTCGCATAACGTCGCCGCAGGGCATGATACCATCCTGATGATTACCATTGCAACATATACCTTTTGGAAGCTTGCAATGGCGGGCATGCGCGCGGTTAGGCAACGGAGGGAGAACGCCTCTCCCCTGCTTACGGTTGTTCGCGCGATTGGCTATGCGGATGCGGCCGCCTCGGCGCTAACCCTGCAAATGGCTATGTTTGCTTCTTTTTCGCATAGCGGGCATCCCTGCAGGTAATGAACGCAGTTACGGGCGCCGCCGTTTGCCTCTTTATCCTTGCGCTGGGAGGCGTAACGGCGGCACGCGGAATCAAAAGAAAGGACGGATTTGGAATGGCAAAGTCAAAGCTTGTAAAGGCAAATGAAAAGATCGCCGAGAAGGTTGTGGGCGCATACAAAGCGATTGAGGAAACCGTTGTGGGCGGATACAAAACAGTTGAAGAAACGGTAGTGGGCGGATACGCCAAAGTTGAGGACGCCTTTGTGGAGCGCTATCTCACCAAAGAGGGCGAAACCGTGGAGGAAGCCAAGCAGCGGCTCCGGCACGAAAACAAGGATTAAAATCAGTGAAAACGTCCATGCGGTGCCAATCCGCATGGACGTTTCTTTATTGATTGAATAGACGAAAAAGGGCCTTATAAGCCTTTGGAGGTACCCTTTTCGTAAAAACCGCTCGTTTCCGCCTGCGGCAATAAGAGAAACTTGTGCTTGTTGGGAATATACCAACCCCTTATGCAGCTTGGAATTTACTGGTTCGCTTTGCCGTTTCTCTGATTCAAGACGAACTGCTCCAAATTGGTTTTATGGTTATATTTTACGGAAGCCACTTTATCCTTGCTGATGATAATGTCATTCATATCAAGCCCATTTAATGCGGCAATAGCGACGGCATAATGTATCACATCGGCTAGTTCATTACCCAATTGAGCCTGTAAATCTTCCTTACCAGTTGCTTTTCTTCCAGCCTTTTTGTTTAGGACCTCGGCCACCTCGCCTATTTCTTCTACCAGCTTCATAAATAAGCTTTGGTCGATCCCACCATTGCTATAATGGTCAAACAAATATGCTTGTAGCTCTTCTATGGTAACTTTCACAGCATAATGCCTCCGTTGAATATTGGATTTGTCGATTTACGCGCCGTACATTATAGCACACATATATGGATTTTCCAATCATAATGCTGCCCTGTACGGAATAGCAGAGCCAGCCCCCGTCAACGGTCAAGATGAACGGGCTTCGTCCCCGCATAGCAGGGTAGTCCCTTATATCTGTGCGTATCGCTTTATTTCGCCACAAGAAACTCGCGGCGCTATTTGGGCGCCAAAGTGTCAAAAAAACCTTATGATTTTGAGTATCAAAAAGCGGCGCGCTAGAATAGCGTCGCTAACAGCCCCAACCGCCACGCCCCAAAGGCGCAGGCGGCCAGCAGGGCCATGGAGCCAAGCAACGCCCACGGCCAGCGACGGCGGGTGGGAGCGGGGGCGGATAGGTCGTATAGCGGCACGCATACGGGCATGGGCATGGAGGCGGAAGGCACCGCATCCTCGCAGGTTTCGTCGGGCCATTCGGCGTCGGGCCCGGCGGTGAAAAGGTCGGGCGCGAGCAGCTCGAGGCCGTCCAGCGGGTCGGCGGCAAGGGGCTCTGCCGGGGATGGCGTCACGGCGGCGGCCTCGGGCTGCGCCCCATGCATAGGCGTGGCGGAATCCGGCGCGGGAGCAGGCCCGCGCTGCGCCGCAGGCAGGGTGGCGGGCTTTAAATAGGGCGAGCGGGCCGCGGCGCAGCGCGCGGGCGCTGCGGCAGCCATAGCGGGCGGATTGGCGGAAGGCGGCTGCGCTGTGGGCGGGTTGCCGCCAGCAGGCCGGGCGACGGGCGCGATGCGCCTGGTAAGGCTGTCTGCGCGCATGGGCCTAAGCAGCGCGGCTCCGCTTTGCGCCTGCATCATCCGCCCGCATCCCCTTCCCAAATTTGGTAGGGATAGTATAGCATAAACCGCGGCAAATGAAAAGGAGCGCCCCGAAAGGAGCGCTCCCATCGTATACCCAAATCCGGTTACTCGGCCAGGCTCTTGTACTTGGCGTACTTGGCCATCGCGTCGGCCTCGTTCTTCTCGAACAGGCCCTGAGCAACCTCGGGGAACATCTTGGCCAGGGAAGCGTAACGCACCTCGCCCTTGATGAAGTCCTGATAGCCGCCCTGCGGCTCCTTGGAATCCAGGGTGAGGGGGTTCTTGCCCTGCTCGGCCAGGTCGGGATTGTAGCGGTACAGCGTCCAGTAGCCGCAATCCACAGCCTTCTTGATCTCGGCCTGCGCCAGGCCCATGTTGATGCCATGGTTGATGCAGGGCGCGTAGGCGATCACCAGGGAGGGACCGTGATAAGCCTCGGCCTCTACCATGGCCTTTACAACCTGGGTGGGATTGCTCATGGCTACGCAGGCAACGTACACATAACCGTAGCTCATGGCCATCATGCCCAGATCCTTCTTCTTGGTGCGCTTGCCGCTGGCAGCGAACTTCGCGATGGAGCCCGTAGGCGTGGACTTGGAGGACTGGCCGCCGGTGTTGGAGTACACCTCGGTATCAAGCACCAGCACGTTCACGTCCTGGTTCTGGGCCAAAACGTGATCCAATCCGCCGTAGCCGATGTCGTAGGCCCAGCCGTCGCCGCCGAAGATCCAGAAGCTCTTCTTCACCATGATGTCGCTATCGGCAAGGATGGCCTTAGCCAGCTCGTCGCACTCGCAGCCGCAGCCGGCGCAGGCGGACACCATTTCCTTAAGCTTCTTGCTGGCAACCTTGCTCTGCTTGCCGTCGTTCATGCTGTCCAGCCATTCCTGGCACACGGCCTTGGCCTCGTCGCTGGCGGCCTTTTGGGCAAAGGCGCGCACGTTGTCGGCCAGCTTGGCGCGGCGCTGGGTGATGGCTAGGTTCATGCCGAAGCCAAACTCGGCGTTGTCCTCAAACAGGCTGTTGGCCCAGGCGGGACCATGGCCTTCCTCGTTGGTGGTGTAGGGGCAGGTGGGGGCGGAGCCGCCGTAGATGGAGGAGCAGCCCGTGGCGTTGGCAACGATCATGCGGTCGCCAAACAGCTGGGTAACAAGCTTTACATACGGGGTTTCGCCGCAGCCAGCGCACGCGCCGGAGAACTCAAACAGGGGCTTGAGGGCCTGGCTGTTCTTCACGCTGGATACGTTTTCGATGCCCTTGACCTCGGGCACGGTCATGGCGAACTCCCAGTTCTTTTCCTCAACCATCTGGGAGGCCAGCGGCTTCATCTCCAACGCCTTTTCCTTGGCGGGGCAAACCTGCACGCAGTTGCCGCAGCCGGTGCAATCCAGCGGGCTTACCTGCATGCGGTACTGCATGCCGGCGAACTCCTTGCCGGTGGCGTTCTTGGTGGCATAGCTCTCGGGAGCGTTCTTCATAACCTCCTCGGAGGCGTAGATGGGACGGATGCAGGCATGCGGGCAAACCATGGAGCAGTTGCCGCACTGGATGCACTTGTCGATCTTCCACTCGGGCACGGTTACGGCGATGCCGCGCTTCTCGAACTTGGTGGTGCCGGTGGGCACGCAGCCGGAGGGATCGAACGCGCTTACGGGCAGGCTGTCGCCTTCCTGGGCCAGGATGGGCTCAACGAAGGTGCGGAAGTACTCGGTGGACTGCACCTTCACGGGCTCCGCGCCGGTGGTGGCGTTGGCCCAGCTTTCGGGCACGTCAATCTTGACCAGGCCGGAAATGGCGATGTCAATGGCGTCCCAGTTCTTCTTGACGATGGCGTCGCCCTTCTTGCCATAGGCCTTCTTGGCATACGCTTTCATGTACTCGTCCGCCTGCTCGTAGGGGATGACCTCGGCCAGCTTGAAGAACGCGGCCTGCATGATGGTGTTGATGCGGTTGCCCATGCCAACCTTCAGCGCCAGCTCGGTAGCGTTGATGTTGTAGAAGCGGGCGTGCTTCTTGGCCAGCAGCTGCTTCATGGAAGCGGGGAGCTGCTTATCCATCTCCTCGGCGCTCCAGGGGCTGTTGAGCAGGAACACGCCGCCCTCCTTGAGGGAGGTGACCATGTCGTACTTGGTGACGTAGCTGGGGTTGTGGCAGGCCACAAAGTCGGCCGCGTCAATCAGGTAGGTGGACTGGATGGGGGTCTTACCGAAGCGCAGGTGGCTTACGGTAATGCCGCCGGACTTCTTGGAGTCATAGCTGAAGTAGCCCTGGGCATACATATCGGTATGGTCGCCGATGATTTTGATGGAGTTCTTGTTGGCGCCAACGGTGCCGTCGGAGCCCAGGCCGTAGAACTTGCAGCACACGGTGCCTTCGGGGGCCGCGATCACCTGCTCGCCCAGCTTGAGGTTGGTGCCGGTCACGTCGTCCTCGATACCCACGGTGAAATGGTTCTTCATCTCGCCGTCCAGGTTGTCGTACACGGCCTTGACCATGGTGGGGTTGAACTCCTTGGAGCCCAGGCCGTAACGGCCGCCCACAACCTTCACGTCATTGCGGCCCGCCTCGTAGAGCACGGAGCACACATCCTCGTAAAGAGGCTCGCCCAGGGAGCCGGGCTCCTTGGTGCGGTCCAGCACGGCGATCTTCTTACAGGTCGCGGGAATGGCGGCCAGCAGATGCTCGGCGCTGAGGGGACGGTAGAGGTGAACCTTGATCAGGCCCAGCTTTTCGCCCTTCTTATTGAGGTAGTTGATGGTTTCCTCGATGGTTTCGCAGCCGCTGCCCATGGCGATGATGACCTTATCGGCATCGGGAGCGCCAACGTAGTTGAACAGCTTGTACTCGCGGCCAACCAGGGCGCTAACCTTCTTCATGATTTCTTCCACGATGGCGGGGGTGGCGTTGTAGTACTTGTTGGCCGCCTCGCGGTTCTGGAAGTAGATATCGGGGTTCTGGGCGGTGCCGGCCTGATGCGGATGCTCGGGGTTGAGCGCGCGCTCGCGGAAGGCCTTTACCTTGTCCCAGGGAACAAGGGGCTCAATGTCCTTATAATCGATGGCGTCAATCTTCTGTACCTCGTGGCTGGTACGGAAGCCGTCGAAGAAATGCAGGAAGGGGACGCTGCTTTCCAGCGTGCTCAGGTGAGCGACCAGGGCCATATCCATGGCCTCCTGAACGCTGTTGGACGCAAGCATCGCAAAACCGGTCTGGCGGCAGGCCATCACGTCGGCATGGTCGCCAAAGATGCTCAGCGCGTGAGCAGCCAGGGCGCGCGCGCTTACGTGGAACACGCAGGGCAGCAGCTCGCCGGAGATTTTGTACATATTGGGGATCATCAGCAGCAGGCCCTGGCTGGCGGTGAAGGTGGTGGTGAGCGCGCCGGCCGCCAGGCTGCCGTGCACGGCGCCAGCCGCGCCGGCCTCGGACTGCATCTCGCTTACATGAACGGTTTGTCCGAACAGGTTCTTCGCGCCGCGGGCCGCCCATTCATCCACAACTTCCGCCATGGGGGAAGAAGGGGTGATAGGGTAAATGGCAGCCACGTCGCTGAACGCATACGCAACGTGGCCTACGGCAGTATTGCCGTCAACGGTCATCTTTGTTGCCATTGGGTTTTCCCTCCTACAATTTATGTTTTGAAAGAACCGCCTGCCTGTTTTTAGACATGACAAACAAACGGATGTTTCCAACATACCTATTATAAAGAGTTGACAAATGCTTGTCAACTCGAGGCGGCGAAAAAGCTTGCGCAATATGCGTTTTTTCGCGGTTTTCCGCCCATGCGCCCGCGGGGGAGGGCATTTACGCCTTGCCACCCCGCTATAAAGGGCGCCCCAATACCGTTTTTCTTTCGCGGGGAGGGGAAAATCAGTTCCCGGGCAGCTGCGCCAGCACGATGGCGGCCATCATAAACGCGCAGCCCAGCAGCTCGCGCGCGCTGAGCACGTCGCCAAGGATCACCCAGCCCGCCAGCACGGCGAACACGCTTTCCAGGGACATCAGCAGCGAGGCGACCGTGGGGTCGGTATCCTTTTGGGCCACAATTTGTAGGGTATAGCCCATCGCGCCGCTCATCACGCCGGCGTAGAGGATGGGCACGGCGCATTCGCGCACGGCCTGCCAGGTAAGCTGCTCGGTGCATGCCGCGCCAATCAGGCACAGGATGGAAACCACCGCGAACTGGATGCAGCTCATTTTTACGCAGTCCGTTTTGCGGCTGAAAAAATCCACCGCCAGGATATGCCCCGAAAAGCTTAGGGCGCAAAGCATGAGCATGCCGTCGCCGGGGTCTATGGCGAAGCCGCCTTTGATGCACAGCAGGTACAGGCCCACGGCGCTTAGCGCCACGGCGGCCCACACCAGCTTCCTGACCCGCTTGCGCGCAAACAGGCCGGTTACCGGCACCAGCACAATATACAAAGCCGTGATAAACCCGGCCTTGCCCGCGCCCGTGCCCATGGAAATGCCCAGCTGCTGGAACGCCGAGCCCAGCGTGAGCATCACGCCGCAGCACAGGCCGCCGGTTAGCAGCGTTTTGCGCTGGGCGGGGGGCATTTGCGTAACGGGCACGCCCGCGCCGGTGTTTTTGACATCCGCCGTATGGGCGGCCTGGGCGCGGCGGTCCATAACCAGCACCACGGGAACAAGCGCCAGGGCGGCCAGCGCCATGCGCAGCCCGTTAAACGAAAAAGGCCCCAGGCGGTCGGCGGCCACATCCTGCGCCACGAACGCCACGCCCCAGATGAGCGCCGTGAGCGTTAAAAGCAGGTTGGCCCGCAAAGAACGGTTCATCAAAACAATCCCCCTTTTGCTGCCGCGGCCCCAAGGGGCGCGCGCTGCATCAATATACAACAGGCTTTGGGGTTTGTCCACGCAAAAGCGGTATTTTTGGGGTATTTTTTGGATTGGGCGCAATGGTTTTTCTTTTTGCTGCACTTATGCTATAATACAAACTGTATACCCATGCGAACGGAGGTAGACCGCATGTTTGGAAAAATGATGAACCGTTACTATTATGGCAAAAGCGGCAAGGGCGACTATACCCCGGAGGATCTGCCGCAAACCCGCTGGCAGCTGTTTTGGGAAATGCTGCGCGTGCGCTTCTCCGCCCTGATCAGGTTGAATTTGATGTACGCGGTGGCGTGGCTGCCCGTGATTTATGTGATTGGACGCGGCATCCTTTTATGGTATTCCGGCGTGGTAAACCTGGCGGACGCGCAGGCCCAGATGGAGGCTGGCGAGATGACCGCCGAGGCGCTTGCCCAGTTTTCCCTCAGCTTTAACGACGCGATCAAGGGCGTGCTGCTGCAAACGCTTATCCTGCTGGCGCCCGCCCTTGCCATTACCGGCCCCTTTACGGCGGGCGTGGCCTACGTAACCCGCAACTGGGCGCGCGACGAGCACGCCTTTATCTGGTCGGATTTTTGGGACGCGGTAAAGGGCAACTGGAAGCAGGCGCTGCTCACCAGCTTCATCACCGGCGTTATGCCGCTGCTTTTGTACGTGAGCGTGGCGTTCTATGGCGGGCAGGCGGCGCAAAACCTGCTGTTTATCGTGCCGGAGGTTGTTTGCATCACCGTGGTGATGATTTGGATGTGCTCGCTTATGTATATGTACCCGCAGATGGTGACCTACCGCCTGCGCTACCGCGACCTGGTGCGCAACAGCGTGATTATGACCATCGGCCGCCTGCCCATGACGGCGGGGCTGAAGCTTTTAAGCCTGCTGCCTGCGGCCATCTGCGCGGCTGTGGCGCTGTTTACGCCCTATATGCAATATGCGCTGATCGCGCTGCTTTTGTACTACGTGGTCATTGGCTTTGGCCTGAGCCGCTTTGTGGGGGCAAGCTACGCAAACGCCGTGTTTGACCGCTACATCAACCCCAACGTGGAGGGCGCCCAAATTGGCCGCGGCCTCTATACCGATACGGACGGCGATGAGGACGAGGACGAGGACCAGCCCGCGGAACCCGGCGCATGAGCAAGGCCCGTTTGTCGCACCCTACCCCAAAAGGAGGAAAGGGGCGAAAAGCATGGGCAAAAAGGACGAGCTGCTTACCGGGGCCCTGCGCCGCGGCGCGCTGAGCGCGTTAAGCCGCGAGGAGCGCATGAAGTATGAGCTGGCGCGCGAGCTTGGGCTTTTGGACCGGGTGCGCCAGGTGGGCTGGGCAGGCCTGACCGCCAAGGAAACCGGGCGCATCGGCGGCCTGATTGGACAGAAGAAACGCAACCTGTAAAGGAGTCGGATTTACGCATGTACACCGCTTTTGCATCCGTCTACGACCGGCTGATGGCCGATGTGGACTACAAAACCTGGGCGCGCTTTTACCACACGCTGATGGAGCGCTATGGCATTGCGCGCGGCAAGGTGTGCGAATGCGCCTGCGGCACCGGCAGCCTTACCATCGCCCTAAGCCAGCTGGGCTACCAGATGACGGGCGTGGATATCTCGCCGGATATGCTGTTTGAGGCTTCGCAGAAGGCGCGCAAAAGCGGCGCGATGATCCCCTTTGTAAAGCAGGACATGCGCGCCCTGCACCTGCACCGCTCCATGGACGCGGTGCTGTGCACCAACGACGGCCTGAACTATTTGAGGGACGCAAGCGAGCTTACGGACTTTTTCCGCGCGGCGTTTTTAAGCGTGCGCGAGGGCGGGGGCCTGTTTATGGATGTAAGCACGCCCTACAAGCTGGAGCACATTCTGGGCAACCACTTCATTGGGGATGAAACGCCCGAGATCGCCTACCTGTGGCAAAACCGCTTCAACCGCGCGCAGCAGTATGTGGATTTGAACATGGCCATCTTTGTGCGCCAGAAGGACGAAACCTACCTGCGCATTGGCGAATGCCAGCGCCAGTACGCGCACAGCGCCGCGTTGATTACGCAGCTTTTGCAGGCCGTGGGCTTTACCGATGTGCGCCTGTTTGCGGACAAAAAGCTTCGCCCGCCGGAGGAACGCGAGCTGCGCTGGTTCATAGGCGCGCGCAAGCCCCTGGTGGCGGAGGCCCCGCCCACCGTGGGCGAGCGCATGACCGAGCCGCCCGAGGCCTGATTGATGTACCGGAGGGAAAAAACATGGAACAAAACGACCGTATGCTGCATATCACCCTGATGGACGGCATGGTGCGCGGCCTGCTTTTAACCGCTACCCAAACCGTGGCCGAGGCCGCCGCCATCCACCTTACCAGCCCCGTGGCCACGGCGGCGCTTGGCCGCGCGCTTATGGGCACGGCCATGCTGGGCGCGATGCTCAAATCGGACGGGGCAAGCGTAACCGTTACCATAGACGGCGGCGGGCCGCTTGGGCGCATCGTATGCGTGGCCGGCCGCGACAGCGTGCGCGGCTGTGTGGACGCGCCCAATGTGGAAATGCCCCTCAAGCCAAACGGCAAGCTGGACGTGGGCCGCGCCGTGGGCGGCGAGGGGCGCATGAGCGTGGTAAAGGACATGGGCATGAAAAGCCCCTATGTGGGGCAGGTGCCCCTGGTTTCCGGCGAGATTGCCGAGGATTTTGCCAACTATTACGTGGTGAGCGAGCAAGCGCCCACGCTGCAAAGCCTGGGCGTGCTGGTAAGCGGCGAAACCGTGCTTTCGGCCGGCGGCGTGCTTTTGCAGCCCCTGCCCGGCTGCACGGAGCACGTGATCAGCCAGCTGGAGCTGCGCAGCCCCCTCATGGCGGATATCAGCCGGGAGCTGTGCCACGAGCCCATGCGCGACCTTATGGCAAGGTGGTTTGACGGCCTGCGCCCCGTGGTGCTGGAGGAAACGCCGCTTGCCTACCGCTGCGGCTGCTCGCGCGCCCGCATGGAAAAGGCGCTCATCGCCCTTGGCCGCGACGAGCTGACCCGCATGATTCAGGACGAGCGGGAGGGCGCGGAGCTCACCTGCCACTTCTGCAAAAAAACGGAGCGCTTTAGCCAGCAGGATTTGATACGCCTGCTCAACCAAGCGCAGGAGCGCTGAAACAGGAGGACGGATGAATATCCCGCAGACCGATGCCTTTGAACGCCCGGCCCCCTACTGGCTGCGGCGCGCGGAAAAGAGCAAGCAAGCCGGCGACCTGATTCGCGCGGCGGTTTTGGAGCGCCATGCCGCCCGCACCGACCCCGCTTACGAGGCCGCGCCTGCCAGCTACGCCCTCACCCTGCGCCAGCTGCACTGCTATGAGGCCAGCAACCGCGAGGCCTTTGCCGCCCTGGCCTACGACCCGTCCCGCTTTTCTCTCTACGGGCTTATCGGGCAGAACATGATCGCCCTGGGGCGCAGGCAGGAGGCCATGGACGCGTTTTCCATGTATCTGGACGGCCCGCGCGACCAGCTGGACGCCTTGCCGCCGTGGGACAGCGACGTGCTGGATATGGAGGAGGCGTATTACGAGCCGCCCATCCGCCGCCGTGCGCGGCTTAACGGCTTGCTGGGCATGGCGCTGCGCCATATGGGCCAGGGCGATATGACCGGGGCGCGGCGCGCGCTCATACGGGCGCGCCGCAAACCCTTCCAGGGGCAGTACGCCCGCCGCGAGGAGCTGACCGCCCTGTATTTGGAGCTGGCGGGGCAGCCGGAACGGGCGCTTGTGTTTGCGCGCCGCGTGATAAAGCTGCGCCCGTATGACGCGCAGCTGGCCGCGTCCGCCGCGTGCCTGTTTTCGCGGCTGGGCAGCGGGAAGGAGGCCTCCGACGCGCTTTTGCGGGCCGCCGTGCATGCCAAAAGCCCTGCCGACGAGCTGCTGGTTTGCCTGGCCAGCGAGCAGCTCAACGCCCCGCAGGCAGCCTACGGCATGCTCCTGCGCAGCCTGAGCCACCGGGCCGACCGCTATCCCATATGCTACAACCTGGCCGTGTGCCTAATGAAGATGGGCAGGGTTAGGGAGGCGTTTGGCTACATACACCTGTGCCGCGAGCTGGACCCGGACGACGTGCCCGGCGAGGTGCTGTTTAACCGCATGCTGGCGCTGGAGGGCATGAGCGGTAAGGCGCTTATGCGCGAGGCGGCGCAGCTTTCCTATTACGGCGCCATGTCCCCGCGCGAGCTGGAGGACTGCCTGGCCCCTGTGAAGCGCCTTTTGCACGAGGGCCCGCAGGCCCTGGCCCAGGCCATGCTGGCCGATGGCAAGCTATGGGCCCGTATGCTATACCTTTTTACGCTGCCGGTGGAATGGGCCGGCGGGCTGCTGCCCGCGCTGTGCGCCGCCATGCCCGATGCGCAGGCCCAGCGCTTCCTGCGCGAAACCCTCTTGACCGGCCCGGCGGATTCGCAGGTCAAGCGCGTTGCCGCGGCGCTATTGATGGCGATGGGCGCGCCCGCGCCCTACGCCGTATGGCAGGAGGGGCGTTTGGGCTATGTGGACCCCACCCGCGCCGCACCCAAAACCGCCGCGTTTCGGGAGCGCATGCTTACCCGCTGCGTCAAGCGCGCCGCGCGCCTGATGGGCGACCCGGCCATTCAGCCCTGGGCCATGCGGCAGATTCACCGCATGAGCGCGGCGCAGCGCAGCCGCGTAATTGCCGATACGCCGCGCGTGTGGCCGCTGGCGCTGTGCGTTCAATATCGCGTTCAACATGGGCTGGGGCCCGCACCTATTGATATTCGCCGCATGAACGGGGCGCGCGCCAAGGCGCTCAGGCAGGCGCTTCACACGCTTCGCAGCCTCGGCAGCGGTACAAAGGAGAAGAAGCCGAATGCAGATCATTGATTTCGACGCCCGGTTTACCGAAGTGCTCAACGACTGGATTGAAAAAAACCGCTCGCGCTACAAGCGCCCCGAGGACATGGAGGACGACGTGCCCGACGTGTACCTGCGCTGGCTCAACCAGCCCGCCGCCTGGCTGGACGGCGCGACGCCCGGCGCTTATTTTGAGCGCTACGCAAACGCAGGCGAGCTATGCGCCCTGCTTTGCGAGTACATCGCCCAGGAGGTTCCCGTGCCCGACCCGCTTTTGGACAGGCTGGAGGAACTGGGCGACGAGGAAGCCCTGCTGGCCCTGGCCAAGGACAAATCCGCGCCCTGCGAGGCGCGCATGGCCGCCATCGAGCTTTTGCGCCAGCTGGAAAGCACCCTGCCCATGGTGGATTTCATCCGCTGGCAGGTGGAGCGCGACGAGGAGGACGACCTTCTGGACAACGCCCTGGAAAGCCTGCGCCAGATGGGCGAGAGCGTGCGCAAGCCCGCGAAGGTGGCCTTCGCGGCCGCCGGCCAGGCCGGCAAGGAGGCCCTTTTGGACGTGCTGGCCGATTATCCCGGCGATGACGAGGTGTTCCGCTTCGCGCTCGAGCAATTCAAAACCTGCCGGGACAAGCGCGCCCTATACGCCGGTTACTTGGCTAAACTGGAGGACGACCACGCCCTGGAGGCCCTTTTGGATGTGGCCGAAAGCGACGACGTATCCTATACCGACTTTATCGAGATCCGCAGCGCGATCGAGCGCCTGGGCAGCGAGGCCCCCGTCAGGGATTGGTCGCACGATCCTACCTACCGCGCCTTCAAGCGCCTCCAACCCAAACCCAAGTCCAGGGGGTGACCGCCTGGATCCCAGGCCGTCGAAAAAGCTCGCCTGCGGCGATCTTTTCCGCCGAGGATTGCGCCGTTCGCCTACTCGCTTCGCTCGCCGGGCGGCGAACGGCGTGAGGAAACCTTGCTACGCAAGGCTTCCGAATCCACCGCACATGTCGCTGGATTCGG
>ENA-UOJG01000921-UOJG01000921.1-human-gut-metagenome-genome-assembly--contig:-C47-NODE-921-length-35510-cov-9.391567_pt1 | contig 35510 bp, 28 predicted proteins | sample MGYA00242340_ERZ723887 | MGnify/ENA metagenome assembly ERZ723887 | reverse complement strand
GTACATGATAGCACGCTTCCAACCCGAAGTCAACACTTTTTTTCGATTTTTTTGGTCTTTTTTTCAAATCCGAACATCGCTTCCCTCTTGGCGTGATAAACCCGCATTGTATCCGAACTTTTTATAAATGTTCCATTTTATTATTCGAGTTATATTAGGCGTGATTTATAACAAAAAGGGAGCCCCTTGGCATGGCGCCCGCCGGTGCTCCCTATGCTTCAATCCTTTTTATACTTTGCCTCGCAGTAAAAGCAGCGGTACGTCTGCTTTTCCCGGTCCGCCAGCAAAAAAATCTGGTCCAGCTCCTGCTCGGCCTGGGTAATGCAACGCGGGTTTTTGCAGCGCATTACGTTCACCACACGGTCAGGCATCTGCGGTTTTTTCTTTTCCACCAGCTTGCCCTCGCGGATGATGTTCACCGTAATGCCCGGGTCAATGTAGCCCAGCAGCTCCAAATCCAGCGGTATCTCCTGATCAATCTTGATGATATCCTTCTTCCCCATGTGCTGTGACTTTGCGTTTTTGATGATGGCCACCGAGCAGTCCAGTGCGTCCAGCTTCAAATAGTGATAAATTTCCATGCTCCGCCCCGCGCGGATATGATCGATCACATAGCCGTTTTGGATGCTGTCGATATTCATGCCTCCACCCCCAAAAGCATCATCAGAAGCGCCTCGCGCATAAACTTGCCGTACTTCACCTGGCGGAAATAGCACGCCCGGGGATCGTCGTCCACGGCGCGGCTGATCTCGTTCACGCGCGGAAGGGGATGCATCACGCACAAATCCTTGCGCGCCAGCCGCATCTTTTCCACATCCAGGATATAGCTGTCCTTCAGGCGCACATAGTCGGCCTCGTTAAAGAAGCGTTCGCGCTGCACGCGCGTCATGTATAGGATATCCAGCGTGCCAATCACGTCCTCCAGCCGCTCCACCTCCACAAAGGAAACGCCGTTTGCATGCATGCTTTCGCGCACATAATCCGGCACGCGCAGCTCCTTGGGGGAAATCAGCACAAAGCGGATGCTCTTGTAGCGCATCATGGCATGAATCAGGCTATGCACGGTGCGGCCAAACTGCAAATCGCCGCAGCAGCCCACCACCAGCTGGTTCAGCCGCCCCTTTTCCCGGCGGATGGTCAGCAAATCCGCCAGCGTTTGCGTGGGATGGTTGTGCCCTCCATCCCCCGCGTTAACAATGGGAACGGGGCTTACCTGCGCCGCCGCCGTGGGCGCGCCCTCCCTGGGATGCCGCATGGCGATGATATCCGCATAGCAGCCCACGGTGCGCACTGTGTCCGCCACGCTCTCCCCCTTTGCCGCCGAGGAGCTGTCCGCCGAGGAAAAGCCCAGCACGCTCCCGCCCAGCTCCAGCATGGCCGCCTCAAAGCTCAGGCGCGTGCGGGTGCTGGGCTCGTAAAAAAGCGTTGCCAGCTTTTTGCCCCGCATGCACGCGGCATAGTTTCCGGGGTTTTGGATGATGTCGTCCGCGCGGTTCATCAGCGCGTCCAGCTCCTCGGTGCTCAGGTCACGTATATCCAGCAAATGGCGCGGCATGGCCCATCCTCCTTACTTCATCCAGCTTTCGTCGCTTGGGTTGTCGCGGAACCGTAGCAGCCTTTCCACCTGTTCGGGCTTGATGTAGCCGGTTTCCGCCGCCACTTCGGCCAGAACGTCAAAGTTGCATAGGCTCACATTTTTCACATTGGCCGCCGCCAGCCGCTCTACGCCCTTGCGCATGCCGTAGGTAAAGATGCTCGCAACGCCCAGCACCTCCGCGCCCGCCTCGCGCAGCGCCTCCACAACCTCAATCACGCTGCCGCCGGTGGAAATCAAATCCTCCACCACCACAACCTTCTGGCCCGCCTCCAGCTTGCCCTCGATGCGGTTTTGCCGGCCATGATCTTTGTTGCCGCCGCGCACATAGCCCATGGGCATGCGCATCATGTGCGCCACAATAGCCGCATGCGCGATGCCCGCCGTGGACGTGCCCATAAGCGCCTCCGCCTGCGGGTACTCCCGCTTGATCGCTTCCATCAGGCCGTTTTCCACCTGATCGCGCACCTCGGGGGCGGTCAGGGTCAGGCGGTTGTCGCAGTAGATCGGGCTTTTGATGCCGCTCGCCCAGGTAAAGGGCTGCTCAGGCCGCAGGAACACCGCGCCAATGGATAAAAGCGCCTTCGCAATCTGCCGTTCCATTCCAATCTCCTCCTCTTAAAAATGCCTTCCATCATCAATCCGCTATCAAAATCCCCCGCAGCCGCTATGCAGCCGCAGGAAAGGAGCGCAGCCAAAGGCCCCGCCCCGCATCACGCCCCCAGAAATTCCCGCACGCACCGGCGGTACGCCGCCACGGGGTCCGCCGCCTGGGTGATGGGCCTGCCCACCACGATAAAATCGCTCCCGCCCGCGCGGGCGCGCCCGGGGGTCATCACGCGCGCCTGGTCGTCCGCGGCGGAATCCGCAAAGCGAATCCCCGGCGTTACGGTCTGGAAGCCCACGCCGCACGCCTCCTTCACCAGCGCCGCCTCCAGGGGCGAGCATACCACGCCGTCTAGCCCCGCCTGCTTGGCGTTTTTAGCGTATTGCTTCACCGTGTCGGGCATGGAGGCGTTGATCAGCAGCTCCCTTTGCATGCGTTCCTCGCTGGTGGAGGTCAGCTGCGTCACGGCCAGCAGAACGGGCCGCGTGCCGTCTGGCCGGGTCAGGCCCTCCAGGGCAGCCTTCATCATGTCGATGGTGCCGGCAGCGTGCAGGTTGGTCATATTCACGTCCAGGCGTGAAAGCGAGGCCATGGCCTTTTTCACCGTATTGGGAATGTCGTGCAGCTTTAAATCCAGAAAAATCTTGTGCCCGCGCGCCTTAATCTCGCGTACAATCCGCGGCCCTTCGGCGTAGAACAGCTCCATGCCCACCTTTACATAGGGCTTCTCGTCCTCAAACCTGTCCAAAAAGGCGTATACCGCCTCTGCGCTGGGAAAGTCCAGCGCAATAATCACGTCGCCACGGCTCATTTCCACGCACCTCCAATGATTTCTTCCAGGCTGTCTATGTGATACCGCGCCATTACCTCCGGCAGCGCCTTGATAATGTTTGGGCACACATAGGGATCCACCAGGTTCTGCGCGCCAATCTGCACCGCCGTCGCGCCCGCGAGCATCATCTCGATCACGTCCTCGGCGGTCGCCACGCCGCCCATGCCGATTACCGGAATGCGCACCGCGCGCGCCGCCTGGTACACCATGCGCAGCGCCACCGGAAAGATGGCCGGCCCCGAAAAGCCGCCCATCACGTTGGCAATCACGGGCTTTTTCGTTTTCAGGTCAATGCGCATGCCAAGCAGCGTGTTAATCAGGCTCAGGCCGTCCGCGCCCGCGTCCTCGCAGGCCTTGGCAACGGCTGCGATGTCCGTCACATTGGGGCTCAATTTGATGTATACCGGCTTGGTGGTCGCCCGCTTCACCGCGCGGGTCACTTTGGCGGCGTTTTCCGGGCACACGCCAAAGGCCATGCCGCCGCCGTGCACGTTGGGGCAGCTCACGTTTACCTCAATCAGCCCCACCTGCTCCTCGGCGTCAATCCTGCGGCAGCATTCCACGTATTCCTCCACCGAAAAGCCGCTGATATTGGCAATCACCTTTTTATGAAAGAAGGTCTTAAGCTTTGGCAGCTCATGGCTGATCACCCGGTCTATGCCCGGGTTTTGCAGCCCTACGGCGTTAATCATGCCGCCGGTGCACTCCGCAATGCGCGGCGTGGGGTTGCCAAAGCGCGGCGCAAGCGTGGTGCCCTTGAAGGAAAACGTGCCCAGCACGTTAATGTCGTACAGCTTGCTGAATTCCTCGCCATAGCCAAACGTACCGCTGGCGGGGATAACCGGGTTATCCAGCGTCCACCCCGAAAGCGTGACCCGCGTGTTCACCATAGGATTTCCTCCCCCCTGAGCACAGGCCCGTCCTTGCAGATGCGCTTGGCGCCGTATTTGGTTTGGCAGGAGCATCCCATGCACACGCCAAAGCCGCAGGCCATGCGCTCCTCAAAGCTGTACTGGCCGTGGATGCCGCTCTTTTCACATACGTCCCACACCGCCTTGAGCATGGGCTCCGGCCCGCAGGCGTACACATAGTCGTACATGCCCTCAAGCGGGGCCATCGCGTCTGTCACAAAGCCCTTCACGCCCGCGGAGCCATCCACGGTCGTCACGGCCGCCGGCACGCCCAGCCGCTCGAACGCGTCCTTCCAAAAAATTTCCTCCGCCGTGTTAAAGCCCATGATGACCGACGGCTTCTTTAGCGCGGCCAGCAGCTTTTTGCATAGGCCGTACAGGGGCGGCACGCCCACGCCCCCGCCCACCAGCAGCGGGAACTGCGATTGCGTCACCTCGTCCAGCCGGTCGATATCGTAGCCGTTGCCAAGGCCGGTCAGCAAATCCAGCTCCATGCCGGGCGCGTAGCGGCTCATGGCCTCGGTGCCGCGCCCCACAACCTTATAGATGATATCCAGCGTGCCGTTTTCCCCCGGCCGCCAGTCGCACACGGAAATGGGCCTGCGCAGGTAGAAGCCCGGCAGGGCAATCTGCACAAACTGGCCCGGCCGCGCAATGCCCCGCGTATCGCCCGCAAGGCGCATGTGATATACGTTCTTCGTCAACGGCTCATGGGTTTGAATGAGAAAGCGCATGCCCGTTCCTCCGTATCAAGAATCTATGGTGGAGATGCACAGGGTGATTTCCTCCAGCACCTCCAACAGCACCCGCACCGTATCCAGCGCGGTGAACATGGTCACGTTGTTTTCCACCGCGCAGCGGCGTATCTGCGCGCCGTCGCTGTCGCGCCCCAGAGAGGCCGGGTCGCGCGTGTTAATCACATAGTTCACATGCCCCTGCCTAAGCGATTCCAAAATTTCCTCGCTGCCCTCGCTCAGCTTTTTGCGCACGCGGGTGCGGATGCCGTTGGCCTTGAGGAACTCTGCCGTGCCGCGCGTGGCCTCGATATTAAAGCCCATGTCGTAGAACCTGCGAATCAGCGGCAGCGCCTCGTCCTTATCGCTGTTGGCGATGGTCACAAAAATCGTGCCATAGTTGGCCACGTTCATGCCCGAGGACTGCATGGCCTTGTACAGCGCGCGGGTCAGCCGGCGGTCGTAGCCGATGGCCTCGCCGGTGGATTTCATCTCCGGGCTTAGGTACGCGTCCATGCCGCGCAGCTTGGAAAAGCTGAAGGCGGGCGCCTTTACATACCACTTCTTCTTTTCCGGGGCCACCACGTCCACAATGCCCTGCTCGCGCAGGCTGTGCCCCAGCATTACGCGGGTGGCGATGTCCGCCAGCGGCACGCCGGTGGCCTTGCTCAAAAACGGCACCGTGCGGGACGAGCGCGGATTCACCTCGATTACGTACACATTGTCCTGCTTATCCACAATGAACTGGATGTTGTACAGGCCCACAATGCCTATGCCCAGGCCCAGCCGCACCGTATAATCAATAATCGTCTGCCGCGCCTTTTCGCTTACCGAAAAGGTGGGGTACACGCTGATGCTGTCGCCGCTGTGCACGCCGGTGCGCTCCACATGCTCCATGATGCCGGGAATGTACACGTTTTCTCCGTCGCATACCGCGTCGGTTTCCAGCTCCTTGCCGGTGATGTAGTGGTCTACCAGCACCGGCTGGTCCTCGCTTACCAGCACGGCGGTGCGCAGGTAGTGCCTAAGCGCCTCCTCGTTGGGCACAATCTGCATGGCGCGGCCGCCCAGCACGTAGCTGGGCCTTACCAGCACCGGGTAGCCTATGCGCTGGGCCACGCGCACGCCCGCCTCGATATCCGTAACCGCCTCGCCGTTGGGCTGGGGAATGCCCAGCTCCTCCATCACCTTTTCAAAGGCGTCGCGGTTTTCCGCGCGGCGTATGGCCTCCACGTCCGTGCCGATGATGTTAACCCCCATGTCGTGCAGGCGTTCGGCCAGGTTGATGGCCGTCTGGCCGCCCAGGCTCACCACCACGCCCTCCGGCTTTTCCAGCGTGACCACGTTCATCACGTCCTCCACGGTAAGGGGCTCAAAATACAGCTTGTCGCTGGTGGTGTAGTCGGTGGACACGGTTTCCGGGTTGTTGTTGATAATGATCGCCTCGTAGCCCGCCCGGCGGATGGTCCAGATGGCGTGCACCGTGGAGTAGTCAAATTCCACGCCCTGGCCGATGCGGATGGGGCCGGAGCCCAGCACGATGATCTTTTTGCGGTCGGATACGATGGATTCGTTCTCCTGCTCATAGGTGGAGTAGAAGTAGGGCACATAGCTCTCAAACTCGCTGGCGCAGGTATCGATCATCTTGTATACCGGCATAACGCCCAGCTTCTCGCGCAGGCGGAAGGTCTCCTTCTCGCTAAGGCCCCATACCTGGCCAATGTATTTGTCGCTCAGCCCCAGGCGCTTGGCGCGGCGCAGCACGTCCGCGTCCATGGGATGGGCCTTCAGCTCCGGCTCAAAGTCCACAATGTTTTTCAGCTTTTCCAAAAACAGCATGTCAATCTTCGTGCTGTCGTAGATCAGCCCCAGGTCAACGCCCAGGCGAATCAGCTGTGCAATGGCAAAAACGCGATCGTCCGTGCCCTCATGGATGTAGTTGAGCAGCTCGTCGGCGGGCTTGCCGTCAAAGCGCGGCATGTAAATGTGGCACACGCCCGTTTCCAGCGACCGCACGGCCTTGAGCAGGCTTTCCTCAATGGTGCGCCCAACGCTCATCACCTCGCCGGTCGCCTTCATCTGCGTGCTCAAGCGGTTGCTCGCGCCCTCCAGCTTGTCAAAGGGAAAGCGCGCCATCTTGCTTACCACATAATCCAGCGCGGGCTCAAAGCACGCGGGCGTGTTCGCCAGCGCGATCTCCTCCAAATGCATGCCCACCGCCACCTTGGCCGATACGCGCGCGATGGGGTAGCCGCTGGCCTTGCTCGCCAGCGCCGAGGAACGCGACACGCGGGGGTTGACCTCGATCAGGTAATACTGGAAGCTGTACGGGTCCAGCGCGAACTGCACATTGCACCCGCCCTCAATTTTCAGCGCGCGGATGATTTTGAGCGCGCTGTCCCTAAGCATGTGGTATTCCTTGTTGGTCAGCGTTTGGCTGGGGCACAGCACGATGGAATCGCCCGTATGCACGCCCACAGGGTCGATGTTTTCCATGTTGCAGATGGCGATGGCGGTGTCGTTGGCGTCGCGCATCACCTCGTATTCAATTTCCTTGTAGCCCTTGATGCTCTTTTCCACCAGCACCTGATGCACCGGGGACAGCTTCAGCGCGTTTTTGAGCAGCTCCTCCATCTCCCCGGCGTTGTCCGCGAAGCCGCCGCCCGTGCCGCCCAGCGTGAACGCGGGGCGCAGAACCACCGGGTAGCCGATCTCCTCCGCCGCGCGGAAGCCCTCCTCCATGCTGGTGGCGATGATGGAGGGCAGCACCGGCTCGCCCAGGCGTTCGCACAGCTCCTTGAACTTTTCGCGGTCCTCCGCCATATCGATGGATTCAAAGCTTGTGCCCAAAATTTCCACCTGGCACTCGTCCAAAACGCCCTTGCGCTTTAATTGCATGGCCAGGTTCAGGCCCGTTTGGCCGCCCAGGCCCGGCAAAATAGCATCCGGGCGCTCGTAGCGCAAAATCTTGGCCACATATTCCAGGGTAAGCGGCTCCATGTACACCTTGTCCGCAATGTCCACGTCGGTCATGATGGTCGCGGGGTTGGAGTTGACCAGGATCACCTCATACCCTTCCTCGCGCAGGGCCAGGCAGGCCTGCGTGCCCGCATAGTCAAACTCCGCCGCCTGCCCAATCACAATCGGGCCGGAGCCAATCACCAGGATGCGGTGAATATCCGTGCGCTTAGGCATTGCGCTTCTCCCCTTCCATCAAATCGATAAAGCGTTTGAACAGGTAGGCGCTGTCCTGCGGGCCGGGCGCGCTTTCCGGGTGGTACTGCACGCTAAAAAGCTTATCCCGCATGCAGGCCACGCCCTCGGGCGTTCCGTCCAGCAGGTTCTGGTGCGTCATCACAAGGCCCGTTCCCTCAAGCGATTTTTCATCCACCGCGAAGGAATGGTTCTGGCTGGTAATCTCAATCCTGCCGGTTGCCAACTCGCGCACGGGGTGGTTGCCGCCGCGGTGGCCAAACTTCATTTTGAAAGTCTTGGCCCCGCATGCAAGCGATATCATCTGATGCCCCAGGCAAATGCCAAAAATGGGCAGCCTGCCGCGCAGCGCCTTCACCAGGTTGATCACCGGCGCCACATCCTGCGGGTCGCCGGGGCCGTTGGAAAGGAACAGTCCGTCCGGCTTGAAGCTTAAAATGGTTTCGGCAGGCGTGTCATAGGGCACCACGGTCACGTTGCAGCCGTATTGGTTCAGCTTGCGGATGATGTTGAGCTTGATGCCGCAATCCACCGCCACCACGCTGTAACGCGGATTGGGCGTGCGGGCGTACCACTTCTTTTTGCAGCTTACGCGGCTTACGCTGTCGGTTGGCAGCTTGTAGGCGCGCACGCGCTCCAGCGCCTCCGCAACAGGCGTGTCCGCGTCGCAAATCAGCGCGCGCTGGCTGCCTTCCGAACGGATCATGCGCCCAATTCTGCGCGTATCCACGCCTTCCAGGCCCGGAATGCCGTTTTCCTCCAAAATTTCGCCCAGCGTTTTGGTATAGCGGAAGTTGCTGGGCATGTCGCAGTATTCGCGCACCACCAGCCCGCCCATGGTGGGCACGCGCGTTTCGTTGTCCTCGTCGGTGATGCCGTAGTTGCCAATCAGCGGATAGGTCATCACAACGGTTTGGGCGGTATAGCTGGGGTCGGTCACAATTTCCTGGTACCCCACCATGGAGGTGTTAAACACCAGCTCGCATGCCGCGTCGTTCATGGAGCCAAAGCCCGTTCCCCGGTGTACGCTTCCGTTTTCCATCACCAGCATGCGCTGTTTGCCTAGCGTTGCCATATCGTGTTCCCTCCCAAGCAAGTCATTACGCACCGCCCCTGCGCCTGCCAGCCTTCAAAGGGGGTGGCGCGCCCCATGGAGGCAAATTCCGACGGGTCTATGCGGTAAGCGCCGTCCAGATCAAAAACGGCAAAGTCCGACGCGCCGTTTTCCACATCCGCCGCAGGCAGTCCAAAGCGGGCGCGCGGCCTGTGCGTAAGGGCGTTCAGCACGGTTTCAAGCGAAACCTTACCCGTTTTCACCAGCCCTGTGTACAAAACGGCGAAGGCGCATTCCAGCCCCACCACGCCCATCAGGCTTTTTTCCAGCCCGCGCGCTTTTTCCTGCGCGCTGTGCGGCGCGTGGTCGGTTGCGATACAATCTATGGTGCCGTCCCTAAGCCCCTCCACCAGCGCGTCGCGGTCCTCTGCCGAGCGGATGGGCGGGTTCATCTTGAACCGCCCGTCGTCCTGAAGGTCCTCGTCGCACAAAAGCAGGTAGTGCGGCCCGGTTTCACAGGTCACGTCCACGCCCTCGGCCTTCGCCCGGCGAATCAGCGCAACGCTTTCCTTGGTGGATACATGGCACACATGGTAGGGGCACCCCGTTTCCCTTGCCAGCCGCAGGTCGCGCTCCACCTGCCGCCATTCGCTCTCGCTGCAAATGCCCTTGTAGCCATGGGCCCTCGCGTAGGCCCCGTCGTGGATGCAGCCGCCGTTTAGCAGGCTTTCATCCTCGCAGTGCGCCACAACCATGCCGCCCGCGGCTTTTACGCGCCGCATGGCCTCGCGCATGGTTTCCTCGTCCTGCACGCCCCTGCCGTCGTCCGAAAACCCGGCCACAAAGGGCCTGAGCGCCGCAAAGTCACACAGCTCGCCGCGCCCCCTCTGCCCCATGGTAATGCATCCGTAGGGCAGCACCCGCACCCTCGCGTCCCGCTGGATAATGGCAAGCTGCTCCCTCACATGCGCAATGCTATCCGGCGCAGGATTCAGGTTTGGCATGGCGCACACGGCGGTATAGCCGCCCCGCGCCGCCGCCTCCGTACCGGTGCGGATGGTTTCCTTATAAAAAAAGCCCGGCTCTCGCAGATGCACATGAACATCAACAAGACCCGGTACCAGCAGCCTGCCCCCCAACGGAAACGAATCCGCCACAGGAAAAGAGGAAATATCAACAACGCGGCCCTCCTCAACGGTTACAGCCCGCCGGGACAGCCTGCCCTTCTGGTACACCAACGCGTTTTCCAACGTAAGCCGCAAGTCAAGCGCTCCTTTCCGCAGTTTCGGATGCGTATGCTCAATCATTGATAATACACAAGGGATGGATATTTGTCAATAGGCGGAACGGTAGGTTTTAGGGGCCCTATGGATTGCGCCAAAACGCGGTTCAGCGCTTTATTTTGCCCAAGTGCTTCATCACCAGGTTGGCGGCGATGCCCGTTACCGCGCCCGTTACCAGGCCCGCAATCATCAGCACGGCCATGTAGTACATCAGGCTGGGCGTGCCCAGCATCACCATCGCCAGAGCCACCTGGCCCACATTGTGCATTACGCCGCCCACCATGCTCACCGTAATGGGATGCACGCCCTTCACTCGGCTCAAAAGCGCCATGCAAACCATGCTCAGCAACCCGCCCGCAAAGGAATACATCATGGCGTTCACACCGCCAAACAGCAGGCCCGAAAGCGCCACCTTCAGCGCCATCAGCACAAACGACGTGGGGATGCCCAGCATATATACCGCAAAAATGAGCACGCCGTTGCTAAGCCCCAGCTTGATGCCCGGCACGCCGGAGGCTACCGGCAGCATGCTTTCCACAAAGCCCAGCACCAGCATCAGGGCCACCAGCAGGCCGCACAGGGCCACCCACTGCGTTTGCTCCCTCACAGACCGTTTTTTCATAGGCGCGCCCCCATCACTGCTGCCTCAGCAGCTGCATCAGCCCTTCGGGTGTATATAGCTCCAGCGTAACCTCGTTAGGTAGGCAGATGATCATGTTGCCCAGGATGCGCTGCTCCATATTTTCCAGGGTGACCACGCCCTGCTGCACGCAGTCCTGGTTATCGCAGGTGGCGCTTTTCATGTTCACGCTGGTAGGCGTTACATGAATAACATTCTCCATGCCGCTTGTGCCCTGCTTTACGGTGTACTCGCCCTCCTCCGTCAAGGGGATGGGCTGATATACCACCCCGTGCACCGTCACCAGCAAATAGGCCTTCACGGCGGGCGTGGCCACCGGGCCCACCGCTGCGGACACGCCTGGCGTTGCCCCAGCGATAGGCGTAGCTGTTTCGGCGGACGCGGGTTCCTCTGTGGGAACCGCGGTTTCCTTAGGGGCGGCCGTTCCCGTAGGCGCCGCCGTTGCGGCGAATGTGGGTTGCGCTGCCGCGGGCTCGGGCGTTAGGCTTTCGCCCGAGGGGGTTATCACCGCAAGCTGCGCATCTGTAAGCGAAGGCGCGTCTGCCTCCACCTGCACGCGGCGGGGTAAAAGCAGCCCCAGCGCGGCAGCCAGTGCAATCAGCGCGGCAATTCCAATAATAATCCACACATTTTTATTGTGCATGAGGGTTCATCCTTTCACAAAGGGTAACGGAGTCATCATACCGCACCGCGCCGCCGCCGTCAAGCTTTCATGCAAAACGGCGCCGTTTCCAGTTTCGTACTCTGTTTCCTCCCGCTTGCGCGCAAAGAGGCGGCAGGGAATGCAAAGAAATTTTAAAAATGGGTATTGCATTTTTTCCCGGTCTTTGTTATAATGATCAAGCTGATTTGAGGCGTGCCGCTTCAGGGCAGCATGTGGGCTCGTAGCTCAGCTGGATAGAGTGTTTGACTACGAATCAAAAGGTCGTGGGTTCGAATCCCGCCGGGCTCACCAAAGAAAACCGTTGAAAACCAACGGTTTTCTTTTTTCTACATTTAGGGATCTAAACCCGATGAACCAAGCGTGTATCCAGATGAACGCCGTGTTTTCGGGGTTGGAACCGTCCATCCCCACGGCGCGCGTTCGGTTTGGCATGGCAAATGCCAAATCAATCGCCCCTGCGGGTACAGCATAGCAATTGGGCACGGAGTGCCCAGCGGAAAAAAACCGTGAATCTCGCAAAGAAACTGTGCGGCAGCCGGGTCCCTTCCAACCCAAACAGGGCCCGCCGCAGGAAGAAACCCTGCGGCAGGCCCTGTGATATAGCCGTTCCTATGCGCTTTTTCCTTGCCTTTTACCCTTCTAGGCCGCTTCCAATCTGCCGCGCCCATTTTTCCACCTCCGCGTCAGGGGTAATCTGCCGCGCCTCGTTAAAGCGCACATTCAGTCCCTCCCGTACATCCGCGCCGGCGCAGGCGCTTTTGAAATCCCGCAGGGTATGCCCAAGCCATCCGCCGTTGGTGGCAAAGGGCCATACCGTTTTGCCGGATAGGTCGTGCATGCGCAGGAACGCGTTCATGGCCGGGGCAAAGGTGTACCACCACACCGGGCTGCCCAAAACCACCGTATCATACCGGCCCAGGTCAATGTCCAGGGGCGCAATCTCCGGCAGATAGCCGCTGTTTACCTCTCGCTGGCCCTGCGCCACCACATCGTCATAGCTTCCCGTATAGGGCTTGGCGGTTTGAATTTCCGCCGCGTCCGCCCCAAGCGCCGCCTGAAGCTTCCCGGCGATGCGGCGGGTGTTGCCGCCGTAGGAGTAATACAAAATCAACGTTTTCATTCCAAAAGCCTCTTCTCCGCTTTCTTTCATTTTGGCTCAAGTCCGGTATACGTCCCGCGCCATCCTCATGGCCGCCCATGCTTTCGGCCACCCCGCATAGAAAGCTGCGTGCGTCAATATCTCCGCCATTTCCTCCGCCGTAACGCCATGCTTCCTTGCGTTTTGAATGTGAAACGCCAGCGAGCCGTCCGCAACGCCGCCCGCCATTAGGGCGGTCACGGTCACAATGCTCCTGTCCTGCGCGGAGAGCTGCGCTTCTCTGGCCCAAACCTGACCGAACAGCACATCGTCGTTCAATTCGGCAAACGTTGGGGCGAAATCTCCAAGCTGCTCTCTGCCCGCCGTAACCTTTTCCATATTACCCGACCCCTTGCGCGTTTGCATATTCTTCGTCTGAAACGGGCTCGCACCACTCGGTTTGCGCCTTTTCGCCCGGAACCTCAATGGCCAGGTGGGCAAACCAGCTGTCCGCCGCCGCGCCGTGCCAGTGCTTTACCCCGGCCGGAATGTTCACCACATCGCCGGGACGCAGCTCGCGGGCGGCGCTTCCCCATTCCTGATAGTACCCCCGCCCGGCGGTCGCCAGCAGGATTTGCCCGCCGCCGCTTTGGGCCTGGTGAGTATGCCAGTTGTTGCGGCATCCCGGCTCAAAGGTAACGTTGCCAATCGCAACCTGCTCCAGGGAGAGCATGTTCAAATAACTCTGCCCCACAAAATACGGCGCGTAAGCCTCGTTCTTTTCTCCTATGGGAAATACGCTGATCTGTTGTGGCTCCATGTATTCCACTCCCCTTCAAAGCAAAAGGAAAAGCATGCCGGATATGCCCTCCATGCATGCTTATGATAAACCCGGCGGCCCATTCTGTCGAATACTTCTTTTCTATGACCGTTCCATGCCCAAAAAGCATCGTATGTATTCCAGGAATTTTCCTGCGGCCAGCGAAAACGGCTTTCCCCGCTTCCAGGCCAGCACAGAGGTGGAATACAGCTCCGGGCACAGCGGCGTCATACGCACTTCCGCCCTATCCAAAAACGGCAGCGCGCCCTCGATAATCAAGGCATAGCCCAGCCCGGCCCGCACCAGCAGGGCGGCGTTGGTGCTCAGGTTGCTCACCGCAGTGATATCCAGCTTCTCATAGTACTCGCCAAACCAGCTTGCCACCTCGTCATGTATCTTTTGCCGGCTGGGCAGGATGACCGGTTTGTCCGCCAGCTCCCCGGCCGTCACATGCTCCCGCCTGGCCAGGGGCGCGCCCGACGGCATCACCGCTACCCAGCGCTCCTTCACCGGCAGGCGCAGGTACTCGTAGCGCTCCATCTCCACAGGCTCCAAAAGAAGGCCCAGGTCGGTCAGCCCGTTGTCCATACGGCGCTTGATCTGGTCCGCATTGGCCGTATATACGTCAAACCTTACCCGGGGATAGGCCATATGGAACCCGGCGATCCCCTCGCTCAACAGCTTCATAGCCGCCGTTTCCCCGCAGCCGATACACACCGTCCCCTCCACCTGCTCCTCCCGGGCGGATAGCTCCGCTTCCGCCTTCTCCACCAGCTCCAGAATTTCCTCCGCCCGCCGGCGCAGCAGCATCCCCTCGTCCGTCAGCGCCAGGGGCCGGGCCCCCCGCACAAAAAGCCTCGCGCCCGTCTGCGCCTCCAGCAGCGCCATCTGGCGGCTAAGCGTGGGCTGGGTGATATGGAGCGCCTTAGCGGCGCGCGTGATGCTTTGCTCCCTTGCCACCGTCAGAAAATAGTACAAAAGCCTTGTTTCAATCATCCTGCCACATCACTTTCATAAAAAATGGCCGCCTATCCCTGTCCTCCGCCCACCGGCGCGCGACAGGCCCTTCGCATCATGCCGCAGGCGCACCCCGCGCCCTCAAACTCAAAAATCCCCCTGCGCACGCAGAGGGATTTTTGCACAGCGTCAGGCCGCTGCCTGGCCCTTTTCCTTTTTGAAGCGCCCGGTAAACTTTTCCCAGCGCTTTCTTCGCTTTTCCTTCAGCGCCAAGCGGTCGCCCAGGTCGCGCGCGCCCACGCCGTACACCAGGTACAGGATCAGCCCGCTCACCAGCATGATAAACACCGTGGAGGCGCAGCGCCGTCCCGAGGCGTTCACGTTGTAGCCGTCGCGGCCCTCCTCGGCGCACATGTTCTGAATCACCATGGCGTAGGTTTTGCCATAGCTGGAATGGAACGTGGCGGACATATCGTACTCGGTGAACAATGCGTTAAAGTTGAGCGCAAACACCGCCAGCACGCTTGGCAGCACAATGGGCAGCTTTACCCTAAGGAAGGTGACCAGGCTGCTTGCGCCCAGGTTCTTGGCCGCGTCCTCCAGCTCCTCGTCTATGGCGTAGAAGGCCGCCTTGATCATGCGTAGAGCAAAGGGCAGCTTTACCACCGTGTACGCCATCACAATCAAAAAGCGCACGTTTTCCCGCATGTAAAGGTTGTTGTTAAACACGTACCATACGTCGTTGGAGTTAAAATAGGTGCGGTAGGAATAGCAGATCAGGATGGTTGGCAGCAGCCACGGAAACAGCAGGCTGTACTCCAGCACGGTGGAGCGCTTTTTGTTCTTGTTTTTGAAGATGTAGTTCACCGCCACAACAACAATCACGCAGGCCAGCGCCGCCGCCAAGGCCGATAGCACAAAGCTCAGCCGTATGCCGCCCACCGTATCCGCGTTGGCAAACAGGCCGGAGATCGAATCCTCCCGCAGGCGGTATTTGCCGCGGTTGGTCAAAAACTCGTAATCCTGCGTGCCAAAAAAGTTGATCAGCGTCCATTCGCCCATGTTAAGCGATTTGGAGCGGATGGCCGGGTAGTTCTGGAACGCGAACAGCACAATCATCACCACGGGGGTCATGTAGATGATGAACAGCACATACGCATAGATGTGCGCCAGCACGTTTGCCGCCGGGTTGGTAATCTTCTGCTTTACCAGCTTGGCCTTGGTTTTGCTCACGCTCAGGTAATGGCCCTTGCGCTCGTAGCTTGAAAGCACGGTCAACAGCACGATGGTGAACATCGCCAGAATGATGGACAAAAGCGCCGCGCGCGCCTGCGGGAACGCCTCGTCCGCGATGGACGAGCCCGCCAGGCGCACAATCTCCGGGTTGATGGAATCATAACCCAAAAGGGTGGGCGCGCTCATGGCGCACAGGCCGGTAATGAACGTCATCACCGTAAGGGAGAACATGGTGGGAATCAGCGTGGGGAAAACCACCTTCAAAAGCACCTTGAAGGGCTTCGCCCCCATGTTGCGCGCCGCCTCCACCGTGTTGTAGTCAATGCCGCGGATGGCGTTGCGCAAAAACAGCGCATGGTTGGACGTGCACGCAAACGTCATGGTAAACAGCACCGCGTTGAAGCCCGAAAACCAGTTGCGGTTCATATCGGGGAACATGCCGTATAGCCAGGTGGTCAGGATGCCGTCGCTGTCGTAAAGAAACAGGTAGCCGGTTACCAGCGCCACGCCGGAATAGATCAGCGTGGTCATGTACCCCAGCCGCAGGATTTTCGCGCCCTTGATGTCAAAGTACTCGGTCAACAGCACAATGCTCACGCCCACGATGTTGACCGTTACCACCAGGCACAGCGCCAGCTTGAGGGAGTTCCACACATAGCTGGGCATATTGCCCGCAAAGAAGAAGCGGATAACCGCCATGGGATCGGTAACGCCGTCGGCGTTTTTGGCGGTAAAAATCTGGGTAAGGGTATTCAGGCACGGCAGCAGCATGAAGCCGAAAAACAAATACACAAAGAAAGCGATGCCAAAGGTTTTGGCCAGCAGCTCAGGCTTGAACCAGGAGCGGGCTTTGCTGTTCATGCGTCCGCCCCCTTATTCCGCCTCGGGCGCGGCTACGTAGCTCATCACATCCGAGGGATGGATGCCCACCGTAACCTGCTCGCCGGGCTCGTAGATATTGATGCCGTCGTTCTTCTCGATGGCCTTGATGGTTTGGCCGCCCGCCTGGATGTAGTACTTGATGTACAGGCCGTAGTACTCGCGGCTCTCGATCACGCCGGTCAGCTGCAATTCATCCGCGTCCTTGGGGCGGTTCACGCGGATGCGCTCCAGGCGGATGAAATGGTGCTTGCCCGCGTCCAGCTTCATCTGGCCCGCCACATCGTCCCCCAGGCGGTTGATATCGCCGATAAAGTTGCACACGAACTCCGTTTTGGAATGGTTGTACACCTCGTTAGGCGTTCCAATCTGCTCGATGAAGCCCTTGTTGAACACGGCGATGCGGTCGGAAAGCGTGAGCGCCTCCTCCTGGTCGTGCGTTACGTAGATGCAGGTGATGCCAAAATCCCGCTGCATCTTTTTCAGCTCGTTGCGCAGCTGCACGCGCAGCTTGGCGTCCAGGTTGGAAAGCGGCTCGTCCATGCAGATGATGCTTGGGCCCGTAACCAGGGCGCGGGCAATGGCCACGCGCTGCTGCTGGCCGCCGGAAAGCTGGCTTACGGCCTTTTTCAGCTGTTCGTCGCTTAAATCCACCTTGTTGGCGATCTCGCGCACCTTGCGGTCAATTTCCTGCTTGCCCAGCTTTTGAATTTTCAGGCCAAACGCGATGTTGTCATACACCGTCATGGAGGGGAACAGCGCATAGCTCTGGAACACAATGCCGATGTTGCGCTTCTCAATCGGCACATGGGTGATATCCTCATCGTTTACGTTCACCGTGCCGCTAACCGGCTCGATAAAGCCGGTGATGGTGCGCAGCGTGGTGGTTTTTCCGCAACCGGACGGGCCCAGGAAGGTAAAAAACTCCCCCTCCTTCACATCCACGTTAATGTTATGAAGCGCCTCAAAATCACCGAACTTGACCACAATGTCCTTCAATTCAATCATGCTGACCCACTGCCCCCTTCGCATTTGCAATGATATGGATATGGCGAGCCTGCTATCACAGGCCCGCCATAAGCCGTCGGTACGGAGGGAACGCCAGGGGCTATCGCCCCTTTGGCCCTCCTGTGTTTTACGCGCGCCTGTTACTGGGCGGCAGCCTGGGTCAGCACGGACCAATCCAGGTTATCCCAATCGGGCTCGGCGGGGGCGGCGGTAGCGTCGGCCCAGTAGAAGCCCAGGTTGGTCATGATGTTGGTCCACTCGCTGGAATGGGCGCCCACGTACTCGGCGTAGGTCATCTCGGTGCCTTCAACCTTCTCCAGGGAGAAGTTCTTCAGGGTGTAAATTTCGGGGGTTTCGTCATAGATCTCGGCCACGGCGGCGGTGTTGCAGGGGAAGCTGTCAAACTCGTCAGCCCAAGCGGCCTGGGTTTCGGCGGAGCCGAACCACTCGGCAAAGGCCTTCACAGCCTCGGTTTCTTCCTCGCTGCGGCCCTCGCGGTCCAAAATGCCCAGGTACTCGGCGATGTAGTAGGTGCCGTCCTCAATGTCAACCAGGGCCCAGTTCTCGGGCTCCAGGGTGCCCTTCAGGGGGTTGGAGGAGCTGTCCGCCGCGGAGTCAACCTTGCCGTACAGGGAGGAGGAGTAGAAGGTGGAAACCTGCACGTCGCCGCGGTTCAGGGGATCGAAGCCATAGCTGTCGCCGGTGAAGTTGCCGTTGGCGCAGTACTTCCACAGCATCTTCCAGCCGTCAATGCTGATGCCGCCCGCCGGAGAGGTGGGATCGGTGTAGGCATAGAGCAGCGCGTTGTTGATGTTGGCGTTGGTGGTGCCGCCAACCTTGCCCTGGCGATACCACTTGTAGCCGCAATCCACGATGTCGGCCCAGTGCTTGAAGGAAAGCTTCTCGCCGTTGGTGCCCAGCTCGTCGTTGCGGTACAGCATAAGGATGTTCTGGATTACCAGGCCGTAGGCCTTGCCGTCGTACTTATACTGGCCCACTTCCTCAACCCAGCTGGGGGTCCAGTCCATGATCTTGAGGTTCTCATAGGTGCCGTTGACCAGCTGAGACCAGCGGGTTTCGTTCAGGCCGAAGATGATATCGCCGTCCTTGTTTTCATTGGCGGCCTGGATGGCGGCGGTGTCGCCAGAGATAACGCTGTTATCATCCATGGAAATGGTGAAGCCGGCGGCCTTAGCGGCGTTCTGCAGCCAGGTGGCGCGCTCGGTGGAGTTGGAGTTGGAGTAGATGCGGATGGTGTAACCGGAGTAGTCCTTGCCCTCGGCTACGGCGAAACTGCAAACAGACAGCGCAAGCGCCAAAGCCAGCAAGATCGAAAGGGTCTTTTTCATAATGATTTTCTCCTCCTTTATGGATTATGGAACGAGTCTGGCACCTTTTGGTGTTTGATTATTATAGCACAATGTAAAAAATGTGTAAAGCGGAAAGTAGGCAATTTGTTCCCTCCGCCTGGTTTGGGCATGGCAAAAAGCGCGGGAGGAAAGCTTCCCGCGCCCCTCTACCCCCAGTATACGCGCTCATGTCGCCCCTCAGCGGACAGGGATGCGCCTGAACAACTTGAGAAATATCATTATATGTTCATCCTTATTCATAGACTTCGATTGCTCTCTTTAATCGCGAAATTTTTAGCTGTCTTGCTCTGCCAATACCATTTTGACGATTTGTTGTATGCGAGCGATAAATTGGCTGTCATTGTATTGCTTTGCAAAATATCGGTCGATCTCCAAAAGCATCTGATCATGTATTCCGCCAATTATATCTAGAAAGCTTGGGCCGGGGAAAAATAAGTTGGGCGCAATCTTCTCCTGATAGAAGCTGATGTCCTGCGGACTTACTATATATCGCCACCTTTGAATTTCTTCATATTCGGCATTGATCTCATCAAGACGAAACTGTGCTTCGCGTCGTATGGTATCAGTTGAATGGTTAAGTGCTGCTTGAGCTTTTTCTTGTGCTTCCTGTAGTTTTTTAGAATGGCTAGCATATTGAGGATGCTCAACAGGTGTGCTTTCACTAGGATAAAGAGCAATTCTATGCAGCGGACTCATATGCTCTAGCGTGTAGGCGATATATTCCATAGCCAAATCAACATTTTGGCTAAACGGATTCATTACATATAGTTTGAGTGAAGCTTTGATCGGCTGATCTTTGAAATGATTAGGTGAGAGTAATAGCATATGCTTACTAGCCCACGCACCGGTGTCCAGCAAGTCGGTTTCTGCCGGGTAAAAAATCCAGGCTTTTTCAGATCCATAGTCTGGATTTTTGCGTATGCACACATCGTCTAATTCTCGAAAAGAAGCGAGAAGTTCGTGAAACAATGGTGTGTCAAAGTCCAACGGTTCTTGTGTGTATTGATAATTGGCTATATAGTTACGAAGTAGGGTATCTAGTAGCCAGCGTTGAGGTGAGGCCGCACCGACCAACTGATACTGATCTAAGTCCTCAACGCTCAACGTGCGCCACGAGCGAAGCACATCCAGGAATTCATCATAATGCATAGGAATCTGTTTTGTTCCAAATAAATCGTCCCAAGATTGAGAATCTATGGTGTCTGCGAAAATACTGATACCTACGGGTGCCGCAAACAGCTTCCCTTTATTTTTTACATTCGCGGCAATAGCGGGATACATCTGCTCGATCCTTGTTGCAATTTTAGGGTTGGCTGATAAATCGACAAAATAGCCCTTTTCGAGTAATGGTGTGATATCAAAATATTGCGTGTCAAGCACAAACAGATCGTAGTATGAACTCTGAGTTAAGAGTGCTTGAACCAAATCCTCAGATGTTTCAAAAAATTCGATTGGTTTTCGGATGGATACTTGCGGATACTCTTGAGAAAAGGAACGATTAGCCTCTGTATCGGGTATTCCGTAAATTGTCAGCGTACGGATATCCGCCCGTTGCGATATATCATACGCAGCAACAAAGTCGATACCAGGTATGAGGTAGCGTCCTTGAGCAAGCATACCAGCACATGCTAAATCGTATGTTGCAGAAACCGGGGTGAGCGTATCAAGATGTCCTTCCGTATCTATGGAATAAATTGCGCCATTACCGCAAAAAATCATCTTACCATCCTCGCACACAAACCCACTAGCTGTGCGTTCTAAATCAGCCACATAGTGAGCCGTATTTTGCCATGGGTCAAGTTGATATAGGCTCAGCGCTTCGATACCAAGTACGCCAATCCATAGAGTATTGTCATCCTCAACGGCAAAATGATAGGCGTTTTCATACTTAAATTTGGTTTGCTTACCTGTTGCCAAATCAAAGCAGAAGATATAGGTGGTGCCAGGAACTTTTGCCTGCTGGTCGGTATGGATAAAATACAATTTTCCATTATACACACTGACTTCTTTAATAGGCTTGATATAGCGGAATCCATCCTCAATACGCGTCATATTCTCCCATTCCAAGAAGTAAAGGGGTGAAATGGATCCGTTCGCCTGTGTGTCAATTTTGTAGATTATACCATTCAATAAATTCAATCCACACAAATAATTATCAATCTCTACAAGTACGGATATCGCATAGGTATTGTCGTCACCCTCCGGATAGCCATATTGGAAAGGAGAAAAAATTGTAGAAATCTCTTGAAACGATGTATCTCCTTCAGACGCAGCCACTAATCGTCCGTCGTTTGTGAGACCATAGATCGTTTCTTCTACAACCGTCGTAGAAATGAGCTCAGCGTTAAGCAAGTCAAGCGTGTAGTAGGACGTATCGGCATAGGCAGCCGGCAAGAAGCACCAGATTACCGTCAGTGTAATGAGAATAATTATACGTTTCATACATACACCTCCGTTTGTTGATATTTGCAGATGCCGGGGGCATCAAACAGCACGCTTTTTTAGTCTTATTTTACAAGTAATCACATAAATTACAAAAAATGAAATAATCAGGATCACAAGTTTATAAAAGCTTTCCTTTAAGGTAAGCCCATATTGAGCATTTTCTGGAAGATAATGTTTTAATTGAGCTAATGCACAAGGTATCCATCTATAAACATCAATGCCTAGTAAATTGTAAGAAGTAATATTCATGAGAACACAAATAATAGCTATTATACTTCCCATCATATTCTCTGTTAGGGTATCCACTACCAAAACAACAAGCCCAAGGAACGTAAAAACAAGAGTTTGCAAGAAAAATTGAATAAATACCGCTTCGTACATTGAGAAATTGATTAATATATCTATGTCGGGCAGCAGGTAAGCAGACCCACCATTTTTAATACTTTTGATCAAATATAACCATGTATCGGTTCGCTCCGAACTTGACTGGAATGGATATCTAAACGCAAGCAGAACCAATAATATTGCTATAATATACATGTTCTAGAAATGAATACGGAACGCAACTCTTTCATGCGTACTCCTTTGCCATAAAATTTGGGCTGGGAATACACTTCCCAGCCCAAATTTTATCATTATGGGGTAAATGTTGCGTATACTATCAAACCAGAAGTTGCGGTGCTACTGTCATCCATTTTACTCAAAAAATAGACAGGAGTAAAATTTCCAACGGATTTTGTGTAAGAATAATCATCGTCAACACCTTGGCGACTCCAAGTCCAGTAAGAACTAACGCTGCCTGTGCTTGTGTTATCGATTCTGGCACGACCACCCCATACATATGTTGTGCTTACATTGGATTTGGAATCGTTGATTTTCATGTGCCACTTATTCGTTACGTTACTTTTAGTGGCGCTTCCAGATTGATGGGTAGTTGTGTAATTTGAAAAACTAGTATTGATTGTAACTGCCCATGCAGTCGAGCATGCAACGAGGAGAATGCAAACCAGCATGAACATAGCACAAATTCGCTTTTTCATTAACATTTCCTCTTTTCTCTATGCATATTATGGTGCAGCATGTAAGGTTGTCATTATAAATCACCCATTGGTATCATCCCCCATATATTCAAGACAATCTAAATATGCACCATTCTCGTGACTGAAACACAATTGTTCTGGAACAGACACCTCATAGGAACCGTGAGCGCTTGGTATTCTCGCACAAATAACATCATACCGATAGAGTCAATCTGTAATGCAGGCAACAACCCCATTATTTATTTGTACTAACTATTCTTTCAGTTATATTATATATAGTACATTTGGTTCGTCTTGTCAACGGGTTTTTCGGCACGAAAATCAATTTTCTGTAGGAAATTTCTACCTCCGCCTGGTTTAGGCATGGCAAAAAGCGCGGGAGGAAAGCTTCCCGCGCCTTTTCCGGCAAACCGAAAGGGAGAGCCCTCGCGGGCCCTCCCCCAAGAGATTCTATTCGCTTACTTGTTCACCGCGTTCTTTACGGCTTGCATAATGGCGTTGGAGGTAATGGTCGCGCCGCCCACGGCGTCCACCTCGGAGGACTGGGCCTCCACGATTTCGCCGGGCACAACCGCGATCGCCTTATCGCCGATGCCTTCGGTCTCGCCGTGCTTCACAACCTCAACCGCGCTGATGGTTTCGCCGTCCATGGTCACCTTCACAACCACTTCGCCGCCCATGCCCATCGCGGAGCCGATGAACTCATTCTCAGCCGTGGCGACCTCGTTCTGGCTGCGGCCGTCGTAGGCTTCCTTCTTCAGCATGCTCTCGGCGGAAACGTCCGTCTTGGCAGCCGCCGCGTTCGCGCCGGCGATGCGGCCGGAGAACACGTACTCAGCCAGGTTGCCGCCGCCGTTGTAAATGTCGCAGTAGAAGCTGCCAAACTCGCCCGCGCTGTACAGGTGGGGAATCGGCTCGCCCCAAACGTCGATCACTTCGCACTCCACGTTGCGCTTCGCACCGCCCTGGGTGTTGGTGAACGTGGGCTTGAGCGGCATGGCGTAGAAGGGGCCCACCTCAACGGGTACCAGGTATTCCGCGTTCGCGGAAACGGCGGTCACGCGGCCCTCTTCCTTATCGGCCTTTACGTCAGCCGCGTCGTTGCTGCCAAAGTCGGGGTCATAGCCCTGCGCGCAGTAGCCGTTGTACTCCTCAACGGTGGCCTTGAGCGCGTCGGGGTCGATGTTCATCTTTTCAGCCAGCTCTTCCAGCGTATCGGCCTTGATAATCCAGCCCTTCTCGATCTCCTCCTGATTGCCCTCGGAGAAGCTCAGGTACACCTTGCGGGTGTTGGTGCTGTCGTAGATCATCCAGGAATTGTTAGGAATCTGCTGGGAAACCCAGGTGCCGTGGTTATATACATGGCCATGGCTGGGGGATTCGCACTCGTTGATAAAGCGGGTTCCGTCGCCGCCCACCACGATGCAGGAGCCGCGGGCAAAACCGGTGAACATGTTCAGGCCTTCGGAGGTGTTGAAGTTATAGCCCGGAGCGATGCCGGTTTCGGGGTTCACAAAGTTGATGTCAGGGCCGGATAGGGTGGACATATGCCACAGATCCGCGCCCACGTCGATGGCCATCTTCACGCCGTCGCCGGTGTTGTAGCGCGCGGCCTTGGAGTAGCATTCGGGCATCTGGGTGTAGCTTTCAATCATTTCCTCGTTGTTCTCAAAGCCGCCCACAGCCATAACCACGCCGTTCTTCGCGCGCACGTTGAGCGTCTGGCCGTTCTGCTCCACCTTTACGCCGTGGATGATCTTGGTATCGGGATCCTGAATCAGGCGCACGGCCGGCGCGCTGTACCACACGTCGATGTTTTCGGCGCGCTTCATCACATTGCTGTACAGCAGGCCCCAGAACTTGCTGGTCCAGAACTCCTTGTCGATCTCGGTGGTGTTGATGGCTTCCGCGGCGGGCAGGTCGGGGTATTCAATCAGCGGGTAGTTCAGGAAGTTCTCGCCGTCCGCGCCCATGGAAACCAGCCATTCGGGGATTGCCATCGCGCCGTCCACAATCAGCTCGATCACTTCGTCGCTCTGGTTGTCAAAGCCGCCGCGCATGGCCTTGAAGTAGGTGATGGCGCCTTCGCGGTCGGTGGGGGTCAGCAAAATCTGTGCCGCATAGCGGGTATTGCCGCCAGCCTCGCCCTCGGGGGCCTTTTCCAGCAAAAGCACCTTCGCGCCCGCATCCGCCGCCGTAATGGCGGAAACCGCACCGGCGCCGCCGAAACCGGCGACCACTACATCGCACTCCGCGTCCCAATCGATGGTCGCCTCAAAGGGCGTTTCCTCGGCCAGGGCCGGAATGGCCATGGTAAGCAGCATGGCGGCAGCCAGCAGCACGCTTAGCCATTTCTTCCATTGTTTCTTTCCCCTTTCAAGTTGTCGTTAATTTCGCGACAATTCAGGCGCAAAGCCCTCCTTATGCCGCATCCGTTTAGCATTATACCTCCAAGGGTATGGAAAACAATGTTGTTTTAGTGATAAATAGACACGGCATATTTGTATTTTCTCACAAAGGAAAGGGGCCTGTACGCACAATGACGTTAAATGAAGCTTATATCCAGCTCAGCGAAGCCATTTTTTGCGGAAGCACCGTTCGTGAGGTGGTGGAGCTTTGCGCGCAGGCGTTGGGCACGCCGCTGCGCTTTACCATACACGGGCAGCCGGACGGGGGCATTCTTTCCTCCGCTTATCCCTATGAGGATTTTCTGGAGTGGAAGGCGCTTGTTATACCGGACGGCTCCCTCTCCCCTGCCTACCGCACGTTTTTATCCAATGAATTCGCGTTTACCCATGGTTCCCAGCCCTATCTTTTCCCGGTTACGCCTCCTGTGCAGCGAAGGCGCATTTTATGCATGGCGCTGGTAGGCAGACGCCGCGCTGGCCATATCTCCATTCCCGAGCTGGATGTGCCCCTGGACGCGCTGGATTTCCAGTTGATCGCGCTGTGCGCCCATTTCCTGGCCGTGGCGTTTTTTCAGTCGGGCGGCGCGAATGAGTTCCTGGGCGACGGCAAGGCTATGAAGCTGCTGCTTTCCGACCCTCGCGCCACCTATCCGCAGGTCGCGGCCCTAGCGACGGATCAGGTATTCCTGCGGAAAGGGCGGTACCGGCTTATGACGGTAAGCCTGGTAAACGGCGGGGAGCCGCAAAAGCTCGCCGCCCTTTGCGCGCGTCTCACCGCCTGGCTGTTTTCCCAATGGTGCGAGCGTTCGCAGCACAGCGCGGCGATCCTCTTTGAAAGCCGCCCCTTCAACAAGCGGCTTACAGACGTATTGCGCCAGCAGCTAGAGCAGCTTGGCTGCTCCTGCTGCCTCAGCCCCCTTTATGAGGATCTCATGCAAACGCCGCTATGGCACCAGCGGGCCTTTGCCCTGCGCCCCTTTAAGCAGGCCGCCGCGGGCGATATCGTTTTTCTTCAGGATTACATCGACTTTGCGTTCTACGCGGAAACCGGCCTGGATGACAAGCAGCTGCGCTCCATGGTGTGGGAGCCTATCCGCCGCATGGAGGCCTGGGACGAAAGCAACGGCACGGGTTATATGGACACCCTGCGCGCCTACATTGAGCAGGGTGCGAACCAAAAGCGCGCCGCCGAGGCGCTTTACCTGCATGTAAATACCGTCGCGTACCGTTTTCAGCGCATTCGGGAGCAGTTCGGCATAGACCTGAACGCGCCAGGCGCGCTCACGCGCGTGCTTTTCAGCCTGCGCCTGCTGCAATACCTCAAGCGGTGAGCCCCGCGCCGTTTGACATCCGCCCCAAAACCGGCTATCATACCAGCTATCCTATCGTTTTAAAAGGAGGCAGCGCTGCATGCAATCCCGCGTTCTTATCCGCCGCCTTATCAGCGTGGCGCTGTGCATACTTTCCCTGGCGGCGCTGGCCCTGCCCCTTGCCCCCGGCGGGGAGCCGTCCGGCCTTGCCGCCGGGGTTTTGCTGGCGCTGGGTGCCGCGGTCATGTGGCTGCTTTATGACGCGTGGCTGCGCATGGAGCGGCCCTTGGCCCCCATGCGGCTATGGGTGCTCGCGGGCCTGTTCGCGCTTGTGATGGTGCTGGGGCAAAGCTTTTCCGCCGTGGGAACCGCCGAGCTGTTCACCGGGCGCAAGCTGCGCGCCCTGCTGGGGCTTGTCGGGCGCGCGCCCCTCTATTTTGCGGGCATGCGCGTGCTGAGCCGCGCCCTTGCGCGCGAGGCAAAGCCCTCCGCGCGCTGCCTGCCCGGCCCGCCCTGCGTATGGCTGGGCGGCTGCCTGCTCATGTGCTGGCTGCCCTGGTACGCTTGCCTCTACCCCGGCACCGTGAGCAACGACAGCATCACCCAGCTCAAGGAGATTTTAGGCGTGGTTCCTCTTTCCAACGGGAACCCCGTGTTTCAGACGTGGCTGGTGGCCGCCTTCCGGCAGGCCGGTCTATGGCTGGGCAGCGCGGATGCGGGCGTGGCGCTCTATTGCGTCACCCAGGCCATGCTGATGGCCTGGCTGCTTGGCGTGCTGCTTTCCTACATGTGGCGCGGCGCGGCCCCAAGGTGGCTATGCTGGCTGAGCCTGGCGTTTTATGCCCTATGCCCCATCTTCCCGGTATTCGCCTTCTGCGTGGGCAAGGATACCAACTTTGCCATGGCGGTGCTTTTTCTCTCCCTCATGATCAAGCGCCTTGTGGATACGCCCGCCGGCCGCCCCTTTGGCGGCGGCCCCACCGCGCGCCTGTGCCTGGCGGCGGTGCTATGTACGCTTCTGCGAAATCCCGGCGTATATCTGGCGCTCATTACGCTTGGCCTAACGCTTCTATGGACGCTTGCACGCAGGCGGCAGTGGCGCGCGCCTGTCTGCGGGCTGGCATGCGTGGCAGCCGTGTATGCGGCGCTGCATCTGCTGGTGCTGCCCGGCCTTTCCATCGCGCCCATGCCTGAAACCGAAAACTATTCCCTGCCCTTGCAGCAGGTGGCGCGCGTAGCCGCTGGCAACGCGCTCACGCCCCAGCAGGCCGCCGCCGTAAACGGCGTGCTGCCGGTTGACCAGCTCAAAGACGCCTATAACGGCGAGCTGAGCGACCCCGTCAAAAACCTGTGGCGCGCCGATGTGACCGGCGAGCAGAAGCGCGCCTTCTGGCGGGCATGGCCCGGTATCGTGGCCTCCAATCCCATGACCTGCCTGAGCGCCACCTTCCACAACACCTACGGCTATCTTTCTCCCGGCTACCTCAGCCAAATCAAGCCCACCCTGCTCATTGGCGACCAAAGCACGCGCACGGCCAGCATAAAGGGCCTGTACGATTATTCCGTCAATCCGCGCAGCGCAGCGCTGAAGGCGTTTTGCGACCGCCTTGCGCAAAACCCGATGTACCGCGTTCTGATCTCGCCGGGCCTGTACGGCTGGATTGCGCTCTTTGCGGCTGTTTCGCTGCTCAGAGGCTCCTCGCGCCGCAACCTGCTATGCGTTGTGCCCGCGCTATTTACGCTTGCGGGCTGCCTGCTGTCCGCCGTAAACGGCTATTTCCGCTACGCCATGCCGCTCTACCTAAGCGCTCCCCTTCTCCTGTGGGCGGCAGGCTCCCCGCCCTGCGCCCAGGGGCCGCGGGACGCCATGCGCGCTTGAACGCAAAAGGCCGGGGCCGCCTAAGCGGCCCCGGCCCCAGACTATCGATAAACCTATGGGAGGTTCGGAGGGCCGCAGCCCTCCGAGCTGTATTCCGAAACTGACGACATGTGCGTCAGTTTCGGAAGCCTTGCGTAGCAAGGTTTCCTTACGCCGTTCGCCGCCCGGAGAGCGTAGGCGAGTAGGCGAACGGCGCAACTCCCGGCGGAAAAGATCGCCGCAGGCGAGCTTTTTCGACGGCCTGAGGCCTGCGCCGCCTAAGCGGCCCCGGCCCGGCCCGTCAATATCCAAATTTCTTCCTGCGCCCCGCCAGGAACAAAGCGGTCGTAACCGCCGCCAGCCCTTCGGCCGCAACCACGCTGGCCCAAATGCCGTCCACGCCCCAAAGGGCCGGCAGCACCCAGATGGCCGCCACCTGGAAAACCAGCGTGCGCAGGAAGGAGATCAGCGCCGAGGTCAGGCCGTCGTTAAGCGCGGTAAAAAACGCGGAGCCAAAAATGCCAAAGCCCGCAAACAGGAACGAGAAGGAAAAGATGGAAAACCCGCGCAGCGTAAGCGCATACAGCCCCGCGTCATATCCCGTAAACAAGTAGGAAAGGGGCGCGGCCAGCCCAAGCGCCAGGGCCAGCATGCCCGCCGAGCACACGCCGGTAATAACCATGCTTTTTCGAAGCAGGCTTTTCAGCTCCGGGCGGTTTTGCGCGCCGTAATGGTAGCTCACCACCGGGGCCACGCCCACCGAGTAGCCCACAAACGCCGCCAGGAAGATCATATTCACGTACATCAGCACGCCGTAGGCCGCAACGCCGTCCTCCCCGGCATATTGAATCAGCCGCACGTTGTACAGCATACTCACCAGCGACATGGATATATTGTTCAGCAGCTCCGAGGAGCCGTTGGCGCACGCCTTTCCCAGCGCGCGCCCGTCAAAGCGGCAGCGCGTCAGGCGCAGGCGGCTGGTATTGGGGCGGCCAAAGTAGAAAAGCGGAACAATGCCGCCCACCGCCTGGCTCAGGGCCGTGGCGGCCGCCGCGCCCTCCAGCCCCCAGCGCAGCACGGCCACAAACAGCCAGTCCAGCGTCATGTTGGTTATGCCCGCGCCCACGGTTACGGCCAGGCCCAGCTTGGGCTTTTCCGCCGTAACGAACAGGCTTTGGAACTCGTATTGCAGCATATAGGCCGGCAGGGCGATCAAAATGACGCGCCCATAGGCCACGCAGCCCTCCAGCATATCGCCTTCAGCGCCCAGCGCCGCCGCGACGGGCCGTAAAAACGCGATGCCCAGCGCGGCGATTGCAACGCCGCTTGCCGCCGTGATATACACCAGCATGGAAAACAGCCCGTTGGCCTTTGCGGGCTGCCCCTCGCCCATGGTTTTGCCTATCAGCGCCGCGCCGCCCGTGCCAAACATAAAGCCCAGCGCGCCCAGGATCATTAGAAACGGCATGATGAAATTCAGCGCCGCAAAGGGCGTTTTTCCCACGTAATTGGACACAAAGAAGCCGTCCACCACGCCGTAGATGGAGGTAAAAATCATCATCACCACAGAGGGCAGCGTAAAGCGCGCAAGTCGCCCGTACCCAAAGTGGTCGGAAAGGGAAATCTGCATAAAGGCTTAAATCTCCTCAACTCTTTTTTGAAATTCATCCAAATAGCGCTTTGTAAGCGCAAGATAGCCATCGTATTCCGCCTGGCTCCAGGCGGCGAAGATGCTGTTTTCGATCTCGATCACCCTGCGCACCGTGGCGTTCGTAAACGTTTCGCCCTCGCCGGTCAGGCACACCTTCTTGCGCCTGCCGTCCAGCGCTTCCAGCCGCACAAGCCCTTGCGCCTCCAACTTGCGCAGGGAGGAGTTGACCGTTTGCTTGCCGCAGCCGCACAGGCCCACCAGCTCGTTCAGCACGCATTCGCCGTTGCACGTACACAGCGTATAGAGCACTCTAAGCGCGCTATCGCTTAGGCCAAGGCGCATCGCCACATCGTGATACGCCGCGTCGATCTTCGCGCTCAAATGGTTAAAACGCTTTAGCTTTGTATTGGCATAGTCCAAAGGTGTCCGCCTCCCAAAAACGTACGAAATCATACTTCCGGCGGGTATTATAGTTCGAAATCATACACAGGTCACCGGCAAAAAACGGGGGCCGCGCTTCCTGCGCCGCCTCCGCCTGAATATATTTCAAAAGCTTCTGCCCGGTTATACCTGTTTACCCGCGGGCGTACACAGGTAATAGCCCCCGTGCTCCTGCGGCACAAAGGTGCACAAAAACCGCGCCTGCTCCCGCGTCAGCATAAAGCTGCCCTGGCCCATGCCATCCGCAAAGCGAGGATAGCCGTCCTCCCCGCCGGGCAGGAAGCACGCCTCCACCAGCTCGTTTTCATGCCACAACAGCATCAGGGGCATATCCTCGCGCACGCCCCGCTCCTCCCGGGCAAACAGGCGCAGCTGGGCATAGCGGCCCAGCGCCTGCCAGGAGGGCGCAAACTCCGCCGTATCCCATTGGCCGGGGTAAACCTCCGCCAGGTCAAAGCACTGCCCGTCGCGCAGGCGGCTAAGCACCGCGCCGCTTTTCATGCGCGCGGGATCCACATCCGGGTGGCGAAGCCCGGCGGAGCCAAGCGCGGCTACCGCCAGCAGCGCGGCCAGCGCCGAGGCCGCAATCCCCAATAGCGGCGCGGCCTTCCCAAGCCGGCGCAGGCCCCTGGCCTCGCACCGCATGGAAACGCGCCGCCAGCGCTCGTCCTCAAACAGGAAGGGCGCCTCGCCTACGCCGCATTCCGTAAAGCCGGCCTTTTCATAGCAGCGCCGGGCCGCGGCGTTCACGTCAAACACGTTCAGCCGCACGGCGCGCAGGCCCATGCTTTCAAAGGCGTGGCGCGTAAGCTGCCGCACCGCCTCCGTGCCCACGCCTTGTCCGCGCAGGGCAGGGTCTACGATCAAAAACGCCAAAAACCCTTCCCGCTTCCACGCATCCGCGCTGAAGCGCACAAACGCAACCGCTTCGCCGCCGTCCCGCGTAAACATGCAGGCCCCGCCGCCCCACTTGCGCGCGTCGTCTTGAAGCGCGTTTTCAAACGCCTCCCGGCTTAGGGGATACGCAAAGCGATCTGCGCACCACAGCGCGTGCGCGCGCCTGTCCGCGTCCCAACGGGCCAGCGTATCAAAATCCTCCCCGGGTTGAAAGGGCCTAACCCGCATGCCCTCGCCTCCTACTGAATGCGCGCGGTAAATTTAAGCAGCGTAACCCTGGGCGGGTTAAACAGCCGCCCCCTCATGGGCAGCTTTTCGCTCGCGCCCAGCCCCGCGGAAATATACTGGTTCAGGCTGTTGACGCGCTGCATGCCCACCACGCCCTCGTCCGGCGGGAACCAGCCCTCATCCGGCACATAAATGGCGCCCACGCCGGGCAGCCGCCACTGCCCCGCGCACAAATGCCCCGCCAATAGCAGGCTTACATTGCGAAAGCCAAAGGTTTGGCTGGTTTCGCCCCATTCCAGGCTGGAACGGATATAGTCCTTTACCAGCGGCGCATGGGTTACGGCAATTTGCAAATCGGTATTCAGCATGGCCTTTTGCGCGGCCACGGTGCGCTCCATCGCGTCCATGCGGTAGCACAGGGCGCGGTACACCGCGCCGCCCTCCGCCTCGTACTGCTGCCCCAGGGCTTCCATATCCGCCTTCTGGTTTTGCAGGCTTCCAAGCATGCCCTCCGCGTCCACATCGTACAGGTATTGGGGCACAAACCACACCGTGCGCTTGCCCACCTGCTGGCCCACCGGCGCGTCCAGGTAAACCGCGCCCTCCTGCTGGGCGGCGCGCACCCAGTCCGCCAGCACCTCGGGCGTGCCGCGCGGCGTGGAGATCACGGGCGCGGGGTCGTCGTCGCCAGCCACAAAGTAGATGGGCGCATTGGGGTTGAGCTGCTGAAGGGTATGAATCAGCGAAAGCAGGGGCTCGTCGTCACCGCCGGAGCCCACCATATCGCCGGTAAGCACCACGGCATGAAAGGTTTTGGAAAACAGCAGGTTCTGCCACAGCTCCATATCGCTGCCCAAAGCGGCCGCGTGCAGGTCGCTCAAATGCAGCACGGTAAAGCCCTCAAAGGCCTTATCCAGGCTCATTACGGGCACGGTTTCCATCTCCAGCGATACGCGGGTGTTGGCCGCGTAATTAAACAAAAGCGCCGCTGCCGCCGCCGCCACCAGCAGCATAAGCGCCGGCATAGCGCAGCCCAGGCCGCCGCCCCTTTGCTTTTCCGGAGCAAAAATATAGGCGGATTTGCGCCTTGCCATCTCCCTCACCCCCCAACATCTTGTAGTACCATCATAGGGGAGGTGTTTGAACAAGTCAACCGCCTTTCCTTTAGAAAAGCATGACAGTTTTAGTCCCAAACGACGCAAAATCGGCATAAAACCGATATAACCCTTCACACATGTTTTACACTTGTAAAATCGCCCGTTTTTGGGGCCGGGCGTTGTAAATTCCGTGAAAAAGGTGGCTGTGCGCGGGTGCGTTTTGTGGTATACTGAATTTGTATGTTTTTTGGCATCATTTGTCTGATGGGGGCGAACGCTTTTTCGCCGCCTCGACACAATTCCCACAAACAAGCCATGGCGGGCGTTCATTCCCTGCGCTATCATGGGGACAAGCCCGCCGGCATGCCGCACAACCGCTGCGGAGAAGGAGTACACCCTTGGCCAAGGAAAAGACCTGCTACATATGCGCCTCCTGCGGGTACGAAACCGCGCGCTGGCTGGGCTGCTGCCCGGACTGCGGCGAGTGGAACACCTTTGAGGAGCGGCGGGCGGCCCCCGTTTCCCCCGTGAGCAAGACGGCCGAAAAGGCGGCCAAATACCAAACCACCCACAAAAGCGAGGCCCTTGCGCTAAGCCAGGTGGAGGAGCGCAGCATGCCGCGCGTTTCCACCGGCAACGAGGAGCTGGACCGCGTGCTGGGCGGCGGCCTGGTGCCGGGCAGCGCCATCCTCATCGGCGGCGACCCCGGTATTGGGAAAAGCACGCTGCTGTTGCAGGTTGCAGGCAGCCTGAGCAGCCAAAGCAAGGTGCTTTACGTAAGCGGCGAGGAAAGCGCGCACCAAATCAAAATGCGCGCCTCCCGCATCAAGGTGCCCCAGGAGCGGCTTTACGTGCTTACCGAAAACGACGTGGAAAGCGTGCTGGAAAAATGCCGGCGCTCCCAGCCGGACGTGCTGGTTATCGACAGCATTCAAACCATGGTGTCCGAGGACAGCGCCAGCGCGCCGGGCAGCGTGTCCCAGGTGCGGCAAAGCGCCGGGGCCATCGTGCGCTTTGCCAAGGAAACGGGCACGTCGGTATTCATCGTGGGCCACGTTACTAAGGAGGGCAGCCTGGCGGGGCCGCGCATCCTGGAGCACATGGTGGACGCCGTGCTCTACTTCGAGGGCGACCGCCAGCACGAATACCGCTTGCTGCGCGCCGTCAAAAACCGCTTCGGTTCCGTTAACGAGCTGGGGGTATTTGAAATGCGCGCCGAGGGCATGACGCCCGTGCCCAATCCCAGCGAGAGCCTGCTCAGCCAGCGCGCGCGGGGGGCCAGCGGCAGCGTGGTGTTCTGCACCCTGCAAGGCAGCCGCCCCATCCTGTGCGATTTGCAGGCCCTGGCCGCCAAGTCCTTCTACTCGGTGCCCAAGCGCACCGTGGGCGGCATGGATTCCAGCCGCGTGGCGCTGCTTCTGGCCGTGATGGAAAAGCGCGCGGGCAAAAAGCTGTTTGACCAGGATGTGTACATCAACGTAGCGGGCGGCCTGGCTCTGTCCGACCCCGCGGCCGACCTGGCCGTGTGCGTGGCGGTGGCCTCCAGCCTGATGGGCTTTACCCTGGGCCCCACCCTTAGCGTGATGGGCGAGGTGGGCCTGTGCGGCGAGGTGCGCCCCGTGGCGCAGGCCGAGCGCCGCGTGGCCGAGTGCGTGCGCCTTGGCTTTACGGACATCCTTTTGCCCAAGCAAAATTTGAAGCATCTCCGCCCCATTGAAGGCATACGTATGACAGGCGTGGACACGCTGATGCAAGCCCTGGCCGTAATTTCCTAAAGAGCCGCGGCGGGCGCGCCGCCCCCGGCATAGGCATTCAGCAAAAAGGCAGGTTATGAAGATATGATGAAAAACAAAACCATTGAGAAGCTGATGCGCTTTTTAATCACGCTTCTCGGCGCGGGTGTGGGCGCGGCTTTGGCCACGCTGCTGATTCCCTGGGTAAGCCGCTGGCAAACGGGCGGCCCCTACGCCCCCATCGCGGTATACGCCGCGCTGTGCCTGGTTGGCTCGGCAATCTGTTTCGCGTTTTCCACTGCCATCATCGCCCGTACCATGCGGCTGATGAACGCCATCGAGCGCCGCTGGGACGCCATGCCCACCCAGCAGATCGTGCTTACCTCCATCGGGCTGATCATGGGGCTGCTTGTGGCCGCGCTTATCACCCAGTTGATCCTTTCCGCCGGCGCAAGCCTAATCACCATCAGCTTCAGCGCGCTCACCTATGTGGTGCTTGGCTACATCGGCATGCAGATAGGCTTCCGCCGCTACCGCGGGGGCAAGGGCCTTTCCCGCCTGCGCCAGCGCATGCACCGCTCCGTAGCCGCCGGCGGCATTTTGGACGATGAGGATATTCTCCTGGACGAGGAAACCGCGGAAGCGGACGCTGCCGCGGAGCCTTTACTCCCCCGCAAATTTCTGGACACCTCTGTCATCATCGACGGGCGCATTTTGGACATTGTGAAAACCGGCTTTTTGGAAGGCGAAATCGTGGTGCCGCAGTTTGTTCTGGCCGAGCTTCGCCACATCGCCGACAGCGGCGACAGCCTGCGCCGCGCGCGCGGGCGCCGCGGCCTGGATGTGCTTGCCAAGCTGCAAAAGGAGCTGAAAATCCCCATTGCCATTGACGAAACCGACTATCCCGACCTGGACGAGGTGGATGTAAAGCTTTTGCGCCTATGCCGCGACAAGGGCGGCACCGTTGTAACCAACGATTATAACCTGAACAAGGTTGCGGGCGTTACCGGCATTCGCGTCCTCAACATCAACGACCTGGCCAACGCCGTCAAGCCCATGCTCATGGCCGGCGAGGAATTAAACGTGCAGATTGTGCGCGAGGGCAAGGAACCGGGCCAGGGCGTCGCCTATCTGGACGACGGCACCATGATCGTTGTGGAAAACGGACGGCGCTATGTGGGCCAAAATGCCGCCGTGGTGGTAACCACCGTGCTGCAAACCAGCGCCGGCCGCATGATTTTCACCAAGCTCAAAAGCATAGACGAAAAAGCCTGCTGACAAGGGCTTCGCCCTTGACCCGTGGACTGCGGCCCCTTGGGGCCGCAGCGCGCTTCGCGCTTGTTTGGCGCGGGATGGGGGCGGGATAGCAAGGTCGCCCAGCGGCAAAAGGGCCGCTGGGCTTTTTGCCGCCGCGCCGCAAAAGGGCGGCGCGGCTTTCCGGCTGGCGGACGACTCCGCTCTCCGGTTTGCGGCCCCTTGGGGCCGCAGCGCGCTTCGCGCTTGTTTGGCGCGGGATGGGGGC
>ENA-UOJG01000918-UOJG01000918.1-human-gut-metagenome-genome-assembly--contig:-C47-NODE-918-length-35561-cov-22.615952_pt1 | contig 35561 bp, 31 predicted proteins | sample MGYA00242340_ERZ723887 | MGnify/ENA metagenome assembly ERZ723887 | reverse complement strand
GCACTTACTGCATAAAGGTTCGCCGGGTGTTCAACTTATTATTGCAATTCGGGAATTTCTTTTATTGCATCTTTGCATTCTTGATTTTTAACTTCAATTATGGCAAAGTAAAATACCGATGCCAAAAGAGCAGATAAACTAAATGTAGAATTAATTAAGATATTATTTTTTTCATAGCCATTAATATACCCAACCACTGTATGATCTTGAATTGTTGTATCCTCACGCAAAACGTCTTTAATAGCACGGACTACCGATTCACGTTTACTATCTTTGATCAATGAAATCACTTTAGTTTGAAATACTTTTTCTGCATCTTCAAAAGATGTATTCCGAGCAGCATCAATAACATCTGGTGGTACATTGTCACGGCCACTTTTAAGGTGTCCTGGAAGAGAACCATCTCGAAGCTCTATTGATTGGGCATATGATGAAAAGATTGCATCGCACAACAAATTATTCGTAACCTTTTGGTTGCGAGCTTGATACAATATGCTCATAAGTGTACCAAAACATAATCGTTTCATTGCGATGCCTCCCCTTTTTTAAATTAATAATTTCTCACTAAGCAGTTGCTTGTTTTCTATATTTCAGTATTCTCTGTCTCCTTTTGCGCCATATACTCTTCACGAATCTGAGACAGCGTTTTGCCAGTTTCTTTGTGTACCGCAAAAACATAAGTCTGAACGCTAGACCATCCATAAACTTCCTTCAGCCATGCTTGCATCGACTTTTCTTCACCATTGACCATTACATTACCATTGGATAGAAGCCTTCCTTCATCTTCTCTACCTTTAGCAACAATGATGTCGCCTTCTTTAACCACACCCCATTCAAGCATTAAGTCAATTTTAGGCAGTGATCTTCGTGTGATTTTCTTATCTCCAGTTACTGTTGTGACAGCCGACTTGTCCATCAAGTTCACATAATAATCATCGTAATTGGTAACCGGAAGTAGCTTTTCTACATAGAAAAATATATCTTCATTCAGCTTGTACGGAGTTAATCTATAGCAACTCATATCAACATTATTGCTATTAAGCCACGCAACTGCCGACAATGTCTGCTCATCAAAATCAGACGCCACCAAGATGATCCTTTGCTTTTCGTTAAAGTTCTTCTGTGCATCATTTACCTGAAGGAACTCATTCAACTTACGAATACCAAGTTCAAATGAGGTTAACGCTCCAAGTTCAAACTCACTTCTATATTTTTCAATGTATGGAGCGTAAACTTTTTTTACTAAATCATCAGTCTTATCTATTGTTGCATAACTGGCTGCATATCTTATTGCTTGAAATTCAAAAGCTTCTTTGCGATGTTCAATATCTTTTCGGTCCCTCTTAATTTCAATTAGTACAATATTTCCGTTGTTATCGACTGCGGTCAAATCACTTCTTCCATTCTTCTCATTTCTAACTTGTCTACCGACAATGAGCATAGATTCCTCTTCATCACAGATCATATCAATACTGTTTCTTAAAACTTCCTCTATATCATTTTCAGTCATATTCAGTTCTGAAAAAGTGACCGGTTCAATCCTGGCAGCTTGTTTCCCTTTAATGCTGTACATAATCTACACCCCCAACATATCTTAATCCATCGCTTTCACTTTACTCTCAATAAAGTTAATTTCATTTTGGTCCAGACCATATTTTTTATATAACTGTTGGTCGATTTCTGGAATTGATTTTGTCCAATCAATATCAGATTTCGCCGTAAAATCCTCTAAAGGAACATATTCCCAGGTTTCAGATTTATTCCCTTGTGTTACTTTCAGGATACCTAATAAAACACGACAGAACTTGCTCTTGATATACTTCAATAATGACACTCCCTCGTTTTCGGTATTTAATGAACCAAACCCAATAAATGTTTGAGTCATACCATCACCCGGAAATCCTAGGACTGGTTTACTAATAAGTCGAGCTGCTTCTTTTCCTAAAGCGCCTGACGCCCCATTAGAAAATGGAACAAAAACCTTATATTTATCAATCCAATTTGTCCACTCTACATACCTTCTTGGAATATATCTATAACTTCTTTCTTTGCTTATTAACCCTAAAATTCTTAAATCATCTTCATTCTGACGAGTTTCAGTAAAGACGTCCAAACGCTCCATAATAATTTGTCTGAACCGCTTGTCTCTTCCTTCGCTACCAATTAATTCCTTATACTCTGAATAGTCAGAATAAAGTGAATCTAAATCAAATTTGTTTTGAGTATAGATTATTTCACGGATACTTGACTCCGCCTTTTCCCATACTTTTCCCTTTATGGTTTTCAGTTCTGAAAAACTTACAAACGTGCCTATCTTTCCAAAATTCTTTGACTCATCTCGATATATTACAGATATTCCGCCCGGTATAGAAGTTCCAGAAAAGACATTATTACTATCTTGTTCATAGAAAACTACGCTTAAATGCTCATCCTGCAACATTTTTTGATTCCATGCTGACGGTGTTTTACCGGCATTGAACAAAAATCGTGCAGGAGAAATTAAACAATATTTAGGCGCATTTTTTTCTGCGAAGTCATAAAATAAGTTATAAATTGGATCTTCACTTGAACTTGTTCCCTTCGCCTCCTCTTGATACGGAGGATTTCCCACTACTACGTCAAATTTCATTATTTATTACCTCCAAACAATTCATCACATTTCGCTTCAAAATCACCTTCACCACGAGCAAAAGGCGTTGTATCTAGATATACTATGTGAGAATCATCAATATTTTTCGCATTTTCATCGAATCCAAAGATAAAATTCCGCGCGATATTATAGATGATTTCACTTGGTGCAAATCCATAGACTTGGTTTTCTAGAATGTGCTTCAAACGAGAATCTTTATCAGGAATTTGATCTTCTAAGCCAACATACAAACGTTTCACAATTTCTGTTAAATATAAACCTGATTTGATGTATAAATCAACAAATGTCTTCTCTGGGTTCCTGAAATCTTCTGGACTTTCTTCCTGCAACTTATCCACCATCATCTTTACTACTTTTTTCGGTGTAAAGATTTGGTTGGTTTGTTGTGGTGGGATGTAATCGAAAATATCCTCTTCTTGACTTTCATCAAAGTAGTTAGCCAATTCTTGACGTTTGTGCAAGAACTCCTGACATGACTCATCAAATACGATTGGGTCAAAGAAATTATAAATATCACGCAAAGCACGGAATTGATCTAAGGTAATTCCGGTCACTTCTTTGAAAACTGAATCTGTGATAGTCGTGTCAAAGTTAGCAAGCGTTGTTGTAGGCTCACCATAAGCCATCAAGAATGATGGAATTGTACGAGCAAAGCCACGCAAGCGCGATCGAACATCCTCTTCAACTGTGTTCTTCTTCTTCTCTTCCGCTTTTTGAAGCACTGTTTCAGTTGCTTTTTGCGTCAATTCCTTAGTCTTAGTTTCAACAGTCGCAACAACTTCTTTCTTGAAATTTTCTTTGATTTCTTGTTTCTTGGCTTCGTAATTTGCTTTTGCTTCTGCTACCTTTATTGGGTCACTATGCGATTCAGCAATCACTGACTTGTATTCCACTTCAGCTTCATTATGTTTGATTTCAGATTGCCTTTGAATAGTTTCAACCTCACGTGCGATGACATTAGCACTTTGTTGCACAACTAGTTCTGCTGCTTTAGCCGTTAAACCGTTTTCTTTTGCCAGTTCTTTCACAGCATCTTGTGTGCTTTGTTTGAAGCCAGTTGCAACCACATTTGATAAGTTGTTAGCCGCGTCATCTGCTGCTTTTTCAACTGTCGCTTTTATATCTGCATAGACTTTTTCGCCAAAATGAGCTTCTGTTGTCGCTACTACAATATCTTGTTCAACAATTACTTCACCAATGTCATCAACTTTTACATCCTTGGTATCAATCGGATCATCCGTCTTACGTGGCACAGTTTTCCCTTGATCAACCGGATTTAATTGCTCTAGGATTTCACGTGCCCCAGCTGAAGCAAATATTCCCGAAATATTTTGGAATAGCAAGTTAGACATGAATCCACGACGAACGACCTCTTGTGCCTTAATTGCCTTTGGAATAGTTAAGACTTGATTCACATCAAGCTCGACCATTTTCCCTTCATTATCTTCTGCAATGACTGGGAAAAAATTTAATAAGGTTCTAATATTGTCTCTACGGTCGTCGGTTGTCCCACCACCGTTTGTCGTCTTACGGGATAGGTTATTTGCAAACTCATCATAAATAGTAAGTGTACGTTCAGGTGCAAAGTCGAAAACATAAGCATTTTCTTTTTGATGCATTTCACCATTCACTTCATACTCCCATGGATTTTGAGCACGAAATGCCGCTTGCATATACAGACTTGGTGATTTCATATTTGATAGCATGAGTACTGCTGTCCACTCAGGCACCGTCACACCAGTCGTTAATTGACCAACTGATAATGTTATAGTTCGATCATTTTCTGCAATTGCATCTCTAACACGATCTAGTGACTTTTGATTGATGATTTGGTCATCAGTTGTTCTACCATCACCTGCAGCAAGAATGATTTCGTAGCTATCAAAAACGGGATGATTTTTAAGTAATTTCTCAAGAGCCTTCGCGCTAGCTACGCGATTTAATAACCAAAATGTGTGTTTTAATTCAGCGCGTAGTTCTTTTGTAGAAAACGGGTACTTCTCATTATGAGACAGAGAATCCAACCATTTCTTTATATCTGCTTCGTGGATAAACTTCCCTGCATCATTGGTTTCAAAAAATTCATTTAGATCAAAGGCATAGTCAATGTTCTCGCCGTCAATTTTTGCACCTTTATTTACTTCATCAGTGATCATTTGACTCATCTGATAAGAAAACAAGCTTAAACGAGGCATTTTGTCGTAGGGATTATTTTCTTCAGACTCTATGGGCCAATCGGCTTTTGCCTCTTGTTCATCAGCATATGTCCAGTTATAAATTTGATCATCTGAAAACTTACCTGATGCAACTGCTTTAAATGGCGTCCCCGATAAATGTAGTGTGAAATTACGATTGATATTTTCAAACGCGATATCAGTTTTAAAAGTGTCAACCCCTTCATGAGATTCATCGATAACAAGCAAATCCCATTCTAAGTCTTTCACCCATTTCAATTTGTCGTGGTTTCCACCAAATGAAATCGCTCCTTTTAAATCTTGAAGTGAAATAAAGGCCAGCATTTTATTCTTGCCATCCATCATCTGTCCTATAAATTCATCTCGATCCATTACTGGACGATCTTTCAAGGAATCACTAGTAGAAACAAATGCATAGTCCGTTTGCCATGCAATGAATTTTTCAAAATCATCAAACCAAGAATTTGCAATAGCTGGTCGGTTGGTTACGATTAAAACTTTAGCCGCATCAAGTTTTCTTATGAAATCATACGTTGTGAGTGTTTTACCAAATCTTGGTTTAGCATTCCACAAGAATTCACCACCTTTATATTTTTTTGCATAATCAAGCGTCATATTAACAGCATCTTCTTGCTCATTTCGCAAGGTATACTGTAATTTTTCCTTTACCTGACTTCTCTCATTATTACGAAAATCATTAAAATCAGCATGGGATTTTTCTGGTGTCCCATTATAGAAAAACCACTCAGTATTAGTGCGCTGTTCAATATTTTTGTACCTACGCAAATAAGTGTGCAGTTGTTTGTCCTTAAACCAATCATCAGAAGTATTGAACTTTGCTGGTTCAGACCACAATTTGTCATAATCTAAGTTAATAGCCGCCGTTTTTGTTTGCTCCTTAATGCGTTCATCAACATTTTTACGTTCAGTATAGCCGATTTTTACCCACCCATTATAGTCTTGGATAGTTGGCAACGTATAAGCGTAAATTTGCGGATAAATGATTTTAGTCGTTTTGATAACCGTATTATCACTCATATCTACCTAACTCCTTTATCAAAGAATTCCATTTTATTCGTTTCCCAGTTCATGATTTTTACGCGTTTTCCTGGCTTTATCCTCCATTGTTCCTCTGGCTCTTCATAATCAAAAAGTGATATTTGTACTTCAAGAATCTTTTCGCGTTTTTCCGTTAATGGGATGATATACTTCAATCCATCCATCTGAAAAAGATTGTAACTGATGATTTCTGCTATATCTGCAAACAAACCATAAGTTGGTTCTTCAAGCCATTTTTCAAAATAATAATCTCTGTATGTGTAAAGAAGGTTTTCCCTAGCAATTAAAAGAGAGTCCCCATTCCACTCAAAACCATAACTTGATTTATACGCTTCAACCACTAAACGTTGCCATTCAGCTTTATCGTCAACTTCTGCATTGATACGTTTAAGTTTCCTATCGACAAAGCCAACCCGTTTAGTAAGTGGCACTATTTCACCGGTTTCCATATCATAGCGAGTCGCCATATAAGGTGCTTCACCAGCTGTAATCTCTAACCAAGTCCGCTTGACATACGTTTCCAAATCATCGTTTATATAATCTTTTTCAATCTCATCATTTTGCTTCTTCACAATCCAGATAGGTGTGAATACCTCTGCTTTTGATTTGGTTCGTTCTTTTTGCATCTCTTTAGATTTGAGAGCACGCGGTTTAATGATATTTCCCATTCGTCCTGTTACTAATTCAGGTAACATCTGAGCAGTTGCCGCATAAGATTTTGAGCCGAACTTCACATAATTTTCGTTTGCCCATATAATATTTTTTTTCTTCTTAGAAGTTGATGTGGTTCGATCAATTAACAAAATATCCAATATGCCAGGCATTTGTTCACGTATTGTATTTTCAAGAATATCGGTCGAGCTAATTGAATCGATATTTCGATCTTTATTTTCTTCAATTGAATTAATCATAGTATTTCCTAAAATCAAATAGCCGCCTCCTTTCGCATGGTTTAATCATCTCAACTACAATCTTAATTATGATAGAAGATGCCAAAAATTCTCCACCAGGTTTTCCTTCAACGCTGGCAAACTGTTCTCTTCTTCATATTCATCTCGGTCTTCCTCAAAGCCTCCACCTTCTTCAATAAGTGCATTGAATTTTGTTTCGAATTTATCGGCCGCTTTTCAAAGTGTCTCTTCATATTCAATATTTCCTGTATACTCAGTCATTTATATTACCTCAAAATGTTTAATAGAGTAGTAAGACTATTCAATTGTTGCATGTCATTTGTACTAACCCTGCAATATATTCCAACCTTCTTTTCAATTCTAGAACGTACAGCCGGAATATAGTTTACTTTCTTTTCCATTTTCACTCCTTGTGGCTAATCAACATCAATTTCATTTTATCTATGATGAATAGCCTATTTTTCTTCAAACCACACATATACTCTAGTGAAAAATCAATTTACAATCATTCCGTCAACTTGCCATCACATCTTAACAATCCTATCTCCACAACCTACCCATTTTCAAGCTGTCAACTCAACCCTATGGCATTTTAGCCGTAGATATGTTTGGTCACTGCCTAGAATCAAAAAATCCGAGAACCGGAGTTTAACCCCCAACTCTCGGAAATCCCTGATTTCAAGCCTTTTTCACACATTACTTCTGAACCCTTGACATCAAGCAGACACTCTCGACGTGAGTGGTCTGTGGGAACATGTCCACGGGCTGGACGGACTGGAGTTTGTAGCCTAAGCGGCCCAAGATCTCTGCGTCGCGGGCGAAGGTGGCGGGGTTGCAGGAGACGTAGACGATGCGGGCGGGTTGCATGCCTGCGGCGGCTTTGAGAACGTCTTCGCTGCATCCGGCTCTGACGGGGTCCATGACGATGACGTCGGGGCGAAGGCCTTCTTCGTAGAGTTTCGGCATGAGGAGGCCTGCGTCGGCGGCGTGGAATTCGGCGTTTTCTATATGGTTGAATGCGGCATTTTTCTTAGCGTCTTCGATGGCTTCCCTGACGATTTCGATGCCGATGACGCGGCGTGCTTTTTTCGCAAGGCAGAGGGAAATGGTGCCTGTGCCGCAGTAGGCGTCGATGACGGTTTCCCCGCCTTTGAGGTCAGCGGCATCCAAGGCTTTCTGGTAGAGGACTTCTGCCTGGGCCTTGTGGACCTGGAAGAAGGAAAATGGCGATACTTCGAAGGCAATGCCGCAGAGGGATGCGGTGAGGGTCTTTCTTCCCCAGATGTGGTGGATTTCCGGTCCTAAGATGACGTTGCGTTTCTTATTCTGGACATCGTGGTAAAGAGAAACGACTTCGGGGAGGGCTTTCTGGATTTCTTCAGCCCAGAGGTCCTTCTTCGGCAGGTTTTCGGTGGCGGTCACGATGACGGCCATGACTTCCTCATTATCGCCGACACGCCCCATGACGTGGCGGACGCAGCCTTTTCCGGATTTCTCATTGTAGCCGGTAATGCCATGGCGGATCATGAAATCTTCCGCAAAGCGGAGAAGGCGGTTGTTTTCCTCTTTCTGAATGAGGCATTCCTGAATCGGAACGATCTGGTGCGTGCCCTGGCGGTAGTAGCCAAGAACGGGGCCGCCTGTCACCTGTCCGACAGGGACGGCCATTTTATTTCGGTAATTCCATTCATGCGGCGCGCCAAGAATCGGAAGGACGACGTCTTCGCTTGCCTTGCCGATGCGGACCATGACGTCCTTCACGCGGCGTTCCTTCGCTGCCAGCTGGCCCTCGTAGGTCAGATGGGAAATCTGGCATCCTCCGCAGGAATCATAGACCGGGCACTGGGGCACCGTACGGTAGGGAGACGGCTTCTCGACGGAAATGAGTTTCCCGGAAGCGTACGATTTCTTGATCAGGATGATCTTCGCCTTCACCGTCTCTCCAGGAAGAGCTCCCGGAACGAAGACAGTAAAATTCTCCGCCGATCCGATGCCTTCGCCATGGACACCAAGATCGCGGATCTCGATCGTATACGTCGCGTTTAATGTGAGTGGGTTATTTTTAGTAGACATAACAAGCTCCTTTGCTCTTCCCATTATACCATGGAGGGTGATGGGAAAATGAGAATATCCAAGAGCCTCGGGCCTTTCATGCATAGTAAAAGAGTGGCATCGCGCCACTCTTTTTTAAATTATTTCACTTGCCCATAGTAGGCATGGGGTCCGTGTTTTCTTTCGTAGTGTTTTTCCAGGATGTAGTTCTGTATCCTTGCATCCGGCGAGAGAAGGAATGTCTTGAGGGCCATTTCTGCGACTGTTTCCAGGACGACTGCATGGTATGCAGCTTCTTTGGCATCTTTCCCCCATGTGAACGGGCCATGGTTTCTGACGAGTACGCCGGGCGTGGATTTAGGATCAATCTTGAGATCACGGAAGGTTTCAGCGATCACTTTTCCCGTATTTCCTTCGTAGTCGTCTTCCACTTCTTCTTTCGTGAGGGGTCTGGTACAGGGAACGGGTCCGTAGAAATAGTCTGCATGGGTCGTGCCAATAGGGATGATCGGCCTTCCGGCCTGTGCGAAGGCTGCGGCGTGAATGGAATGGGTGTGGACGACTCCGCCGATTTCCGGGAAGTTCTTGTACAGTTCAATGTGGGTCCTGGTATCTGAGGATGGTCTCAGATTTCCTTCCACCACTTCGCCTTCAAGGTTCACGACGACCATATCGGAAGCTTTCAGGTATTCATACGGTACGCCGGACGGTTTGATGACGATGAGGTTTCTTTCCCTGTCGATTCCGCTCGCGTTCCCCCATGTATAAAGCACGACATGATGACGGGGAAGTTCCAGATTTGCCTCCAGCACTTCTTCTTTCAGTTCTTCTAACATCCAGGCAGCTCCTTTCCCAAGGTCTGTTGAAGCTTATTTGTCTTCAATCACCCATGCTTTTTCCGCTTTGAACGTGACATAGGCGTCACCGCTGAGAAGCGTTTTCCCTGGATCGAACATGTCTACAATCCATTCCTTGTCCAATTCATCCTTGACAAAGTAGCGCACTTTTTCGCCCAGGAACATGCGGTTTACGATAGAGGTCTTGATATTGACCTTCCCCTCCGCTTTTTCCAGGGAGATCTTTATGCTTTCCGGACGGACGGATGCGATGTACCTGGCACCCGGGGTGACGGGATTGGTGGAATGGAATACGGTATTTCCATAAGCCACGTCGTTATTCCCTTTTCCTTCTACGGAAATGAGATTGGTTGTGCCGATGAAATCAGCGACGAACTGTGTCTTCGGTTCGAAATAGATTTCCTGCGGCGTGCCGACCTGATGGGCTTCGCCGTCTTTCAGTACGACGACGGCATCCGACATGGAAAGGGCTTCTGACTGGTCATGTGTTACGTAAATAACGGAGAGTCCCATTTTCTGCTGGATGGTTCTTAATTCGACACGGACGCTTTCGCGGAGCTTCGCATCCAGATTGGAAAGCGGTTCATCGAGAAGAAGGACGTCCGGTTTCATGACAAGTGCTCTTGCGACAGCGACACGCTGCTGCTGGCCGCCGGACATCTGGTTCGGGAAACGTTTTTCCATCCCTTTGAGCTGCATGAGTTCCAGTGCATCTTCCACGCGCTTGATCATTTCATCTTTGGGAACCTTTTTGACTTTCAGCCCGTAAGATACGTTGTCAAAAACGTTCATATGAGGGAAGAGCGCATATTCCTGGAATACCATGGATGTATTTCTTCCATAAGGAGGAATTTTTTCGACGTTCTTTCCGTTCAGGAGGATTTCCCCTTCATCGGGTTCATAAAATCCTGCAATCATGCGGAGGAGTGTCGTCTTGCCACAGCCGGATGGTCCCAGAAAGGTAATGAAATGGCCTCTTTCAAAGGACAGATTGACATTCTTGATCACATGGCTTTTCCCGAAATATTTATTGATATTCTTTAACTGCAATACATAGTCTGCCATACTTTATTCCCGCTTTCTTTACAGATCAAAGATATTGATTTTATCTCTTAAGATGAGCTTCACGATACCAAAAGTTGCATAAATGACAAGCATAATCCCTACTGCCGTGGCGCTCGCTGTAGGAAGGAATCCCTGATTTGCCAGACTCATGATATTGATGGATGCCAGGTTCCATTCCGGGGAAACCAGGAAAATAACAGTTGACAGCGTATTCATGGATCGCATGAAAGCATAAACGAAACTGACGGATAAGGAATTTTTCAGCATAGGAAGGACGATTTTGCGGAATGTGGTGAAACTGTTCGCGCCCAGGTTGGTCGATGCTTCTTCCAGCGAGCCCTCGATCTGCTTCAGCCCTGCTACCGCCTGCCTGTATCCGACAGGAAGCTGTCGAAGGGCCATACCGAGGATAATGATGCCGAGCGTACCCGTCATGGCCAGCGGTCCGTCGTTAAAGGCAAGGATCAATGCCAGGCCGATGAATGTACCTGGAAGGGATACCGGAAGCATGGCAAGGAAATCTATGATCGTTCTTCCGGGGAATTTCTTGCGGATGGTAAGAAAGGCAAGCGCAATGCCCAGAACTGTCGTGATGGCAGCTGTCGATATGGAAGCCACCCAGGAATTGATCATGACATGGGAGTGGATGACGCCTTCCTTGAAATATTCGAGCGTAAACGTGTAGTCATACCCGAATGCAACGGTAAAGGCAAAGAGGAATACGACTCCGATGATCATTAAGATCCCGAGGCTGAGCAGCATGGAGAATGCAAAGAGAAGCCATTTTGCAAGCGGCCCCGTGGTGACGCGGATCAGCCCTGCGACAGGTTTCCCCGTAACGGTTACGTAAGAATTCTTTTCCAGATAGTACCTCTGGATGAAGAATACGATCAGTGTCGGAATGACAAGGAAAACAGAAAGCGTGGCGCCCATGGGAAGATCCCAGGCTCCTGTGACCTGTGTATAGGCTTCTGTCGCCAGTACCTGATAATTTCCTCCGACGAGCATCGGGTTGCCGAAGTCTGCCAGAGAGTTGATGGCTACCAGAAGAAATGCACTGGCAATGCCCGGGGTTGCCAGCCTCAATGTGACAGTCCTGAAAAGATACCAGCCTCTTGCCCCCAGGTTCTGTGCAGCCAGTTCAAGATTCGGGCTGATGCTCTTAAGCACCCCTGAAATCGTGATATAGGCCAGAGGGAAGAATGCAACAGTCTGCGCCACCCACAGGCCGAATGGGCCGTACAGGTCTACCTTCAGATGAAGGAGGTTCCAGGTGATAAATCCGCGCCTGCCGAAAAGCATGATAAAGGCAAGGCCCGTCACGACAGACGGCGCCATCGTAGGAAGGAGAGCCACTACCTGAAAGAACCGCTTGCATGGCATATCCGTATAATGGATGCCGTATGCAAAGAGAAACCCGAGGATGATGGCACTGAATGTTGCCACGAAGGAAGAATACAGCGTATGCGCGAAGGCAAGGACAAATTCTTCTTCCGTCAGCGCACGGATCCAGTCACTTCCGTCCGGGACCAGCAGTATTTTCACAAATGGATAAATGATAAAAACAGCAAACAGCAAAAATACAACGGATATGCTGATAAGGAGCGGCGGCTCCCTTAAGAGGGCCTTGAATTCCGCCATTCCTCCTGTATGTTCATGCCCTATATCTTTTTCGCTCATAGTGACTCCTTACAATGATTTAAGAAATCTATTGTAGAACAATAATGCCTCCGCCAGAAAGGCAGAGGCATCATCTGAACCAATTTAATTTGCGAAGAATTCGTCGCAATTCTTCTGCTTATCTGCACCGGCCTTGATCAGGTCATATTCCTTGAAGAGTGGGAGCTCTTTCAGAGGCTTCATACCTTCTGGCGGAGCTACATCAGGGTTGCATGCGATACCATGGGTGGATTTTACCATGATTTCGCCAGCTTCTTTCGTCAGTACAAAGTCGATAAATGCTTTAGCTACATCAGCATCAGCAGCGCCTTTGATCAGGCCAACAGGGCAGACCGTCCAGCCGGAATTATTGTAAATCGTGCTGTGGATCTTCTGTCCCTTTGCGCTGACCAGATTCTGGTCAGAAACAAAGTTGACGCAGATCAGGTATTCTCCGGCACCTGTCTTCTGTGCTGGTGTAAATCCGGAAGGAGTGAACTGTGCTACCTGGCCTTTCAGTGCTTTCAAATAGGTCCAGCCTTTTTCTTCGCCCATGGACTGAAGAACGGAGCTGATGAATGTATTGCCTGTTCCGGATTTTCTCGGATCTGGCATAATGACTTCGCCCTTGAATTCCGGTTTCAGAAGATCATCCAGTGTTTCAGGAGCCTTGACGCCCTTTGGTTCAAATTCTTCTTTGAAACGTTTTTCGTTATAGCCGACGGACAGAGCTTCCAGGTATGTGCCATACCAGTATCCATCCTTATCCTGATACTGCGGAAGAATCATCTTCGCATTCGGTGACTTATAAGCTGACAGAAGTCCGTCAGAAGCTGCCTTTGCGTGAGCATCTGCTGTGCCGCCCAGCCATACATCCGCTTTCGGTGAATCCTTTTCAGCCTGAATACGAGCTAATGCTTCACCAGTTGGCAGGCGGATAAAGCTTACATCAGCACCGGTCTTCTTCTTGAATGCGTCCGACAGTTCCTTTGCCGTATCTTCATGGAAAGAAACATACATAACCAGTTTCTTACCCTTGAAATTCTGTGCCGCATTGGCCGATTTTGCTGCATCCCCAGAAGATGAGCCGCCGCAGCCTGCCATTAACAGAGCTGCACCTGCTAACATACCTGCAACTATAGCCTTCCACTTCATTCCACGCATCTCCTTCCAAATATATATTACCTTTACAAACGTCTTACGTATTCTTTACACATTTCAGCACACAATTAAGTTGAAATATATACTAATTATGGCTATTTGCTATTTAAGTATCGTATATTAGGTTATTTAGCACTTAAACTCATACATACCGTTCAATATACGCAAAATAGAGCCGTTTGATTCTCATTATTGGTATACTATTTATTGGAAAATAGTACCGCCATCATTTTCAATGATTGATATGTTTGCAAAAGGCATCTTACCTCCTTTCCAAATTCGCACCTCGAGGCTATTGTATAATATTTATATTAGAACTTTAATCCAACACAAAGAATAAAGAAATGGCTTTCATTTCACATCTTCCATGGCAAGGTTAAGGGCATCTCTTGATTTTTATCGGTGCTGGTAAAATTTAGCAGCCAGCAAAGATCTAAAGGGGGGAAACCGTAATGAAAATTGATGTAACGCTTGAAATCACACCTAAAATGGTACAGGATGCACAGGGGCATGATAAGAAATCTTTATCTGGACATTTGGGAACTCATTTTGATGTAATGAATAAGGAATTTCTTTTAGAGTATACCCAGAGAAGAGGAATCGTATTTGATGTCAGCGGGATCAAAGACAGGGATATCGGTGTCTTTGATGTGGATCTGGAGAAAGTTCCCGCGGATTCATTTGTCATGTTTTACTCAGGATTCATTGAGGAGGAAGGCTACGGAAGTGCAAGGTATTTCAAGGAGCATCCGCAGCTGTCTGATGAATTGATTGAGAAATTGGTCGATCTTCATATTTCATTGATCGGCGTGGATTTTGCGGGGATCAGGCGCGGCCGCGAGCATCCTGTCAAGGATCAGTACTGTGCTGATCATGGTGTCTTCGTCATTGAAAACATGTGTAATTTGAAGGAACTGCTAAATAAAGATGTAATAATGAATACGTACCCTATGCGTTACCAAGGCATGACCGGACTGCCCTGCAGGGTAGTTGCAGAGACGATGTAACTAAAAAGGACCTCTTTCGGGGTCCTTTTTGAATGTCTTATTTAGTTTCCTTATTTTACATTTCCCATTTCGGGTCTGCGTTGAGTGCTCTGGCTACGCCGATGAGGTCGGCTTTGCCTTCACGGAGGAAGAGGTCGGCTTCTTTCTTTGTTGTGATGCCGCCTGCTACGAGGATCGGGGTGAATACGCATTTCTTGACGGCTTCGGACATGTCGGTGAAGAAGCCTGGTTCTGCGTGGCCCGGTCTGAAGATCTGGCAGGTGCCGCCGGAGAGGTTCAGGAGGTCGATGTGTTCTCTTTCGAGGAGTTTGGCTGCTGCGCATGCGTCTTCGATGGTGCTGCCGCCTTCTTTGTAGTCGCAGCCTCCCAAGCGTACGGAGACGATGAAGTTCTTATTGGCTTTGGCTTTGATGCCTCGGATGATTTCGAGGGTAAAGCGGAGGCGGTTGGTGATGGTCTGCGGTCCGTATTCGTCGTCTCTGTGGTTGGTGATCGGCGAGTAGAACTGATTCAGGAGGTAAGCGTGTGCGCAGTGGATTTCTACGCCGTCATAGCCGGCTTCCTGGACGCGGAGGGCTGCTGCGATGTATTTCTGTTCCAGGTCGTGGATTTCATCGACGGTGAGGGCTCTTGCCTGGTCTCTGGTCCATTTGATGTCAGAGGCGGAGACGAGATCCATGCCTGTGTAGAGTTTGCGTGTATTGGCGCCTGCGTGATTGATCTGCGCGAGGAGGCAGATGTCGGGGCGCACGTTGCGGATGGATTTCACCATGGCTTTCTGTGCGTCGATGACGGAGTCGTCGGCAAAGGAAATCTGGTGCGGGTCTGCTTTGCCCTGTGGATCGACGTAGCTGTGCTCAGTGATGATCATGCCGACGTTCGGGTTTGCTGCGATGGCGCAGTAGTGCTGCGTGATTTTTTCGTTCGGCTTGCCGCCGTCTGAGCTTTCGGTCGCGAGCGGCGGGAACACGAGACGTGTGGAGAGTTTCTTTCCTGCGAGGATAAATGGTTTTTCAATCATGTGAACAGTCCTTTCCGGCTTTTGCCTTCAAAATGAGAATTTACATGAAATATTCCAAAATGTATCTCGTTTATTAGATACATAAACTCAAAAATAGACGGCAGGATTCCCTGCCGTCTTTATTATACCTTATAATGACCGGTTATAACGAGTTACGGATGAACTCTGACAATCGGCTGATGTTCCTTTCGTTGCGGCGGTAGTATGTCCACTTGCCGAAACGGCGCGATTCCAAAAGACCTGCTCTCTGCATCATATCAAGATAATGCGAGATGGTCGACTGGGAAATCTGAGTCTTTTCGCAGATCGATCCAACACAGACACTTCTGTCAAAACGGTCTCCCTCCGGCACATGGAGTCCCTGGGGTGGAAAGTTATTCTGCGGTTCCTTCAGCCACTTTATGATGTTTAGCCGTATAGGGTTCGATAGAGCCTTGAAGATTTCTAATTCATTCATGTCTTAATTATATATTGAGAATTTATAATCTGTCAATATTTGATTTATAAATACAAATGGGCATATTCGAAAGATTTCTTTATACTGGATTTTACTCGATATTATCGGATAGAAATTTATAGGCGTGGCGAAACAAAATATTTAGAATTATTAAAATTACAATTCACTCGCAACTATAAGTCATTACTTTTTCTCAATAAGCATGAGGAAAAGAGATAGGTGGAGGATGAGATAAAAGCGTATGGGCGGAGAGCGGCAGGTTAAGAAAACCGTAAAACCTCGCGTTGCTCGTGGAGATGATGTTTCAGGCGCATGCGCGCCAGCTCCCCCTACGGGGCGAGCTCTGACACCCTTAAACCAAGGCTTCGCCTTGGGGAAAATCAAAACCATACAATCGGACTTCGTCCGAGGAACTGCACTCCTTTCTGTCACTCCGTGACATCCTTCCTCGCTGAGGCAGTTCTCAAGAGGAATAAAGAAAAAGTTTCAAATCTGATTTGTTTTTGACCTTTCGTACCCCATCCCCTACCATACTCCCTTCCCCATTTGGGAAGGCGAGTATTGGTGGGCTGCTCTGATTCCACTCAAGAGTCAGGACTCTGGAATATCGAGCGGGCGAGTTGTTTTATGTATACTCTTAATTTTTCCCATGTGAAAAGCAGGCAGTTCCCGCTGCCTGCTTTTTTGAAATAGTGTTTCTTCCCGGAAACGCTGTTTCTTCAGGAATTCTTCCTTCCCCGGAATCATTCCATTCTTGTTTTGTTATTCATATCTTCCATAAATCTTTCTCTGACGAGGTCTTCGTCGAATGCGTCGATATACTCTGCGTTCCTGCACAGAAGGCAGTAGAAGGCAACGCCTGAAACGGCACCTACGAGAATTCCTGCCGCAATCCCTAACATGATTCCTCCCATTTCCACAAAAGTCCGGGCCCTCCCCGCCCTTCTTTTGTACTATCCCCGGTATGAATTACTTCCAGATGATTTTCATCCACTGCGGATAGGCGGTCTTGAGGTGTTCTTCGACGCTCTGGAAGAGGGCATAAATCATCGGGCCGCTTACTTTTTCTTCCGGGCAGAGGATGCTGAGATCGAGGACGAGGTTTCCTTCGTCGTCGAGGTAGTATTTGAATGCTTTATACTGTTTATTGAACTTGTTCATGAGCTCTTCGAGTGCTTTTTCGTTGTTCTTCTTCTTGGCGCTCTGAGCGACAAGGAGACGGACGATGCCGTAGATGCTCTTGTCAAGGATGACGATGATTGGCAGTCTTGCGTTTTCAAGCTGCATGTGCGAGCGGAATACGGCGGTTTCCAATGGATCTTTGGCAATTTCTTCGACGGCGAAGTCTTTGAGTTTTCTCTTATCCAAGTATTCCTAGAAGCTTTCTGCTTTTTTGTTCATTTCGATTCCCTCTTTCTAAATCAATAGAGCTTCCCCGGCGCCATTGCCAGGGCCAAAGCTTTTTCCCTGCATTTACTCTAACCTATCGCAAAATGGAATGAAACTATCCGAAAGTATACTTTTGAAAGGAAATGTGAGGGAAATTTCTAAAAGCAGCGGACTTTTTTGAAAGAACAGCAAGGAAGATACAAGGAAGGATAGCGATTATAAAAATAAAAGAGGATGGGGAGAGAGGAAAAAGACCGTGTAGGGAGAAAAGCAGGGAGGAAAACTGGGAAAGAAATGAAAAACCAGACAACCGCAGAGTGGGGAAAAGAAAAGACCGGACGACCAGCCTGGAGGTTGAGAGAAATCAACCCTAACCGCCACAAAAGGAATATGCTTTACTTATTAACTGCACCCCTTTCGGCCTGTACAGAACAATTGAGTCATTACCGATATTACAGAAGATTCAACTGGTATACAGTCCACTTCCCCCGAAGGTGGCAGCTTCACAAGGAATAAAGAAAGGATTTCCAATCTTATTTGTTTTGGACCTTTCGTACCCCTTCCCCTACCATACTCCCTTCCCCGTCTGGGAAGGTCAACACCACTTATTTGCTTCGCAAAGGGAAAAGAAAAACCAAACAACCTCACTCCGCTCGCAGAACCTTTTTAGATTTTAAAACTCAATGAATAATCAACCCTATCCGCCCAGCCTTTTTAGAAACTGCACATTTAAAAACCATACAACCGGCTTGCAGCCCAGGAAATGAACTTCATTCGTCGCCTTCAGCGACACCTTCCTCTACGAGGCAAGGTCAAACACCCTTAAACCTCGCGTTGCTCGTGGAAAACCTTACGACCTCGCTGCGCTCGTAGAAATAAAAATCCCCGCTCAGGACTGGCGAGCGAAGTGAGTTCCCATTTCTCCACGCAAAAAAAGCGCCCCCTTTCGGGAACGCTCTGATTTCCATTGGTGCGCTTGGGGGGATTTGAACCCCCGACACACGGTTTAGGAAACCGCTGCTCTATCCAGCTGAGCTACAAACGCATTAGTATTATTTTACAAAATGATGGTGTCTTTTTCAAGTACGACTAAAACAGATCTTTCAGCTTGGAGAAGATGCCCTTTTTCTTTTCGGGTTTTCTTCTTAAAACAGGCTCTTCTTTCTTCTCTGGCACGGGCTCGCGGCTTGGCGGCGGGGCGGACTGGCCCGGCTTGAAGGGCGGGGGCGCGGTGAAGGTGGGCATCCTTAAGACCGGCGGGGCCATGAAGTTTGGTTTCACGACGGGCGGGTGGTAGGATCTGGGCCTGGCTTCGCTTCTTCCGTACGGTACGTAGTGGTACGACTTGGCGGAGGGATCCGGGGTATTTCTCTGAACGATGTACCTGGCTCCATTGAAGTCGATGCCGCGGAGGCGTTCGAGGAGCATGGAGGCCATGACCTGCGGCGAGAAATACGAGAATGGCAGTCTCGGCGCCATGCGGGCGATGGAGGAAAGGAAGGATGTCTTCACTTCGTCCATGGAGTAGTGGAGATCTTTCCGGATTTCATCCATCAGGAGGATCATGCCCTTCTGCGTGGGGAAAAGGTTCTCGTACGGGACGAGGTTGTTTTTGTTTCCCATGCCGGACATGTCCATGAAGAAGACAAGATACAGGTACGGCAGGGCTTCTTCGTTGTCTTTGATACGCAGATAGAAATTCGCGACAGTGTAGTACATGTTGCGGAGCTTCGACCATTCGCCGGCCATGATGTAGAGGGAAATTTTCTGCTGGAAGGCGCGGTAAAGGATGTCCCGGGCGGTATATGGTTCACCGCGCTGGGCGAGGGTATTCTGCGATTCGCCGATTTCCCCTTCGGTCAGGCCGTAATTCTCACGGACGTTCAGGACGTAGGCCATGTGATGCCCGATTTCCGCCTTGCCTTCCTTGGTGAGGACGTAAATCTTCGGCACGCCGTGGGCATAGTCGGACTCGGGAATCTGGGAAATGACGCGCCCGGTGAGCTCGGCATGCGAGCCTTCGCCGGAGAGACCGTAACGCTTCAGGAAATCCGAGAGTGCTTTGTCCGGCAGCATGCTGACCGTCTCCTGCGGCCGGCTGTAGCGGATCCAGCCATTCTCATACAAAATCCCGATCCGGTCATTGGCGTCCTGGCCGTAAATCTTCAGCTTGTACGGCGGTATCTTATGATGCACCGGCTTGCCGTCGAAGTAGTCGAGTATCAAAATGTCCCTGATCGATAAAGCCATCGCAGCGCCTCCTTTCCCATATATTCCGCCTTCCGCGGTCTTTCGTAAACTTTTCCATTCTTAAGTATAATACAGAAGTGATTTTTTGGGAATTGGGAGAAATATATTATTCTATATATATTTCTATTATATAAAAGAAATAGGGAATAAGAGAGGAAATCAGGACTCAGCACATCGCAGTAATGCAGCCGTTCTTGCCAATGCGGAACTCGCGATGCTCGTCATTCCTGAGTCCTGATTCTCCTTATATTTCCTTCTCCAGAAATTCCTGTGCTTCGGAGAGGTTCTTGAAAATCCCGTAGGCGATGGGGATGAGGTCATCAGTGACGGGCATGAGGTCAGGAACCATGATCGTTCTCATGCCCGCTTTGACGCCGGCGCGAACGCCATTGGGGCTGTCCTCGAAGACGTAGCAGTCTCTGGGATCGACACCAAGGCGGCTGGCCGCCAGAAGAAATACATCTGGCTCGGGCTTGCCATGCTCGACTTCATCGCCCCCTGCAATGGCATCGAAGGCATCACGAAGCCCCGTCTGGTGCAGATTTCCTTCGATCCTTGTAATGCGGCTGCTGCTTCCCATGGCAATTTTATACCCATGCTCGCGGAAGAAATGAAGGATTTCCCTGCAGCCCGGCTTCTCCGGCACATACCGGGCAAAAATCTTATCCACACGGCGGCGGCATTCGTTCTGGATCACTTGTCCGTCAGATACATGGTAGTACTTTTCAATGACGCCATTCATCACGGCACCATTCGTCCCGCAGATTTCATATTTGAAAGAATCCGGAAGCACCAAACCCATCTCGCCCGCGATCTCATTCCAGATCCTCTGGAAAATAAACTCCGTATCAAAAAGAGTCCCGTCCATATCAAAAATAACAGCTTTTATACTAACGCACCTCCTGCGCTCGATTTTTTAAAAAGACTTTGCTTAACATTCCTTAATTATATAGAAAATGGGGAAAGAATAGAAATAGAGGAATGAAATAATAAGGGAAATTTGATTACAAGTTCGCTTCGATTTGAAAAATCAACGCTCAGGAATGGCGAGCGGAGCGAGACTATAGCTGTCCCCGTCAGGGGAAAGTGGCGCGCATGCGCCGAAAGGGGCTGATTACCAACGGACGAAGTCCGGTTGTGAAGGTTTTGATTTTCCCACGCAAAAAAGCTCTCTTCATAGGGAGCTTTTTTGCGATTTTTATGTTTTTTTCCTTGCGTTCTGTTTTTTCTTGTTTTATGGTTTTATCTTTTTTCCCTTCACACTCTCGCCGCCATGTGGAAGACGGGGAGGATGACGGAGAATACGACGATGGCGGTCATGCCGCCTACTAATAGGAGCATGGCGGGTTCTAAGATGGCGCGGAAGCGGCTGGCTTTTCTTTCTGCCTCTCTTTCCATGAGGCCGGCGGCTTTCATGAGGAAGTCCGGGAGTTCGCCGCTTTCCATGCCGATCCTTGTAAGCTGGTAGAAGATGGGCAGGGAGAAGCCGCTTTTCTTGAGGCTTTCGGCGAAGTCGTTTCCTTTGGTGACTTCTTCCTTGACGGCTTCGAGGGCTCTTTCTGCTTCGCGGTTTCCTATGGTATCCTTGCAGTCTTCAAGGGCGTCGCCCAGGGTCCTTCCGCTTTCAAGGAAAGCAGAGAGTGTAGCTGCGAAGCGGATGAGGAGGAGGCGTTTGCAGAAGCGGGAGCGGTAGAGGATTTCGTCTATTTTCTCTCTTCCTTTTTCTGTCTTCAAGGAAATACCAAGACCGAGGGCCGAGAGAAGCGGCAGAAGGAAGAGGAAGCGTCCTGTTTCCTGAAGAAATTTCCCGGCGGCCAGAGCAATCCTCGCGCCGGCAGGAAGGGTGATCTGCAGGGAGGCGAAGAGTGTCTCGAAGGTGGGGAGGATGAATGTCAGGATGGTGAGAAGGACGGTCAGTGCGAAGAGGAGGACAAAGCAGGGATAGGCAAGGGCGCTTACCGCTTTTCTTTTGAATTCTGCTTTCTTCCGGTAGTGCTCGGCGATGCGGTCGAGTTCTTCGGGGAGCGTGCCTGTCATTTCTCCGACCTGAATCAAGGCGGTGAAGAAGCGGGGAAAGGCGCCTGATTCATCGAGCGTTTCCCAGAGGGTCCTTCCTTCCATGACAGTCTCGCGGGCGCGTGAGAGGATAGGTTTCTCGTGTTTTTTCGCCTGTTCTTCAAGGAGGGCCAGGGTAGCCGTGATGGTGAGGCCTGCTTTGAGGAGGGCGCTCCATTCGCTGGCAAGGACGGAGAGTGTCTCGTCTCCGGAGAATGGTTTCCTTTTCAGGAAGCTGCGTCTTTCTTTCTTTTCCGATGCCTCTTTTGTCAGGGAGATAATAGAAAAGCCGCGAAGGCGGAGTGCATTCGCGGCATCCCCGCCAGAGCTGGCACTGATGGTGCCTTCTTCCATAGCTCCTTCGGTATTGAAGACTTTGTAGAGGTATGTTTCCATATGTATCTTGTGTCGGCTTTACGCCGGGAATCATTCGAGGGTTTTCAGGAGTTTTTCTCTGTCTTTTTCGGAGATATTCTTCAGGCCGTACGCTGCCTGCTTCAGGGTGCGCATGTTCTGGAGGCCCATTTCCATGTACGACGGGATCTGCTCGTCCTTGCCTTCCCGGATGAGGTGGGAAACGGCGGGGACGTTCGTCAGGATTTCGCGCATGAGGAAGGTTTCCTTGCCCGGCCGGCAGAGGCGCTGCGTGAGGACGTGCTGCAGGCAGGAGGAAAGGATGCTCCGGATTTCGTTTTCCCTCGTGGAAGGAAATGCGTGGATGATGCGCGTGCATGCGTCTTTGGCACGTGTGGTGTGGAGGGTGGCAAAGACGAGGTGGCCTGTCTCGGCCGCGGTCAGGGCAGCTTCGATGGTGGCGGCGTCGCGCATTTCTCCCACAGCGATGATGTCGGGGTCCTCCCTTAGGGACTCGATGACGCCTTCGGCAAAGCTCGGCGTGTCTTCTCCGATTTCCCTCTGGTGGACGAGGGCTTTGTCAGAGGAAATGACGTATTCGACGGGGTCTTCGAGGGTGACGATATGGCAGGGGCGCTTGGCCACGGCTGTCAGGAGAATGTGCGCGAGCGTCGTGCTCTTGCCGCTTCCCGAGGGGCCTGTGATGAGGACAAGGCCGTGCTCAAGGGCAGAGAGTTTGTCCAAGAAAGCCTTGTCGGGGTCGGCAGGGAGTGCGGAGAGCTCGGGCAGGACGCGGATCGCGGCGGCCGGTTTCCCTCCGCTCTTGTAAATATGGAGGCGGAAGCGGGTATTTCCCAGGGAAAAGGCAGTATCGAGCGCGCCTTCTTTTTTGTATGCAGTCATTCTGTCTTCATTGACGTAGGACGTGAAAAGCGCCGTGAAGAAATCTTCTCCAGCCGTCTCGCGAAGCTTTTTCAGCGCGCCGCCTGCGCGGATCATCAGCGGTTCATCCTGCGTGGCGTGCACATCCGTCAGATTCGGATACGTCTGCATGAGTTTTTCTATATCCAATTTGCTCAGTCCTCTCCCGCGATGACCTGGGAGGCTGATCTTGCTGAAATCCAGCCTTTCCGGAGCTCGCGAAGCGCCGCCGCGCCCATATCGGGCTGGCCCTGCGCTCTCATTCTTTCCTGCAGTTTGTCGGCCGAGAAGCCCCCGCGGATGATCTGCCGCTCTTCCCGTCCGATTTCAATCATTTCAAAGGCGCCGATTCGCCCTGCGATGCCGCTCCCATGGCATTCCTCGCAGCCTTCTGCATCCATGACCGTCTCTCCCAGAAATTCCTGCGGGAGGGAAAGGTCGGCGAATTTTTCCTCCGTCAGCGTGACTTTCCTTTTGCAATGCGGGCAGAGGCGCCCGGGGATGCGCTGGGAAATAATCAGGGAGAGCGAATCCGCCAGAAGGTAGGGAGCGATACCCATGTCCATCAAACGGAGCGGCGCGGACGCTGCATTCACCGTGTGAAGCGTCGACAGGACGAGGTGTCCCGTCAGCGCGGCATGTACGGCGATTTCCGCCGTCTCCCTGTCGCGGATTTCCCCGACCATCAGAATATCCGGATCCTGGCGGACGATCGAGCGGAGGCCTTTTTCGAAGGTGAGCCCTGCTTTTTTATTCACCTGCATCTGCGTCACGCCCTCGATCCGGTACTCCACGGGATCCTCGATCGAGATGATATTCACCGAAGGGTCATTCAGGAGCCGGAGCGCCGCATAGAGCGTCGACGTCTTTCCCGAACCGGTCGGCCCGGTCGTGAGAATCATCCCTGCTTTCCTTCTAAGGCACTTCATGAAAAGCTTTTCCTGGACATCCATCATCCCGAGATGGTTATTCTCTATGAAATCTACCTTCCCGGAGAGAATGCGGATGACGATCGTCTCGCCGTAGAGGGAGGGCAGCGTGGAAATGCGGAAATCATAGGAAACGCCGTCCACGGTTTCCGAATACGACCCGTCCTGCGGCAGCCGGCTCTCGGCGATGTCCATGCTCCCGACGACCTTGGCGCGCACGGATATCGGCTTCTTCATCGCAAGCATCATCGTGAAGCGGTCGTACAGAATCCCGTCCCGCCTGAAACGCACGCGGATGAAAGACTCCTGCGGCTCGATATGCACATCACTTACGCGCTCGCGGACCGCCGTGGTAAGGATCCGCCGCAGAGCCGCCTCCGCCGTCGGCGCACGCACTTCTTCCATAAGAACCTCCGGATAAGAATTACCAGAAAACCGAAAGGAAGGAAAATATATAACCAAGGCACAGCTCTGGGAAATCAAGCCTATTCTTAGAAACTGCACCTTTTGAAAACCATACAACCAGGGCGCAGCCTTGGAGAAATCAACCCTATCCGCCCCTTTTTAGAAACTGCACCCCTTTCGCCCTTCGGGCTCTTCCCTCCGTTGGGGGCAGCTTGCGATGAGAAATGAAAAATCAATGGTTTTGTTTTGAACTTATATAGGCACCTTCCCCGTCTGGGAAGGCGAGTCAAAGAAATTTCCTATATTATAACAAATATTAAGGAAAAAATCGCCGAGGGGCGGTCATGTGCGGATTTCCTCCCTTCTCCTGCGCCTTGGAGCAATTTTGTAAAAATAATTTTACACCCCCTTGCATTTTTGCTTTCCGTTTGTTATTATATTTAAGTCATATGGTTGAGAAAACCTGAGACACAGGGGCATAGCGCAATTGATAGAGCAACGGTCTCCAAAACCGTAGGTTGGGGGTTTGAGTCCCTCTGCCCCTGCCAATTTGGCCCAATAGCTCAGCTGGATAGAGCACTTGACTACGAATCAAGGTGTCGGGAGTTCGAATCTCTCTTGGGTCACCAGCAATGAAGACAGCGGATTCCGCTGTCTTTTTTCGTGCGCAAAAAAGGATTTTTCTTTTTCCTGCATTCCATAAAAAACATGTATGCTGAAAAGCAAGAAATAGGACTATTTCTATCTTATGTCCATGGATTGACCTTTCTATAAAGACTATAATAGATATAGAAAGATAATACCATATAGTACTATTCCATTTTTTATAGAAAGGGGAGGTCAGACTTATGAAAGAGATTCCATCATTTTTCAAAAAGCCGGATCCGATTACGGATATTGCGGATACGAAGGAGTACGACATCGTCGTCATCGGCGCAGGTTCTCCGGGCGTTCCGTGTGCTTTGAAGGCAGCGGAGCTGGGCGCGAAGGTCGCCATTCTCCAGAAGGAAAAGGAAGCGGCTGCGTGCGGAAACTTCGGCGCAGGCATCCTGACGGACAAGAGCGATCCTGTCGACGTGGAAAAGTGCGTTTCCATGCTCGAAGCTGCTTCCGGCCACAGGGCCAAGAGGGAGCTTCTCGATATGTGGGCCAAGAAATCCGGCGAGGCCGTTCTCTGGACGATTGAAAAGGGCAAGGAAGCAGGCGCCCAGGTCGTCGATATGGGAACGAATGCCCATGCAGGACTCCTGAAGAGAACCGGCTGGCATATCGAATTCACGACCTGCGTCTTCGGGCCGAAACCATACGACACCGGCGCTGCCATGAAGGCCATGTGCAAACTGGCTGAGAAGAAGGGCGTCGACATTTTCTACGAAACCCCGGCTGTCATGCTCGATCAGGGCGCAGACGGCAGAGTGACAGGCGTCATCGGCGAGCATGAAGGAAAACACATCCTCTTCAAAGCCAGGAAAGGCGTCGTCGTTGCCACAGGCGACTATGCGAATGATAAGTCCATGATGGACTACTACCTCCCGGATATGACGAACTTCGCCCTGAAGAGAACAGGCAGAAGCGGCGACGGCCACAAGATGATCGTCTGGGCAGGCGGCCGCATGGAAAACGTCGGCCACACCAAGATGGCCCACGACATGGATTCCGGCCCGACCTCTCTTATGAGCGCCCCGTACCTGCGCGTGAAACTGAACGGCAGACGCTTCTGCGATGAAACCGTCGGCATGGAACTCATGAACTGCTACCTCACCTTCGCCGAAGACAGCGGCCACTACTGCCAGATCTTCGACTCCCGCTACGTAGACCAGGCCAAGAAAATCGGCATGACCGTCGACGATCCCGAATCCCTCAAGAACTGGATGCCGGAAGAAGACTCCGAACACAAAGGCGTCATGAAAGACCTCATCGACACCTACAAAGCAGACACCCTCGAAGAACTCGCCAAAAAGCTCCGCATCAAAGACATCCCTGCTTTCCTTGAAACTGTCAAACACTACAACGAAATGGCCAAAGCAGGAAAAGATACAGAAATGGGCGTCCCGGCAGAGAAACTCTGCCCCGTCGAAGTCGGACCGTTCTACGGCGTACACCGCCATATCCGCTTCACCGTAGGCTGCTCCGGCGTCGTCATCAACGAAAAGATGCAGTGCCTGGATAAAGACGACAACCCGATCCCGGGCCTCTACGCCGCAGGCAACCTCGCCGGCAACTTCTACGGCAGCATCGACTACCCGCTCGACATCTTCGGCCTCAACCTCGGCCATAACTACACCGAAGGCTACGTCATCGCCAAAGAAATCATGGGGAAAGAATAAGTAAGGAAATAAGGAAAAAGATATAAGGTATAAAAAAGAAACCGCTTCGGGTTGAGCGGTTTCTTTTTTGTTGGATTTTTTATTTTCCTTGAAGAGTGGTTGTTGCAATTTTTGCAACAACTGGTTTTTCTAATTTACTACATTAAATTTTTTGCTGAAAAGGGTTACTTACATTGAGTAAAGCGTGGTTTTAAGATTTTCACATCTCTTCCATTTGAACTGTTGCAAAATTTGCAACAGTTGCTTCCTTCGATAGCTCACCCTCATCAAAAATATTTTTCAAATGCCTGCTGATCGTCGATTTGCTGACACCAAACAACTCCGCCATAGCCTTCTGTGATAGCCAGACAGACTCATCCTTGACAATAGCATTGACAGAGACATCCTCATCCGACGAACGATAAACAAGAAAAGAAAAATTGCTCATAAGCCCTCCAGGGAAAGCGCTGATTTTACACGTAACGATTAACCATTTGCTTACATCTTACCATATTCAGGGGAAAGAGCTGGGAATGGATGATTTTCCAAATAAAAAAATCAGGACCCCCATCCGAAAATGAGAGTCCTGCAAAACGTTGCCGTTTTTCCTTGTACAGATATTTTACAAGATTAGAAAAATATATGCAATGGGATAAAATCAGTCAATTAGGATTAGAATATTTCATTGCCCTCAAAACTCATATGAATTGGTTTCATATTGTCATTGCAATCAAATTGAACCTTGAAATTTGAACGAATCATTGCTCCAAAACTATTTTGAGAGTCTACCGTTCCAATAATGGTTCCAATACCATTTAATTTAAAGTATCTGAATGTTTTATAATCAAATTCAGCTGTTGTTGGAGCCTTTAATACCTTTTTGACCATTTCTTTGGCTTGTCTTTCCATTTGATTTTCTTCACTAACACTTAATACATAATCGCTAGGTTGATGTACGGCTTGTCCATCTTTATACATAATGATTTCTTTTAATTTAATAGTTTCGACTTTATTATCTTTGTCTAAAAATAAATGTGTATAACCTTTCTCCGGTGTATAACCACCTTTCGCAGTAACATTTAAAGAATACATGCCTTTTTCATCTTTAGTTGCATCTGTTACTGATTCAACACCAATAGAATTCAATGCTGCTTCAATATTTTTTGCATCGTCAACAGAAATCCTAAACTTTTTACAGAAAACATTTTTAGAAGCATATTCTTTATCTGCTCTACTCATTTCAGATATTCCACTTTGTTGCGATAACATCGCATCATCTGGTGTAGCTTTAACCATTAGAAACAGAGACACAAAACACATCGCCAGGTAAAATAAACAAATTTGTTTTCTTTTCAACTCTGGTCTTTTTCCAATGTTCCCCATTTAGGTTTTATGATAGATATTAAAAGCATTATCACACAGAAGAGAAAGAGTAAGAAAGCTAGGATAATCATTATTTTCAACCCCTTAAAAGATAAACAAAATATCATTTCTATACATTTTTAAATATAAGATAAATTTTTTAAAATTGCGAATCGAAATTAAACACTTTCTAAATCCGCCAGTTTATACACTTCTTCAATAAATGCCTCTTAAAATTCGCCAATATGAATTTTAAGAGGCATTTAATATAATACAATGATATTAATTATATAAGTTTTTTTTCTTTCCACTTCCCCTCACCATCAAAAAATCCCGCTCTTTTTTCAAAGAGCGGGAAAATTTTTTTATTTTCTCCGGATTTTTCCTATACCTTTTTTCGATTATTTATATAGGACTACTGGAAGCGGGAGGCTTCGGCTTTGGCGAGCTGGTCGCAGAGTTCGTTGTACTGTGCGCCGGCGTGGCCTTTTGTCCATTCGAAGGAAAGGGCGTGGGAGGTGAGGAAGGCGTCTATTCCTTTCCAGAGGTCCTGGTTCAGGACGGGGGTGCCTTTGGTTGTGATCCAGCCGTTTCTTTTCCAGTTGTTCAGCCATCTCTGGGTGATGGCTCTCTGGAGGTACTTGCTGTCGGTGCAGAAGGTGATTTGTCTTCTCTTGCCGTCCTGGCTGATCCATTTGAGGGCTTCGTAGGCAGCGCGGAGTTCCATTCTGTTGTTGGTGGTGCCTGGTTCGCCGCCGGTCAGGTGGAGGAAGGCTTCTCCTTCTTCTGTGAGGAATACGGCAGCGAAGCCTCCGGGGCCGTCCGGGTTGGAGAGGCAGGAGCCGTCGGTGTAGATGGTGAGGGTATCAGGGACTCTGAAGCCGGCTTTCAAGGCTGGTCCGAGTTTCTTGGCTTTGGCCGGGAATGTCTTTTCTGCTTCTGCGATGTCCTTGGCTCCTTTTGCCGAGGATTTCGCCGCAGCGGGTGCTCCGGCAGAAGCAGCCGTGCCGGCGGGTTTTACAATTTTCGGTGCTTCTTTGACGGGTTTTCCGTACCATGCTTCGGCATCTTCCTTGGTGACGAAGCTTTTGTAAACGGCGCCGTTGAAGCCCTGGACTTCTTTCTTGCAGTCGTCCCAGGTGTAGTAGACGCCGGGGTTCCTGCCGCGTTTGACGACGTAGTATTTCTTTTTCTGTCTTGTATTGCCCAAGGCTATTTTCACGCTTCTTTCTTCTGCTTTTTTATCGAGCTTCATGGTCCCGTCTTCGATCATTTTCCAGAAGCAGTAGATGGTCGCTTTCGTGTCGGCGAGGCTGTCGTGCCAGCCTTCTCCGTCGTAGCCGTAGTGTTTGGCGCACGTGATGAGTTTCTGCCAGCGGATGTTTCCTGTGAAGGGATCGCGTTCGCCGTATTTTTCGGAGAAGGGGGGCATGATGTCGATGTAGATGGTTTTCTTTGGATCGGGCAGGGTAAGGCCGCTCTGGAGGAGCATCTGCACGTCGAAGGGAAGGTTGTATCCGACGATGGCCTCTGCATTGCCGAGCATTTCCTGGATTTCTTCCTTATGGTCCAGGATGAAGGGACATTTGCTGACCATGGCAGGGGAGATGTGGTTCACTTTCTCGGCTTCGGGCCATGACGAGTTTTTCTTCGGACGGAAATATTGATTCATCCGCATAGCGCCTTCGCCGTCAATGACGGAGAGCTGCAGGATCTCGGCATTGGGGCCGACTCCGGTGGTTTCCGTGTCCAGTGCGAGTATTCTGTCTTTATCCATTTTTTCCTCCTTGCTTGCGGAGTTATTCTCTCCACTCCGCTTCCTTCCTGTAAGCGCCGCCGTCAGCGGGTACTTCAAGGTTTTTGTCATGACGGAGGCGGCGGTTCAGGATGGTCCTGATTTTCTTTCCGTTCTTTTTCTTGTCTTCCGGGAGTTCTTCTTCCCATTGTTTCCCGATTTTTTCTTTTTCGTACATCTTGCGGGCGTACTGGCTCAGCCTGTCTTCCCGGGTGACTTTCTGTGGACGTTTCATGACTTCTTTCCTTTCGCTGACTTATCTCCCGCAGCAGTTTGTGACTCGGAGGGGAGGCATTCACTGCCAGTATAACAGCTTTCTTACTGCTTTGTAAATTTATACCTTAATAAGTAGGGAAATCGCTTGCAGCAGCGGGATTTTTCGGACTTTTACGACTAAATGTTCGCCTTAGGAGGCACAATTTATGGTACTGTCATATTCTTTTTTCTCTATATCTTGTGAATGTACAAGGGAGCCGATAGATGATAGAATAAAGTTATTCACAAGGTTAATCACTTTTGCACAGAGTTGCTTAAGTGCATTTTCCTTCGATAATATCGAATTGATCGGACTTTTATTTCTTGATTTATTCACCAGAATTCACATTTTTTTCACAAGGTTAATCACAACTGTCAACATATGAGGTTTTTATATGGATCTATTTTCACTCTGGGAGGATTTAGTTACTTATATTAAGTCGAATGATTCCGAGTATTCAGAAATGTTTGAACTTCACTTGTACCCTGTCTCACTTTCAGGCTCGGTACTGACGATTTCCACGGACCACACACTGCCGAAGTACCAGGTCGCATGGCTGGCCAATGTGTATTCCAGAAAACTGGAGAGTTACATTCTTAAAACGAAGAATCAGCAGTTCACAATACAAGTAGATAACTACCGTCCTCCAAAAATAACGCCGAATGACGGCCCGGGTCCCGTTTCCGCCCATGCTCCTGCCAAGGATATGGAAAGGGAAAAGGCCCGCAATGTTGTCCCGCCTGCTCCTTCTCCGGCACCGTTCCCCGAAGGGGGCATCCCTTCGCCATTTCCGGAAGGGAATGAGCCTGCTCCCGTGATGGAAAGCAAGGCAGCCGATTCGTTCCCGGAAGAAGCAGCGCCTCCGGATTTCACAAATCTGAAGCCGAAGTCGGCCGACGAAGTCGCTCTTCCGAGCATCCAGGATGTCGCTCAGGGCTCCCTTTTCGAAGAACCGAAGAAGCCGGAAGCGAAAAAAGCGAAGGTTTTCCAGTCAAATCCCATCAATGAGGAGTACACGTTCGAGACATTCGTCCACGGCGGGTGCAATGACGTAGCGTATTCGGCGGCCCTGGCCGTCGCACAGGCTGCGGTCAACCCAAAGCTGACGGATACAAATATGAATCCGCTCTTCATTTACGGCCCATCCGGCCTTGGCAAGACGCATCTTCTGCATGCGATCTGCAATTACATCCATGAATACAAGCCGGAGCTTTCCGTTCTTTTCGTGTCCAGTGAAACGTTCACGAATGAGCTGATCGATGCCATCCAGCGCCATGCGACGAATGACTTCCGCCAGAAGTACAGAAATCCGGACTTCCTTCTGATTGACGATGTCCAGTTCTTCGGCTCGAGGGACTCGACGAAGATGGAAATCTTCAACACGTTCAATGAACTCTTCGACAAGAAGAAGAACATCATCATGACGAGCGACCGTACGCCATCGGATATTGAAAAGCTCGAAGACCGCCTGCAGAGCCGTTTCTCGAGCGGCCTTGTCGCTCCGATTTCCCCGCCTGACTATGAAATCTGCAGCATCATCCTGAAGAACCGCGCTGAAAAGCAGGGTATCAATCTGCCGGATGAAGTCGTCGATTACATTGCAAGCCACATCAATACGAATGTCCGTGAGCTGGAAGGCGCTTTCAACAGCCTGGTCATGATAGCCCGCATCAAAGAGAAGCCTATCACACTGCCTTTTGCCATGGAAGCACTGAAAGACAAGATCCCGCTCGACGGCGGCAATACGCTGACGGTCGATATCATCATCGACAAAGTCTGCGACCGCTACGGCGTGACGAAGGAACAGGTCCTCAGCAATGCGCGTCCGAAAAAATATGTCGTTCCAAGACAGATTGCCATGTACCTAGCCAGAAACCTGATCCCGGGCATTTCTTTCCCGGCACTCCGTGACAAGTTCAAAAGAAAGGATCACACGACAGTCGTCTATGCCTGCGAACGCGTGGAAAAGGAAATCAAACGCGATCAGAGCACGAAGGCTGTCATCGATGAACTTACCAAGCAGCTGAAAAGGTAAGAGCTGCCTCTATATAAAGTATTGTGAAGAAACACGGCCCGCAGAGGGTAAAAAACAGTGCATAAACTGTGGATAAATCCAGACCCCCGGAAATCTGTGAAATGTGTGAAGAAGAAAAAAAGTTATTCAACGGGTTTTCACAAAGGCTCAAAATCGATAAAATCTAGATAGTCACAAAGTTATTCACTTATTCACAGCGTACTACTACGCCTGCTACTACTCTCTTATATTATTAGTCATATTTATTAAGGAGCTGCCATGAAGGTCACATTCAACAAAAACGAGCTGACGAGCGCCCTCGACCGAGTCCAGCGCGCAGCACAGACAAAAATCAATTCCAACACCAACAATGGCTTTTTCATTTCTGCTGCCAATGGCATTGTCGAATTCCAGGCAAACGATTACACGATCGGCATAAAAACGACCTGCAGCGCAGACATTTTTGAAGACGGCGTTGCAGTCATTGCTGCGCCCCAGCTGCAGAGTACACTTCGCATGATGCCATCAGGGGATATCGTCATGGAAATGGGTAAAGGAGAAAATACCGTTTCCTTTAAGAGCGGATCCTACTTCTCGAAGTTCCCTGTCAGGAATTCCCAGGATTTCCCGGAAGTCGAGGAAATGGATCATCAGAATCATGCAGTCATCCGCTGCAAGGATTTCGCTGACATGGTCAGCCTCGTCCAGTTTGCAGCAGCCACTGATAAACAGAAGCCTTTCTTTACAGGCGTACTTTTTGAAATCCATGATTCTCTCTTCGCCATGGCCGCTACCAACACGCACCGCCTGGCTACCAAGGAAATCTCCCTGGATGAACCGGCCACAGCCACTGGCAGAATCATCGTTCCTGCCGGCATCCTTTCCGACGTCATCCGCCTTTTGCCGGACGGGGAAGAGGAAAAGATGGAAATTTCCTGGTCCAAGAACCATGTCGCATTCACCATCGGCAGCACGTACTTTATCAGCAACCTGATCAACGGCGAATATCCGGAATACCAGAGAGTCATCCCGCAGTCCTTTGATGCCCATGCGGAACTGAATCTCCACGACTTTGCCGAAGCCGTCCGCTTTGTCAGCCCGATTTCCCGCGACGTGAACTACAATACGATCAATTTCCATTTCAAGCAGGGCGTGCTCGAAGTCTTCGAAGAAGATCCGGAAATCGGACGCTCCGATACGTCGATCCCCGTCAAGCTTGAAGGCGATGATATCGACATCACATTCAACTGCAGTTATATAGAGGATATATTGAAGCATTCCAAGGGCGAAACAATCACGCTGCATCTCCTGAAGAGCGGCCCGATGCTCGTGGAACAGCAGGACGACAAGACATACCGCTACGTCGTCACCCCGATGAGAGGAAGAAACTAATGGAAGAAATACAGATTTACGGAGACTTCATCCAGCTTGACCAGTTCCTGAAAAAGACGGACCGGATCAGCTCGGGCGGGGAGACCGGAGCCTACCTTGAAGCGCACAAGATCACACTGAACGGAAAGAAGGTCACCGAAAAGAGAAAGAAGCTTCGCGCCGGAGACATGCTCAAGATCGACGGCGACGAATACAAGCTGACCGGAGCCTAGCCATGAAGTGCGTGAAATTCCGGCTGATCCAGATCCGCAATATGGAGGATACGACCATCCTGCCGGATGAAGGACTCACTATCTTCACGGGCGAAAACGGCAGCGGGAAGACGAACTTGATCGAGGCGGTCTATTACGCCTCCATAGGGAAATCCTTCCGCACGGGAAACGACAACGAAATGATCCGGCTGGGGGACGAGGAAGGCACCATCCTCCTCGACTTCACCATCCGCGACGTCTCGCATACCATCAAAGTGAAACTGACGAGGAACCAGGGCAAGAGAATCTTCTTCAACGACAACCCTGTCCGTAAAAAAGACCTCATGGGCCTCTTCCGCACCGTCATCTTCACCCCTGATGAACTCCAGCTCATCAAAGGCGCCCCCGTTTTCAGGAGGCGCTTCCTTGATATGGAAATCTCCCAGGTCTCCCCGCGCTACTATGCCGAACTCCTCCGCTACACCAGAGCCGTCCAGCAAAGAAACGCAGCCTTCAGGAACGCCAGGATGACAGGCATCATCCCGGATACCGACATCTGGGACGAACAGATCGGGAAATGCGCCGCCTACATCGTGAGGAAACGCCTTGAAACCGTGAAAAAGATGAACGGTACCGTCCCCGATATGGAATCCGCCCTTACAGGAAACAGGGAAAACCTCGAAATCCGCTACAAACAAGCCGGATCCGACGAGCCGAGATTCGACGAAGAATGGTTCCTCGAACGCCTCGCTGCCTACCGCGAAGAAGACGCCAAATTCTGCCACACCTCCGTAGGCCCGCACAGAGACGACCTTACCTTCTTCATGAACGGCATGGACATCTCCATTTACGGCTCCCAGGGCCAGCAGCGGACAGCCATCCTCGCCATGAAACTCTCCGAGATGGAATACATCAAAGAAGAAACCAGCGAATACCCCGTCCTCCTTTTGGACGACATCGGAAGCGAGCTGGACAGCAAAAGAAGAAAAGCCCTCATGAACTTCCTCGAAACAAGAAATATCCAGACCATGGTCACAGGCACCGACGTGCCCTTCGACCATAAGGCGAAGATTATCGAAGTAGGGAAGGAATAAGGGAAAGATAGAAGAGTATAAGGGTACGAAAAAAGGACTCATCGAGAGTCCTTTTTTCGTTGTCAGACTACGCTGACGACACCAGAAAACCGCGATAAAACCGCGTGGAACTTCACCCCTTTCACCAGCGTCAGTATCAAGGATAGTCTGGATCCACCCCGACGGGCAGGTTAAAACCTTTCGTACCGACGAGTTCCGATATTATAAATGAAAACTGTAAAACGCTCATTCGATATTATCCATCAGTAACGAAGCGGAGGACTTTGACCTGCCCCAGCGGGGAAGAAGTACCGGCCAATCTTTTAACTGTTGCCAGGAAAGGGGTGCAGTATTCATTGAGATTTAAAATACAAAAAGGTTCCTCGAGCAGAGCGAGGTTGTACGGGTTTTGCTTTTCTTCCTTCAAATCAAGGCTGCTGAGATAGAAGGATTAAATGAACCCCTTTCGCCTCGCAGGCTCGGCAAAAGCTTTCCCCTAACGGGGACAGCTTTTGCCGCTGGTGCTGTTTCCCTTTTTCTTACTCCCTTTATCCATCCCAAAAATGTTTCACGTGAAACATTTTGCTTCCTCTTTTCTAAAAATTGTTTCACGTGAAACAATTGAAAGGGGCTGTGACAAAATCCGTTAAAACGTTGCTTCTTCCTTTTCTCGAGCGAAGCGAGGTTTAAGGGTGTTAACCTTGCTCCGAAGGAGAAGGTTGGTGCGGATTTGTTAATACAGACAAATAAATATCATAAAAAATCTAATCGTACC
>ENA-UOJG01000917-UOJG01000917.1-human-gut-metagenome-genome-assembly--contig:-C47-NODE-917-length-35572-cov-46.929104_pt1 | contig 35572 bp, 38 predicted proteins | sample MGYA00242340_ERZ723887 | MGnify/ENA metagenome assembly ERZ723887 | reverse complement strand
TAGCACCGATTGGTGTAAATTTGGTGTAAAGAGGTAAATTTATTCGGTTTGGAAACTCCCGAAACCCGCATAAACACTGGTTTTTTTCGAATTTTACTTGTCGAGGGGCTTCATTGTGGGGAAGAGGATGACGTCGCGGATGGAATCGGTACCGCAGAGCATCATGGCGCAGCGGTCGATGCCGAAGCCCAGGCCGCCCGTCGGCGGCAGGCCGTATTCAAGGGCCATGACGTAATCTTCATCCATCATCTCGGCTTCATCATCGCCCTTGGCGCGCTTTTCGACCTGCGCCTTGAAGCGCTCGTACTGATCCATCGGGTCATTCAGCTCGGTAAAGGCGTTGCCCATCTCGCAGCCGCAGACGAACATCTCGTAGCGCTCGGTCAGATGCGGATCGGACGGGCTGCGCTTGGCAAGAGGACTTACCTCAACAGGGTACATGGTGATGAACGTGGGCTGGATGAGGGTCTCCTCGACCTTCTGGTCGAAGGTCTCGTACAGGGCGTTGCCCCAGGTGGCGTCCACGCCGTCCATGTCAACGCCAACGCTCTTCGCCAGCGCGACAGCGGCGGCGGCATCGCCCTCGATGGCCATGAAGTCCGCGCCAGTCACATTTTTCACGGCGTCGGCCATCGTCACGCGCGGCCATGCGGGCGTAAGGTCGATATCGTGGCCGAGCCACTGAAGCTGATAGGTGCCGAGGATCTCCTTCGCTGCGCCGGAGAGGATGGCCTCGAGAATGTCCATCATACCGTCGAGGTTGGTATAGGCCTGATAAAGCTCGCAGGTGGTGAACTCGGGGTTGTGCTTGGTGTCCATGCCCTCGTTGCGGAAGATACGGCCCACCTCGTACACACGCTCAAGTCCGCCGACGATCAGGCGCTTTAAGTGCAGCTCGGTGGCGATGCGCATATACATATCGATATCAAGCGTATTGTGATGCGTGATGAACGGGCGCGCGTTCGCGCCGCCGGCGATGGGGCTCAAAACCGGCGTCTCGACCTCCATGAAGCCGATGGAATCAAGGTAGCGGCGAAGATATGCAACGAACTTGGAGCGGATCTCGAAGTTGCGCTTGGACTCGGGGTTGATGATCAGGTCCACATAGCGCTGGCGGTAGCGCGCCTCCTTATCGGTGAGGCCGTGGTACTTCTCCGGCAGCGGGCGCAGAGACTTGGAAAGCAGCGTGATCTTCTTCGCGCGCACGCTCATCTCGCCCCGCTGCGTGCGGAACACCTCGCCCTCGACGCCTACGATATCGCCGATGTCATACTTTTTGAAGCGGTTATAGTCCTCCTCGTCCATCTCGTCCTTGCGGGCGTAGAGCTGGATGCGGCCGGACTTATCCTGCAGGTCGCAGAAGCTGACCTTGCCCATGCCGCGCTTGCTCATCAGGCGGCCCGCCACGCGGACCTCGCTGCCCTCGAGCGCATCGAAGTTGTCCCTGATGTCCTGCGCGTGATGCGTCACATCGAACCGGGTCTCCTGAAAGGGATCGCGCCCCTCGGCGCGGAGCGCCGCAAGCTTGTCGCGGCGGACCTTGAGGATCTCGCTCAGGTCCTGCTCGGGTGCGGCGGTATTCCGGATATTCTCTTCAGCCATTTTTCTCTGCTCCTATTATGTCAACGTTCGATTTTGATGATGCGGTATGCGATGGTTCCAACGGGTGCTTCCACGCTTACCTCGTCGCCCTCCTTGGCGCCCATAAGCGCGCGGCCGAAAGGAGAATCCTCGGAAATGGCGCGGTTCATGGGGTCTGCCTCCTGCGAACCGACGACCTTATATTCCGGCAGCTCCCTGCCGCTCTTCACATCCTGCACAACAACGCGGCAGCCGATGCCGACGGCGTTCGTTCCCGCGTCGCTCTCGTCTACAACAACGGCGTGCAGCAGGATATCCTCGATCTCGGCAATGCGGGAGTACAGCTTGCCCTGCTCGTTTTTCGCTTCGTCATATTCGCTGTTTTCGCTCAGGTCGCCGAAGCCGCGGGCTTCCTTGATCAGCTCCGCCACTTCCTTTTCGCGCACAGTTTTCAGGTAGGTCAGCTCGTTTTGCAGCTCTTCCTTGCGCTCCGCGCTCATCTTGTACTCTTTTTTCATGTTCGCCATTTCGAGATCGTTCCTTTCTTCCCGCGCCCGCAGACATACTGCGGAGGCGTATACATATACCATTTTAGCGAGACAATTATAGTGATTTCCCCTTGCGTTGTCAAGGAAACTTTGTGTTTTGCCCCGTCTGCGCGGAAAAATCCACCCGCGCGATGCAAATCTCCCCCGTTTTGAGTGCGCCGGCCGCAAAGAGTGCGCAGATCAGCTCCTGCCCATCCCAGCGCGCCGTCTCTTCCGCCAGCGTCGGCGCGCCGTATACGACTGCGAGCGTTTCATCCCCCAGCGGCAGAACCGGGCAGCGGCAGAGCGGCGCAAGGCCGTCAAACACAACGGCAAGGTCTGCGCAGAGCGCCGTTCCCGCTGCCGCCGCACAGACGCTCACGCCCCAATCCCAGCGCATGATGCAGCTCAGGCGCTCCGTATCCGGAGAACAGAGCGTCAGATAGCGCACCTCCCGCGCAAGGGTCAGCGCCGCAGCATTCAGCGCTGCGGACGGCCGCGCCGCGGCAAGCGCCAGCCGCGTCCGTTCGGGCGGCAGCCCCAGCTGCGCCATTGCGCGGCGGATGATCTCCGCCGCCATCTGCCCGCGCAGCGCGCGCTCGTCCGGCGGCAGCACGCCCCGGCGCGCAAATACTTCCTTCATCGGAAAATCCGGCGGGAAGACCGCCTGCCGCACGCGGTGCTTTTTCAAATATTTCGCCGCGCGCCTTGCCGAAAGCGCGGCACGCAGTCCCCCGCCCCGCTCCACATAGGCCGCGCAGAACCGCACGCCGGCAAGCGTGCGCGGCCCATTCTTCTCCCCCGGCTCCCGGTAGGCGACCAGCCCCAGCATCTGCCTTCCTCCCCGCAAAAAACGATCCCCTCCATTTTTATGGAGAGGATCGCTGCTTCATGCCTTACCTCCAGCCCTTCGTATAGTTGGTGAGGTAGGTCAGCGGGTCAATGATTTTGCCGCCCTCGGTGATCTCAAAGTGCAGGTGCGCGCCGCGGCTCACGCCGGTGGAACCGGTGATGCCCACCGTCTGTCCCTGCGCCACATAGTCGCCCTTATTGACCGAGCGGGAGGACAGATGCTGATAGGTGGTCGTGTTGCCGCTGCCGTGGCTGACGACGACATAGTTCCCGCGGTACTTGTTGTACGCTGAAACGATGACCGTTCCCGCCTTGGCGGCGACCGCCTTCGTCGTATAGCCCACGCGGCCGATATCAATGCCGGCATGGTTTGTTGAAGCGCCCTTGATGCCCGTATAGCGCGAACCGAGAGGCGAGGTGACGTATCTGCTTGAGCAGGGCCAGATGTAGCCGCCGTAGGTCTCGGTCGTGTCACCGTTCTGGCGCGCCAACTCGCGCGAGAGCCGCACGATCTCCTCCTGCTGGCGCTCCATCTCCGCGTCCTTTTCCGAAAGCACTTTTTGATACTGCGCTTCGTTCTCGCGCAGCTCTGCAAGCACCTTTTCCGCCTCGGCGCGCTGCGCATTCAGCTCGCTGCGCTTGGCGACCAGCGTCTCCCTGGCTCTCTGCTGCTGCGTGAGCGCATCCTCGAGCGCGGCTTTCTTCTCCTCGATCTGTGCGCGCAGGGCGCGCAGGTCGTCGATGACCTTCTGGTCGCTGTCCATGATCTCGCTGATGAAATCCATGGCGCTGAGCAGCTCGGAAAAGCTTGCCGAATGAAACAGCACCGACCAGTACGACACGGTGCCGCGCTCTTCCATCGCGCGCACGCGCGCGCAGAACTTCTCATACTGAAGCGCCTCTTCCGCTTCGTTCTCGCGGATCTCCTGCTCGGTCTGTTCGATCAGCGTTTCATACTCGCCGATGAGCGACTCCACGCCGGCGATCTCGCGCTGAAGCACGCTGATCTGGCTGTCGAGGTTCGCCTTCCTGTCTACCGCCGCGTTCTTGTCGTTCCGGAGAGCCTCGAGTTCCTTTTCCAGCTGCGCCTTTTCCTCGCCCATACCGTTCAGCTCCCGCTGGAGCTGGTCGATCTCCTCCTGCGTGACGGCGGACACCTCCTGCACCAGCGCAAACGGCGTCAGATCGCTCAGCATGAGCGCACACAGCACCGCGAGGGCAAGCGCCCCGCGAAGCAGTTTCTTTTTCATTCCGCCCTCCTTATCATACGCGCAGGAATTTGCGGATCGCCATCAGGCTGCCGCCCACGCCGATGAGTATCCCGGCGCTTGCAAAAATCAGCGCCACGGGCTGCCAGATGGACGCAAAATCCACAATCTCGAAAAGCTGCAAACGGTCGGACATTGCAAGGCTCTGCGCCACCGAGGCGTACAGCAGCCACTGCAGGCCGAATCCAATCCCCGCGCTCAAAAGGCCGATCATAAAGCCCTCGTAAACAAACGGCCAGCGGATAAAGCCGTTCGTTGCGCCGACCATTTTCATAATGGCGATCTCGTCGCGCCGGTCAAAGGTCGTAAGCTTGATGGTGTTGGAGATGATGAAAACGGATACGAGCAGCAGAATGGCAATCAGCGCGATGCACACCACGCCCGCCACGTTGCGCAGCGTGATAAGCCCGCCGGAGACGTCCTCGTCCACGCGCACCTTGGCGACGCCCTCGACATTGTCCTTGATGTCCTGCGCGGTCTGCCCGGCGATGCTCAGGTCGTTTACAAAAACGGCGTAGCGGTCGCGCAGGATCTCGGGATCGAGATTCTGGAACAGCTCGTCGCCCTCGTATTTCTTTTCGTACGCCGCCATGGCCTCCTCTTTGGAGATAAAACGGCAGCTTTTGACGTTGGGCCGCTTTTCGATGGCGCGGCCGACGGCGGCGGTCTGCGCCTCGTCGTACTCCTCGTCTACAAAGGCAAGGAGTTCGTAATCGCTTTCAAGCTTCTGCAGCTGCACCTGCGCGTTGTAGGCCACGAGCGTGAACGTTCCCATGACCACCAGGCACGCCACCGTGATGCCCACGGCAGCAAAGGACATGAAGCCGTGCGAGAACATATTGCGCACGCCCTCGCCGAAAAAATAGGTAAAATCGTGTTTCCGCATTGCCTCACCTCGCGTTGTAGCCCACGCCGTCGCCCGTGATAAGTCCCTGCTCAAGCGAGATGACGCGCTTTTTGAATTGGTTGACAAGATCCTTTTCGTGCGTGACGATGACCATCGTCGTGCCGAGCTGGTTGATGCGCTCCAGCAGGCGCATGATCTCCAGCGAGCGCGCGGGGTCAAGGTTGCCGGTCGGCTCGTCGGCGATGATGGTGCTTGGATTGTTGATGAGAGCGCGTGCGATCGCCACGCGCTGCTGCTCGCCGCCAGAAAGCTCGCTGGGATAGCTGTCCACCTTCTGCTCCAGACCCACCAGCTCCAGCACATAGGGGATGCGCTTTTTGATCTCGCGCGGCGGCGCGCCGACGGCGCGCATGGCGAAGCTGAGATTTTCGTAAACGGTCTTCTTTTCGATCAGGCGGAAGTCCTGAAAGATGACACCGATGGAACGGCGCAGCAGCGGGATCTGCCATTCGGCGATATTCGTCAGGCTGAAGCCGTTGACGGCGATCTGTCCCTCGGTGGGGACGATCTCGCCGGTAAGCAGCTTGATGATCGTTGACTTGCCGCTGCCGCTGGGACCGACGAGGAAAACGAATTCCCCGTCCTCAATGCGCAGCGTAATGCCGCGCAGCGCTTTTGTCCCGCTCTCGTATTCCTTTACCACATCGCTCAGCCGTATCATGCCCGTCCCCCGTATCCGGCGGCCTTCGCCGCAAAGCCGCCGTTTTCGCATCATTCTGCACCTATTATAGCGCGGCACACGCGCAATGGCAACAGATAATTATGTAAACTCTCACTTTTTTCGCCGAAAATGGAGAAAACGGGAGCCGCCCGCATGGGGCGGCTCCCGCCGGTAACTGCCTTTGCCTTACGCCTCGATGCCGCGGGAGGCAAGGTACTTTTTGACCATCAGCGCGACCTTGAACGTGATGGCGTCGTCGAACTCGCGCAGGTCGAGTCCTGTGAGCTTTTTGATCTTTTCCAGCCGGTAGACCAGCGTGTTGCGGTGGACGAAGAGCTTGCGCGCCGTTTCAGACAGGATGAGGTTATTCTCAAAGAACTTGTTGATGGTGAAGAGCGTCTCTTTGTCGAGCGCATCGATCGGGTTCTTCTTGAAGACCTCCTGCAGGAACATTTCGCACAGCGTGGTAGGCAGCTGGTAGATCAGGCGGCCGATGCCCAGGTTTTCATAGCTGATGACGTACTTTTCCGTATCGAATACCTTGCCGACCTCGATCGCCATCTGTGCTTCCTTATAGGCCTTGGCAAGGTCGCGCAGGTGTGTGGCCACCGTGCCGATGCCAACGACCACGGTACTCTCGCCGTTCACGCGCAGCGTTTCCTCGATCTGTGCGGCGGTCTTTTCCAGGTCGGCCATCTCGGTATTGTCGCCCAACTGCTGCACCAGCACGATGTCCTCCTCGCCCATCGCCAGCACAAAGCTGGTCTGCCGGTCGGGGAAGATGTTCTGGATGGTTTCCACGGGGACGGCGTCCGCTTTGTCGTCCAGGCGGCGGATCACGAACACGCCGCGGTTCAGCTCCGCTTCAACGTGCAGCTCCTTGGCGCGGATGTAAATGTCGCTGAGAAGAATATTATCGGAAAGGATGCTTTTGACGAACGAGGTCTTGTCGTGCTTTTCCTCGTAATAGCTCTTGGCGGTGTTGAGCGCAACGGTCGCCATGCTGCAGATGGTGGCGCTGAGCGAATCCTCGCCGCGCGTGAAGGCGGCGAAATCGAACTGGCCGCCCCAGCCCTCGAGCGCCCTGAAGGTCTTCCCCTCAAGCGCGATGCAGCGGTCCTCCGCCGCATTGATCGGCTGAACCAGATGCGGCCAGCGCTGGCCGATCTCCGGCAGGTCGGTGCAGGCGATGACCGTACCCTCGGAATCGATCACGCCGATCACAGTGCCGGTCGTTTCCTTGAACTGCAAGACGATATTCTGAAAAATTCTTCCGGACATATCGGTGCCTCCTTAAACTCACGGGCAGTTTGTGCATTCCGCCAACTGAATGAAATCATTATACTTGTCCCCGTCTGCTTTTGCAAGAACTTTTTTCTTTTTTCCACAAATTTTTTTCTTTTTTTTGGGCATTCCGTAAATCATCCCAAACGTGCTATCCATTTTTCGCGCCGTTCTCTTGGGTAAATTGCCCAGCCGCTTTCAGCGCCACAGTCTCCTCCTCCGTCAGCAGGCGGTATTCTCCCGGCGCAAGCGCTTCATCCAGCGTAAGCGGCCCCATCGAAAGGCGCTTGAGGTACTGCACCGGCTTGCCGCGCGCGGCAAGCATCCGCTTGATCTGGTGGAACTTTCCCTCGCGGAGGGTGACGAGCGCCTCGCTCTGCGCGCCGTCCGCGCGCAGGATCTCCAGCCCCGCCGGCAGGCAGGCAAGGCCGTCCGGAAGCGTCATGCCGGCGGCGAAGGCCGCGCAGTCCTCCGGCGTGAGTACGCCGTCCACACGCGCAAGGTAGACTTTATCAACGTGTTTTTTCGGGGCGAGCAGATCGTGCGCCAGCGCGCCGTCATCGGTGAGCAGCAGCAGGCCCTCCGTGTCCTTATCGAGCCGGCCGGCCGGGAACAGGCCGATCTTCCGGTATTCCGGCGGCAGCAGGTCGAGAACCGTTTTCCCGCGTCCGTCCTCCGTTGCCGACAGCACGCCCGCCGGCTTGTGCAGCATCACATAGGTATGCTCGCGGTAGCCGATGGCTTCGCCGTTCACGGTGATGGCAGCGCGCAGCGGATCGTACTTCTCCTCCGCGCTTTCTGCCGCGCGGCCATCGACCAGCACCCGTCCCTCGTGTACGAGCCGCTTCACCTCCCGGCGCGAGTAGCGTCCCGTGGATGCTATAATTTTGTCCAGTCTCTGCTTCGGCATGGCCGTTCCTCCGTTTTTTTGCCAACTGGTCGTATTTTAACATATATCCGCGCGGGTGGGAATAGCCTTTTGAGGAAAGGGTGTGGTCCGGATGGTCATTATTACCAAAAGATTACGAAAGCGGCCCGCGATCGCCGCGCTGCTCACGCTTTGCGTGCTGCTCGTGCTGCTGCTCGGCCTGCGCGGCTGCGGCAAAAGGCGCGCGCAGGCGCCCGGGATCCCCGCCGAAACGAACGAGCAGCGCGTTGCTTACCTTGCCTCGCTTGGCTGGGAGGTGTCGCCCGAGCCGATCGAGACGCTGAGCATTACGCTGGGGGAAACGCTGGCCGAGCCGTACCTGAGCTACAATACGCTTCAGCTCCCGCAGGGCTTTGACCTGACGCGCTGCTGCGGCAAAACGCTTTCGCGCTACACCTACGTTGTAACAAACTATCCCGACGAAACGCTTCCCTGCCAGGCCGACCTTTACGTCTGCGAGGGGCTGATCGCCGCCGGCGACATCGTCTGCACCGGCGAGAACGGCTTTATGGCGGGGCTTACGTTTCCCGCCGTCTGACGGCGCGCCCCGCAAGCCCCCGGGAGGGGGCTTTTTCTTTTTGACTATTGCGTGCAGGTGTGGTAAAATGAGTGGGAATCGACACAAAGGACACATTCCATGGAATTTTACACGCTTGCCAGCTCGAGCGCGGGGAACGCCGCGCTCGTCTGCCACGAAAACACCCGCGTTCTCATTGACGCGGGCATTTCCTGCCGCCGCATCGCGCACGCGCTGGCGCCGCTCGGTCTGGCGACCGCCGACCTTGACGGCATCCTCCTCACACATGAGCATATCGACCATGTGCGCGGGCTGGAAACGCTGCTGAAAAAATGCGCCGCGCCGCTTTACGCAAGCTCCGGCACCGCCGCGGCGCTTCGCTGCCCGCCGGAGCGGCTGCACACCTTTGCCGCAGGCGAACGCTTCTCCATCGGCGCGCTGGCCGTGCGGCCGTTCCGCACCTCGCACGATGCGCGCGGGAGCGTCGGCTACCGCATCGACAGCGGCGGCGGCTCGCTCGCCGTGCTGACGGATACGGGCTTCATCACCGACGAGGCGCGCGCGGCCGTGCCGGGCGTGGATCTGCTGCTGCTGGAAGCCAACCACGATATCGAAATGCTCCGCACCGGCCACTACCCCTATTATCTCAAGCAGCGCATCCTGAGCGAATACGGCCATCTTTCCAACGATACCGCCGCCGCCTTTGCGCTTGAATGCGCCCGCGCCGGCACGAACGACATTTTGCTGGCGCACCTGAGCGGCGAAAACAACACGCCGCAGCTTGCAGAATATACGGTAGGGCGCGTCCTGCAGGCAAACGGGCTGCACGTCCGCCTTGCCGCCGCGCCGCGCGACACGACCAGCGAGGTACACCTATGCAGAAAATCACCGTCCTTTGCGTCGGAAAGCTGAAAGAGGCTTTTTATGAACAGGCGGCAAGGGAATACGAAAAGCGCCTTTCACGCTGCTGTAAGTTAGCGCTTTTGGAGCTGCCCGAGCAGCGCCTTAGCGACGAGCCGGGCGAGGCGGAGATCCGGCAGGCGCTGAAAAAGGAAGCGGCGCTCATCGAGCAGAAGCTGCCCAGAGGCGGCGCGCTCATCGCCCTGTGCATCGAGGGGCAGGAGATGGACAGCGCGGCGCTCAGCCGGAGGATGCAGCAGCTGTTCGCGCGCGGCGCGCCGCAGCTGACGTTTCTCATCGGCTCCAGCTTCGGCCTTGACGAAGACCTCAAGAAAAAAGCCGACCTGCGGCTCTCAATGTCGCCGATGACGTTTCCGCACCATTTGGCGCGCGTCATGCTGCTCGAGCAGATCTACCGCGCCTACCAGATCGACGCCGGCACAAAATATCACAAATAGGAGGTCCCGCTTATGTCGAACGAAATCAGGCTCACCTGGGGCAGAACTCCGGACGATCTTTCGGAGTGCTGGCCGAAAACCGCCGGCGGCGCGCCGGAGGAACCGGCGTTCCTCACACGCACTATGGATACGAACGCACAGACCGATATGCTCTGCGCCATGCTCCGCTCTTATGAGATCCCCGTGCTGCGCCGCTACGAGGGGGACGGCGCGTTCGGCCGCGTTGTACTCGGCACGCCGGGACGCGGCACGGCGCTCTACGTTCCGCAATCCCTGCTGGAGGATGCAAGGGCGCTGATCGCGCCTGTTGACGAAGAAGAAACAAACGAGGAGGAATCGTGATGAACTACCGCCAGGAATACGAAAAATGGCTCGCCTCTCCCGCGCTGAGCGCAGAGGAACACGCGGAGCTGCTGGCCATTGCAAACGATGAAAAGGAGATCGAAAACCGCTTTTTCGGGCCGCTGGAATTCGGCACGGCGGGTCTGCGCGGCACGATGTACACGGGCCTGCACAACATGAACCGCCACGTCATCCGCTGGGCGACGCAGGGCTTTGCCAACGTCATCCGCGCCGAGGGGCAGGCGGCGATGGACAAGGGCGTTGCCATCTGCATGGACTGCCGCAACCACTCGATGGAATTTGCACGCGCCGCAGCCTGCGTCATGGCGGGCAACGGCATCCGCGTGCGGCTCTTCGAGTCGCTGCGCCCCACGCCGGAGCTTTCCTTTGCCGTGCGCGAATACGGCTGCACTGCGGGCATCAACGTGACCGCATCGCACAACCCCAAGGAGTACAACGGCTATAAGGTCTACTGGTCCGACGGCGCGCAGCTGCCGCCGCAGCACGCCGCCGCCATCGCGAAAGAACTTGAGCATATCGACATCTTCACCGGCGTCACGTCGATGGACTTCGACGAAGCCGTGTCTAAGGGCCTCATCACGCTGCTCGGTGCAGAGTGCGACGAGCGCTTCATGGCGAACGTGATGAGCATGGTGAACGACTATGAGACCGTCCGAAAGGTCGCGGACGATTTCAAACTCGTCTACACGCCCTTCCACGGCTGCGGCTACCGTCTCGTTCCCGAGGCGCTCACGCGCCTTGGCATCCGGCACCTCATCTGCGTGCCGGAGCAGATGGTCATCGACGGCAACTTTCCCACCGTTGTCTCTCCGAACCCGGAAAATCCGGAGGGCTTCTATCTTGCCGTTGATCTTGCGAAAAAGAACGGCGTGGACTTTATTCTCGGCACCGATCCCGACAGCGACCGCGTGGGCATCATGGTGCGCGACCGCGCAGGCGAGTTCCAGCCCGTGACCGGCAACCAGACGGGCGTGCTGCTGCTCGATTATCTCATCGGCGCGATGAAGCGCGCGGGCAAGCTGCCCGCGAATGCCGCCGCGCTCAAGACCATCGTGACGACCGAGATGGCGCGCGCCGTGGCGGAAGCCAATGGCCTTGCCTGCTACGACACCTTTACAGGCTTCAAGTTCATGGCGGAAAAGATGAACGAGCTGGAAAGCGCGGGCAAAAACACCGTCATCTTCTCGTATGAGGAGAGCTACGGCTACATGATCGGCCACTATGTGCGCGACAAGGACGCCGTTACCGCCTCGCTGCTGCTCACCGAGATGGCCGCGTGGTACCACGCGCAGGGCATGACGCTCTTCGACGCGCTGGAGGCGCTTTACCGGAAGTACGGCTGGTACGGCGAGAAGACGCACAACCTTGTCATGCCCGGCCTTGACGGCGCGGCGAAAATGGCTGCGCTGATGCAGTCGCTGCGCCAAGCGCCGCCCGCAGAAATTGCCGGCGTCAGGGTCGCAGTATACAAGGACTATGCCGACGGCACCGCGCGCGACGCCGCGAGCGGCGAGGTAACGAAGATCGCCCTTTCCGGCTCCAACGTGCTGCGCTTTGAACTCTGCGATGGAGCGCATATCGTTGTGCGTCCCTCCGGCACGGAGCCGAAGATCAAGGTCTATATCCTCACACGCGGCGCGGATGCGCAGGAGCGCGATGCAAACATCGAAAAATACAGCGCGTGGGTCAAGACCCTCGCCTGACCCACACAGCTCCGCAGCACGGCAGAGGGCGGCGAATATGCCGCCCTCTCCTTTATATTTATGAAAGGACAATCTCTCTATGGCTTCGCTTGCCCTCTACTGGTCGGTCATGATCGCCTGCTACCTGCTCGCATCGCGGCTGCGGCGCTACGCCGCCAAGCTCGGTTTTGTTAATATGCTCCTGAGCATCAGCGTCTACGCGCTCGTTTTCGTAATGGGCCTGCGTATGGGCGCGAACCGGGAGGTGACGGGCAGCCTCGCTGCCATCGGCGCGCAGGCGCTGCTCATCACCGCGCTGACGATGAGCTTCAGCATGCTCGGCGCGGTTGCCGTGCGCCGCGTGCTGCACATCGACCGGTATGCCCGGCGCTGCAGCGCCGGGAGCCGCACTGACCCGCCGGCTGCTGCGGCGCGCGCAGACGCCTCCGGCAGCAAGACGTCGCTCATCATCTTTGCGATGGTCGCGGCGGGAATGCTGCTCGGCTACTTTGTCATCCCGCACATCGCCGATCCGGACGCCTTTCAGGCCATGTCCGCAGACTGGCTCGTCGTCGGGCTATGCCTGCTGCTCGCCTTCGTCGGCTTCAGCATGGGGCTGGAGGGCAAGCTCAAGGCCATGCTGCGCGGCACAGGGCTTGGCATTGTGCTGGTGCCGCTGGCGATGGTCCTCGGTTCGCTGCTCGCAGGCGCGGTCTATGCCGCCGTCTCGCCCATGACGCTGCGCGAGGGGCTTGCCATCAGCGCAGGCTTCGGCTGGTACACGCTTGCGCCAAGCGTCATCTCCGGCGCGGGACACGCGGTCGCGGGTGCGGTTTCGTTCCTGCACAACGTGCTGCGCGAGACGCTTGGTATCATTCTGCTCCCGTTCGCCGCGGCGAAGTTCGGTTATATTGAAGCCGTCACGCTGCCCGGAACGTGCGCGATGGACGTGTGCCTGCCGATCGTGGAGCGCTCCTGCAACGCCGAAACGCTGCCCTACTCGTTTGCCTCCGGCGCGGCAGCCTGCCTCTTTTCCGCGCTGCTGGTGCCGCTCATCATGGGCGCATAGTTTTTAAAGAATCCACAAAAACTTGGATTTATATAATAAATAAAAGCTCTGCATTGCAGAGCTTTTTCTCTTTTGAAAACGCAAACAGCTCCCGCCGTTCCCTACCGGCAGGAGCCATCTGCGTGATTGTGTGGAGGCGCTCACGCGCCTGGTATCATAAGGCCGCACGCAGCCCTATCATCTTATTCGTTTTCGAGCATCCGGTACCCCACGCCGATCTCCGTAAAAATATACTCGGGCGAGGCGGGGTTCTTTTCGATCTTGCGGCGGATATTCGCCATGTTCACCCGCAGGATCTGGTTGTCCGCCTTGGCCTTGGGACCCCAGATCTGCTTGATGAGGTAATCATAGGTCAGCACCTTGCCGGCATACTTGCCCAGCAGCGCCACGATTTTGAACTCATTGAGCGTAAGGTGAACGTCCTTTTCATCCACGAGAACATGGTGCTTGTCATAGTCGATCGTCAGCCCGCGCACGGAAAACTTGCCGGACTGTGCGATCTCGCCATTGTCGAGCGAGGTGCGCGTGTGCCGGATCGCAGTGCGGATGCGCGCAAGCAGCTCGCTCGTGCCAAAGGGCTTTTCGATGTAATCGTCTGCGCCGAGATCCAGCGCCGTCACCTTGTCATTCTCGTGCGTCCGCGCTGAGACCACAATGATCGGCAGATTCGACCACGAACGCACCTCCTCGAGGATGTTCAGCCCGTCCATATCAGGCAGCCCCAGGTCCAGGATGATGAGGTCCGGACAATGGGAGCTGATCATGGAGATCGCCTCCGTACCGGTCTGCGCGACCAGCACGTCGAACTCGTTCGCGGAAAGCACCGTTGTGATAAAGTTGCTGATATTCTGCTCGTCCTCGACGACCAGGACCTTATCCTTCAATTTCACTGTTCAAGCCCTCCTCCATCGGCAGGTAAAAGCGGAAGCAGGCGCCGCCCGATTCCAGATTTTCCGCGGTCATCGTTCCGCCGTGCGCTTTCACAATGGTGCTGCACACGGAAAGGCCGATGCCCATATTCTTTTTCATATCGAAATTATTGTGGGAAACGCCGGAAAGCCCGCCGCTGAAGATGGTGGGCAGCTTTTCGCTGGGGATGCCCACGCCGTTGTCGCTGATGGAAAAGCAGGCGCAGTCTCCTTCGCGCGAGACGCGGAAGCTGATCTCCGTTACGCCGCGGCCGTGAATCGCAGCGTTTTCCAGCAGGTTCATAATGACCTGCCGGATCAGCGTTGCATCCATTGGCACGAGCAGCACCTCGTCCGGCACCTCAACGGAAACATGGATCTCCGGAAAACGCCGGGAGAACTTGCTCACCGATACGGCGACGATCTCCTCCGCCGCCTCACACTCTTTTTCGATCCTTGCCTGCTCTCCGCTCATGCGGGTGATGGACAGCAGGTTTTCCACCATGCGGATCAGCCACTGCGCGTCCTCGTTCACGTCGGTCAGCAGCCGCCTGCGCTGCTCATCGGAAAAGGCGCCGGCATCCTCCAGCAGCGCAGCGGTGTTGCCCACAATGCTCGTCAGCGGCGTGCGGATATCGTGCGACATTGCCCGCAGCAGATTGGCGCGCACGGCTTCCTTTTCCGTCTCGATGCGCAGGCGCTCTTCCTTTTTGATCTGCGTGGTCATTGCGCTGATCATCAGCGAGACCGCCAGCATCGCAAGAAAGGTAAGCGGATAGCCGGTAAGCGTAAAGTTGAACGCCCAGTAGGGATAGGTAAATACAAAGTTGACGAACAGAACGCTGGAGATCGCGCTGAAGATTCCCCAGAAGTAGCCCTCCGTCCAGCGGGAGATGCACGCCACCGCCAGGACGAACAGGAGGTTGACATAGCTTCCTCCCTGGTCTATCTGCCGCAGCAGCGCGCACAGCGTCGTTGCCGCAGCCAGTGCGGCGGCCGTGAGAAAAAAGTCGTAAACCGCTCTCCTCAGCGCCGCCCGATCCTTCGTCATTTCCAGACGCCTCCTTCATCCCGTTCCGCGCGCAGCGCGGCGGCCATCCGGTTCCTTATGAGTGCCATTATAACACAGGATCTGCTAAATTTGTGCTAAAGGTTGGAATTTCCGAAAAAATGTCGCCTGGAGAAAGCAGAAAGGACGGCTGCGGGGCCGTCCTTTCTGCTTTCAAAGGAAGAAGTGGAATCGTACGTTAGATTTTGCGGATGCTGACGTTTGTAACGTTCGCCAGATTGAAGCCCGGCTCCTGTGCAAGCGCCGCCAGAATGGCGACCTTGACCTCGCCGGTCAGCCCGTCGGCAGGGACGGCCGGAGCCGCCGGAGCTGCGGGAACAGTGGCCGCCTTCGGCGGCTCTGGCTTGACAAGGGCGGTCATGATCTTGCCCATGAGCATCGTCAGAAAAATGATGCAGGTAAGGCCCACAAACGTGACGCCCATACCCATGGCGACGACAAACGCATTAGAAACTTCCATCTTATGGGTTCGCTCCTTTTATGTATTCTGCCGTCATTATAGGCGCGGCGTTTCCGCTTGGCAACCGCTCCCCCGCCCCTTTAGCGCAGCCTTAACGCAGGATTTCTTCCTCTTAACAGGTTCTTTATTTTTCGTCCTCCTCCACTGCGCACACGCGCAGCACGCCTCCGTCCGCGCGGAAGCGCACGCTCCACTGCGCAAAGCTCATTCCATATTCCCGATGCGGGTCATGCTGATACGGCGGGCGCGGATCCTGCGCCAGCACGCCAAGCAGTGCGTCCCGCTGCGCCTCCGGCAGCTTTTTCAGCAGCTCCGGCGGACACTCCACCCTGACCGTCTCCTTCGGCGCGGGCGCGAAGCCGCCCGCCGCATCGGGATGCGCATCGGCATAGGGAAGATAGGGCTTGATGTCGTAAATGGGCGTGCCGTCCATCAGATCCGCGCCGGAGACATAAATCACCGGCCCCAGGCCCTCCTCCCAGCCCACGCCCTCAAGCTTCACGCAGGAAAGGCCGATCGGGTTGGGCCGGAAGGGCGACCTTGTGGCGAATACGCCCACGCGCTCGTTTCCGCCGAGGCGGGGCGGGCGCACGGTGGGCGACCAGCTCTCCCGCACGGCGGCGGAAAACTGCCAGATGAGCCACAGGTGGGAGAAGCCCTCGATGCCGCGCAGCGCATCGGCGCTGCGGAATTCCGGCTCAAACGCGATCTTCGCGCGCAGCTGCGGCACCAGTCCGCTCTGGCGCGGGATGCCGAACTTTTCCGGAAAATCGCTGCGGATTCGCGCGATGACCTTCATGCTGTGCTGTTCCATACCGTCCTCCTGAAAAAAACGCTGCGGCTATTATAGCAGCCGCAGCGTCTTGATGCAATTTATTTCACCTTCATCGGGGTAAGGGCCAGATAATCGTCCAGCGTACCGTCGTGCATACAGCAGTCGATGATCTCGCGGCCCAGCGTGTCAAGGTCGTCGCAGACAAACTGCTGAAGCTGCTCTTTGAAGAAATCCGTCAGGATCTTTGCGCCGGCGTCGTAGCCGTCAATGCCGAGCTTCGACTGTGTTTCGGGGCGCAGGAAGGTCTGACGCACGAACTGGCCGTCGAGCTTCATTTCGTCCAGCGCGTAGCCAAACAGCGGGCAGCGCGCGGGGACCAGATGCTTTGCGCGCACAAAGCCCAGGTGGCGGGCAAGATACTCGCGGCTGAGCCACTCGCCCATGAAGCCCACCTGATAGGCGCCGATGTGCTGGTTGGGGATCAGGACGTTCGTGGTGTTCGGGCTGCTCATGATCTGCTCAAGCAGGAGATTCGCCTGCGTGACCTTTTTCCCCGTGGCAAACGGCCAGTAGGAGCCGACGCCCTCGGCCTTCAGGCCGCTGCCGGCGTTCGTATCGGCGATGGACGGATTCTTGAAGCCGCGCGGAGAGATGAGCCTCCACAGCCACGCCAGCGACTGCGGCACGACCTGAAGCATCCCCATCACGCCGTAGTTCGGATTCTTTGCCGTGGAGGGCGGCATCCGCACGCCGAAGCTGCGCACATCGACCTCCACCGGCGCGGTGTCCGGCACAATGTTATCGACCATCCGGCGCGGCAGGATAACGCGCGGGTTGGAGCAGGGCTTGCCGTTCGATTCGATAACGTGTTCCCAGATGAGGCATGTCGCGCCCGGCACGCCGTCCATGTTGAAAAAGACCAGCGGCTCGCTCGGGTGGATGCAGATGCGCTCGTAAAGCGGACTGTTGCCATAGGCGTTCATGCCGTCCATGCGCAGGAACCAGCCGTCCTCAGCATCGAGAATGCGCAGCTTGCCGCTCTCGGGATCCTGGAAGCTCTTCAGCGCGCAGGCCATATCGTCCGCAATGGGGTGGATCTTGCACCCCTCGGCAAGCGTCATATAATATTTTTCGCCCGTGACTGTGTGCGTGCCGATCAGCAGGCGGTCGTCCTCCTCGCGGTGGAAGTCCTCCAGCATCTCGCTCTTGCCGCCGCCGGACGCGCCCTCATGCATGAAGACGATTTCATTTTCGTAAGGCGTCTCGACCATGGCCGCGCTCGTGTGGCAGCAGACCCAGCCCTCCTGCTCGCCGATATCGAGCAATAGGGAGAAAACGCCCTTTTTGGCGCTGGGACCCGGGTAAAGGTTGTAGGCCCACACCTCGTGCAGCTCCTTGCTGCGGTTATGCACAACGACCTGCTTGCCGTTAAAGTGCGTGTGGCGGAACGGCGGCGCAACAAAAATGATGGCGCGCGGCTTATAGTTCTCCGGCACATCCACGATGCTGACAAAGCCCTGCATATTGGCAAGCGACAGCGCAAAGAACGCCGCATTCATCGGGCAGACCATCAGGCTGGGATAGCCGTGCCCGCGCGGGCCGGCGGAAAACGGCAGCATGATGACCTGCTGCGTGGAGAGCCAGTCGAGCGTCTCCTGGCGGAGCTTGGAGAATTCATAGCCGAAGCGGTCCTTGAAGCGGGGCTTGTCGGTCGGCAGATCGTCGCCGATGGCCATGCTGTTGGGATCGCGGCGGCGCATATAGTCCTCCATGAAGTTGACAACGCAGCCGTTTTTGCAGCGCACGACCTCGGCCTCCTTCACGGTGCCAAGCCCCTCGATGGGATACACCACATCATAGCGGGAGGTGTGGGTCGGGCCATAGGCCATCTCCTGCAGTTCCTCTTTCGTCTCGGCGTAGGCAATGCACTTGCACTTTTTCAGCGCGGCAGCCACCTCGGGCGCAAGGTCGAATTTTTCAAAATATTGATCCGTATACATTTTATACCTCCGTGCAGATAATCCTGCTCTTCTATGGTTTTCCATTCTATGCCGCAGCGCCGTTTCCCTGTGGCATACGCGGCGGGCGGCTTGCCCGCTGCGCGGCGCGATCAAAGATTAAGCCGCATATTATCACACTTTTCAATCAAAAGCAACAAATGATCGTTGAATTTTTTGCATTTTTGGATTGATTTACACAAATGACCAGAGTGATGCAAAAAAGCGGCGTTCTTTTCTGACGAGCGCCGTTTTCTGTATGATTATGAGATTTTTCTTGCAAAATTTCCACCGATGCGCACGCCCTCCTGCACAATGAAGAAAGCGCGGGGATCCAGCTCGCGTACCGTCTCCTGCAGCTCCGCCACCTCAAACTTGGACACGCAGACGCACAGCACGCGGAGGTCGCTGCCGGTATACGCGCCCTTGCCCTCCCAATAGGTCACGCCCCGGCCAAGGCGGGTCATGATATTGGACGGCAGCTGCGGATCCTCGTCCTTGGTAAAGATCAGCACCTGCACGCTGATGTTCTGCTGATGTCCGCGGTCGATAAACAGCGAGCAGAACACGGTGTAGATCACGGAATAGATCGCCGTCTGGATATTGAAGAGGATGGCGCAGGCCGCGTAAAGCGCCACATTGAAGCTCAGGGAAAAGCGCCCCACCGTGAAGCGGCTCCCGCGCTTGCTCAGGCAAAGCCCCACCACATCAAGCCCGCCGGTCGAGCAGCCGCAGGTCAGTGCCAGCCCGAGGGCAAAGCCGCACAGAATGCCGCCCACCACGCAGGCCGAGAGCGGATCCTCCAGCAGCGGCGACGCCGGCGCCTTGATCACGCTCAGAAAGAACGACGAGGCCCCCACGCAGATCAGCGTGCGGATTAGAAAGCCGCGCCCCAACTCCTTCCACGCCATGATCAGCACCGGCACATTCAGCAGGAAATACAGGATGCCGGCGATATCCACGTTTTCCGGCAGAGCCACGCTGCGCGCCAGCAGCGTGCGGATCACCTGACTCAGGCCCACCACGCCGCCGGAATACAGGCCCACCGGCACAATGAAAAGATTCACGCCCACGGCGTAAAGCAGCGTTGCGACCACCGCAATGGCAACGCGCGTCCATTTGTTCTGCAGCGCCTTATGAAGCATCGTTCTCTCTCCTTTTTGTCCTGCGCCCGCAGCGGCGTCCGCCGCGGGCAAGCGTCAGGCGGAGCGCCGCCTGCGACCGTATTCTGGTTGTATTATATCCCATACCGCAGACATTTGTAAAGCCTTCTCCGGGCGCGCGCCAGCGTGCGTGAAACAGTGGATTTTGCCACGCCCAGCCGCCCGGCGATCTGCGTCACGCTCATCGCCTCCTCGTAGTGCAGACGCAGCATCTCGCTCTGGCGCGCCGTCAGCTCCTGCTCGCGGGCCATGTGCAGGTTGCGCTTGAGCCGGCGGATATCGCCTCCGTTGTCCGGCGCGTGGGCGCTCATCCACGCCTCCACATCGCCGTAGCAGCCGCTGCCGCCCGTGTCATAGCGTGTAGTGTTCATTACGGCGGTATCCCCTTTCATAATAATGCTGCGTAAGCTCCGCCAGCTCGCGCGACTGCCGCAGCAGCTGCGTAAGCTCCAGGATGCGCCTTGCAAGCTTTTCCCGTTCCTCCGGTCCGGCGCTCCCCGCCTGCTCGCGCAGCGCCGCAATGCGCGTGCGAAAACGCGCCGCGTCCTCCCGGTAAACCCAGGACATCTGATACAGCGTCATTCCACTGTCTCCTCTCCAAGAATGTATTCAAAACACTTCAACTCCTCGCGCGCAAAACGCGCAAAGCAGTCTGCACACACCGTTGTTCCGCTGCGATGCCACAGCGTTTCGCCGGGATAGATCTCCTGCGCACAGAGCGTGCAGACCGCCCGCAGCCGCCGCCTGTTCCTTGCGGCGCGCCGCCTCTTTCCAATCTGCAACATTTTTCCTCCTTTTTTCAAAACTTCGGCTTGACAAAGGGAACGAAATCTGTTAATATACGATTCGTTGCTGAGATGCTGGTATAGCTCAGCTGGTAGAGCAGCTGATTTGTAATCAGCAGGTCGGGGGTTCGAATCCGTCTACCAGCTCCACCGACAAAAGCAAAACTGCATATGGGGGAATTCCCGAGTGGCCAAAGGGGGCAGACTGTAAATCTGTTGTCAGTGACTTCGGTGGTTCGAATCCACCTTCCCCCACCAAACCGCCGCATCGTAGGATGTGGCGGTTTTTTCTGCTTTTTGCTGCGCGCGTCTTGCCGAAGCGGCGTGCGGCGCGGCAGAATAAGGCAAAATCGCTTGATCGAGGTAACTGTTATGAAGCGCATCGTATCCTTTTTTCTCGCAATCGTGCTGGCCCTGCCGCTCTCGCTTGGCTGTTTCGCCGCGAATCAGGAAGCTGAGTCCGCCGCCGATATGCTGTATGAACTCGGACTCTTTCAGGGCAAGGGTACAGACGCGGACGGCAGGCCCGACTACGCGCTCGACGATGTTCCTACCCGGCAGGAGGCCGTTACCATGCTCGTCCGCCTGCTGGGCAAGGAGAGCGAGGCAAAAAGCGGCAGCTGGACGATCCCCTTCACCGATGTGGCCGCGTGGGCTGCGCCCTACGTTGGCTGTGCCTATGCCAACGGCCTGACCACCGGCGTCAGCGCCTCCGCTTTCGATGGCGGCAGCGCTGTCACAGCCGCGCAGTACATCACCTTCGTCCTGCGCGCACTGGGCTACCGGAGCGGCACGGACTTCCAGTGGAACACCTCGTGGGAGCTTTCCGATAGTCTCGGCATTACCGATGGCAGATACCGTGCCGGCGCCGCGCAGTTCCTGCGTGCGGATGTCGCGCTGATCTCCGCCGCTGCGCTGGGGGCGAAGCTCGCCGGTTCTGACATTACGCTGCGGGAAAAGATCCTCAGCAGCTCCGCAGAGCCGGACCGGCCGGAGACGAAGCCGGACAGCTGGCCACAGCTCGTCCATCCCGTCAGGGATGAGGACGGCCGCTATTCCTGGCGGTTTGCCTTCCAGCTGAAAAACAGCGGCAGCACCGCGCTCACGCTGCAGAAGCTCACCATCTGCAAGCGGCAGGGCGGCGCGAACGGCAAGCTCATCGATCAGCTCAGCCTGACCGGCGATGCGCTCGCTGAAAACTTCCTCGGCGATGCGGACGGCCCGCTGAAGCTGGCACCGGATGGGGTCTATCTGTGGCACGACGGCCATCCCGTGGTCAATGACTTCGACTTTATGAGCTATACCTTCACTTTCGTGGGCGAGGACGGGAAGACGACGGAGTTCTTCTTCCCCAAGCCGCTCAGCCGTGAGCCGGAGAAGGAGGGAAGCGCCGGTATCAGCGAGCAGGGGCGCGACCTTGAAACGCTGCGTTACGATGCCTCCTTCTGCACGGAGGTCGCCCAGGGCGTGTACTGGGTGCCTGCCCGCGCGCTCGGCGGCAGCGACTATACCAATGCCGAAATCCGCGCCATGCTGACGGATACGCCGGAGCAGAAGCAGGAGAAGATCGGCACGCTGTATGAGGCGCTGCAGCTTTACCAGATCGGTGAATTTGCCGAGGGCGACGACAACATCCGCATCCGCGAGGGCAGCGTTGACTGGGAGCATCATAAGCCGGGCTACCATGCCGTGCGGACCAACCGCGGCTGCTGCGCCACAGACGCCAACTGGCTGCGCTATCTTCTGGACGGAGACTATGACGAGGTGGGCTATCTTGCGACCTCGCAGCGCGACGGCAGCGGCCACATCATCAATTACATCAGGCAGGACGGCTGGTACTACTTCATCGACCTGACGCACTACCGCACGGACAACCTGAATACCGCTGTGGAAAACGGCGATCTGGCCGGCTATTACCGGACGGACTTCATTTCCGGCAACATCCATAAGGTGCGCGACACCGCGGACTATGTGGCCTATGTACAGAACAACTTCAATGAGCCGCCGGGACTGATGTTCCTCTACACAGCGGAGAATTGCCTCGCGCTCGACGGCATACGCAGCGGAAACAAGGTCACCATCACCTATGAAAAGGCGGACGGCGTGACATTGCAGGCCATATTCGACGACCCGGCTGACCAGCTCAAATGGACGCTTGTGACGCGGTCACAGAAGCTGCCCGACTGGTCGAAGGAACTAAGCTTTGACTTCCGCGCGCTCCAGTAATGCGATCCAACCGCTTCAGGCAGAGGGTCGGCACACTTGTGCCGACCCTCTGATTTTTTGCCGGCAGGAGACAAGCTTCTTGTGAACAAAAATAAGGTATCACAAGTTTCTTGTAATGTCAAGAATAAATTAACAAGATTCTTGTTAAAATAGATTGACAGTTACAAGTTTCTGATGTAGAATAGCGTTGAAAACAGTCGAACCGCAATCCGATGGAGGTGCTTATGAGCTTTGGGTCGCAACTGCGCCGGCGGCGCGAGGAGCTGCGGCTTTCCCGCGCGCAGCTGGCAGAGGAACTCGGTGTCTCCCCCTCCGCTATCAGCAACTATGAAAACAGCGTCAGCTCGCCGAAGGAGGATGTGCTGCTGCGGCTGTTTGACGCATTGCAGATCGACCCGAACTATCTCTACCGCGATTCGTTCCGGTCGGACAGCTTTGCCTTCACACATGCCGAGCAGAAGCTGATCGAGCGCTGCCGTTCGCTTTCCCCACTCGGGCGGCAAACGGTACACAGCATGGTCAGCGCGCTCTGCTCGCTGCACGAGGAAGCCGCGCAGGAGCAGGAGCCTTCGCTCATCGAGCCGCGCCGCATCCCGCTCTACCGTTCCCCCGCCGCCGCAGGCTTCGCCTCCCCCGTGCTGGGCGAGGACTTCGACTACATCACCGCCGATGGCGATGTGCCGCCCGGCGCGGAATTCGCCGTGCGCATTCAGGGCGACAGCATGGAGCCGTTCATCCACGATGGCGGCGTGGTCTTTGTCAACCACGACCCCCTTGCCGTGGGTGATGCCGGGATCTTCTGCGTAGACGGCGATATGCTCTGCAAGCAATACTGCCGCGATGCGTCCGGCACGGTCTACCTTTTCTCGCTCAACCGCGCGCGCAGCGATGCGGACGTTCTGCTCACCGCCGGCAGCGGACGCAGCCTTGTGTGCTTCGGGCGCGTGATGCTCCCGCACCGGCTGCCGCTGCCCGCGCTGTGATTTTTGCCGCAAAGGGTCTTGAAACGTTCACAATCCGGGCATATAATAAGGATTTAGTAATATTTCAGAAGAAGGAAGCGTATCTTTTATGACCAAAATCGACATTTTCTCCGGCTTTCTGGGCGCCGGTAAGACCACGCTCATCAAAAAGCTGATCGCCGAAGCCTACAGCGGCGAAAAGCTCGTGCTGATCGAAAACGAATTCGGCGAGATCAACATCGATGGCGGGTTCCTCAAGGAGTCCGGCATCGAGATTTCCGAGATGTCCGCGGGCTGCATCTGCTGCTCGCTCGTCGGCGACTTCAACAAGGCGCTCAAGGAGGTCGTGGCGCAGTTCCATCCCGACCGCATCCTCATCGAGCCGAGCGGCGTGGGCAAGCTCAGCGACGTCATCGTCGCCGTTGAGCGCACGGTGGACGAATGCCCGGGCGAGCTGACGCTGAACAGCTATGTCACCGTGGCCGACGCGAGCAAGGTCAAGGTGTATATGAAGAACTTCGGCGAGTTCTACAACAACCAGATCGAAGCCGCCGGCACGATCATCCTCTCCCGCACGCAGAAGCTCTCGCAGGAAAAGCTCGAGGCCGCCGCCGCGATGCTGCGCGAAAAGAACCCCGATGCCGCCATCCTGACGACGCCGTGGGACGAGCTGGACGGCAGGACCATCCTCTCCGCCATCGAGAAGGTGTCGCTGAGCGACGAGCTGCTGGAAAAGATGCGCCGCGAACACGAGCTGGAAGAAGCCGAACATGACCGCAAGCATCACGATCACGATGAGCATGAGCATCATCATGACCATGACGAGGATGACCATGACCATGACCATGACCATGAGCATAACCACGAGCATGAGCATGAGCATGATCACGAGCATGACGATCACGGCGAACACGGGCGTCATCACCATCACCACGACGGCGAGGAGTGCGACGATCCTGCGTGCGAGTGTCACCATCACCATCATCACCACGCCGACGACGTCTTCTCCTCCTGGGGCAGCGAGACGCCGAAGAAGTTCAGCAGGGATGCTCTTGAAGAGATGCTCCGCAAGCTGGACAGCGGCAACTATGGCCACATCCTGCGCGCCAAGGGCATCGTGAACGGCGAGAACGGCTGGCTTGAGTTCGACTACGTTCCCGAAGAACACGAGGTCCGCACAGGGCATCCCGACTATACCGGCCGTCTGTGCGTCATCGGCGCAGAGCTGAAGGAACACGAATTGGCAGAGCTGTTTGGGGTGTAATTCATGGATATTCCTGTTTATCTGGTCGCCGGATTCCTCGATTCCGGCAAAACGAGCTTTATCAACGGCATTTTAGAGGACGGCTTTGCCCGCGAGGACAAAACGCTTCTCATCTGCTGCGAAGAGGGCGACGAGGAATACGAGAAGAAAGCGCTCGACAACGTGACTGTCGTCACGGTGGACGACGAGGACGAGCTGACGCTCGCATTCTGCAAGGAGCTTGAAAAGAAGCACCGCCCCAAGCAGGTACTCATTGAATACAACGGTATGTGGCAGATGGAAAAGCTTTACCGCGAGGTGCTGCCCGCCAACTGGGTGCTTTATCAGATCATGACGTTCGTGCAGGCTCCCACGTTCGAGCTGTTTGTCAAGAACATGGGCCAGCTCATGATGGAAAAGATCACCAACGCGGACATGATCGTCTTCAACCGCTGCACACCGGAGCTGAAGGAAAGCCTGCGCGCGCGCAACCTGCGCATGGTCAACCGCCGCGCGGACATCTACCTCGAAGACAACGACGGCAGCAGCGAGGACTACCTCACCGGCAATGAATGTCCGTTTGACATGACGCCCGAGCTGATTGACATTCCGGACGACGACTACGGCGTGTGGTATGTGGACGCGATGGACCACCCCGACCGCTGGAACGGCAAAAAAGTCCACATGAAGCTCATCATGTGCCACTCGAAGAAGTTCCCGGGCATCCACTGCCCCGGCCGCTTTGTAATGACCTGCTGCGAAAACGACATTCAGTTTGTCGGCATCGTCGCCAAGGGCGACAGCCTGAAGGCCTACAAGAACCGCGACTGGGTGGATATCACCGCCACGGTCAGGAAGGAGTATCTCGACGCTTACGAGGGTGAAGGCCCGGTGCTGTACGTTGAGCGCATCACCACCACGTCAAAGCCCGCGCAGGAGGTCGTTACGTTCTGAAAAAGCTCTCATCGCGCGCAAAAAACTCCGATGCATCCGCATCGGAGTTTTTTATGCGATTTTCCGGGTGCGCTCAATCCACGATCTCAACAAAGCCTTCGTCGGCGTTGACGAGCAGCGTATCGCCGTTTTTGACGGTCTCGTAAAACTCCTGCGGCAGGCGATCGACCAAGGGGATCTCCATGATGATCGCTCCAGCCACCAGCACGGGGTCGGGATCCTGCACGATCAGCGCCGCGGGCATATTGTGGAAGCGGTCCAGATGATACAGTCCGTCCTGCTGGACCACAGAGCTGCCCTTGCCGCCCGGAAACAGCAGCGCCTTTCCGGCGATGACCTGACCCTCCAGGCAGTGATCCTTTTCCGTCATCACGCCGTCCTCGGGACGGACCTGATAGAACATGACGCGATCCTTGGAGATGATAGCCTCAGCCTGGGCCGCGCCCTCAGAAATTTTATGGCATGCAAATCTCTTTCCCATTTTATTTCACCTCACCAGTCAGTGCGGCCTCAATGCAGGTATCAAGGTCACGAATGACAAAGTTGATGCCGCGGCGGCGCGGATAGTATGCGCACTTTGGCGATTCCGTGATGCCGGTCTTGCCCTTGAGATAGTGCCAGCAGGGCTGGTCGGGACAGGAATCGGAGATCAGCTCCGCGCCCGCAGCGGCGAGCGTGCCGTAGATGCCCATGCGCTCAGCCATCTGCAGCGCGTGGCTGGAGACGAGAATGTACATCGGGACGGAAAGCTTCTTGCCCTCCACGTATTCAGCGATGTATTTTGCCTCTTCCAGCGTGAAGTGCGGGCAGCCAAACATCGCAAAGTCGATCTTGCCGCCGTTAGGAAGCTCGTCGCTGAACTTCTCTTCAAAGTCGCGCAGGTCCTTATCGGTGATGACGACCTCGCGCTCGGGCTTCTTGCCGCCGAAGGCCGCTTCCAGCGTGGGCGCTTCGGGTGTGAAGCCGAGAATATGGTACATTCCATATGCGCCGGAGGTGTTGAGCTGCGCGCCGAGGTTACGCAGCGCCTCGGGCGTGATGACCTTGGGCAGGCCTGTGAAGACGGGGATACCCTCGCCGATCTTGTCACCCATCATACCGAGCAGATGATATTCATAGTCGCTCTTCATGTTGGCCTCCACGCGGACAAGGATGGTGCCCTTGCGGTTCTCATCCAGCAGCAGGCCGTATTCGGGTACGCAGCCGGTGACGGCGGCGCAGAGTGCGCTGTTGGCGCTCTCGCGGTTGGAGCGCGCGCCCCACACGGCGTTGACATACGGCGTGGCGCTCGACTCGGAAAAGGCGCAGACCTCGCCGAAATTCGGCACATTCGTTGCGATGTAAGGCGTGCAGTTATAGCTCAGCACTGCGCCGAGCGCACGGTAGGCATTGTCCGTTCGGAGCATATGCGCAATATCCTCCGGATCTGCCGGGTGCGCGCAGGCCCCGGTGAAATGCCCGGTGCAGAAGCCGGGGTTGACGGTGGGGGCCACGCGGCATTTTGCACCCGCCTTAACAAGCTTTTCGGCAAACCAGAGATCTCCCGCCTGGTTGCTCAGCGCAACGTGCGCACGCTTGATGGGTACCATGCGCTCGGCGTCGAAGCACTCGCCGATGCCAACCTGGATCTTCATGGCATAGGCGGCTCCTTCGCCGTACCTGCCGTCCAGCATGGCTTTCTGTTCGTCGGTCAGGATCATGGAACGGTTCCTCCTTTTAACGCTTTGATGCTTCTTCTGCTACTGGCTTCCGCAGCCCGGCGCATCTCTTCGGCCTCAACGCCTCATGCAATACACAAGCTGTATACAGGTAAGCTCCATGCTTGCCATTGTAAAGGCCGCGCGGCACTTTGTCAAGATTTTTCCCCCGCAAGGCCCGCTTTCGGCGGGTAAATGATTTTACCCCGCCGGTTGAATGGATCCAACTGGCGGGGTTTTGTAATATTTTGTCAAATTATAACGTTTTGTATTCGCTTTTGCACTCAGAAGTCGATCGTGCCGTCCAGCACACGCAGATCATACGGCTCGTAAACGACCGCGCGGTACTTATCCACATCCAGCTTCACGCCCGTCCAGTCGGAGTGGATCTCGCCATTCTGCTTGATCAGGATGTCGTAGAGAATGTCATAGGTCACGCCGTTCTCATCCGTTTCCACAATGGTGGAGTACGGAAGCGTTTTGTGGTAGGTCATGTGCAGGCCCTTGTAATCAAAGTGATAGCCGTTGCGCATCCGGCAGCCGTCCAGCCCCTTGTAGGTAAAATGCTTCTTCAGATCCGCAAGGATCCTGTCGCCCTTTTCCTCGTAAAGGTTCTCCGGCGTGGTTTCGGTGTAGTCGTAACGGAACTGCACGGGAATGCCGTATTTGTGCCAGCGCTCGGCATAATCCTCCAGCTCGCCGGCCGGATAGTCCATATACAGCACGCAGTTGACGCGCTTGGGCGTTGCGATGCGCGCCACCACCTCGTCCGGCGATTCCTCCACATACTTCGTCAGGTGGCGGGAAATATTGATGCAGGTGATCTTGCTGCGGTTCCGCTCCGTAAAGGCGATCATTTCCTCTGCGGTGCAGCCCGGCTGCACGGGAAACGTGGTGTTGATGTAAACCTTGTGCGTTGCGGGGATCGCATCGAGCATACGCTGCAGCGCCTTAAGGTTTGCAAACGGTTCGCCGCCCGTAAAAACAAAGTCGCAGCGCGGCGTGATAGCATCCATCACGGCAATGCTTTTTAGGATGGCCTCCACGCTGAAGCCTTCGGCGTGGGCATATTCCTGCTTGTTCACGCAGAAGGGGCAGTGATTGCGGCAGTCGTATGGCACAAAGACCGTTACGGTCGCGCCGCCCTCGCGTGTCTTATAGGGATGACTCATTGGTTCTTGTCCGTCCTCTGTCAAAAAATTATAAATATTTTACTCTTAACCGCCGGGGATTGCAAGCCGCAACCGGGGAAATTCTCCCGCCCCGCGCAAAAATCAGCGTTTTTCCGCCGCCAGCAGCGCGCGGACATAGGCAAACGCCGCGTCCTCGCCCTCCTCCTTCAGCACGAGCAGCATCTTCCCGATCAATTCCGCCGTCTCGGGGTGGATGAGGATGTGTCCGAGGGAACGCTCGTAATAGTCGTAAGGGGAAGCGTCGGTATACTGCTTTCCCTGATAGGTCTTGCAAGCGGCGATGCGGTCGCAGAACATTTCGGCAACATAGTTCAGCGGCATCTTGCAGCCGCCCATGAAAACCTTACCATTCTCGCCGATGCAGTAGTCAATCCAGTATTCAAAGTGGTGGCGGTTGCGGCCCTTATGGTGCAGCCAGGCGAGGCTCACGCCGTTCTCGCGGCGCTCGGCGTCGTTCGGGCTGCGATAGCCCTGATAGTATTTCACGCCGCGCAGGAATTCACACGGGCTGTATTTGCTCAGGTCGTGCGTCAGCCCCTGCCGGTAAAGCCCCAGCCGAAAGCAGTATTTCCGCACAAGGCGGCGGTGATGCGTGATGGTTTTGAAGTGCGCCCAGGCGCGCATAGGAAGCACCTTCTCTCCGCAGGCCTCCGGCCCGGCGCGGATTGTAATTATAGAAATTTTATATCAAATCGCAGAAAAAAGCAACTGTGTATTTTTTGCCGGAAATTGCGCAAAATGAACGCAAGGGCCGCAAAACTCCCTGCCCTTTTGTCTCCGCCGCGCGGCGGGAGCGCAAGCACGCGGGAAGCCGCGCGGCGGGAGCGTAATTCCCCGCACTCATACAAAAAGGAAGGGCGCGGCATTGCCGCGCCCTTCCCTATCCTGCGAGCGTTTCCTTTTTTACAGGTTCTTCTCGTAGCTCTCGATCATCTTCTTGACCATCTGGCCGCCGACAGAGCCGGCCTCACGGGACGTCAGATCACCGTTGTAGCCTTCCTTGAGGTTGACGCCAACCTCCCTTGGTGTACCCCAAACATCTTAAAAAGCCCATTTGCGCATGTCTTTGCATTGCAGCATTGCAAAAAAAGGGGGAAGAGGCCCTGCACAACGCAATGTGAACCAAGCGCCACTCTGGAGTATAGGGAGGATACGATTGGGGGAATGAGTAGGTCTACAGGTCTGTTACGGCAGGAAACTCTCGAATCGGAGGCCCCTCCAGTTCACCGATGAACTTATAGAAGATTCTCACACTCTGCCGAAATGGCTGATTTCGGTGCGTAGCCTTTTGCGTTCCATCTGGCAGAACTTTAGGACCGACTTCTATCCGTTGAACAAATGTCACCAAGGTGTCCCGATTCAATTCCTTGATATACGTGTACTTATTTGCCAGTTCAAAAAACGCTCGATAGCTTTCCTGCGTTTCATTTACTGAATCAATAACGCTCAAACTGTCGATCGTCTTTTCAAGGCCGGCTGACTCTCGCTGAAGTTCAGACAGCATCCGTTCCAGGCGGCTGTCATCAATTTTACCCTCGGCATTGTCCGTATATAATTTTGTTATGACCTTGTCGATGGTAGATAAACGGGCCTTGGCCTTTTGGAGCTGCTTGACCTGAATCAGATTATCATCACCAGCACGCCGCATAGCCTCTCGAGCTACTGTTTCTTTTTCCTCGGGGCTTAAACTAATGAGCGAATTCAGATCTTGGCGAACCACTTCAAGTATATCGCTATACTTGATGCGAACACCAACACAGGGATCCGTAATATCCAGGCGATGGCGATTGCAGCTGAGATACCAGTATTTTTCTCGCTCGCCTTTATATACCGTTCCGCATGAACATAAAGCGTGTCCGCATTGCGCGCAAAAAGCGATCCCAGAAAAGATGCTCCGCCGCACATGATCGTATTGGCGGAAATCAAAAGAACCCTTGCCCAAGTTGAGCTGAGCCAAATCGAACACTTCCTGCGTTATGATCGGTTCATGGGTGTTTTCAGTAACTGCCCATTGATCCTTTGGCACATTCAGTTTTTTCTTCGACTTTACGCTGACTTTCCTGGACTTTCCGAGAAGAGTGTGGCCCAAGTAAACCGGGTTTTTAAGAATTCGCTTGACTGTCGTGTAGTTCCACAAATCAGACGCACGAGCAGCCCCTTCTTCCGAAAAGTTCCCTTTATAGAGGGCCTTATACTTTAAGGGCGGCACGATGCCATCGCTATTCAGCTCCATGGCTATTTTCCGGCTTGAGTCTCCATTCGCCGCAGCTTCAAAGATCCGTCGAATAATCGGTGCGGTTTCCTCATCCGGCGCCAGCCGATTCTTGTTTCGGGGGTCTTTTCCATAGCCGTAGGGGGCGCATGCGCAATATAAGCCCTTCTCCCTCTTGGCCTTCAGGACCTCCCTGACCTTTCTTGAGCCATCACGAAGATAGACCTCATTCATGGCAAACTGGAAAGGCGCCATGACGTTCTCCTGCTCGGTATCGAAGTTGTCAGCTACGGTCAGATAACGAATTCCATGCTCAGGAAAGTACTGTTCAGCATAATAGCTGGCCTCTCGCATGTCTCTGCCGAGCCGCGAAAGGTCTTTGGTGATTACGATATTTGCTTTGCCTTGCTCTAAGAGCGCGATCATCTCTTGGAATGCCGGACGGTCAAAATTACCGCCGGACCAACCATCATCGACAAAAACGCGAACCAGGAGTATCTCATTCCGTTCACAATAGTCCTGAATGATCATCCTCTGGTTTTTGATGCTGGAGGATTCACCCTCGGCAGCCTCTTCATTAGATAGTCTCAGGTAAGCAAATGCGATTCTGCGAATGTCGGTTCTCACACTAACCTCCTTCGACGAACCGACCCACTATAAGATATTATACGGCATCGTCTGTACCTTCGTCAAATGCAGATTTTCCGTTCTTCTCTTTCAGCAGCCGGTCGATAATCAAATCCGGAACAGATTGGGTGTCTGAATAGGACCGGTGGACAATATAGGTCGCTTCACCAAGCTTTATTTCCCTCATTCGGTTTTCTTCGCCTCCGCCGATAGTATTCTCCAATTTCGGATCCATCATGCGGTTCTCTTTCCACATAAGTCTTACCACTACCGGGCGACTTCGGGACTTTCACCCCGGAGAACGTGCGCTCACCGGGCGCATGCAAAAAAGGCGAGCAGGCAGCTGCTCGCCTTTTTTACACTTTATAATTATAAATTTGCGACTTTGAACTCAGGCCTCCCGATAAAGCTTCAGAATGGCGCCGTCCTTCCAGGCGAAGGCCAGCCGGTCGCCCTTGTCGTTGGCGGCCATGGGGCCGCAGATCACGCTGTCGGCGTCGGCGATGTACTTTTTTCCAAATCGCCCGCCTTGCATAATGTCTGAATCGGCAAGCACGGCATACAGCGCATCAAAATCATCAAATATGGCATATTATCCATGTCAGTTGCCCCTTCTGGATGAAATCATGGTTTTCCCTTAACAGCTATTACATTCCCGTAATTCATGTAGTATTTTAAGGGAAAGACTACCCTTTTCGCTACGGACTTACGTTTCCAGAAGATCCTCCATCGTACAACCGAGGACTTTTGCAAGGCTAAGAACAGTCTCCGCACTGGCTTTGTTGATGTCCTTGTTGCGCTGTTCGTACATTTGAATTGAGCGAAGACTGACATTGCTTCGCTTGGCAAGCTCTGCCTGCGTGCAGCCATAAAGCGTGCGGATACGCTTGAGGTTGGTATCAGCGAAGTATTCGCGCACTTTAGCATCGACAATATCAGCGAATTTAGTGACATCCGCTTCATGAAGGGGGGAATACATCTGCTGCAAATCTTCAAACGAAAGAACCTTAAAAATATCACTGAATTTTCTTCCAGAAAGCCATTGATAGTAGGCGACTGCCCAGCCGATCCAATACTCTCTGGAACGGCTGAAATTCGCTTGAGGCTTGGCGGTTGGCGCTTTGCCCGTAGTCTCAACGAGAACATCAACAGCAGTTTCAATCCCGCTTTTCCCCAAAAGATATGAAGGTTCACCATTCTCAATCCGATTACTGACGGAACTGACGGAAAACAATTTTATGAAGCTATCTCCGGCAACTCCACACGCGTTGATAGCATAATCAAAAGCATCGCCCAGTAATGCCTGCGCGTTACTCAGATAGATTTCTTGGTATGCGTGGGTCATCGTTTTGGATGCCTCCTCTTATGATATCAAGGATATACAGACCATCTGTTTCCTCTTCAAGTATATCCGAATAAAGTTGGTCGGCTTCATCATTTCGAGCCTTGCGGCGGACATAATATTTTTCCTTTTCTGCAATAGAAAATCCATCGTAATGCAGCAGCGAAAAGGCGTATTTAGACTTGATGACGATCTGCTCGCCTAACTTGCCAAGTCGCATAGCGTTTGCGAGTTGCTGTACGGAAATTCCGTTATTTAGGAAAGACGCAGCAAAGTCAAAATAGGAGTCATCGGCACGGTATCCGATAATCAGGTCGTAGGCATTGACGTTGACGCCGAAATTGTCGATCAAATATCGTTTTGCCCGCTGTGCGGCTGGGCTTTTGATAGAAAACAGACGATGCGCTACCAGAACAGCAATCCAGTTCAAAATCGTATAGTCTGGATTGTTCAGATTCAGAATTTTCAGGTATTCTGTATCAAGACTGTAACGATTGACGAAGCCGTTACGCAGAGAGGATACAGCCCATTCTTTGGCGAGTTCCTCGCTTTCCGTGCAGTAGAAGCCCAGCCCGAAGTCATTGTTCTGCTTACCCAACCCAAAGGTTGGAGATTCGATGATCTGTTCAGAGCCATGATATAGGGTAATTTTCTGATTCATCTCCGCATCCTCCTAAGTATCACTGTAAAAATAGTATCACCAAAGTGATATAAAATCAAGCAATATTTGTAGAGAAAAAAGAGAGCATTTCTCGCTTGAAAAATACAGTTTCTTCAGACGAATATTTCCAAGAGAAACTTAGAGAGAATCAGTTCACAGAATGATATTGAGCATCCATTTTGCCGGTGCTATAATTAAATGCAGCTAAGTAGGATATTGCAGAACTGCTGGAAAAATACAAATACTCCGCAGCAAAGCATAAGAGTAACCTCCGCAACATCTGCGGGACATTTGCTGCCGAGGGGATAACGATCAGCAAATATACCCGCAGAAACCTTGACCGAATCGCCAGCGGGCAGACCAGCTATCAGCAAGTCCTGGCCGAGCTGAGAGCGAAGTACGAAAAGAGGGGATAAGGTCACGTTTTCCGATTGCGGACCTATCGATTCCTTTTCAATGATATGTATATGGAGAGTAGTTTCAAATTTGTTTCGCTAAAGGCTTCCCGAAGAGTTAAGCGAGAGCTTTTTCGAGGCATCAGAGGTTAGACAGTGCAAAAAATCTTGCGAAAGACGCAACTCAAAGTTTGCGGCGCTATAGACAAAGAAGAGTTACTTTCCACAGTAGGCAGCGATTGCCTGTGCGACGAAATCTGCCGTGCCCTCACCGCCAGCCATGTCAATGTTTTTACGGAAGCGGTCATCGGCCACATACATCTGGCCTAAGCCTGCCAGAATCTCCGGCGTGCAGGTGTAAAAATGGTCGGTGATGAATTGCTGCAAATCACGAATGGCCGCCTGCGCTTCCAGCGAGGTAGGAGCAAGATGCTTCAGCTCGCCCAGCTTTGCAAAGTACCTCATCAAATCGGCAGGGGTACCAGTAGATTCGTCTTTTTCATGCTGCTGATGTTCCTGATAGGCGATGGTATTGCCCCACTTTTCTTTGACCTCAGCAACGTACTTTTCCTGCTCGGTCTTATCAAATGCGTCAAATTTCATAGGTGTTACTCCTGTTTCTAAGGTTTCACGGGCGAGGGTGATGAGTCGTCCCAACCGCGCCTGTCGCAGCTCCAGCAGCTTGATCTGATCTGTGAGAGCGGTGGCCTGGTCGAATTTCGGGTCATCCAGAATGCGCTTGATGTCCTTGAGCGGAAATTCCAACTCTCGAAACAGCAGAATGGATTGCAGCCGTGCCAAGGCTGTATCGTCATACAGCCGGTAGCCCGATTTCGTGAAGGCTGTGGGCGGCAGCAACCCGATGGCATCATAGTGGTGCAGCGTTCGGACACTGACACCGGCCAGTTTGCTGACTTCGTGAATGGTCATCATGGGTATCCCTCCTCCGTGTGAGCTTACCATACACTATGACGTAACGGAAGAGTCAAGAGGGAAATCCTCTATTTGTGAAAAAAGTCCTATGCGCTATGATTGCTGCAAAAATCGTGCAAATCTTTCGTTTTCTTGCTTCCTATGCCAAAATGTGCTATTATTATAAACAACGCTGTCAAGTGTTGGAATAGGCCTTGGCAGTTTGGCTGCAATAGACCGAATGCTCTGCCAAGCGGCAGAGCATTTTTTGTATACCGGTACGGAGGAGATATTTTATGTCTGTGAGTTATAAAAAACTCTGGAAGCTGCTCATCGATAAAGACATGAAGAAAAAAGACCTGTGTGAAAAGGCGGGTATCAGCCCAGCATCCGTCACTAAAATGGGACGGAATGGGCATGTCACCACGGAGATACTCGTGAAGATTTGTACGGCGCTGGATTGTAGAATTGAGGATATTGTGGAAATCGTGCCGGATAAAAAGTGAATTTTGGCAATTGCTGTTTTACGATATTGGAACTGAATCATTACAAAGCTCTAATTATTGAGGTGGGTAAATGCAAATTATCGATAATATCAATCATATTGTCAAGAATGACCTACAAGAAAACATTCGGGCAGGAAGTAAACTGTCTATTGCTGCGGCATGTTTTTCGATTTATGCATACCAAGAGTTGAAGAAACAGCTCGAGGGCATTGATGAGCTGCGCTTCATTTTTACCTCACCAACTTTTGTAACTGAAAAAGCGTCTAAAGCACAGCGGGAGTTCTATATCCCTCGTATTTCAAGAGAGCGTAGTTTGTATGGTACAGAGTTTGAAGTAAAACTCCGCAATGAGCTGACACAAAAGGCGGTTGCAAGAGAATGCGCAGACTGGATCAAACACAAAGCTGTTTTCAAATCGAATGTCACGCAGGAACAGATGATGGGCTTTATGACGGTCGATGAGAGTACCTATATGCCCATCAATGGTT
>ENA-UOJG01000913-UOJG01000913.1-human-gut-metagenome-genome-assembly--contig:-C47-NODE-913-length-35641-cov-19.603383_pt1 | contig 35641 bp, 41 predicted proteins | sample MGYA00242340_ERZ723887 | MGnify/ENA metagenome assembly ERZ723887 | reverse complement strand
ATATACAATTTAAAGTAGTCTATGTGGGGTTAGTTTTGTGAAATTTATCGATGATGCAATTAAAGAATCTGAAAAAAGAATAGAAAGAAAAACACCGGATAAACATTCATCCGATATTGATGATGAACTTCAAGGTATCATGGCCCGTAATGAGGCTAATATATTTGTTATAGGAGCAGGCGGTGCAGGAAATAATACTGTTTCTAGATTAAATGAAATGGGTATTGAAGGAGCTACAACAATAACTGTTAACACTGATGCTCAGGATTTATATTACAGTGACGCCAGCATAAAGATTCTTCTAGGTAAACAAACTTGTGGAGGTCTTGGTGCAGGTGGTCAACCAAGTATTGGTGAAGAATGTGCTGAAGAAAGTGAAGATCAAATTAGAGACGAATTAGAAGGTGCAGACATGGTATTTGTTACCTGTGGTCTTGGTGGAGGAACTGGTACTGGTTCAGCTCCGATCATCTCTAAATTAGCTAAAAAAACTGGTGCTTTAACTGTTGCAGTAGCTACTATGCCATTTTCAGCTGAAGGAATCAGAAGAAGAGAAAATGCTGAAGAAGGTTTAGCAAAACTTAAAGATGCTGCAGATACAGTAATCGTTATCCCTAATGACAAATTATTAGAAGTTGCACCTAATTTACCATTAAATAAAGCTTTCATGGTTTCTGATGAAATTTTGGGAAGAGCTGTTAAAGGAATTACAGAATTAATCACAAAACAAGGTTTAGTAAGTCTTGATTTCGCAGATATTAGAAGCATTATGGAAGGCTCAGGAATGGCAATGATTGGTATGGGAGAATCTAATACTGGAGATAGAGCATTAGAATCTGTACATGAAGCATTAAGCAGCCCATTATTAGATATTGATGTTTCCAATGCAACTGGTGCTTTAATTAACATTTCAAGTAATTCTGACTTAACTTTACACGAATCTGAAAAAATTGTGCAAGTTGTTGCAGATAAACTTGATCCGGAAGCAAACATTATCTGGGGAGCACAAATTGACGAATCATTACAAAATACCATTAGAACTACCATCGTAGTATCTGGAATTAAATCAGAAAACACTCCATATCCAGATAATTCTATAACTGTTGTAGATTCATCAGATAAAAAAGATGATGATGATAATTTAGATGATTTCCTTGATGGAATTTTCTAATTTATTTTATTTTTATATAATTAATAGAAAAGTATATTAATTAAAGAATTATAAATTATACTTATTACTTTATTTTGTATAATTTATTAATTTCATTGTTTTATTAGGATTTTTTAATATGTATATTAAAGAAAAATTAGAGATAACTTGGAAAGAATGTAAAAGAGTATTGAAAGTATCAAGAAAACCAGATGCTGATGAATACTTCCAATTTGCAAAAATTACTGCTTTAGGTATGATTGTAATTGGAGTAATCGGTTTTGTTATTGTTTTAATAAGTCAATTAATTGGATTATAATCTCCATTTCTTTGATTCTAATTTTTTAATATTAAATTTATTTTTAAACAAATTTTTTTTGAAACATTTATATATTACTTTTTATAAACTAATAATATTATATAAATCTGATATCATTTAATTGATTTCGGTTTCTATAATACTTTTATTTAATAATTGATTTTATTAACAAGTAGAAATAATAAAATAGGTGAATTTTTTATGGAAGATACTGAGAATACCATTTACGCTCTTAAGACATCTGCTGGTCAGGAAAAGAATGTAGCTAGGTTATTAGCTCGTAAATCTCGCTTAGATGGTGTTGGTATTTCAGCAATTCTTGCTCCCGAATCTTTAAAAGGGTATATTTTAGTTGAGTCTTCAACAAAAATCGATTTAAGAAATCCCGATCTTAAAGTTCAGCATTTAAGAGGAGTTGTTGAAGGTAAAAGTAATATTACCTTTGAAGAAGCAAAAAGATTCTTAAAACCAGAACCTATTATTTCTTCAATTAAAGAAAGGAGTATTGTTGAACTTATTTCTGGTCCTTTCAAAGGAGAAAGAGCAAAAGTGGCTCGTATTGATGAATCACGTGAAGAAGTTGTTCTCGAGTTAATAGAAGCAGCAGTACCAATTCCGGTTACTGTCAAAGCTGATCAAATTAGAATCATTCAAAAGGAGGCTGACTAATGGCTAAAGATACAGTCGAAATTCTTATCGAAGGTGGAAGCGCAACTCCTGGACCTCCATTAGGCCCAGCATTAGGACCTTTCGGTATTAATATGATGCAAGTTGTTGAGGAAATTAACAATAAAAGTGCTGATTTCGCAGGAATGAAAGTGCCTGTAAAAATTAGTATCGACAGAGATACTAAAGAGTTTGAAATTGAAATTGGTACACCACCAACTACATCACTTATTATGGAAGAATTAGGTATCGAAAAAGCTTCTCATGAACCTGGTTTAGATATTATTAATGATTTACCAATAGACAAAGCTTTAAAAATCGCTAGAATGAAATTTGATTCATTACTTGCTAACGATTATAAAGCAGGAGTCAAAGAGGTTATGGGAACTTGTGTAAGTATGGGACTTTCTGTTGATGGTAAAGATCCAAGAGCTGCACAAAAAGATGTTGATGCTGGAGTATATGACGATATTTTAGTAGAATAAAATTTTCGATATATTTAAAATTAAATTAAATTTATTAACAGTGTATATGATGTTATAATTTAATTATAATTGATATACTGTTTTTATTCATGCAATCGAAAAAGATTTTTCTTAAATCGATTACTCATGAAACCAATTAACCAATGAACTAATCGTTCATGGGGGATAATATGACACAAGATGTATTAGAAGCGGTGAAGAAGGCAAAAAACGAGTCAAAGCCGAGGAACTTCACACAGTCAATGGACGTAATTATCAATGTCCGTGACTTAGATGTCAAAAAACCAGAAAATAGGTTTAATGAGGAAGTTGCTCTTCCTAATGGCCGTGGCAAAGATGTTAAAATCGGAGTCATTGCTGATGGGGAACTCATTGTTCAAGCTAAAAATGCTGGTGTCGATCTTGTAATAAATAAAGAGGATTTAGAAGCTTTAGGAAAAGATAGAAAAGCAGCAAAAAAAGCAGCAAATTCTGTAGATTTCTTTATAGCTCAAGCTGATATGATGCCACTTGTTGGTAGATTTTTAGGTCCAGTTCTTGGTCCACGTAATAAAATGCCAAAACCAGTGCCAGCTAGTATCAAATTAGATCCACTTTTAGAAAGGTTACAAAGTACCGTGAAAGTAGGTATTAAACAACAACCTTCTATCCAAATTATTGTTGGAAGTCAAGATATGACCAACGAAGAAATAGCTGAAAATATTGAAACTGTTCTTACCGTCTTAGACCGCCAATTAGATAAAGGAAGAAATCAAATAAAATCCATGTTTATTAAAACAACTATGGGTCCAACTGTGAGGGTGATTTAGATGGCTCATGTTGCTGAATGGAAAAAAGAAGAAGTTAGTGAACTCAAAGGGTTAATAGACTCTTATGATGTTGTTGGTATTGTAGATTTATTAAACATTCCAGCAAAACAGCTCCAAGAAATGAGAAGATCCCTCAATGGCAAAGCTGTTATAAGAATGTCTAAAAAGAACCTTATTGATTTAGCACTTGAAGATTGTAATGCTGAAAAAGACAACGTTGTCAGTTTATCTGATTATATGGATGGTCAAGTTGCTATTATTGCAACCGAAATGAATCCTTTCAGATTATACAAAATTTTAGAAGATAGTAAAACTGCAGCTCCTGCAAAACCTGGAGCTATTGCAACTGATGATATTGTTATTCCTGAAGGGGATACTGGATTTGAACCAGGTCCATTTTTAGGAGAATTACAACAAGTTGGAATCCCTGCAAAAATCGACAAGGGTAAGATTGTTGTTTCAAAAGAAACAGTTCTTGTTGAAGCAGGTGAAGAAATATCCAAACAAGTAGCTAGTACTTTAACCAGAATGGATATTAACCCAATGGAAGTAGGTATAGATTTAAAAGCAGTATATGAAGAAGGAGCTATTTACACCTCAGATGTTTTAGCAATTGATGAGGAACAAACCTTAGCAGATATTCAAACTGCATTTACCAAAGCATTTAACTTATCTGTTTATGCAGCAATACCTACAGAGGAAACAATCTCCACACTTATCTCAAGTGCACATACCAAAGCAGTCAATGTTGCTATGGAAAGTGCATACGTAACTTCAGAAACTTCAGAACCTTTAATTGGTTTAGCACAAGCAAAAATGTTAGCATTAGCTCAACTTGTTGCTAGTACTGAAGGTGCTTTAGATGATGAGTTAGCAGACAAATTATCTAATGTTGCTACAGCTGCAGCTGTAGTTGTCGAAGAAGACGAAGCTGAAGACGAACCTGAAGTTGAAGAGGAAGAAGAGGAAAACGGAGAAGAAGAAGCAGCAGCTGGGTTAGGAGCGCTCTTCGGATAAAATTGATTTATAATAATTACTAACACAATAATTTAATTACAAATTAAATTTTATTACAAAACAAATGGTGATAACATGGAATATATTTATGCAGCAATGATTTTACACAGCGTAGATGAAGACATTAATGAAGAAAATGTTAAGAGTATTATAGAAGCAGCAGGTATCGATGCAGATGATGCTAGAATCAAAGCATTAATCGCAGCTTTAGAAGATGTAGATATCGAAGAAGCTATGGAAACCACTGCAATGGCAGCAGCAGCTCCTGCAGCGGCAGCAGCTCCTGCAGCAGCAGCTGAAGAAGAAGTAGAAGAAGAGGAAGAAGAAGACGAAGAAGCAGCTGAAGAAGAAGCAGCAGCTGGTTTAGGTGCTTTATTCGGATAGATTCTTTCTATCCTTTCTTATTTTTCTTACTTTTTTTTATTTTCAAATTACTTTCAAAAATCTGTTTTTTTAAATTAGAATTTCAACTATTTCTTATAAAACTAGTAAATATTATTATTTATTAAAATCAAACATAGTATTAGATTTATTTTTTAAGCTGATATTATGGTAGAAATATTTGAAAAATTAGGTTATAAACTTCAAAAATGTAAAACTTGCGGTCAGGAGTTTTACTCTCAAATTGATAGAGATACTTGTGGAGATGCACCTTGTGATGAATATTCTTTCATTGGTAATCCTGCAACTGACAAACCTTATACTCTTTATGAAATCCAACAAGTTTTTAGAGAATTTTTAGAAAAAGAAGGCCATACCCCTATATCCCGTTATCCAATTTTAGCTAAAAGATGGAGGGATGATGTATTTTTAGTTGGAGCTTCAATATTTTGCTTCCAACCTTGGGTAACCTCTGGTTTAGTAAAACCTCCAGCTAATCCTCTTGAAATAGCTCAACCATCTGTTCGTTTAAATGATGTTGATAATGTTGGTAGAACCGGAAGACACATGACCTGTTTTACAATGGGATCTCACACAGTAATCAATACTGAAGAGAATTTTATTTACTGGGAAGATGAAACAATAAGGCTATGTCATGAGTTCTTTAAATATATAGGAATGAATACTGAAGAGATTACTTTTATCAAATCATGGTGGAGTGGTGGAGGTAATGAAGGCCCTTGTTACGAAGTATGTGTAAGGGGAGTAGAATTAGCTACTTTAGTTTTCATCCAATATGAAACTCTTGAGAATGGAGATAAAAAGGAAATTCCAATTAAAGTTGTCGATACTGGTTATGGTCTTGAAAGAATTGCCTGGATTAGCCAAGGAACTCCAACAGCTTATGATGCATGTTTTGCACCTGTAGTTAATAAATTAATGGAAATAACTGGCGTTGAACTTAACACTGAAATCTTGTCCCGTAATGCGGAAATTGCTGGAATGATGGATATTGAAGATATTGGGGACATTAAAGAGTTACGTCAACAAGTAGCTGATAGTTTAGGAATCTCTTTAGAAGAACTTTTAGAGTTTGCAGAGCCGATGGAAGCTATTTATATTATAGCTGACCATACTCGTTGTCTTGCGTTTATGTTGGCTGACGGTATCATCCCTTCCAATGTAAAAGAAGGTTATTTGGCTCGTTTGGTTTTAAGGAGAACTATCCGATTTATGAAAGAGCTTAATATGAAGGAATCATTAGCTGAAGTTATGGAAATTCAATTAGCTTTCTTAACTAAGTTTTATCCGGAAATTGAAGAATCTAAAGACCATATTATGAATATCATTTCTCTTGAAGAAGAAAGATACCAGACCACTATTAAAAAAGGTAGAAGTATTGTTTCAAGATTAATTAAAAAGCTTAAAAAAGAAAACATAGAAGAAATGCCTTTAGACAAACTTATTGAAATCTATGACGCAAATGGTATTCCTCCGGAAACTGTAGAGGAAATAGGCAAGTCAATGAACTTCACTGTAAACGTGCCAGACAATTTCTTTACTCTTGTTGCTAATGAACATGAAAAAGACGATTCTAATAAAAAAGCTTCTTTTGATTTAGAATATCCAGAAACCGATTTGTTATTCTACAAGGATTTTGAACAAAAAGAATTTGAAGCTGAAGTTTTAGGCCTTGTTGAAAAAGATGGCAAAACCACTCTTGTTTTTGATCAAACTGCATTCTACCCAGAAGGAGGAGGTCAACCGTCTGATATTGGTAAAATCTCTTATGGGGATGTAGATTATGAAATAGAGTATGCCGAAAAGGTCAATAATGTTGTTCTCCATCATGTAGTTATTGATAATGACGATTTTTCTGAAGAAGTGTTAAACGATTTGGTTGGTAAAAAAGTTAGTGGAGCTATTGACTGGAATAGAAGAATTACCCTTGCCCGCCATCATTCAGCAACTCATTTAATTGTGGCTGCTGCAAAGAAAGTTTTAGGTAACCATATATGGCAGGCAGGTGCTCAAAAAGGTCTCAATCGTTCAAGAATAGATCTCTCACATTATAAAAGAATTTCACAACAGGAAATTGATGAAATTGAAATGATAGCTAATGAGTTTGTAATGGATAATATTGAACTAGATATTAAATTCCACTCTAGAGATGAAGCAGAGCAGCTATATGGCTTCAGACTTTATCAGGGAGGTATTGTTCCAGGTAAAACCATTCGTGTGGTAAAAGTTCCTGGAGTTGATGTTCAGGCCTGTGCAGGTACCCATATTCCAAGAACTGGTGATATTGGACCAATTAAGATTAACAAAACTGAAAGGGTTCAGGATGGTGTTGAAAGGATTGACTTCTCAGCTGGTCTTGCTGCTGTCAGTTCAATCCAAGATGAAAATGAGCTTTTATCAAAAAGTTCCAATATCTTCAAAGTCGAACCTGAACAACTTCCAAAAACATGTGAAAGGTTCTTCAGCGAATGGAAAGCTCAGAAAAATGAAATTGACAGGCTAAAATCAGAAATTGCTTCTCTTAAAATGAGCTCTTTAAGTGATGATATTTCTGAAATCAATGGTTTAAGAGTTGTTAAACAGCTGATTGACGCTGACTTTAAGGAACTTCAAAAGATAGCTACTGACTTTACTGATAATGATAAGGCAGATGTTGCAGTTATTGGAAACAATGATGGTAAAATTGTAGGGGCTGCCAGTGATAAAGCTATTGATGCAGGAATTAAAATCAATGACATTATTAAACAGTCAGCAAGTATTCTTGGCGGTGGCGGTGGTGGCCGTTTAACATTAGCACAAGGTGCTGGTCCAGATAAAAATAAAATGAACGAGGCATTAGATGAAGCTATAAGCTTGATTTAATCCTTTATTTTTTTAATTATAATAATTGTTATATAAGAGTATCATCTAATATATATTTAAGAAACGGTTTTTAATATGATGTTAGAGATACACTTTTTATTATTAGTAGCAGGTATTGTTCTATTTGCTAGTGTTATTTTTGCAAAATTAACATCTAAAATAGGGGTTCCTGTCCTTATTGTATTTTTGTTTTTAGGTCTTTTATTAGATACTAGAAGTTTTGTTGAAGAAAGTGTTTCCAATTACACTTTGGTTCAATCGATAAGTATCTTTGCTTTAATTACTATCATGTTTTCCGGAGGATTAGGAACTGAATTTAATCAGATAAAGCCTATTTGGAAGGAAGGAATATCTCTAGCTAGTGTTGGAGTTATCATAACATTTTTAGTAGTTGGACTTTCAGTGCATCTGATTTTTCACATGGATTTAATGTTGTCATTACTTTTAGGGGCAATGGTATCATCTACTGATGCAGCTGCTGTCTTTTCCATTTTCAAAACTCAGAATATGAACATTATGAATAATTTGGATAATATGCTTGAGCTTGAGAGTGGTACGAACGATCCCATGGCTTATATTCTTGTAACTTCCACAATCTTTCTAATATTGCATCCCCAAACTTCAATGATTACTATTATAGCAAATTTTATAATCTCGTTAGTTGTCGGAGCTTTTGGAGGTTATCTCTTAGGTAAAGGTTTTTCATGGATTTTAACACATGTCAAATTGCCTTTGGAAGGTTTATACCCTGTACTTTTAGTATCGGCAGCTATCCTGTCCTTTGCTGTCACTGAACATTTTCACGGAAACGGATTTTTAGCGGTTTATATGGCAGGAGTTCTAATTGGTAATTCTAAAATCAAATATAAGTACACTCAATTGTCCTTTTTTGAAGGATTTTCATGGGTTATGCAGATTACAATGTTTATACTGTTAGGTGCATTTACAACTATTTCAGAGCTAGCTGGCTTTATTATACCTTCTTTTATAATAGCTGCCATTTTAATATTTATTGCAAGACCAATAGCTGTTTGTATCTCTTTACTTCCATTTGATGTTGGATGGCGCTCTAAAGCTTTTGTTTCATGGGCTGGTGTAAAAGGAGCTATTCCTATTGTATTTGCATTTTATCCATTGGTTGCACAGATACCTGAAGCGTCATTGCTATTTAACACAGTGATGATTATTACATGTACTTCTGTTTTGATTCAGGGATCTACACTGAAATTCGCCGCAAAACACTTAAAATTATTAATAAATTATGGTGATTAGATTGGATTATACTTTAATTATAGTCAGATATGGGGAAATTGGTCTTAAAAGTCCAAAAGTAAGATCAAGATTTGAGAGAAAACTTGTAAAAAATATAAAAGCAGCTACTGACTGTGAAGTCGAAAGAAATCAAGGAAGAATTTATGTATATCCAAAAAATATGGAAAACACACTTGATAAATTGTGCAAGGTTTTCGGTATTGTTTCATATTCTCCTGCTGTTTCTACATACACAGACGTTGAAGATATCGATTCTACACTTGAAAAGTATGTAGACGGTTTATTGGAGAAAGGAATCCTAACAGACAAAACCACTTTTGCCATTAGCTGCAGACGTGTTGGCAATCATGATTTCACATCTCAGGAAATGGCAGGCCACTGTGGTGCAGTTGTTGTACGTAAGGTAGGATGTCCAGTTGATCTTACAAATCCTGAGTTGACAATTTATGTTGAAATAAGGGAAAATGAAACATTCATCTATCATGAGAAGATTGATGGTCCTGGCGGGCTTCCTTTAGGAACCCAAGGTAAAGTAATTTCTCTTCTATCAAGTGGAATTGACTCACCTGTAGCTACTTATCTCATGATGAAAAGAGGTTGCGAAGTTATTGCACTTCATTTTGACGGTGAACCTTACACCAAACCTAAATCTAATGAAAAATTCCATAAATTAGTGGACGTTTTAAATGAATATGCTGCAGGTGTTCCTATCCAAAAAAGGATTGTCAAGTTTGGAGATTACCTGAATAAATGTAAATCAGACGCTCCTGAAAAAATGACTTGCGTATTATGTAAATCTGGAATGTATAAATTGGCATCAAAACTTGCAGAAAAAACAGGGGCTTTAGCACTTGTTGACGGAAGTAGTGTTGGTCAGGTAGCTTCTCAAACACTTCCGAATATTTTAGCTACTCGTGATGATTCTGAGTATCCTATTTTAAGCCCATTAATCGGAATGGATAAATTAGAAATTGAAAAAATAGCTGATAAAATCGGTACTTTTGAAATATCAAAAGAGGACGATGGAGGATGTAGTGCTGTTCCTAAATATCCAGAAACCAAAGCAGATATTGAGAGAGTTAATGAAGCTAAGATGAAAATGAATCAAGATGAAGCTATTGACGAAGCTTTTATGAATATTTCTCGTGAATGAATTTTAAATCATAATAATTAAATACTATACAAATTAAAAATAATACTGATTAGTAGCTATTAATACTAATTTAATAGTAATGCTTACTACTTCACTTAAAAGTGAAATTATATTTTTGAGGTGTTTTAAAAAATGAAAACAACTATTAGTGTAATTAAAGCAGATATTGGTAGTGTTTCCGGGCACTGCGTAGCTCATCCTGAGCTAATGGAAATCTGTGACGATGTATTAAATGATGCTTTAGAATCTGGTATTTTAACTGATTATTATATAAGCCGTTGTGGAGACGACATCGACTTAATCATGGCTCACCAAAATGGTGAAGAAAATCAAGAAGTCCATGAAACTGCTTACAATGCTTTCATGAAAGCTACTGAAAGAGCACGTGAATTAAAATTATACGGTGCAGGTCAAGACTTGTTATCTGACACTTTCTCAGGAAACATCAAAGGTATGGGTCCTGGTGTAGCTGAAATGGAATTTAAAGAAAGACCAAGTGATCCTGTACTTGTATTCTGTTGTGATAAAACAGAACCTGGTGCATTTAACATGCCTATCTTTAAAATGTTTGCAGATCCATTTAATACTGCAGGTCTTGTTATTGACCCAAGTTTACACGAAGGATTCAAATTTGAAGTATTTGACGTAATCGAACACAGGAAAGTTATTTTAAACTGTCCTGAAGAAATGTACGATTTACTTGCTTTAATTGGTTCTACTGGAAGATATGTAATTAAAAGAGTATGGAAGAAAAACGGTGAAATTGCATCTGCAATAAGTACTGAAAGATTAAACTTAATGGCTGGAGAATATGTTGGTAAAGATGATCCTGCAGCTATTGTAAGAGCACAATCCGGATTCCCTGCTAACGGTGAAGTAGTTGAACCATTTGCATTCCCTCATATGGTAAGTGGATGGATGAGAGGATCCCATAACGGTCCTTTAATGCCTGTATCTGAAGAAGATGCAAACCCAATCAGATTTGACGGACCTCCAAGAGTAATCGGTTTAGGTTTCCAAGTTGCTGATGGTCAGTTAATCGGTCCTGTAGACTTATTCGATGACCCTGCATTTGACCCTACTCGTGAAGAAGCAGCTAAAATCGCAACTTACATCAGAAGACACGGTCCATTTGAACCTCACAGATTACCTGCTGAAGAAATGGAATACACTTCATTACCTGGTGTAATGGAAAAACTCGAATCTAGATTTGAAGATATGGAATAAATTTTATTCCTATTACTTTTCTCTTTTTTTAAGTAAAAAAAACTGTGTCATTATTTTAATTCTGTTGTTTTTATTAATCCCGGGTGATATAATTAATTTATAATTATTTTCTATGGGCTGTTATTATTGTAAAACTAGATGAATTTATTGTAAAAGTAATATCTTTGTATTTCACATAGAAATTTTTACCTTTTTTTTCAACATCATAATTCTCATTTTTTAGTATATTCCGGCAATATTCAACTACATCATCTGTTTTAAGTTTTAAATTTCTTTTAATTCTTTCAACGCCTAATTCTGTAGTGTGGATTTTCTCAATATTGTCCAATAGTTCTTTTTTTGAATTCATAATTATATTTATATAAACCAATATGCATAAATATTACTTATGTCTTTTTTGTCGTTGATAATTAAAAATCCTTTTAGGAATAAAAGTAGAGCTTTACTTGCTATTATTGGAATTGGAATTGGTATAGCTACTATTGTGGCTTTAGGGGGCATTACTGATGGTTTAATAGCTAGTGCTGAAGACACTCTTCATTCTGGTGGTACTGATATCACTATCACTGGATCAAGCTCTGAAACAAACCAAGCTACCCTATTTGGAACTACTGCTTTATCGGAAGATTGGGTTGATCTGATTAAAAATGAAAGTGGTGTTACTGAGGCAGTTGGTGTTTATTCGACAACGATTCCTTCTGACGGCAGCATGATGTCTTTGATTGGTATTAAACCGGCTGATGTTAAATTTGCCGAGTTGAATATTAAAGAAGGAACCTTATTTTCTGACGGAGATGCAAAAGAGGTTATTGCTGGTAAGGTAGTTGCAGATAATAAGAACGTATCTGTAGGCGATGAGTTAAAAGTAGGTGGCGAAACCTTTAAAGTAGTAGGTATCTTTGAATCTGGTAACTCTAATCAGGATATGAGTTATTTCATGACTTTGAACAACCTTCAAACATTAGTCGATGATGAGGGAAATATTTCATCAGTCTTTGTAAAAGTAGATCCAAGTGTTGATGCTGAGGATGTTGGAAACAGTTTGGAGAATAAATATGGTGACAATATAACCGTAATTACTTCATTATCAGATCTATCAATGGCTAAATCAATGATTGACATGCTTAATGGTGTTTCATTTGGTATTTCATTATTGGCTATTGTTATTGGAGGTATTGGTATTATTAATACTATGCTTATGTCTGTACTTGAGAGAACTCGTGAAATTGGAGTTTTAAAGGCTGTAGGATGGCCTGATCGTAAAATTCTTTTAATGATTATTTGCGAATCAATTGTACTTACTGTAACTGCTGCTATTGCTGGAACAATTCTTGGTATTATTGGTGTTGAGCTATTTATGCAGTTGAATATCTTAGGAGGTATGACTGCAATATTTACAGCAGAGACTATTGCTGAAGCGTTCATCATAGCTATTATTGTTGGTGTTATTGGCGGAATTTTCCCAGCTATCAAAGCAACTAAGTTACCTCCAACTGAAGCATTAAGATATGAATAGGTGATGTCATGAGTAATATTGTTGAAATTAAAAATTTAACTAAAAGCTATGAAAAAGGGAACATTAAAGCTTTAAACGGTATCGATCTTTCAATTGAGGAAGGGGAGTTTGTTTCCATTATTGGTCCTTCTGGTTCTGGTAAGTCTACTCTTCTCAACATGCTTGGCGCTCTTGATACACCTGATTCTGGTTCTATTAATGTTGCAGGATTTGATCTTAAGGAAAATAAACATTTAAATGAATTTAGAGCTGATGAAATCGGTTTCGTTTTCCAGCTTCACAATCTTATTCCGAATTTGTCTGTTGTTGAGAATGTTGAAATACCGATGTTTACTAAGGATTGGAATTCTAAAAAGATGCGAGAAAGAGCAATGTATCTTTTGGATATTGTAGGACTTAAAGACAAGTCTAAAATGCTTCCAAACAAGTTATCTGGTGGTGAAAGGCAAAGAGTAGCTATTGCAAGAGCATTAGCCAACGAGCCATCTATAATTTTAGCAGATGAACCAACAGGTTCACTTGACTCAAAAACAAGCAATAAAATTTTAAAACAGCTAGACAAACTTCACAATGAAGAAAATGTGACTCTTATTATGGTTACTCATGATATGGATGTTGCAAGACTGGCTGATAGGGTCATAGAGGTATTGGACGGTAAAATTGTATCTAATGCTGACGACTCTCTTTTAGATAGTGAAATCAAAATTCACTAACCTTTCTTTTTTTTAAATTAATAAAGTCTCTCTTAAGCATTATTTGGGTTTCAATATTCTTTTTAAGCATTTTCACATTTCTTTTTATGATAATGCGTTTCAGATGATTTTTAAGAAAGTAGTTAAGTTTATATTGTTTATAGAATAGATTTTAATTATGGAGCTTTTATTTTAGTAAATTAAATACTCATATATTATCTCCACTTTTTATATTAACTTTCAACTCTTTAATTCAAAAATAATCTCATTAAACAAAAGATAAAAAAATCATAAGTTTGGGATTGGATTGAATTTTATATTTTTTTAGAGAGGAATTGTAGTATAATTTAATTAATTTAGGAGTATATTAATGTCATTTTTAAAATTAATACTTAAAAATCCTTTCAGAAGAAAAACCAGTGCTATTCTAGCTATTGTGGGAATTTGTATTGGAATAACCACAATTGTAGCTTTGGGTGGTATTACTGACGGTCTTGTTAATACTTTTGAAGATACGATTCATGCAGGAGGTGCCGATTTTACAATAACCGGAAAAGACTCTGGATCAACAGCATATGGAACAAGCACAATCAGTTCTGAATGGACAGATAGAATTCTTGCAGTAGATGGTGTAAGTGAAGCATTTCCGATTTATGTTGTTCTGACTTCAGTTGGAAATAATCCATACTTTACGGTAATAGGAATCGATCCAAATGGGACTGACATGGCAGAAATGACAATCTCTGATGGAAGATTATTCAATAACAATGCTTCAGAGATTGTAGTAGGTAAAATCTATGCTGAAAATGAAAATCTCTCTGTAGGAGATACAATACCTGTTAATGGAGAGGACTTTAAAATTGTTGGAATATTTGAATCCGGTGATCAGGGAACTGATGGAGGAGCATATACCTCAATTTCTAAGGTAGACGACTTGATGGGTAATGATGACAGCATAAGTAATGTTTACGTTAAAGTAGATAAAGGAGCTGATGCTAAAGAAGTTGCAGACAGAATAGAAGCAAAATACGGTGACAATATCACAACTGTAACATCTGTTATGGAAATGAACCAGATGGCAGATAGCTTAAACATGCTTAAAGCAGCATCACTTGGAATATCACTTTTAGCAATAATTGTAGGTGGTCTTGGAATCATCAACACAATGCTCATGTCAGTATTTGAAAGAACCCGTGAACTTGGAGTTTTAAAAGCTGTAGGATGGTCAAACAAAAGAATATTGCTTATGATAGTTGGAGAATCACTTGTAATTACAATACTTTCTGCAATACTCGGTTCAATTATTGGCTTTGTTGTAGTTACAGTTTTAGGACCTATGATGGGAATTACACCATTATTTACAGCACAGACATTTATCCAGGCATTTACAATAGCTATTGTAGTCGGAATCATCGGAGGAATTTTCCCAGCTATGAAAGCAATGAAATTACCTCCAACTGAAGCATTAAGATATGAATAGGTGATGTCATGAGTAATATTGTTGAAATTAAAAATTTAACTAAAAGCTATGAAAAAGGGAACATTAAAGCTTTAAACGGTATCGATCTTTCAATTGAGGAAGGGGAGTTTGTTTCCATTATTGGTCCTTCTGGTTCTGGTAAGTCTACTCTTCTCAACATGCTTGGCGCTCTTGACACTCCAGATTCTGGTTCCATTAATGTTGCAGGATTTGACCTTAAAGAAAACAAGCATTTAAACAAGTTCAGAGCTGATGAAATCGGTTTTGTTTTCCAGCTTCATAACCTTATTCCGAACTTGTCTGTTGTTGAGAATGTTGAAATACCGATGTTTACTAAGGATTGGAATTCCAAAAAGATGCGAGAAAGAGCAATGTATCTTTTGGATATTGTAGGACTTAAATACAAGTCTAAAATGCTTCCAAACAAGTTATCTGGTGGTGAAAGGCAAAGAGTAGCTATTGCAAGAGCATTAGCCAACGAGCCATCTATAATTTTAGCAGATGAACCAACAGGTTCACTTGACTCAAAAACAAGCAATAAAATTTTAAAACAGCTAGACAAACTTCACAATGAAGAAAATGTGACTCTTATTATGGTTACTCATGATATGGATGTTGCAAGACTGGCTGATAGGGTCATAGAGGTATTGGACGGTAAAATTGTCTCCAATGCTGACGACTCTCTTTTAGATAGTGAAATCAAAATTCACTAATCTTTCTTTTTTTTAAATTAAACCATGGATCATACGAAGAGCATCCAAAAGACCGTGACTATATTCAATACAACCAAATGCAGTTCTAAAATCTTCTTTTTCTAGATAATATTTGGAATCATTCATATAGTCAACTGCTCTATTATAGACTTCCTTTTCTTCATTTTCAAAAGTAATGTCTGCTACCTGGTTTAAATTTCTCTCTAATTTTGCTATATCAATGGCTATTTTCTCTGGACTTTCTAAATCACTCATCTAAATTCCTCCAAACATGATAAACTCTTTGAACAACTGTAAAGTAAGATATTATTACTAGAAATATTATTGTGTATGTGAAATAAACCTCTCCAGCTAAATATCCAAGAACTGCTCCAATCATTAAGATAATCATGCGCACTGCACGTTCAGCTACTCCCACATTACATTCTACTCCCTGAGATTCTGCTCTTGCTTTTACATAGCTAATTGTTAATGCAGAATGAATTGCAAGAACTCCAATAAACCAGTTACAGTAACCTCCAAAGATTATTCCAATATAAATTATTCCATCAGCTATTCTATCCATTGTTGAATCAAGAAAAGCTCCAAATTTAGAGGTTCTGCTATGAAAACGAGCTACTGCTCCATCTATAACATCTAGAAAACCACTTAAAAGAATAAATACTGCTCCTAAAATTAGCATATGTTCTCCAAAACAATAAGCAGACAGCGCTGCTATAAAAGGAGAAATTATTGTAACAATATTAGGGTTTATATTAATTTTACTAGCTATTGGATTTAAAATCCTTGTTAAAAAAGGTCGTAGATTCTCAAGCATAAATAATATAAAGATGTTAATCATATATAGTTTTTATGAAGGTATTAAAGACTAATGGAGATAATTTTGATAAATCCATAATAGATGAAGCCATTAAGGTCATGGCTCATGGAGGCGTTATTTTATACCCTACTGATACTGTTTATGGATTGGGAGCAAATATTTTCAATAGAACTGCCGTTAAAAGAATTTTTGATATTAAAAAAAGAGCTCCCTTTAAACCATTGTCTATTTTAGTTTCATCAAAAGAAGCTATTAATTTAGTTTCAAAAGTTGATTATAAAGCCCAAGAAGTCATTAACCAGTATTTGCCGGGGCCTTACACTATAATTTTAAACAAAACCAATATTGTTCCAAGAACAGTTACTGGTGGACTTAGCAGAGTGGGCATTAGAGTTCCTGATCATGAAATTGCCTGCAGTCTATCTAATTTATTTCCAATAATAACTACCAGTGCAAATATTGCCAATGAAAAAACTTTTAACAATCCTGATGATATTTTAAACCAGTTAGACACAGATTTGGATTTGGTTATTGATGTTGGCGAACTTGAAAGTAAACCTTCAACTATTATTGATATAACTGGTGAGAGCCCAAATTTTATTAAACGTTAATATTTTATAATCTTAAAAAAACATAATATTATTATGAGAGCTCTAGCTAATTTTGATAAGGATACAAAAATTCCAACTAATTCTAGAATTGATACTCTTTTAGAAGGAGGTATTGAGCGAGGAATCATTACTCAGATTTTTGGACCGCCTAGTTCTGGTAAAAGTAATATTGCTTTGTCTTTAGCTGTAGGTGTAGCTAAACAAGGTAAAAAGGTAGTTTATATTGATACTGAAGGTGGAATATCTCTTGATAGAATCAAACAAATTGCACAATTTGATTTTTCTAAAGTAGCTAATAATATTCTTGTTTTAGAGCCTAATAGTTTTACTGAACAAACGGACAATTTAAAAACTTTGGATTTATGGGTTTCTAAAAACAATGATGATTTGGATTTGATTGTTCTTGATTCTGCTGTTGCACTTTACCGTGTTGATGATATGCAATCTTCACCTTTAAATAAGGAATTAGGTAAACAAATGGGAATTCTATCAAAAATAGCTAGAAAGTATGATATTGCAGTTGTTTTAACAAATCAAATTTACAATTCTTTTGATGAGGATAAAGACAATATTCATCCTGTTGGTGGTATGATTCTTCAATATTGGAGTAAAACAATGATTCAGTTAGATAAGACTGATGAATTACACGAAAGAATAGCTATTATCAAGAGACATCGTAATATTGCTGAAGGCAAAAGAGTTAATTTTAAAATTACATCAAAAGGTATTATTTAATTAATAGGAAATATATATAGTATTATTTACTATCATATGTTAAGTGATTAAAATGGTTGGCAATAAAATCGGCGAAAAACCTATAAAGAAATATGAAAAAATTGAGAGGAAACCTCCAAGGGGTTATGACTCAGCTAACGATTTCTTTGAAGATGTTTTCATGGACAAAGACATGATTTGGATGGGTCAGAATACGAATCATTTAGTAGGTGATGTTATAGCTGATGCTATGGCCGCATGTGTTCTTGAAAAAGAGTACTGTAAGTACCCACCTCCTGAAGGTTTTTCTGAACTTAAAGAATTAATCCTTGATGATTTGAATCTTGAGGATTCTAAGGTATTTTTAACTGCAGGTGCAACTGAATCATTATATCTTTGCATGCATGCACTATTAGAACCAGAAGATAATGTTATTACTTGCGATCCTGGTTATCTAATTATTGGAACATTTGCAGATAGGTTTGCAGATGAAGTAAAATACGTTCCAATTTATAATGAGGAAAATGGTTATAAATTAACTCCGGAGCTTGTACGTGAGAATATTGATGAAAACACTAAAATGATTATTTTAATTGATCCGTTAAATCCTTTAGGTGTAGCATATACTGAAGATGAGATTAAGGAATTTGCTGAAATAGCTATTGAAAATGATATTTATCTTTTACATGATGTAACTTACAAGGATTTTGCAAGAGAACACTTCTTAGTTGCAGATTATGCTCCATATAATACATTAACTGTATATAGCTTTTCTAAGATATATGGAATGGCTGGTTTAAGAATTGGTGCTGTAATTTCCACTGAGGACATTATTGATGTTATTAAAAATGTTGTTGTAAATGATTTAGGTGTTAATATAATTGCTCAATATGGTGCTATTAAAGGACTTCAAACTAAGAAAGACTGGATTAAGGAAGTTCGTGAAATAACATTCCATAATCAGGAGCTAATTAAAAATACTGTAGATAAAATTGATGATGTATTTTTACCAGTATATCCTTCAGATGCAAACATGATGGTTATTGATGTTTCTCGTGTTGGAATCAATCCGAAGGAATTGGCTGAGTATTTACTTGAACGGGAAATATTTACAAGGGAAGGGGAATATACCAGCAGACTATTTGGGGACAGATATTTGCGTGTAAGTTTTTCAATTCCAACAGAGGAGATTGAAGTATTTTGTAAAGAATTCCCAAAAGCTATTGATGCTTTAAGAAAGAATTAGGAAATATTATGAGATTTAAATATCACAAGCCTGTTCCTGATGGTTATAAAGTGGAGAATCCTTCCAATCCACTTACCAACATTTCTTCTTCAGATTTCGAAAAATTTGAAGAGCTAGCTTATAGTTATGGCGTAGATGGCATATCCTATTCCAAACTTTCAGATGATTTTAAAAAGGAATGGGATATTGATTTTGATAATGTAATTACCTTAATTTACCTTATATCTGATGATATTCTTAAAATGAATCCTTCAAAAGAAAAAGCAGTTCTTTTAGATGATGAATTTCAGGAAATTGGAGTTGGGATTTATCAGTTAGCTGACTTTTTAAGAAATTTAGGTTTTAAGGCTGATTTGATTCATCCTTTAGATGATAGGGTAAGCTTGAGAGCTATTGCAAGGCAGTCCAATGACTGTGCGATTATCAGAAGCAATATGTGCCTTTTTAAAGAAGGTTTGGCTACAGGTTTTTTCCAGATTTCAACTTCTATTGAAAACCTTCCATTTAAAGATAAAAACGACATGTTATGGGTTTCTGATTACTGTAAAGACTGCGGGAACTGTATAAGAAACTGTCCTCACGATGCTTATGATGAAGATGAAAAAGTAATTAAAAAGGCCTGTTTAGCTCATCATGAAGGATGTAGCGAGTGTATGCTTAAATGTCCTTTTTATAAGAAGGGTTATGATAAAGTAAAAATATTGTATGAAAAAAATAAAAAGAGGATGAGAGTATGAGTGATAAAATAGCTTTAGTTTCATGTAGTGGATTAAGTCCTTTAGGTTTAGTTGTAAGGGCTGCTTCTGTTGAGTTAGCTTTGGACGAGGAAAATATTGTTGTAGCATGTATTACTGAGTATTCAGCACAACCAAATCAATGCAGTCCGATCCTAAAAGATGCTGATGTTATATCAATTAGTGGATGTTCTGATGATTGTACTTCAAAGATACTAAATGAAAAGGGTATTGAAGTTGTTAAAAACATTCCTGCTGAGGAAATTGTAAAAGAATTTGATTTAAATCCTAATGATGCTGCCAGATTAGATAAAGATGGAGAACTGGCAGTTAAAAAATTAAAAGAAGTAATTTTAAAAGAATTAGAAAATTTAAATTAAGATGTGAGATAATAGTATTCTCCTAACTCTTTTTGTTCACGGTCAAGATAGCTGTCAAGTTTATTGACTCTTGGCCTTTTTGTTTCTTTATCTCTTCTAAAGGTTACATTAAGATTTCCTAAGAATTTATTCATTGAAGTTCTTAGGTCAGTTGGTTTTGATGCATGACCTTCAAGACCAGGAATTCCGTCAAATACCATAGCTCTATCTGAAATGTAATCTATAAATACAATATCGTGGTCTACAATTAATGATGCAGCGTTTCTACTTTCTATTATTTTACGGATAACTCGTGCAGCTATTAATCTTTGTTCTACATCTAAAAATGCTGTTGGTTCATCAAATAAATAGATTTGAGCATCTTTTGATAGTGTTGTAGCTATAGCTAGTCTTTGAAGTTCCCCTCCAGAAAGTGTTTTAACATCTTTTTCGAGTAAATCATTTAATTGCAGAGGCTTCATAATTTCACTGTCAAAGATTTTAGAACCATAACTAGGGGCATTCATGTATAGGAAGTCTTGAACGGTTCCTTCGAATTTTGAAACAATATATTGTGGTTTGTAAGCTATTACAACTTCTTCATCTATCTCTCCGTTTGTTGGTTCACTTACACCAGCTAGTATTTTGGCAAATGTTGTTTTCCCGATTCCATTTGATCCGAAAGCAGTTACTATTTCATCGTGATATATTTCTCCCGCATCTACAGTAAGTTTAAATTCCTTAAAATCTTTATCAAGGGCAGTGTAACTTGCAAGAGCTTCCCCATCCTCTTCTTCAGTTGGCGGTCTTATTGTGAATTCTATCGGATTTCTTCTTATTCTTACATTTTCCTCTGCTAAAAATCCGTTAATGTATGCGTTAATTCCAAGTCTAACTCCTTTTCTTCCAGATACTACACCATATCCTCCAGGTTCGCCATATAATATATGGATATTATCAGATAGCGCATCTAATGTTGCTAAATCGTGTTCAATTACCAGTACTGATTTTCCATCATCGGAAAGTGATCGGATTACTTTCACTGCATTTAATCTTTGAGATACGTCTAACCAGGATGTTGGTTCGTCAAAGTAGTAAAAGTCCCCTTCTCTAAGTACTGTTGCCGCAATAGCTACTCTTTGCAGTTCTCCTCCTGAAAGATTTTCCATGTTTCTGTCAAGAACATTCTCAAGGTCCAATTCTTTACATACATAGTCAAATTTATTTCTTTCATCTACATTTGTAAGTAAATCTCTGACTTTTCCTTTTACTACTTTTGGAAGTTGATCTACCATTTGTGGTTTTAGCACAGTTTTTATCTCCCCTTTTGACAATGCTTTAAAGTAATTCTGAAGAGCTGAACCCTTGTAGTATTCAATTACTTCATCCCAATTTTCCGGGGTTTCGTCAAAGTTTCCAAAGTTAGGTATCAATTCTCCAGAGAGTATTCTCATAATGGTACTTTTTCCAATACCGTTTTGCCCCAGAAGTCCTAGCACTTGTCCTTCTGTTAAATTTGGCAGTCCAAATAACTCAAATTGGTTTTGTCCAAATCTGTGTATAGGTTCTCCAACAGCTTCTGGTAAGTTTATAATTGTTATTGCATCAAAAGGACATCTATTTGTACAGATACCGCAACCCTGACATAGCTGTTCAGATATTAATGGTTTTTTGGTATCTTCATCAACCACAATTGTATCCTCTTCCATTCTTACTCCAGGACAATAACTGATACAAAGATAATCACATTTTTTTGGCTGACATTTATCCTTATCTAATATAGAAATACGACTCATTTTATCTCCTTTATAAAATCTATATTATAATATGTTTGTTATAAAGTATATAATTTAATAATTTGAAATAATATATAAGATTTTATGAAGCAGGTAATGATTGTTCGTAATGATTTGAAAATGGGTAAAGGAAAAATAGCTGCTCAATGTTGTCATGGTTGTTTAGGAGCTTATAAGAAAGCTAGTCCTGATAAGATTAAAAAATGGGAGTCTTCAGGAATGGCTAAGATTGTCTGTAAAGTCAATTCTTTAGATGAACTGTTGGAACTTAAAAAGGAGGCAATTTCTAATAAAGTTCCTTATTGTTTAGTGGTTGATGCCGGAAAGACTCAGATACCTACATCAACTACTACAGTTTTAGCTATTGGTCCTGATGATGATAAGATTATTGATAAGATAACTGCTAATTTGAAGCTTTTATGATTTTATTTTAATTTAATTATAGCTATTTTTAATTATTATGTAGGTGAAATTATTATAGAAAATGTGATTAAAATAGGAGGTAGCTTATTTCCTAATTATGCAATCGAACTGGTAAAGCAACTGGAGGGTACAGATTCAGTTGTTATTTTAGGTGGTGGGGAATTTGCAAATCTTATTAGGAAATATGACTCTGAACTGAATCTATCTGATAATGTGGCTCATTGGACAGCTATTGATGCCATGGATATAATGGCTAAACTAACTGCAGATAAGGTGGAAAGTGCAGAAATAGCTAATGATTTAAATGAAGCTTTTGATTTGCTGTCTAAAGGGTTAACCCCGATTTTAATAACATCTAATATTTTAAGAAGTGAAGATCCTTTTGAAAATTCATGGGATGTTACATCTGATTCTATTGCAGCTTATATTTCTCACATATTAAATGCAAACCTTTTAATAGTAACAGATGTAAATGGTATATATACCCAAGAACCTAATGTGAAAGGTGCTAAATTCATTGACATAATTGATGCAGAAACTTTACTAACTTTTCAGGAGACATCAATCGATTTAATGTTACCTTCACTACTATTAGAATTTGGGACTAATTGTTATGTTGTAAATGGGAAGTATCCAGAAAGAGTGTTATCTTTAATCGATAAATCTGGAGATACTTACGATTTTGATTATACAAAAATTTTAGGTGAATAAAATGAAAGAAGTAGACTGTATTTCATGTAAACAGGAAATTCCATTAACCGGACCTTTCGTAGAATTCGAATGTCCAATTTGTGGAGCTAAAATCGCAAGATGTGAAAAATGCCGTACCTTTGGCCATGCTTATAAATGTGAATGTGGATTTGAAGGTCCATAAATTAGTTTAAAAGGAGAATTAAAAATGAGTGATGTAGTAGCAACTATGAAAATCATGCCAGAAAGTCCTGAAGTAGATTTAGCAGCTCTTAAAGCCGCTATTGAAGCAGCTATTCCTGACGATGCTGAGTTTCATAAAATTGATGAAGAACCAATTGCATTTGGTTTAGTAGCATTGAATTTAATGTTCATCATTGAAGACGGTGAAGGCGGAACCGGATCTACAGAAGAAGCAATGGCTAACTTAGATGGCGTAGCTAGCATAGAAATTGTAGATACTAGAAGATTAATGTAATCTTCCTTTTTTTTATTTTAAATTTTTTAATATTCTTTTTCCTTCCTCGGTAATTTTATATAATCTGCCTCTTTTTGATTCGGGATTTAAAATCTCTACTAGACCTTTTTCTTTCAATTGTTTTAGTGATCTACTTACATTGTTTATATGGATGTTAGTTTTTTTAGTGATGTCTGTAGGTTTTAAAATATTGATTCCAATAGTTTTCAAGATTTTTGTTCTATTGGTTGATTGTTTAACATATTCTGTTAAAATAATTAATTTATCATCCATAATATTAATTACATCTATTTATACTTAAATCATTAATAGCTTAATTGATACATTATTATAATAATTAATAATCTAGTTTAGTAGGTTTAATCACTTTTTCAAGACATTATTGTCGAATTTCTAATATCTTATAAAAGTTACAATTAGCAATATTTATATATTAAGTAGTATTATTAAAAACATCCAAAGTTAGGAGATGTAATTTATGAAAAAAATTGTAGTATATTTTTCACAATCTGGTAATACGGAACGTGTTGCTGAAACAATTGGAGAAATCGAAAACTGTGAAATTAAGGAAATTGTGACTAAAGAACCTTATGTAAAAGATTACGATAAGTTAATTGAAGTTGCAAAAGAAGAAATAGAACATGGCGATAAACCTGCTATTGAAAGTATTGATATTTCTGGTTATGATTTGATTTATTTAGGAACTCCAAATTGGTGGAGTGCAGTAGCACCGCCTGTAGCTACATTTTTATCTGAAAATGACTTTGACGGAAAAACTATTGCTCCATTCATAACTCACGGTGGCGGAGAAGACAGTCATATTGTAAGCGACATTGAAAAGTTAGCTCCAAATGCAAAAGTTTTAACTCCACTTACTGTTGCAGGTACTGGCGGATCTATTTTAGAAGAAAATGTTAAAAATTGGATTAATTAAATTAGTTCGATTTCAGTTTTTTAAATTAAGCTAGTCCCTAGTTTGGGACTAGCTACCACTAAAAATTATTTTATTGCTTTTTTTTATTGTCATCATCAATCACGATAACTCCATAATTCATAATTGTTGTTATGCGCAACATTTATATATAAAATTTATCAAATAATTAATTGTTTACAATAACAACATTTTTGGAGTATTTTTTTATGAATACATCTATCGAATATTTTTTACAGTCTGATAATTTTATTAAAACAAGTCAAGAATGTGAAAATCGTGACCATATAATAGGGAATTCTTGTTTAAACGATTATTGTATTATTCGAGGGTGGTTAAATGGAGAATAAACAGAATGTTGTCATATTTCTCCTGGCCTTTGGAACTTTTGGTATTTTAACAACTGAAATGGGATACGTTGGAATATTACAATTAGTAGCAAACCATTTTCAGGTTTCTATAGGCCAAGCTAGTCTTTTTGTAAGTTTATTCGCATTGGGAGTAGCTATAGCTGGAATCGTAATGCCTTTGATCTTCTCTAAATTTAATTATAAAAAATCATTACTTTTAGTTCTCTTAATCTTTATAATATCAAATGTTCTGTCTATTTTTGTTAGAGATTTTAACTTAGCTTTGATAATAAGGGTTTTCCCATCATTCTTCCATCCTATATTCTGTTCATTTGCCCTTACTTTAGCAGCAGAGATTGTTAGTCCTGAAAAATCATTAAAAGCAGTTTCAAAGGTGATTATGGGAGTTTCTGCTGGAATGGTTTTAGGTGTTCCAATAGTAAATTTCTTAGCGGTTAACGGATCTTACCAAATTGCAATGCTGTTCATGGCAATTATTAACACTATTTCATTTATTGGTTTATTGATTTTAATGCCATCAATCGAACCAAAAGAAGCCATTTCATATGGAGGACAATTAAAAGTACTTAAAAAACCAGTATTTCTATTATCAATAGTTGGAGTGATATTTTTAACTGCAGGTATGTATAGCGTTTATAGTTTTATTTCAGTTTATCTAACAGATGTTAGCCACATTACAGGTCTTATTCTAACTTTCTCATTATTCCTATATGGACTAACAAGTCTTATTGGAAATTATATTGGAGGAAATTTACTTTCATCAAAACCGATAAAAACAGTTCTGGTATTTCCAATAATTTTAACAGCTGTCTATTTGCTGATTTTTGGTCTAAATCAATTTACAATCATCATGTTAATAATGATTTTTGTATGGGGAGTTATTGCAGGTATTGGTAATAATATTCAGCAGTATTGGGTTGTATCAGCAGCTCCTGAAGCTCCTGAATTTGCCAACGGCATATTTTTATCAAGTGGAAATATTGGGGTAACTATTGGAACATTTTTAAGCAGTCTTGTTATAGCTAGTTTAAGTACTAAATATATTTTATTTGTAGGAATTTTCTATTTGGTATTAATGTTTATATCTGTCATAATTAGAAATATATTTAATAAGAATAATGTATCTTTTAATGAAACAAATTAGGGTTGTTGATTATGATTGATTATGAACATATTATTGAAGATAGTTCCTTCATACTATGCCATTTTGTTACTCTTTTAAAAACTCATGACTATTATTTAAATCAACATTTAAAAGAAACAGACGTTAGTTTAGGTCAGTATTATATGTTAATGTATATGTATGAAAATGATGATTTTAACCAGTCTGATATAGCTAAAGTCTGTTTAATGGATCGTAGTGGTGTTTCAAGAGCTTTTAAAGATTTTGAAGAATACGGATTAATTGAGCGTCATGTTGATGAAGACAATAAAAGAGCATATAAGATCACATTAACAGAAAAAGGTGTTGAAACTGCTAAATTCATTGAACAAAAGGAAAAGGAATGGCAGGAAATGATCTGTGAGGATTTGGATATTAGTGTTGATGATTTGGATAAACTATTTAAAAATATGGCTTTAAAATCTTTACATTATAATAGGGAAACCTTTTAGTTAAGTTTATAATATGTTATAGACATATTATGTTTAAGGTGTACTTATGAGTGATGTTAATCCATTTACGGATAAACCGGTACCAATAAATGGAAATGAAAACTTTTTAGATAAATGTTATAATGATTATAATAATGTAATGAGTAATTCAGAACTTTTAGACGATACTGAAGCCGGAGAACTAGTTATAAATGTAACAAATAAATTATTGGCTGCTGTTGATAGATTTTTAGAAGACATTGGAAGATCTGATTTTCTTCGGAATAATTTTGATTGGGAGATTCATCTAATCAGGGATTCAACTGTAAATGCGTGGTGTATGCCTGGTGGAAAAATGGCAATCTATTCTGGAATGCTTGGCCCAATACAAAATGAAGAAGATTTGGCCTTGATTATAGGTCATGAAATGTCTCATGCATTATGTGATCATACTTTACATAGGATTAATTCTCAAAATACAAAGAATGCATTAACAACAGCAGCTTATATTGGGGCAGTAGGTTTAAGTTTGTTTGGATTAGGGGAAGTAGCTTCTGTTGTCAGAACAGTAACCACTGTAGCAGACATTGGATCTGAATATCTTATATTGAAGCCTTTTGATAGAGATCAGGAATTTGAAGCAGATAAATTAGGAATGACAATAATGCAACTGGCAGGGTATGATGTAACTCATGTTCCTGATTTTTGGAGAAGGGTTTCTGCAGAAGGTCCAAACGAGTTCGATTTTCTCTCAACACACCCTGCAGATAGTAAAAGAATAGCAAAAATGGAAGAATTTATAAACTCCGGTTCAGACTATACAATTGAACATGAAAACACTAAAAGATGCCCAAATTGTGGTGCAATTGTTGGTAATGGAGATGTTTTCTGTACTGCTTGCGGAAAAAAAGTTAGTAGTGTTTGTTCTAATTGCGGAAGTCCTGTTAATGATGGTGATGTTTTCTGTACTGCTTGTGGAGAAAAAATAGGTAATGTTTGTCCCAGCTGCGGAAGTCCTGTTAGTGATGAGGATAAATTCTGTACTGTTTGCGGTTCTAGAATATAATCTAATTTCTCACTTAATTAAACATCTGGAAATAAATCACAATGGCCGGAATAATCAAAACACCCATTAAATGAGACTTACCAACATCTAAATAATGAGGCAAAAGTCCCATCGCTGTAGAAGTTATTAAAAGAAGAGTAATATAAAAAACAGGGCCTCTATAATATAGAGTAAAAATATATAAAATCACAATTTGAAGTAAAATGACAGCTATCGAAAGTTTTTTATAATCAACACCTTCCATTATTTTTGAAAAAGAATCACCTAATTTTAAACAAATAACTAAAGAAAGAGAAACAGCTATTAAAGAAGCAAAAATAAAAATCAGTAAATGATTTAAGCTAAATTCACTCACCAAATAAGACATATAAACTGCAATACCGCTTCTAGGATTACCGATTAAATAAATAGCTATTAACGAAAACAAACAATCTGAAGTATTTAAACCTGCATTAGCAAGTAAAAAACTAGTAGTGTCATCCTCAGAATCGCCACCGCTGGCACTTTGAGCAATGACACTTCCCTGAGCAGGTCCAAATCCTGGAAGAAAGCCTAAAATAGCTCCAGAAGTGCCTCCAGCAAAAATACTTTTAAACATGCTGAAGTTGAGATTCAACTCATAATCGTCATTCTGAATGGGAATGGAAGAATTATCATTTAAACTAAAAAGGATAGTGCTAATTCCAAAAAGGCCTGAAAACATACACATCATAGAAATCCCAGATTGAATGGGGGTCTGAAAAATAATCCAACCTAGAATACCTGATAAAACAAAAAGAAGTAAAGACCACATGAACTTACTAAAAGAACTTGTAAGCTTATAAATCAAATAAATAGAAACGGAAGACAACAACATCCAGGTATAAGGCTTAGAAATATTCATAAGGAATGGTAAAAGAACTGAAAAAATTGGAAGCATCAAAATAACAATTATAATGGCACCAAAACCACCAACAGCAACAATACGGATAGTTTCTTTAGCACGACCTTCTAAAACCATTCTATGGCCTGGGAGGATGGAAACTGCAGTGCCTTCCTCAGGAACACCTAAAAGCATAGAAGGAACAAACTCGATAAGGGCATGGGCAATTGACATTCCAACAAATAACACGCAAAGGAATACTGGGGAAACAAGAGTAAGAAGACTAGTAGAAGCAGCAAATAATATTGCCCCTGCAGTATTAACATGAATTCCTGGAATCATGCCGGTCATAGTCCCAATAAAAACTCCAATAAAACAGGCAATGACTAATTCAAACATAGCTATTAATTAAACAATGTAGAATATAAGTGTTGTTTAAGTAAAAATAAGAAATTTGGGAGAGAATAGATAATTAAATTAGTTAAATGCTTTTTATGGGAGTTGTAATTAATGATTTGAGGAAATTATGTCTTATTTTAGCTATTAAACGCCTTTTTTTAGATGAATATTTATTAATCATATAATTTTAAATATTATGATAATTATAGTTATATTAATTATAATTTTATTTTAACTCTAGGAGGGTTGCTTTGAAAAGAAGGAATAAGTTACTAATTGCAATTTTTATTGTTATTATTTTAGGTATTGTTGCTGTTGTAGGGCATGTGTACTTTTTAGGTCAGGATGCAGAGCTAGCTCAAGGTAAGAGAACAATATTAGTATGTGCTATCGATGAAGGTGAGGAACGTCCTGGTATGGGTGCTTTAGATATGGCCTTTTTAGTTACTTTGAATAATGGAAGTTTAGTGAATTATACTTCTATTTATCCTGGTGGTATGGCTCATCCTACTGAACCCGAACCTGCTGAGGCGCAACAACAAGGTGCGGGATCAAAGCTTTTACTCCACGATTCGTTCTGGACTAATGATACTGACTTGTCTATTCAACATGCTAAAGAGATTGTTCAGTATAACTTAAATTTAAGTTCTCCTATTGATGCTGTGGTAGCTATCAATACTGAAGCTTTAGATGCTATTTTAAGTTCTGCAGGTACTGTTACTGTTAATGGTAAAGAAGTTAATGTTAGTGGTATTGACATTATTCGTGAGGAACAGTACGGTAATGGCTCTACTCGTGGAGATGCTGTAATGGATATGGTAAAAGCTATTGCTAAAGCTGCAGATGACCCTAAAGTTAAAGCAGCAATGGTTCAAGCAGCTCTTGATCAATATTCTAAAGGAAATATTGTTATGGAACCTCAAGACGAGTTTGTTGGTTTATTAGCTTCAAAAGGATTAAGCACATTATTTGGTTAAATCCTTTTAATCTTTTTTTTATATTTTTGGTTCTAGTTTTTGTATTAGGACTCCTAGAAATACTACAATCAATGGGAAGAAGAATCCATATAACACTAGTATTAGACTTCCAGGGACTATATCGCCCATTACTGTTGATGCTGCCATTAACATGATTAACAATATTACTGGTCCTAGTATAGCTATGAATGTATATATTAGGATAAATCCGTTTAGTTTTTGACTGTATTCTTTTAGTTTTATTTGCATGTCAAAGGTTATGTCTTCTGCAATTATGTTCAGACTGCTTGCTAGGTTTCCTCCTACTTTTAAAGTTGTTATTATTTGTTGTATTGTTCTTTTCAGTCCTTCTGAGTTTACTCTTTCTACCATATTTTGCAGGGCTTTTTCATTGCTTGTTCCGTATTTTATTTCTTCAAGTACTCTTTTGTATTCTTGGGATAGTGATCCGTAGTTTGAGTTACTTATAGTGGTTAATGTATCGTATAATCCTTTTCCTGATTTTAGTTCAGTTCCCATATGTCTAAGGGCATAGGGAAGCTCCAGGTTTAGGTCATTATATTGTTTTTTCCTTTTTAGTTGGGGATATCGGATTATGGTTGCTAAACTTAGGCTTATTATAATAAATAGTATTATTCCTATTTCCATTCCAAAAATCATGGAGGTTACTATTATTGTCAGTGCCAGTATTAAGATGGTTTTCCCGTTTATCTTTTCCAACATTATTGTCCTTATTTTTTCTATTGTTTTTTCTTTTGTGTCTGCATTTATGATTTGTTTTAATATCTGTTCCTCTTTTTCTTTTTTTCTATAGCTGTTTATGTATTGGTCTATTTTGTTTGTCTTCTCAAATTGAGTTATTCTGTTGTATGATGTGATAGCTATTTTGCCTATTTGTATAAATAATTCGTCTAAAATACTTATCACACCTTTATACTTAATTCATTGATTATTTTCTGTTTATCTGTGTAGTAAGTGTTTATTATTGTTTTCACATGGTTTATATTGCGTATGTTGTTTTGGGTTAGTTTATCTAGAATTTCTGTTCTGGTTTCTATTTCTGAATTCAGTGTGTTTATGCTGTGTCCTGTTGTTTTTGCAAGTTCTCTTAATGTTTTGCTGGCCACTCCAACATTTTCTATCTGATCTGTTTCAGGATTCCATTTGTATAGTTTGTTTAGCTGTATCGTTCCTTCTTCTACTCCAGCTATCTCTGCCACTTCGCTTATTCTTCTGTATGAGACTCCATTTGGTTTGTATATTCTATTTTGCATTATTATGAAGTCTATTGCCGAAATCATTATTTTAGGCACTTCCATAGGTTTGTTGGTTAGTCTGGTTATTGTTTCTCTTGCATCGTTTGCATGGAGTGTTCCTATTCCTGAGTGTCCTGTGTTCAGTGCTGTAAATAATGTTATTGCTTCTTTTCCCCTTACTTCTCCCACTATTATTTTGTCAGGTCTTTGTCTTAGGGAGTTTTTTACAAGATCGTCCATTGTTAGTTCTCCGCTGTTTTCTATATTGGGAGGTCTTGTTTCCATTCTTATTACATGTTCGTGATATATTTGGAGTTCTAGTGTATCTTCTATTGTTATTATTCTTTCTTTTGGATTTATAAAGCTTGAAAGTGCATTTAGAGTTGTTGTTTTTCCTGAACTTGTTCCTCCGGATATTATTGTATTTGCGGATTTCACTCCCAGTCCGTCAATACTTAACCAGAGAAATGCTGCTAGTTCACTTGATATGGTTCTTGATTTGATTAAATCGATTATTGTTAGGGGATCTTTTTTGAATTTCCTTATTGTTACTGATGGTCCGTCTGCTGATATTGGGGGAAGAGTTGCATTTACTCTTGACCCGTTTCTTAGTCTTCCGTCCAGTATTGGAGTTTCCTGGTCTATTCTTCTATTTATCTGTCTTGCTATTGAGTCTATAAGGTCTATTATCTCTTTTTCATTAGTGTATTTCAGGTTTGTTTTCATCATTCCGTATTTTCTGTGGTAGACGAATACTGGTTTGCCTGTTCCAATTATCATTATCTCTTCTAGTTCGTCATCTCTTATGAGGGAATCTATTTTCCCATATCCGAAGAGATCCTGTAGGAAACATTCTGCCAAGTTATTTAAATAGCTTTCAGTGGCTTTTATTTTCAAGTCTTCGTTGTTTAGCCTTACAAATATGAAGTCCTTAATCTTTTTCAAGAGTTCATTTTTATTTAATCTGAAATTTTCTCCAGAGGATATAGCTATATCAACTAAATTTTCACGAAGTTCATTTAAAATAGTTTTTTCCTTCTTGCTGTAAATTTGTTCATCTACATTATATTGGGGTATAATATCCTTATTTACTTTAAATCTGTTATTTGTATCCATAATTTAACCTAACTAATTTATATTTGGTTTTATGGTTAATTAACCTCATTAATATACTTTTTATTGGATTTAATCCCATTATTACAGGTTTGATGCAATATTTAATTAGGATTAAAATAAATACTATAATTATGAATGAAGATTTAAACCCCTGCGAGAATTGTCAGGATATTCAGATTAAAAAATTCTCCCCAATTGTTGATTATCCAGATTATGATGAGTTATCTCCTGACTTTTTAAGATGCAGTTGCGGAAAAAGGCCATTAGATGTTGTCATGGCCCATATATTGAAAATAATGATTGAAGAAAAGATAGTTGGTGATAATGCAACACTTAGAAGAAATTCACCAGTACCGATTCCTGCATTTTGTTACAGTACACTAAATCCTCAGTTTATAAATAGGGAGGCACTAATACTGATTCACCCTGATTTTAATAAAAAAGTAGCTGAAAGATTATTTTTAGAGGTGCCAGAGGTTAAAGGTGTTTTAAAAGGAAGTCCTGCAGATACTGTTGGAATAGTAGATAAAGATGCCTCATGCTTTGAATTTGAATTGCTGTCAGGTAAAAGTGATAGAACTGACGTATTGAGAACATTAATAGGGGAAAAAATCATTATTTCCAAAGACCAGCAAAATACTCATATAGAAGTAGCATCAACAACAGAACAAAAGCTGTTAAAGCTCTATAATTATCTCCAGAAACATGATTTTGAGACTGCAGTAGATGGAATGTGTGGATCTGGTGCAATAGGGATATTTCTAATAAAATATGGATTTAAAAAAGTAATATTCAATGATATCAATCCTCAGGCCATTAAAAACCTTAAAAATAATTTAAAGTTAAATAATATCAGTGAAGAGCATTACGAAATTCATAACGTAGCTATTGAAGACTTGGATTTGCCGGAAGTTGATCTGGCTATTATTGATCCTTTTCCAAATGTAGATACAGCTGATATTGAAGAGAAACTCTCAAATATTGCATCTAATGTTTTAGTAATCTGAAGATATAAACTCCATAAATCACAATGGCTATTGCAAAATATACTAGAACCTGAATATCAAGTATGCCTGTTTCTACGCCAAGAATAGAATAAGTTAAAAGAAGGCTATAAAGACCAATATAAAAGTAATTCTTTGTTCTATTCATTATTTTAAAACCAATGCCTAAAATAAAACCGAGAATGCCCATTTCAACGGCTACTCCAACGCGACCGTAATCAACAACCATCTGGCCAATCAGCGTTGGTGTTACTGTAACTTCAGTTCTCCATGAAATTAACTTTCCAATCATCATACGAGGTCCCAATTCACTTCCCGGAATGGAACTGGCTATTAATGATCCTTTTGTTAATCCGAAATCATTTCCAATGAAGTTTAATAAATCAAGAACATGTAAAGTAAAATCAGCTCTTGATTGAAGGGTGTAAAATGGGCTTGTAGCAGCACTAATGGTATATTCATGTAATGATCTAAAGTATCCGATTCCAATAATGGCTCCTACTCCAATTAAAGCACCAATAACCACTTCCCATGAAGATAGGACATTGCCGTAATATCCTATAATAATCATAATAAGAAGAACGGCAAGTAGAGGTGTCCTATAACCTAAAGCCAATAAAAATACAGAACTTATAACAATCAAAACCAGAAACCTAAATCTAACTTGACTGCGGCTTATTTTGTTTTCCTTATAATAATTAAGGTAAACACTTCCAAGAATACAGATTCCTGGAATAATTAAAAATACTGGCATTGTAAAGGCAGGTTTAAGCAAATATCTAATTGATGGTTTTAAAATAGGAATTCCACCAACAGAAGCAATGCTAACAAAGAAGAAAGCTATGGATACTAACATTAGACAAAATCCAATGCTATACATGTCTCTTGAATCAAAGTTAACTTTAGGTTTTTCTGGTAATTTTCCAACAACAAATCTTGGTAGAATAATTGATCCGATAAAAAAGAAGATGAAAGCTATTCCAATAGTCAGTACTAAGCTGGTAGTAAGTCTATTTAATGATAATATTAAAAATATTGCAAATGCCAATAAAACAATCAATGGAGAGAAAAGATAATTGCTGATTATCTTATTTTTAGATAAAAAGTTTAAAAAGTTTTCAGAAGGATACAGTCCTTTAAAATAGCTATTGACCCACTGATTTTCAATAAAACTTAAAATAGAAAAAAGGGTGTTGAAAATAAAAGATTTGCGAAATTCTTCAGCAATCCTATTTAATCCCTTTGTTAATTTGGAATAGATTAAACTCATAATTTTACCATTTAATAAGTTTTAACATTCAAAACATTAAAATTGTTTTCAATAAATTGCTTTTCAGATGCAGTGCAGTTATAAACCCTAAGGTAAATTTTTTCAGTTACTCCATTTACATTGCCTAAAATAGTATTTGCATCATTTAAATCCGCTGGTGTGGCTCTAACAATTAATAACTTTTGAGTTAAACCAACATTAGTGGTTTTTATTGAAATTCTACCATTATCATATAAGCTATTTACCAATTCCTGATACTTTAAACTATCAAGGTCATCGATAGTTAACTCGGTTGTAAGAACATAATTTGAATAATTATTCAATTTACTGTTCAAATCATTAATTGAGCTAATATTAGTTGAATTTATTGTAAATTCTATTGTTTCGTTGTATTCGGAGCCATCTACTTCAAGAGACATTTTATCAATGTAGATATCAGCTTTTACGACATCCTTATATAATCCACATAGATATGTCTCATTACCAGATTTAACTAATACTTTAACATTGGATCCCCGATCATCATCCATCCAAACTATTTCTCCTTTTATATTGATAGGTTCATTATTGGAGCTATTTATTCCTTCTATTGAAGTTTTTACTACCTTATTTTGATTATAGTAAGACAGATACTTCTCAACTACTTTATTAAGAGTAGAAGAATCGTAGGAAGTTGCTTCTGTTTCATCTTGATCATCTGAAGTAATATGAATAAATGCAAATATAACTGCAGCTATTACGATAATTATAATCAAATAGTCAATTAATGTAAATTTTGGTTTTTTCATGTTTATTCAAGCCTTTTTATTCATCTTCTTCGTATATAGCGCCAACACCACAAACTTCTATACATTCTCCGCATTGATTGCATTTGTCAGGATGAATTACTATGTTATATACTTTTTGTTCAATTGCTTCTTCAGGACATACGTCAATACAGTCTTTACAAACAGCACATTCTTCATTATCAATTTTAATCAAAGTCAAACACCATAAACTTGTTTAATAAAAAAATTGTTCATTATATAAAAATCTATTTTTAATTATTTATAATATTTTTTCTTTCATTCGAATTATTAATCAAAACCTGTTTAAAGTTTTTGTTTATTGTTTTGTTTGGTAAATTAATATTCGTATTTGGGGGATGATAATATGTTTCATT
>ENA-UOJG01000900-UOJG01000900.1-human-gut-metagenome-genome-assembly--contig:-C47-NODE-900-length-36040-cov-10.616479_pt1 | contig 36040 bp, 55 predicted proteins | sample MGYA00242340_ERZ723887 | MGnify/ENA metagenome assembly ERZ723887 | reverse complement strand
TGTGCGGACGCTGCAGACAGGCAAACCGCTTCTGCTGCTTGATGAGCCGTTCGGCTCCCCCATCACCCCGCATAAAATCAGGTAAAAAAAGTAATGTCCCTGATGCGCTTGACGTCCTTCGTCCATTCCAGCTGAATCTCCTCGATGAACGCCCGCCAGAAGGCGCGCTTGTGGTCGTTGTCAAGAGAGATGTAGAGCTGTTTCCAGCCGTCGGAGAGGATGCGGCTGATTTTGCGGTAGTCGGGGTTGGCGGCCAGCTCCTGCCGCTCGGCGTTGGCGGCATCAATCCGCGTCATCAGGTCGTCGTACTGCCGGTCGTAGTCCGCGGCAGTCTTGATGCGCCCCTTCTGCCAGGCGTAGTTCAGGCGGGCAAGCTCCTGCTGAAGCTCCGCCAGGTCGTGCTGGGCGACGCGCTGCGGGGCGTTTTGAAGGCGCAGGAGGTACATCTGCTTGCCGCGCATGACGGCTTCCACCTCGCTGAGCATGATGGCTTCCAGCCGATGCTCGAACGCCATCGTCCGAAAATCGCACTTCTTTTCGAGGTTGCCCCGGTAGCAGCGGTAGCCGTAGTACTTGTAGGACAGCTTCTGACCGCTTTTGCCGATGCGGTTGAGCACCGTCGGCGAACCGACGAGCATATTGCCGCAGCAGGGGCAGCGGATAAGGCCGCCGAAGATGTAGCTGTGTTCGCGCTGGGACGTGCGCGGGTTGTGCTGGATGTACTTCTGCATCGTCTCGAACGCCGCGGGGGTCATGTAGCCCTCGCAGTAGGCGGGATTGCCGCGATATGTGCCGCAAATCAGCTCGCTGGTCAGCGCATTCTTGATGGTCGAGTAGGAGAAAGCGCGGCTGTATTTGGCGTTGATGTAGTGCAGGGCGGCGCGGACGGAGCGGTTCTTGCAGAAGTGGTCGATTAAGTCCTCCATGATGATTTCGTCGCGCTTGGCGATGTACTTGCGGCGGTCGCCGTCACCCGACTGCTTCACCTGATAGCAGAATGGCAGGGCTTGCGAACCGTACAGCGGCTGACCCGACTTCACCTTGTACTCGTTAATCATGCGGATGCGCTCGCCCACCTGATCCGCCTCGAACTGCGCCATCGTCAGCTTCATGTTGACGAACGCCTCCCCCGACGGCGTGGACAGGTCATATTTTTCTTCCGTCGCCGTCCAGATGACACCGCCCGCGGCCAGCCGCTTCATGCACTCGTGATATTCCGCGACGGAGCGGAAGAATCTGTCGAGCTTAATGAAGATGATGCGGCGGAAATTCCCCTTTTCCGCGTCCTGAATCATGGCTTGCAGGGCGGGACGCTTGCGAATCAGTTTCCTGCCGGAAACGCCCTCGTCCTTATAGAACTTCACGATTTTCATGCCGTGGCTGTCGGCGTATTCGTTCAGCTTCTCCTCCTGCGCCTCGATGGAGATGCCGTGGAGCTTCTGCTCCTGCGTGGAGACGCGGATGTACGCCGCCACGTTCTCGATGTAGCTTGTTCTTTCTGCCTGATTCGTCATTTCTTCCTTCCACCTTCCTATGGCGATGGCTGCCGCTGCGCGCATTCATAAAGCTACGGGCGCACCCATACCTATATGCCACCGGGGAGGTGAAGCGGATGGATGCTGACCGTCTTTTTGCGAAGGAGAACGCGCCGACGGCAGAGCAGATGCTTGCGACGCTCGTCCGCCTGCTGGAAGACCAGGAGGGCGTGACGATTGAATACCGCGTCGCAGAAAGTGACCCGCGCACTTGACGTGGGTGGAAGTCTTGCGGTGGATGTGGATGCAGCAGTGGAAGCCGCTGGAATCAGGTGTGTAGTTGGCGCACAGGAAGAATGCCGCGCGCAAAGGCAAGACTTGTTAAACTAAATACAGTTCAGGCTTACGCCTGATAAGTACTTCATCAAAATAATCCTCTGGCAGATTGCAGAGGGAAATCATCGTCTCCTTCGGAATGGCGGAATCGCGTAAAAGATGCTGCTTCGACAGCACACCATGCTCAATCAGCAGGGTGACAGCGTCGCGCAGCACTTCCGGCGGCTGAATGGTCATCACGTCGTCATATGGTTCAGCACGCCAATAGCGCTGCTTTGTCATCTGACGGTTGAGGTATTGCAAATGCGATTCGGACAGCAGGTGGAGGTCTGCGCCACGGTGTATCATAGCGGCTATTGATGCGCCCCACTTGCGCTTTGCCCGCTCCAATGCAAGCATGGATGAGCCGTGCAGGTCGCGCGAGAACGGATCTGCCGGAAGCAGAAAAGCCGACGCGAAGCGGTCTGCCTGACTGTCCGCTTGGTCGATTACAGCACGCTGGGACGCTTCCTTTTGCGGCACGTCGGAATGCAGGAGCAGATGCCCTAATTCGTGCAGGATGCTGAAACGAATCCGCACGGCACTCTTTTCTGCGGGCTGATAAAGAATGTAGGGTGTCCCGTTTTCCCAGCAAGACAGTGCGTCGATGCCTCGGAACTCACATTGCTGACTGCCTGTAAACTCCGCAACGATGATACCGTGGTTCTCCAACAACCCAATCAGGTCGCCAATCGGGTCATCGTCCATGCCCCATTGGTTGCGGACATCCATTGCGATTTCTTCCACTTCGTCCAGCGAAAGGTCGCGATAGTCGCGGTCAGAGACCGGCAGCTCCTGCGGAATAAAGCTGATGTAGGTTTCCAGCTGCTGCTTGACTTCGTCCGCCCATTTCAGCTGATAGCGACACGCTTTTTTGACCTTCTGCGATACGCCCAAATTGGAGCGGAAAAAGAGCGCGCCGCCCTCCGAAGTCGCCGCCAATTCAGGCTTATAGAAGAACTCAATCGGGAAGTTCAGCACAGCCGCGATACGTTCCAGTGTCGAATCAGACGGCGGCGTGATTCCTTTCTCGAACTTGGAGATAGCTTGGCGCGTCACGCCGATTTCTGCGGATAATTCCTCCATCGACAGGGCTCGCGCTTCTCTCGCTTCCGTAATCCTCGCTGAAATGACAGCGACGGGCATGATTAGCCCTCCTTTTTCCCACGCAGATACTCATCGCGCAATGCGACTGTTCTGCGCACAATTTCTTTCGGTTTGGGGTTCAAGTCTTTCAGCAGCGGCAATTCGATTTCGTCCGCGATGCCGCCATAGCCCGCTTCAGGCAGCAGAATCGTCGCGAATGGCTGTTCTTCGCCGCCGAAAATCAAAAATGCGAATAGCTTCTGCGTGCCCAGCGTCAGGGTGTGGTCACCAAACATTTGAAACTGACGCTGGAAAGGTGAATTTCGCTCGGAAAGTTCCACCTTATATTTTGCCCTCGGCGGAAGGTCATGCCGATTTCTGCGGAAAGCAACGTGAAGCAGCACGTCATCATTCTCCAATTGAGGTACAACTTGTCCGCCTGCGAAGCGCCGTTCCGAAAAAGCGAATGGACACTGCTGCGAAGCAGCGCCAAGGGCAACCTGCATCTGCATCAGCTTCGTGCGGACGCGTGTGCCTTCCGGCCGCATATATGGGTGGCTGAACGGCGAATCCGCGTTCTGGGTCAGCAGCGCATAAGCGTCCGTACCAATCTGCACAGTGTCGGCAAGGAATTTCAGCTGCGGCGGGGTAAAAAGCGAATCAAAGCGAATGTCCAAACAAAACACCTCCGGTTGACATTTCTTCGCGCAACCATTTTACATGATTTCTGTGATTTCGTCAACCAGAACGCAGAAACATCAAAGAATTATTCTTCTTCCCCCATCACGCATTCCGCGTTGGGGGCTTATTTTATTTCTTCCGTTGATTTTTTCGGGTGACTTTCCAGCAGCTCCAACACAATCTGCTGATAGATGGGGTCAGCGGCGTGGTAGGCGGCGAGGATGCGCTCGTCGGGGGACGGAGTGGAGGGCGCGTCTACGCTATCAATAATGAGCATCGGGTCTACTTGCAGCTTTTTTGCAAGCAGAAGCACTTTATCCCGGCGCATATTCTTGATAGCGCCCGTTTCCCACTTGCGGACGGTGGATTTTCCCACGCCGCAGGCTTCGCCGACCTCTTCCAGCGTCAGCCCAAGTTCTTGACGGCGCTGTTTCAAGTCCATAGTCATCACCTCCGCCCTTAGTATACATGAAAAGTGTCATAAATGCAACTTTTTTTGCAAAAAAGATTGACAATCCGCCTTTGGCGTGGTAAGATAAAAGTGTCTAAAAAGCTACTTCCCAAAAGAAAGGAGGAGTAAAGGGATGAACGCTACACAGTTGAAAGCGGCTATGCTTATACAGGGCTATAATGCTGCTCGATTGGCGGCAGTGCTTGGAATCAGTGAATCGTCGCTGTATCGCAAGCTCTCAAACCGCACGGAGTTTACTGCTGGTGAAATTGCGCGGATTCGAGATACTCTCAACCTTTCGCAGGATGATGTGACCCGTATTTTTTTTGCGCAGCAAGTGTCTTAAAAGACACTGTTCAAAGGAGGCATTCCCATGCCGGATTTGCTCACCCGCCCCGGCGCACCGACCGCCGAGCAGCTTCTCGCGACCCTCGTCAGCCTGCTGGAAGACCAGGAGGGCGTGAAAATCGAGTACACCATCGTGGACAAGCACGACGGCAACGACGACAACAAGGGCGCAGGTTAATCCCCTGCGCCCCATCACGCATTCCGCGTTGGGGGCTTTTTTATTTCCGCCGCGGCGAAGCGACCGGGAACGGCAGGCGCGTCCGGTGCGTCCTGCTCTTCCTCCGCGCTGTGGTTTGCCGTTTCTGCAACTCGACGTGCGAAACTCATGACAGTATCCCGTTCATTCTGCGGCATTGCAACAAATGTTTTCAGTATAATGTGCGCCATATTGTCGAGCTTATACTTTTCGCAGAGCTGTGAAATCAGCGAATCAGAAGATTCTTCAAACATGCTTCCTTCACCCGTCCGCAGCCAACGTTCTGACACGTTGAATTGGAGACAAACAAGCTTCAGAATTTTCTCGGTGACCTCGCGGTCACCGCGCTCGATTTGAGATAGGTACGTTTGAGCAAGCGCGACTTGTTCTCCAAAATCAGCCTGATTGAGTTTCAGACTTTTCCGAACTTGTTTAATTCGGTCGTTAATCGTTTCCGTAACGATACCCCCTTTCTGTGGTGCAGTCCTATCATAGCACGAAAATACCACAAATGCAATATTCGCAATCAAAAAAGCCTTGACAAATACCGCAAAAGCGATATAATAATAGTGCAAACGCGATAAATCAAAGGAGGGCAGAAGATGAGTAGCAAAGAAAGACCAGAAGTCGAAACGCTTGCAGAAATAATCGCTGGCTTAACGGTAACTCAGCAAGCGCTACTATATGGCTTTGCACAAGGCGTAGCCCTTGCATCTACACTGGACAAGAAGAGCGCATAAGGAGGTGTTTCCATGCCGGATTTGCTCACCCGCCCCGGCGCACCGACCGCCGAGCAGCTTCTCGCGACCCTCGTCAGCCTGCTGGAAGACCAGGAGGGCGTGAAAATCGAGTACACCATCGTGGACAAGCACGACGGCAACGACGACAACAAGGGCGCAGGTTAATCCCCTGCGCCCCATCACGCATTCCGCGTTGGGGGCTTTTTTATTTCCGCCGCGGCGAAGCGACCGGGAACGGCAGGCGCGTCCGGTGCGTCCTGCTGACGATAGTTTTCGGCAAACTCGTGCACGAAATTCAAAAAATTGTCGCGCTGCTCTTTCGGAAGCGTGACGAAGGCTTCCAGCATGGAGCGCCCGTACTCGCCGAGGTCATACTCCTGCACCAGCCCATCAATCAAAGTCGGATTTAGCTGATTGAACATCTCGCCCGTACCGTCGCGCAGCCATTCCTCGCGCACGTTGAAGGTGGTGCAGATTTGAGAGATGTGGATGTCGCGCAGTTCGCGGCGACCGGTTTCAAAATGTGCGTAGGTGGATTGTGCCACATTGATGCGTTCACTGAACTCCTGCTGGCTTAAGCCAAGGGCTTTTCGGAGTTCTTTCAGGCGTTCTTTCACGAAACCGCCTCCCTTCATATAGCATTGTAGCATGAAATCTAATACATTGCAATTATTCAGGCAAAAATTCTTGACATTTTAAATCCAATGGACTATAATGTTAATACAGTGTATTACGTGGAGGTGAGAACATGGTTCAGCAGTTCAGCGCGCAGGATACCGCCAATATTGAGGCGGCAGCGCAAATACTCGCGAAAGATGTCCACGACCTGCCGGAGTCGCAGCAGGCGTATTTCTGCGGCGTGATTCAGGGCGTTCTGATGACACTCAAAAGCACGAAGAGCGCATAAGGAGGTGTTTCCATGCTGGATTTGCTCACCCGCCCCGGCGCACCGACCGCCGAGCAGCTCATCGCGACCCTCGTCAGCCTGCTGGAAGACCAGGAGGGCGTGAAAATCGAGTACACCATCGTGGACAAGCACGACGGCAACGACGACAACAAGGGCGCAGGTTAATCCCCTGCGCCCCATCACGCATTCCGCGTTGGGGGCTTTTTTATTTCCGCCGCGGCGAAGCGACCGGGAACGGCAGGCGCGTCCGGTGCGTCCTGCTGTTTCGCATGGTCAGCCAATCTTTTGGCTATATCCATGATAATTTTCCGTTGGTCATCCGGCATTTCCAGAAAAACTTCCAGTAATGCGCGCGAAATACTATCAAAGCCATACTTACGGCAAAGTTGGTCAACCAACGAGTCGGCTTCCTTGATAAACATTTCGCCTTCTCCGGTGCGCAGCCATTTTTCAGACGCACTAAACGTACTGCAAATTTGGGAAATGTGGATGTCACGCAGTTCGCGACGCCCTGTCTCGAACTGCGCGTAGGTGGATTGCGCAACGTTGATTCTTTCGCTGAACTCTTGCTGGCTTAATCCGAGAGCTTTTCGTAGTTCTTTTAGGCGCTCTTTCAAACAACCTCCCCCTTTCGCATTGAGTATAACACATTTTCAAGCGCAATGCAATAATGTTGAGAAAAACCATTGACTTTTTGAGTGCAATGCGCTATTATTACAAGTGCATAGAGATAGAATAGAAAGGAGGAACGATCAGGTGACACAGCGAGAGGTTACAGAAGAAATGAAGAATGAGAGTGAACAATTCTCTGAAATCATTCAGAATATGACCTGCGTTCAGCGAGCGCTTCTGCTTGGTATTGCACAAGGGCTTGCGCTGAATACGAAGGTTTTAGATGGTCAACCTGTCAGCGCATAAGGAGGTATCCCATGCCGGATTTGCTTACCCGCCCCGGCGCACCGACCGCCGAGCAGCTTCTCGCGACCCTCGTCAGCCTGCTGGAAGACCAGGAGGGCGTGAAAATCGAGTACACCATCGTGGACAAGCACGACGGCAACGACGACAACAAGGGCGCAGGTTAATCCCCTGCGCCCCATCCCCCATCGACATCACAAGGAGGTTTCCCCATGACTATCGGAGACAAGATGACCATCACAACGTGGCGCGCACGTCAGCTGGCGTACCTGGAAGAGATGTACGCGCCGCATGAACACATGGGCAAGCTGATGAGCCACCTCGGCACGCGGCACGTCTACATCCAGCTGTACAATCAGATGCGCACCGCGCTTTGCAGTATGCCGGAGCAGCCGAACAGCTACGTCGCTATGGCGGTCTACCGCAAGCTGCACGAGGATATGTCCACGCTCGACGATATGCTTGACCAGCTGGAGGATACCGGGCTGTATGACCCGGACGAGTACGGCCCCGACGGGGTGGAGGTGTGACGCTATGAGCCTAACCCCCTGCGGCTACGTCGTCCAGATCCGCGTCTCGGACGATATGTGCCTGTACTTCACCCGCCTGACCCAGGGCGGCATTGACCTGACTGCTGACCTCGACAAGGCAATGCTCTTCGACACCGAGGAGCGCGCCCACGATTTTGCTCTGCACGCTGGCTACGTCCTGCGCGTGGACGAGAACGCCTTTGCGGTGGAAACGTGCTTCGAGATGACCACGCCCGAAGGCGACGTGGACTTGATTGAGGCATCGCACGTCCTCCACCCGGACGACGATAACGAGTAAACGACAAGAGGAGGTTTCCCCATGAGCTTCGAGATGGCACTTCTCGCCGCATTCGCCACGCTGATTGGCATCCCGGCGGCAATCCATGCCCTGGGCGAACTGCTGGTTTCCCTGGACTGCCGCACGGCGTCGCGTCAGAAGCGCCGGGAGATTCGCGCTGCCATGGCGCAGCAGCCGTCTCCCGTCACCCCCGGCATGACTGCCATGATGTGCCGCCTGAAGGGAGGGCGTTTCTGATGGCCGACAAGCCCACTGACTTCTACCGTATGCGGGCAAAAGTGCTTGAAAAGCAGCTGGAGCACGAGCAGGAGTGGGAAACGTACTTCCCCGGCATCACCAACCGCGAATACAGCACCTATGCGGACACTTGCGCGTGCGGCATGGCGCGGCGGCTGGACGAAATCGAGGCGGCGGATCTGGTCGCGTCGTGGTGCGGCTTCCAGCGGGAGCGCATCACCATCGTGACGACGGAGAAGCCGCTGGAACGCAACCGCCACGGCGACATCCGCTGCAAGGACGGCGTTACCAACTACGACCGCCGCCCGGTGCTGGTGCACACATTCTCCGTGCGCACCCCTGACGGCGCGCCCCGTGGCGAGGGCAACATCCACTACATCCGCTTCGAGGTGCTGGGGCGGCTCTATGAGCTGATGGACGGCGCCCTGCGCGTGCTGTGAGGAGGTGGAGGATATGTCTGACAGCGTTCTGATTACGCTGCTGATTTGCGCGACGGTGCTTGCGCTGGCGCTCATTCCGAAAAACAAGTAACGATATTTTGGAGGAGGTTTCCCCATGAACGTATTCTTCGGCATCGGCCGCCTGACCGCTGATCCCATCATCGGCGTGACCAGCGGCACGGGCACCAGCGTCGCCCGGTACACCATCGCCATCCCGCGCTGCCGGTCGGGCGAACAGAAAATCGCCGACTTCGTGCGCTGCAAGGCGTTCGGCAAGAGCGCCGATTTCGCTGCCAAGTACCTGCGCAAGGGTCAGCGCGTCGCCGTGCGCGGTTCGCTGGAAGTGAGCAAGTACGAGAAGGACGGTGTGCCGCAGACGATGGTGGAGGTCGTCGTCAGCCAGCAGGAGTTCTGCGACGCACCCCGCAAGAAGCAGGAAGAACCGGACGACGACCGGGACTTCCCGGAATCGCTGGAGGAGGTGACGGGCGTTGAAACTCCCTTCTAATCCAGTGACTCCTGTGACGCTCGCCGAAGCGCTCAATCTCCAGCAGCAGGCGGACAAGCGCGCCAAGTACGGCAACGAGAAAATCACCATCAACGGCGCAACCTTCGACAGTCGGGCGGAATATCAGCGGTATCGCGACCTCTGCCTGCTGGCGCAGGCGGGCGCAATCAGCGACTTGCAGCGTCAGGTGCGCTATGAGCTGATTCCCGTTCAGCGGGACGAAGACGGCAACGTGCTTGAACGCGCTTGCTACTACGTCGCCGATTTCGTCTATGCGGGCGCGGACGGCTATACCGTCGTCGAGGACGTGAAAGGGATACGGACGAAGGCATACCTGATGAAGCGCAAGCTGATGCTGTTCCGCTACGGCATCCGCATTCAGGAAGTGGAGGTGTAAGCGATGCTGACGACCATTGACCGCTCCAAGCTGGCGCTCTGCCCGCTGTGCAGTATGCCTGCCATCATGGAAAACCCGTATGTGCGCGAGGATGCGCTGTGGATTCGGTGCAAGAGTTGTGGATTTCACGCCTGCGTCTTCAAGGACGAGGCGACCGCGCGGAAGCGGGAGGGGACGGAAAATGAGCAGCCGGAACGAGCGCCCCAAGCAGGTTGACCGGATTCTGGACTACATGCGCCGCTACGGGTCAATCACCACGCTGGACGCGATGCTTGACCTCGGCATCCTGCGCCTTGCAAGCCGCATCAGCGAGCTGAAGAAGGCGGGTGTCCCCATCCGGCGGGACTGGGCGAAGGTCACAAACCGCCACGGGGAAACGTGCAACGTACTGCGCTACAGCCTCGATGGCAGCCTTGCCGTCATTCCCGATAAGCCCAGCGGCGAAGAATAAGGGGGCAGCACCATGCCGATTGTCAACTATGTGCGGGAACACATGCGGTTCATCGAATATGCGTCTGATGAAGGACTTTCGTCCGGAGAACGCCTTGTGTGGTATGCGCTGATGCACATCATCAACGGACGCGCACAAGGGAGCATCTGGCCGGAGGGGTTCATCCGCATTGCGAATGACCGGCTTCTCGCGCTCTGCCCCATGCAGCTGGGCGCCGTCATCATGGCGCGGAACAGCCTAAAGCAGCGCGGTTTAATTGACTTCATCCCCGGCAGCAGGAACAAACGCGCCCCCGCCTACAAAATCAATTTCTTCTCCCCTGAATTTCCGCCCGATTCCCCCGGCAAAGCGGGGAAAATGCAAAGTTACTGCGAAAATCGAAGTAACTACAATAATAACATGGGGAGTAACTACGATAATAACATAGGGGGTAACAACGGTAACATAGTACCAAACTATACGGAAAGAGAATACCAAACAGGGAAAACGGGTTACCCAGAAGAAGAGGATGAGGAATACACCGAAGCGGAACGCGCGTGTACGGGCGGGCGCGCGCGCGATAAGCAAATTGCCGCCATTTGGCGGTCTGATTTCGGTGCGCTGCCCGCCCCGGCGCAGGTGCAGCGGCTCTCCACCGCGGCGGATGTGCTGCAAATGCCGCTGACAGTGCTGCGTGAAGCCGTCCGGTGCGCCGCCACGACGGGCGCGAAGTCCCCGATGGCGTATGTGCTGACGCTCCTGCAAGACTGGCACTATGCGGGCGTTCGGACGGCGGATGAGGTGGGCGAATACGCCTATCTGCGCGACGTGGTGGAGGGCAGACAGCCCGGCGACCGCGAAAAAGCACAGCAGGCGCTGGCACAGATGCGCCGCCGCCATCAGCAGATCCCGGAGGGCAGCGAGGAAGGGGCTGACGGCTGATGCAAGCAAGCGACATGACAACGGAGCAGCTGATTCGCTACTTCCGGTGCATGGGCAGTGCGAACGCGGTCTGCCGCGAGCATCAGCGCTGCCAGGACTGCCCGTACTACGTTCCGCAGAGCTACAACGTGCGCTTCCGCGACGCGGCGATGGAAATTGCCAATCGGCTGGAAGCAGCACTGAACCGTGGAGGACAAGCAACATGAGCAACCAATCCCCCTGCACCGACCCGCCCTACCCCTGCACGGCGCTGACGCTGGCGGAAAAGAACTACGCGCTGGAGCAGCTGACGTGGCTTCGCAAGCATATGCTGGCGGTGAATTTCCGCGAATACGAGGCGGTGGACGCGGCGATCCGCGCCCTGCGCAAGGCGGCGACGGTGGACGACTGCCGGGTGCGCAAAATCCCGGTGTACGGCATGGGACGAGCGAGCGGCGCGGCGTATTCCCAGCGCGGCGATGACTATCTGCTCGAAGCCCAGCGCGTGGCGGAAGAGAATCCGCCGAATACGTCAGATATGCCGGAGAACGCCCCGAAGAATCCGCCGAAAAAGCGAAATAGCGGCTGGCGGTGCTGATAGGCGCATCAGGAGGGGCGGACGATGCGGGCAAAAGAGTATCTGTCGCAGGTGCGCTTGCTCGACGAGCGGATCACCTGCAAGCTGGCGGACGCGGCGCGATTGCAGGAAATGGCGACGCGCGTCACGCCCATCCTGCGGGAAGACGGCGTGTCTGGGGGCGGCGGCGCTCCAGACCGTCTGGCGGATGCGGTGGCGAAAATTGTTGACCTGAAAGCCGAAATCAACCGGGACATTGACCGTCTGGTGGACAAGAAGCGCGAAATCGCGGCGAAGCTGGAAAAAGTCAGCGACCGCCGCTATTACACGGTGCTTTCCCGGCGGTATCTGCTGTTTGAGACGTTCGAGAAAATCTCCTGCGAAATGAACTACTCGTGGCGGCGCGTCCACGACCTGCACGGGCAGGCGCTGGAGGCGTTTCAGCGGGTGCTGGACGAGGAATGCGACGATGCAAGGAGGCGCTAAGGATGACTGGAAATCTCGTGACGGCAGTGCTTGGCGGGTGCGCGGTTTGCTTTCTCTGTGCTTGCAGGGATGCAATGCGGCGGCGCGACGATGCGCCGGAACGGCTTTTGCTTTGTGCGTTTGGTCTTGCAATCTTAGCGGGTTTTGCCCTTGCATTTGAGCAGCAGTTGGGAGGTGGAGGAATGGCGATGCTGGGCGTGCTGGGGCTGCTGGCGGCGTTGGTCTGTGTGGCGTGCGTGCTGGTGAACGGGCGGTAAAACAAAGGCGGTCAGCAGCACAATCGCCGCCGACCGCCTTGGATGATTTCGCGCTGGAATCACTGATAATTCCGCAGGAGGGAAAAATGAACGATAATAAGCCTACTCCATACTGCCCGTACTGCGGCAGAGCTATGGAACTGGAAGATTTCTTGGGTGAACACTGGTATCAGTGCCCGAAGTGCGAATCAAGGTCACCGGTGAAGCGAACAAGCGCAGAAGCACATGAATCCGCCATTCGCAGAGCAGTGCTGGCCAATCGGGTTTTATCCCTGAAAGAAATGGAGAACAAGAAATTGTCCAACAGAGGGCAGCCGACGTTTTTCTGGACAGAGGACAAAGGCGGAACAGATAAACTGCTTACATGGCGCGGTGTAATTGAAAGACTGAACAACGAAGAACGGTTTGGAAGGTACGGCAACACATGGAGATGCTGGCTTGAAAAACCGACGTTGCTTCAAAAGAAGGAAACCCCGTGGAGGTGACAGGGAGCGGTTCACATCCGGCTTTCTGCACTTTGCGTAGTATTTCATAGTATTTCACACCCTCCCCGTGCTATACTGCACATGGAAACCTCCAATCACCTCACCCGACGGACGCGCCAGTCGCCGCCGGGTATTTTTGTACCCAAAATCCGCTGTGCCCCGCCCGTGGCGGCAAAAATCCCACGCGGTGGAGGCACAGCATTGCGAATCCCCCAGAAAGGATGGTGCGCAATGGCTGGATTAACCGAGAAACAGCGCCGCTTCTGCGACGAGTACCTCATCGACCTGAACGCGACGCAAGCCGCCATCCGCGCCGGGTATTCCCCGAAAACAGCGGCGACGATTGCGGCAGAAAACCTCACAAAACCTAAGGTGACTGAAAACATCAAAAAGCGCATGGACGAAAAGGAAGATGCGCTGATTGCCAAGCAGGACGAAGTTCTGAAATACCTGACTGCGGTGATGCGCCGGGAGATGAAGGAGTCTGTCGTCGTGACCTGCATGGAGGAGAAGACGGAAGTCATCCCCGGCGAGGGCGGCGGCAAGCCCACCCGGCGCACAACGAAGAAGGAAGAACCGAAGGTCGTCGAGATTCCTGCACGGCTGTGCGACGCGAACAAGGCGGCAGAGCTGCTGGGCAAGCGCTACGGGCTGTTCACGGACAGGGTGGATGTGTCGGGCAGCCTGCCGGTGATTTTGGCGGGAGAGGATGCGCTTGACGACTAATCAGCCGCGAATCTACCTGCCGGATGTCGTCGGGCGCGGCTACGGCGCGTTCTGGCGCTTCACGGGGCGCTACCGCGTGTGCAAAGGCAGCCGCGCAAGCAAGAAAAGCACCACGACGGCGCTGAATTTCATCTACCGCATGATGAAGTACCCCGGCGCGAACCTGCTGGTCATCCGCAAAACGTACCGCACCTTGCGCGACAGCTGCTTCACGCAGCTTCTCTGGGCGATTCACCGCCTGCAAGTGGAGGCGTTCTGGAGCTGGAAGGAAAGTCCGCTGGAAATCACCTACAAGCCTACGGGGCAGAAAATCTACTTTCGTGGCATGGATGATCCATTGAAATTGACCTCCATCACCGCGCAGAGCGGCGTGCTGTGCTGGGTGTGGATTGAAGAAGCCTACGAAATCATGAACGAGAGCGACTTCAACACGCTGGATGAATCCATCCGCGGCGAATGCGCGCCGCCGCTGTTCAAGCAAATCACGCTGACGTTCAACCCGTGGAATCAGAAGCACTGGCTGAAAGCGCGCTTTTTCGACGTAGAAGACCCGGACATCCTCGCCATCACAACGAACTACCAGTGCAACGAGTGGCTGGACAAGCAGGATTTACGCCTATTTGAGCGGATGAAGGCGACGAACCCGCGCCGCTACGCCGTGGCTGGCTTAGGCAACTGGGGCATTGTGGAGGGGCTCATTTACGAGCACTGGCGGGAATCCCCGTTCGACCCGGCGGAAATCAGCCGGACGCACACCCTTGAATCCGTGTTCGGCTTGGACTTCGGCTTCACCAACGACCCGACGGCATTCTTCTGCGGATTGCTGGACATTCCGGCGCGCCGCCTGTACGTCTTTGACGAGCTGTACGAACGGGGGCTGACGAACGACATGATTGCCAAGCGCGTGACGGCGATGGGCTACGGCAAAGTGAACATCACCGCCGACGGCGCCGAGCCGAAATCCATTGCCGAGCTGCGCGGCATGGGCTTGCGCGTGCACAGCGCGGCGAAAGGCGCGGACAGCATCCGCAGCGGCATCCAGTGGATTCAAAATCTCGAAATCATCATCCACCCGCGCTGCGCGAATTTCATAACGGAAATCAGCAATTACACCTGGGCGAAAGACAAGTTCGGCAAGATGCTCGATGACCCCATTGACGACTTCAACCACCTGATGGACGCCATGCGCTATGCGCTGGAAAAGTTCATTGTGGGGAAAAAGTGGACGTATTGACGGAGGACGTATGCGCAAGAGCGAGAAGGAAGCCCTGCAAGCGATGCTGGATGATGAGCAGGAGACCATCAAGGCACTGGAAAAGGCGTACCAGCGGGCGATTCGGCGCATCGACAACCACATTCGCATCCTCGAAAGCGACGAAATGACGCAATCGAAAATCTACCAGAAGCGCTATCAGGAGGCGATGAAAGCCCAAATCAACGCCGCGCTGGACGAACTGCACAAGAAAAGCAATCAGACGATTGAGGAATACCTGACGCGCAGCTATCAGCACGGCTACATCGGCACAATGTACAGCCTGCACAAGCAGGGAATGCCGATTCTCGCCCCCATTGACCAGCGTGCCGTCACCCGCGCCGTCCGCACGGACAGCAAGCTCAGCGGGCGGCTGTACGGCGAGTTAGGCGTGGATATGCGCAAGCTGAAAAAGACGATTCGCCGGGAGATTTCCGTCGGCATCTCCATCGGCAGCGACTACAACATGATTGCACGGCAGGTGCAGATTTCTTCCGGCATTCCGCTCAAACGCGCGAAAACCATCGTCCGCACCGAAGGACACCGCATTCAGCAGCAATCCGCTGATGACGCGCGCAACGCCGCCAAGGGTCAAGGCTGCCAAGTGGTCAAGCAGTGGGATGCCGTGCTGGATGGCAACACGCGCACGGATCACCGCGTACTTGACGGTCAAATTCGCGAAGTCGGCGAGCCATTCGAGATAGACGGCAAGAAAGCGGAGTACCCCGGCGCATTCGGGCGACCCGAAGAGGACTGTAACTGCCGGTGCGTGGCGCTGACGCGGGCGAAGTGGGCGCTGGATGCGGACGAATTGCAGACCATGAAGGACAGGGCGCAGTTCTTCGGGCTGGACAAGGCGAAGGGGTTCAGGGAGTTTGAGGAGAAGTATCTGAATGCGGAAAAGGTGTTGTATAATCAGGATGAAAGTGGTATAATAACAGAGAAGAAATCTGCTGTCCGTGGCGCAATTTTTTCTGGCAAAGTTTCAAAAACGGTGAATGCCGCGAAGCAAGGCAGACACATGAAGGAAAGTGCCGACTACATACCGGGGCGAAGTTATCTGTACGCCGAAACCATCGAACAGGTTCAGCAAATGATTGACAGCGTGGTTGGAAAAGGGGAACCTGTTTTCGATAAAAACGGCAATTGGGTCAACAAAGAGCGTGTGCGCAGCAGTTCGATGATAGGCGTGGCTGTTGACCCGAATGGCGATGAAGCCGAATCACATATGGGCATGGTTGTTTACTCAAAAACAGGTGCGCATATTTACCCAATCAAGGAGGAGAAGAATCCATGACCATCAGAAACTATTGCGGCAAGAAAGTCCTGATTACAGCGGACGAACAGGAGAAGTTCGCGGGCGTTGTGGTGGATTATGTGTTTCCCGAAGATAACAATCCAGAGGGAGAGAGCATCATCATCCGCAGCATAGACGGGCAGCTGATAGAGTTCCGCCCAGAAGAAATCAAGACAATCGAAGAAATTCGCTAAAAGCACCCTGCACACGCACGGTGCTTTTTTGATACCCCAAATTCACCACCAAGGAGGACGACACCCGATGACAGACGGAGAAAGACTGACGGCGATTCTTGCGCAGTACGCCATCCCCTGCGACAAGTGCAGCTTCCGCGGCAAGCTGGACGCGCTGGCGGCAGGGCTGGGCATCCGGACACAAGGGCGGCTGCTGGGCGACGTGTTGGATGACATTGCCGCCAAGATGGGCGTGGAGCGCGACAACCGCCTCTATGGCGCCTTCATCCGCAAGCTGTACGAGGGCGTGACCAGCGGCGAGGACGCGACGCTTTCCGGCAATCCGCTGACGCTGACGGAGTGCATCGGTGGGAAACCGTTTGGCGCGCTCCATGTGTACGGCAAAAGCACGCAAGCCGCCACGCCGCTCCCGACTGCGCCCTTGCCGATTGCCAGCGCGGGTGACGGCGGAATGGTGACGGTCACGGTGTCGGACGGCGCGAACAATTCGAAGACGCTGACGCTGCAAACGCCGAACGCGCTGCCGGGCATCCCGGTTTCCTCCGGCGGGAACTACACGGACGAGAACGGGCAGCAGTGGGTTTGCGATGAGGTGGATTTGGCGCGTGGGGTGCGGGTGCAGCGTATCCGGAAAATCAAGGTAACATCGTCGCTCAATTGGCAGACGGCAGGTCGCGAGGTTGACCGCTACTTCGCTTGGTTCAACGGCACATGCACGTCGAACGTGCTCTGCACGCACTTTTCCACCGCTCTTGGCTCTGAAACGGTCGGCGGGGCGATTGCCAATCAGAATAACCTTGTCGGCTTTGCATTCGCCGAAAAAGGCACGACGACCCTCGATGACTTTAAGCAGTTTTTGGACGAGAATGACGTTTTTATTTGGGCTGCGCTTGCTACACCGGTGGAAACCGACATTTCTGCGGACGAAGTCGCAGCCTACAAGGCGCTGACTACCTATGCCCCGACGACCGTCATCAGCGTGAGCGGCGGCGCGGGGCTGGCGGCAACCTACAGGCACAGGAAAGCGGCGGAATGATAGCGCCCCGCCCAGAAGAAATCAAGACAATCGAAGAAATTCGCTAAAAGCAGCCTGCACGCGCACGGTGCTTTTTTTGATCCCTCAATTCACCACCAAGGAGGCGCAATCCCTATGTTATCCCCTGCGGAAATCCGCACATTCATCGACAGTGACAGCGCATCCACCCGCAAGCAGCTTGCGCGGCAGGGTCAGCGCTACTACGAGGGCGACCACGACATCCGCAATTACCGCCTGTTCTTCATCAACGCCGACGGCACGCCGCAGGAGGACAAGAACCGCTCTAACATAAAAATCAGCCACCCGTTCTTCACCGAGCTGGTAGACCAAGAGGCGCAGTACATGCTGTCCGGGCAGGAAGCATTCGTGCGGTCGGACATTCCGGAGCTTCAAAAGGCGCTGGATGACTATTTCAACGAGGATTTCACCGCTGAACTCTACGAGGTCATCACGGGCGCGGTGGCGAAGGGCTTTGAGTACATGTACGCCTACAAGGATGCGGACGGCCGCACGCGCTTTCAGGCGGCGGACGGCCTCGGCGTGGTGGAAGTGCGTGCAAAGGACACCGACGACGGCTGCGAGTACGTCATCTACTGGTACATCGACCGCATCGGCAAGGACAACAAAGCCATCAAGCGCATTCAGGTGTGGGACAAAAAGCAGACGCACTTCTTCTGCCAGGTGAACGAGGGCGAGATTGTGCCGGATGAATCCGCACCGCTGAACCCGCGCCCGCACACCATTTGGCGCAAGCCCGGCGACGAAAGCACCTACTTTGACGGCTTCGGCTTCATCCCCTTCTTCCGCCTGGACAACGGGCAGAAGCAGTTCTCCGGCCTCAAAACCATCAAGGGGCTGATTGACGACTACGACCTCATGTCCTGCGGGCTATCCAACAACATTCAGGACGCGAACGAAGTCCTCTACGTCGTCAAGGGCTTTGAGGGCGACAACCTCGATGAGCTGATGACGAACATCCGGGCGAAAAAGCACATCGGCATCCCGGATTCCGGCGGCGACGTGGAGATCCGCACGATTGACATCCCCTATCAGGCGCGCCAGACGAAGCTGGAACTGGACGAGAAAAACATCTACCGCTTCGGCATGGGCTTCAACGCCGCGCAGGTCGGCGACGGCAACGTGACGAACGTGGTCATCAAGAGCCGCTATGCGCTGCTTGACCTCAAGTGCAACAAGCTGGAAATCCGCTTGAAGCAGTTCATGCGCAAGCTGCTGAAAATCGCTTTGGCGGAAATCAACGAATCCGGCGGCACGGACTACCAGATGCAGGACGTGTATTTCGACTTCCGGCGCGAGGTGATGGCGAACGCGCTGGACAACGCGCAGATTGCATTGACCGACGCGCAGAAGCAGCAGGCGCAAGTGAACACGCTGCTGGCGCTTGCGGACGTGCTGGATGACGAAACGCTGCTGGAAAACATCTGCGACGTGCTGGAACTGGACTACAAGACGATTCGCGGGCGGACGAAATCAGGCGACGACACGGCGGACGTGGTGCTGGATGACGTTCCGGCGGAAGAGGATGACGCGGGGTGATGTGAATGCGCAAGAGCGAGAAGGAAGCCCTGCAAGCCATGCTGGATGATGAGCAGGAGACCATCAAGGCACTGGAAAAGGCGTACCAGCGGGCGATTCGGCGCATCGACAACCACATTCGCATCCTCGAAAGCGACGAAATGACGCAATCGAAAATCTACCAGAAGCGCTATCAGGAGGCGATGAAAGCCCAAATCAACGCCGCGCTGGACGAACTGCACAAGAAAAGCAATCAGACGATTGAGGAATACCTGACGCGCAGCTATCAGCACGGCTACATCGGCACAATGTACAGCCTGCACAAGCAGGGAATGCCGATTCTCGCCCCCATTGACCAGCGTGCCGTCACCCGCGCCGTCCGCACGGACAGCAAGCTCAGCGGGCGGCTGTACGGCGAGTTAGGCGTGGATATGCGCAAGCTGAAAAAGACGATTCGCCGGGAGATTTCCGTCGGCATCTCCATCGGCAGCGACTACAACATGATTGCACGGCAGGTGCAGATTTCTTCCGGCATTCCGCTCAAACGCGCGAAAACCATCGTCCGCACCGAAGGACACCGCATTCAGCAGCAATCCGCTGATGACGCGCGCAACGCCGCCAAGGGTCAAGGCTGCCAAGTGGTCAAGCAGTGGGACGCTGTGCTGGACGGCAACACGCGCACGGATCACCGCATCCTGGACGGGCAAATCCGCGAAGTCGGCGAACCGTTCGAGATAGACGGCAAGAAAGCGGAATACCCCGGCGCATTCGGGCGACCCGAAGAGGACTGCAACTGCCGGTGCGTGGCGCTGACAAGGGCGCGGTGGGGGCTGGATGAAGCCGAATTGCAGACGATGAAGGACAGGGCAAAGTTCTTCGGGCTGGACAAGGCGGAGGGGTTCAGGGAGTTTGAGGAGAAGTATCTGAAAGCCGCCGAGGAAAGTGAAAAAGTATTCTACAATCAGGAACGAATTACGAAAAGCCGCGCGTTCGCGGTGGATTCCAAGGTACTTGAAAGCCGAGAATACGCGGACAAATTCGACCTGATGGCGAACAGCCCGCAAGAGCGGCGCGAGTTTCTGAAAGCCGCCAAGGAACTGCTGCAGCATCGTTCCGGGCAGAACGGCGAGGACTTGTACCTGTATAACCGCGATAGGCAGACGTGGGTGAAGTCCGTCACAGGCAGCAAGCCGGGAACGCCGGAGTACACGGAGGAAATCTTCAACGCCATTAAAAAGGCGAAGGAGAAAGGCGAGCAAGTGGTAGCGTTCCACAACCACCCCGGCAGTATGCCGCCGAGCGCGGCAGACATCAACGCTGCATTGCAAAATGGGTATTCGGCGGGCTATGTGCTGTGTCACGATGGGACGATTTACAAGTACAGCGCACCCAAAACGAAAATCATTGATGCAATTTATAACAAGCGTGTTGACAGCTTCAAAAAAACAGGTTACAATGAAGGTGATGCACAGCGTAAGGCACTGGAATATCTGTCGGAGTTGTACGATTTTTCTTTCAGGGAGGTGAAGTAACGTGGCAAAACGAGTAGTTTACCGCGAAAATGACAACATTGACTACGAAGAACGCGCAAAGTATGCCGCTATGTCACGCGAAGATCTGGACAAACTGCTGAAAGAAGATGACGTGATGATTCTCCGTCAGCTTGAAGAAGCTGCCGCACCACTTCCTGAAAAGCCGGAAATGAAGGTGCGCTGCGTAAATGACACAGACCACATCTATCTGAAAAACGGCAAGGTATATAGCGCATACCATTCGGTGACGGGACTTTTCCGCGTGACGGATGACAGCGGCGAAACGTTCCTGTACTCTCCGGAGGACTTTGAAATCGTGGAAGAATATTAAGCACCCTGCCCCCCCGCAAGGTGCTTTTTTGATACGCTGAAAGGGGCGTGTAGGCATGAAAATGACCAGAGAGAAGCGAATCCAGCAAATCAGGGACTGCGGGCAGACCATCACCGAAAAGGCAGAAAGCATCTACGGCGATTATGCCTGCCCGACGAACTTGCAGGTGGTCATTACCATGAAGGCGAATGAGCTGCCGAAGATCACCGTGAATCGGGAGTTTCTCAGCGACATCATGGTGGGACATTGCGTGTGAATTGCGTGCAATTGCAACTTGCCGTCAACTTGCAAACGCTTGATTTTCCTGCGCTTGCTGGCTTCTGGGGCGGCAAAATTGCAACTTAACTTAGGACAAACATCATCTTGCGAAAAGCAGCCGCACACCTCGTGCAGGCTGTTTTTTCATACAATAATTCCAAAAAGGAGTGGTATCATGGACATCTCTACCATGGGAACGGTGCTGGCGATTGTCGTCATCACCTACCTGATTGGCCTGCTCTGCAAGAGCGTTGGCAGCATCCGCGATGAGCTGATTCCGGTCATCGTGGGCGCAGTCGGCGGCGTGCTGGGCATCGTGGGCATGTACGTCATCCCGGATTTCCCGGCGAAGGACGTGCTGAATGCGCTCGCGGTCGGCATCGTGTCGGGGCTCGCCTCGACGGGCGTGAATCAGGTGTATAAACAGCTCGGCAAAGCGGAAATTGACCCCGGTGGTGATTGACGATGGCATCAAAAACGGTCAGCGCGGCGGAGGTGGTCGCCCTCTTCCGCCGCGCGCTGGCGGAAAAATGGGGGTACATCTGGGGCGGCACGGGGCAGGTTCACACGCAGCGTGCGCAGGACAGCGCCACCCGCGCACAGACGATACGCTACGGGCAGCAGTGGGTCGGGCGGCGCGTTGCGGACTGCTCCGGGCTGTTTTGGTGGGCGTATAAGCAGCTGGGCGGGTATATGTACCACGGCAGCAACACCATGTGGAATAAGTACGCCGCCGCCAAGGGGTCATTGCAGGGCGGCAAGCGCACCGACGGTCAGCCGCTCAAGCCCGGCACGGCGGTGTTCCTCACCAAGGGCAGCGACCGCCACCACGTCGGGCTGTACGTCGGCGATGGCAAGGTCATCGAGGCGAAAGGCACGGCTTACGGCGTGGTCGAGAGCAAAATCACCCGCTGGAACGAGTGGGCGGAGCTGACCGGCACGTCTTACGCCGTGGATGCGCCTGATTCGCCCGCTGACACGCCTGTCACGCCCGCCCCGACCGAGAGCCCGGCGGATGCCGGAGACGGCGCAAGCCCCCTTCTCGTCCTCAGGAACGGCAGCAGAGGAACGCAAGTCAAAGTTCTGCAATACCTGCTGATTGACGCGGGATTCGACTGCGGCAAGGTAGACGGCATCGTCGGCAAGAACACCACCGCCGCCGTCAAGGCATTCCAGACCGCGCACAGTTTGACCGCGGACGGCATCGTCGGCGCGAAGACGTGGGCGGCACTGCTCCAATAACGGCGATCAGGCGCACCTGACGCAAGAGCGGGTGCGCCTTTGCAATTCTGGTATACAACATCTTTCTCTCGCCGGAGGCGGCGTAAAACACCGACTGCCCACGGGATGCGACCCCGTAAATAAGCGTAGGGCGGTGGAAGGAGAAACACATGACGCTTGCAGAGATTCTCAAACAGAACGGCGTTGCGGAGGACACCATTCGCGCCATCCAGAACGACATGAAAACCGCCAAGCTCTTCACCACCGGCGAGGAGAACGCGGATATTCGCCTCGGAAAGCTCAAAGGAGAACACGAAAGCGTTCGCCAGCAGCTCGAAGCGGCGCAGCAGAAGATTGCCGCCCTCGAAGCCGACAAGGCAGAACACAGCGGCAGCCAAGAGAAGATGGACGAGATGCACAGGCAGCTTGAAGCGGCGCAGGCGGCCCTGCAAAAGAGCCGCATGGATGCTGCTATCCACATTGCCCTCATGCGCGGTGGCGCAAGCGACATCGACTACATGACGTGGGTACTCCAGCAGAAAGGGGACGCCCTGACGCTGGACGACAAGGGAAACATCGACGGATGGGAGAACACCCTTGCCAGTTTGAAGAAAAAGTACCCGAACCAGTTTGAAGCCAGCGGCAAGAAGAACATCATCGAGAACCGTCTGCCGGATCAGGAGGGACACGCGCCGCTCAGCCGGAGCGAGATTCTCAAGAAGCCATACGCAGAGCGGCGGGAAATTTTCGAGGAGAACCCGGAAGCCTTCCGCGCGGCGATGGCGGCGGAGAAATGACACCATTTTGTTGACATTAACAAAATGGCACAGACCATTTTCGTGAGGTCACGAAAATGATAATGAGGAGGAAAAAATAAATGGCAGTTACCAAGCTGAACAACCTGATTAACCCCGAAGTAATGGGCGCGATGATTGGCGCGAAGATTGACGCACAGCTGAAGCTGACCCCCTACGCGAAGGTGGACACGACGCTGGCGGGCGTCCCCGGCGACACCAAGACCGTGCCGAGCTGGAACTACATCGGCGATGCAGAGGACGTGGCAGAAGGCGCGGAGGTGGGTCTCAGCACCCTGACGGCTTCCTCGACTACCTTCACGATTAAGAAGGCGATGAAGGCGGTCGGCATCACGCAGGAAGCCGTCAACAGCGGCCTGGGCAACCCGATTGCGCAGGCGGAAACCCAGCTTGCCAAGGCGATTGCGGGCAAGGTGGACAATGACGTACTGGACGCGGTGTACACGGGCAAGAACGTCTATGCCGCATCCACGCTCGCGGCGATTGCCTACGGCGGGCTGGTGGACGCGATTGCCAAGTTTGAGGACGAAGAGGATGGCGTGGACAAGGTGCTGTTCATCCACCCGGCGCAGGAGGCGACGCTGCTCAAGGACAGCGACTTCCTGTCCGCGGACAAGTTCACAGCGGGCGTGGCGGTGAACGGCGCGATTGGCAAGATTGCGGGCGCGTGGGTCAAGAAGTCCAAGAAGGTTAAGCACATCGAGTATGAGAAGGCGTCTGGCGGCACTTTCACCATCACCGACGAAAGCACCGCCGAAGACGCAAGCCACAAGAAGCTGTCCACCGTGCAGCCTCTTTGCGCCGCCGTGCTGAAGATTGGCGACACGGTGAACGCGGTTACGACGGCGAATCAGTACTACCTCTGCCCGATTATCAAGCTCGAGCCCGATTCCCCCGAAACCGAGTACACCGAGGACGAGCTGCCCGCCGTGACCATCTTCCTCAAAAAGGACATTCAGGTGGACGCGGAATGGCTGCCGAAGAAGCAGCAGACTGACGTGACGGCGGCGAAGTATTACGGCGTGGCACTGACCAACAGCGCGAAGGTCGTGCTGGCGAAGTTCAAGAAGTGATGAAAGGAGGGGGCAAGTGTCATGCTGATGACGGTGGAGGAGCTGCGGAAGCAAATCACCACAGATGCAGATGACGCGCTGCTGGCGGCGAAACTGCGCGGCTTTGAGCTGCTGATTCGCGCCTACACGAACAACAACTTCCAGCGCAGGAGCGAACGCTGGACGGGTGACGTCGTGGGACGCACCTTTATGGGGGAAGCGCTTGTCCCCTTCTCCGTCGGCGATACGGTGCAGGTGACATTCTCCCTGTACAATGACGGGCTGTATACCGTCGAAAGCGCGGATGAACTCGCCTTCACGGTCTCAGAGCGCGGCTTGAAGGACGAAATCGACGTGACGGCGACGCTCGTGCGCTATCCGGACGATGTGAAGATGGGCGTCGTGAACCTGCTGAAGTGGGAACTGGACAATCGAAACAAGGTCGGCGTGGCATCGGAGACGATTGCCCGCCACGCCGTCACCTACTTCGACCTGACGGGCGAGAACGCTGTCATGGGCTTCCCCAAGGCGCTCATGGGCTTCCTCACGCCTTACATGAAGGCGCGATTCGGGCAAGGGGTGGACAAGGTATGAAGGGCATCGGCGGCAACGTGACAGCCATCATCCAGACCAGCGCGACAACGACAAACGAAATCGGCGAACAGGTGCAGGCATGGACGGATACGGCGACCCTGCGCGGATGGCTTGACCTATCCGGCGGCGACAGTAAGTACAGCGTGTACAATGCCAAGGTGCAGGAAAGCACGCACGTCTTCGTGGCGGATTATCAGGCGCTTCCGGCAGGCATCACGGCGGTAAACAGCCGCCTTGTCTGCCGGGGAAAGCGCTATGATGTGCTGCTGATTGACAATCCGATGGAGATGGGCAGCGGCTCACAGCTGGAAATCTACCTGAAATACACAGGAGGCGACAGCAATGCCGGTTGAATTTCGGGATTACAGCATGAAAGTCAGCGCGCAGATGAAGGACGCGGCAAAACGCTTCCTCATCGAGGCGGCGCACGAGGTGACAAGCCAGGCCATCCGCACCACGCCCACGAAGAAGACGCAATTGCGCGACTCATGGAGCAATTCCGTCGATGAAAGCGCCATGACCGCGCAGATTGGCAGCCCGCTGGAGGAATCCTTCTGGAACGAGTTCGGCACGGGCAGCCACGCCATCCACGGCGACGGGCGCAAAGGCTGGTGGGTGTACATCGAGGGGCAGCCGCGGGGCGAGAAGAACTCGCGCGTGTACGACAGCCAGCAGGAGGCGGAGGAAGCCGTCCAGTACCTCAGGAGTCAGGGGCTTCCTGCCGTCGCCACCAATGGCGAGGACGCGCATCTGACACTCCAGAAGGCATTCGCGGCGAAGCAGAACACCATCATCCGCATGGCGGAAACGATTCTTGGGGAGGAAATGAAATGACGCAGGAGGCGCTTTCCATCCTCCGCGCGGCGATGGCGGATATGCGCCTGCCCTACGCGCTGGGGCAGTACCGCGCAGCCCCGCTGCCGGAAACGTATTTCGTCGGGCAGTGGGTGGACGCGGAGGGCTTCACCGAGGATGGGCGCACGGACAGCACGATGACCCTGCTGGGCTACAGCCGCGCGGGTCTTGATGCCCTGCTGGCGGCATCAAAGGCGATTCAGGCGCGATTCCCGGCGTATGGCTGGACGTGCATCACGGATCGCGGGTCAGGGCTTGCAATTTCTTTCGCGGGTGCGTCGTTCTTGCCGGACATTGACGGCGCGGCACGGCGCATCAGCATCAACCTGAACATCAAAGAATGGAGTGTGGACGAAACATGAAGGAAGGCAGAAGCGGCGCGACGAGCGCCACGCCCAAGAGCATCGTATTCGGTGCGGGCACGATTCACAAGGGGCTGAAGTACGAGGGCGCGGCGTGGAATTTCACCGATTCGCTTGTCGGCGCAACGTCCGGCGGCTCGAAGGTGTCGATTAAGCCGGAAATCACGAAGGTGGAAGTGGACGGCGTGTATGTGAACACGAAGGAGCTTTCCATCAAGACCGGCGGCACGGCGACGATGGAAGTTAGCTTCATTGAGCTGACGGAGGACGTCTTGACGGCGGCGACGCTGGGCAAGAGCGCGGCAGCGACGACCGACACGCGCTTCAACCTCATCGAGGACAAGGCGGACATCGCCGTGGGCGACTACTGGGAGAACATCGCCTTTGTCGGCAAAACACTGGATGGACGCAACATCATCGCGATTCTGGACAATGCGCTGTGCACGTCCGGCTTTGAGAACGACAACAAGAGCAAGCAAGGCACGGTCGGGACGTACACGTTCGAGTGCTATGCCGGTTTGGACGGCGACGGCGAGACGCTGCCGTGGCACATCTACTATCCGAACGACACCTATGCTGCGTAAGCGCAGACCGCCGAGGCGACGGCGTGAATCTGTATAAACACGCGAAAACTGTATGCAGTATGCAGACAAGTCAATCGCGAGAACGGGTCAAGGGACAATGCCCCTTGGGGGGAGAAGAGCCGCGCGCTTTTCTCCCCTTTTCTATCAAAAGGAGGAATCACGATGGAAAATGAAGCCTTAACCATGCGCCGCCTGCGCGCGGACGACCTCTTCACGATGATGCGCATCCTGTCCAAAATCGGCGTGAACGACCTGCGCAGCGTCATGCCGACCAAGACCGCCATCCAGCGGGTGCGCGAGGGCAGCGAGAGCGCGGAGAGCCTCGGCGTAACCGTCGCGCTGATGATTGCGGACAAGCTGCTGGCGCGCCTGCCGGACTGCAAGGCGGAAATCTACACCCTGCTGGCGGATTTGAGCGGCAAAACGCCCGCCGAAATTGCCGCGCTGGACATGGGCGTGTTCGCCGAGGCAGTATTCACCCTGATGGTGAGCGAGGATTTCCGCGATTTTTTTACGCGGCTGATGAAGCGCTTGGGGCAGACGAAGTAAAGCTGTTCGACATGCTTTACCGCCGCTATAGCGACCCGATGGCGCTGCTGACCGGAATGCTGCGGCGCGGGAGACTGGCGGACTTCATCCAGCAGTGCATCCGCATGTACAACGAAGAGGCGGAAGAGAAGCTGCTGTGGGAAGTGTGGCTGCACAAGTGCTTTGACAAGGGCTTCGGCGATTTTCTGAACGAATACCGTACCCTTGCGCCGGTGGATGCGCCGGACATCACGGCAGAGGACATCCGGCACAGCCGGAATCTGCTCGACGGCTTCACGCCGCCGGGAGAAGGGAGGAAAACGACATGAGCAGCATCTTTGAACTGTTCGGCTCTATCGTGCTGGATACGAGTGGGGCAGAAAAAGCGCTTGCCAAGGTCAGCAAAGCCGGGCAGAAGGTTGGCGGTGTGCTGGGCAAGGGCTTCAAGCTGGCGGGACAAGCGGCGCTGCAAATGGGCAAAGTCATCGGCGCGGGCGTTGCGGCAGTCACAACCGCGATGGGCAAGCTTGTCAGCAGCGCCATGAGCGCCTACGCCAGCTATGAGCAGCTGGAAGGCGGCGTGAAGAAGCTCTTTGGCGACGATGCGCAAAACCTCGTGATGGAATACGCGCGCAACGCCTACCGCACGGCGGGTCTGTCCGCCAACGAGTACATGGACACGGTGACGAGCTTCTCTGCGAGCCTGATTGCGTCCTTGGGCAAGGACACCGTCGCTGCCGCCGCGTATGCCGACCTTGCCATCACCGACATGGCGGACAACGCGAATACCTTCGGTACCAACATGGAGGATATTCAGAACGCGTATAAGGGGTTCAGCAAGCAGAACTACACGATGCTGGACAACTTGAAGCTCGGCTACGGCGGCACGCAGAAGGAAATGGAGCGGCTTTTGGCGGATGCGTCAAAGCTCTCCGGCGTGAAGTACAACATCAGCAACTTCTCGGACATCATCGCAGCCATCCACGTCATCCAGGAAAGCCAGAATATTGCCGGGACGACGGCGAAGGAAGCCTCGACGACCATTTCCGGCTCTATCGGCTCGGTCAAGGCGGCGTGGGCGAACCTGCTCTCCGGCTTGGCGGATGGCAATCAGGACATTGATCAGCTTGTCGGCAACCTGACGGACAGCGTAATGACGGCGGTGAACAACATCGTCCCGCGCTTGCAGACGATGGCACCGCGCCTCGTGCAGGCGGTGCAGACGCTTGTCTCGACGCTTGGTCCGCAGCTTCCGGGCATCATCAACAGCATCCTGCCGGGCATGGTGGAGGCGGCGACGACGCTCATTACCGGGCTGGCGGACGTGCTGCCGGACTTGCTGGGCAGCATCATCGACGTGCTGCCGAACGTCGTCAAGCAAATCGGCGGTGCGCTCAAGAAGCTGTTCCCGTCGCTGCTGAAGACGTTCAAGAGCCTCATCGGCAAGATTGATTTCAAGGGGTTGGGACAAGCCATCGGCAGCGGGCTGAAATCCATCGTGACGAATCTACCGACGATTATGCAGGGCATCGGCAGCGCGATTAAGTGGGCGTGGGAGAATAGCGCCTATCCGCTGATTCAGGGCATTTTCAAGGGCGTGTTCGGCGTTGACCTGCCGGACTGGCCGGACGTAGCGAAGGCCCTCAAGGAATCGTGGGATACCTTCGTGTCAACCGCCGGAGTATTCCTGCGGCTCGTGTTCGGGACAAGCGACGAAAAGCCGACGGAGGAGGAGCTTTCCAAGGCAAAAGAGAACGTTCAGAATTGGTGGAACGGGGTTGTGGAGGCGGTCGGCAACTTCTGCTGTATCGACTTTTTTGCCATCGGGCGGCAATTCAGCCAAATGCGCAAAGATGTGCAGACATGGTGGAACAATGTCATCAAAGGCTTGCACCTGACGGTCGGGTTCTCGTTCACAAGCAACGGGATAAAAGACACGCTCCAAGGCAGCCTCAGAGATATGCTTAACGACCGCACGAATGGCGTGACCAACCTTGACGGCACGCCTGCCGACCAAGCTACCGTTGATATGGTGAACAAGTTGGGGCAGGAAAACCTGCGGAACAACACGAACGCATGGCTCACCTTGAACGGCGCGACGCCACTCGGTCAGCCAAAGTACTCCAACACCTACATCGGCGCACCATCCGCCCACGCTGACGGCGCCATCTTCTCAAAGCCCACCCTCTTTGATACGCACAGCGGCTATCACCTCGTCGGCGAGGCCGGCGCCGAAGCCGTCGCGCCCATCGGCGTCCTGCAAGGCTACGTCAAGAGCGCGGTGGGTGAGGTCGTGGGCACGAGCATGGAGCGCAAGCTCGACCAGATGCTTGTTGCCCTGCAAAACGGCTTCAGCGGCATGAATCAGCAGCAGATTGTGCTGGATACGGGCGTGCTTGTCGGCGCAACGGCGGGCAAGATGGACAAGCGTCTGGGGCGGATGGCGCTGCGAAAGGGGCGGAACGCATGATTTACGGGGTAACGCTGGGCGGCAAGCACACCTACCGCGATTGGGGCTTGCTGCCGAAAACGCGCCCGACCATCGCGCCGCCGAAGGTGCGCACAAACTATGTGGATGTGCCGGGGCTGGACGGCGCGCTTGACCTGTCCGAAGCGCTGACCGGGCGCGTGGGCTATCAGACACGGGATTTCTCGGCGGAGTTCATCGTCATTGACGCGCGGAACCGCTGGGATGCGCTGTATTCCGAAATGCTGGACGCCCTGCACGGGCAGAGGGTCAAAATCATCCTCGATGAAGACCCCGGCTACGCCTACACCGGGCGCGTGACCATGAACGCGTTGGAGAGCGACCGCAAGACCGCCACCATCAGCCTGAAAGCCGTCTGCGACCCGTACAAGCTGGAAATCACGGGTTCGCTGGATGATTGGCTGTGGGACACCTTCAACTTTGAGACGGGCATCATCCGCGACTACAAGGCGCTGCCGGTGGATGGCACGCTGACGCTGACGATTCCCGGCACAAGGCGTCCGTGCATCCCGACCATCACGACCAGCACGGCGATGACGGCGGCATTCGGCAGCAAGGAGTACGCGCTGACGGCGGGCGACAACCGCATCAGCGGCATTTGCATCACCCAAGGGGACAACGTGCTGACCTTCGCCGGGAATGGCACGGTATCCATCGACTACCGAGGAGGGAGGCTGTAAATGTACACCATCTATGCGGATGACACGCTGCTCTATCTGCCGGGCGACGAGGAACTTTCCGTCCTCTCCCCCGTGCTGGAAACGCAGTGCAACGCCGCCGGAACGCTCACGTTCGTGTTGCTGCCGGAGCACCCGATGTACAGCGCACTGCACAAAATGCGGACGCGGATTGACGTCCGGCAGGATGACGAAATCATCTGGCGCGGGCGCGTGCTGGAAACGGAAACCGACTTCTACCGCCAGAAGACCGTCACCTGCGAGGGGGAATTAACCTACTTGGTGGATAGCGTCCTGCATCCGTACAAATTGGCGGATTACGACGGCACGGCGGCAGGGCTGTTCCGCCTGTACCTGACGCGGCACAACGAGGCGGTCAGCGAGGCGCAGCAGTTCCAAATCGGCAACGTGGACATTGAGACGCTGTCCAGCGTGGAAAACACGGGCTACGGCAACACCTGGGACGAAATCAGCGACAACCTGATTGACATCCACGGCGGCTTCCTGCGCATCCGCCACGAAGACGGCGCACGCTATCTGGACTGGACGAAGGCGAGCGGCACATCGTGCGGGCAAGTCATCCGCTTTGGGGAGAATCTGCTGGACTTGTCCGAGTACGTCTCCGCGTCGGAGGTCGTGACGTGCCTGATTCCATACGCCGGGCAGGGCGACAGCCAGATCACCATCAAGAGCGTCAATGACGGCAAGGACTACATCGAGGACGAAGCCGGGATTGCCCTCTACGGGCGCATCTGGGGCGTGACGGAGTTCGACGCGAAGGACGCAAGTACCCTGCTGGAAATGGCGAAGGAGAACCTGCAAAAGCGGCTGAAAGAGACGATTACCATCACCATCAGCGCGGTGGATTTGCACCTGCTGGACGTGAATGCGGAATCGTTCCGCGTTGGCGACAAGGTGCGCGTCGTCTCCCCGCCCCACGGGATTGACGTGGAATACACCTGCACGGCGATTTCGCTTGACCTCGTGAACCCTGACCAATCCGAGTACACGTTCGGCACGCCGGAAACGGGCATGGCAAGCACCACCGCCGCGACGAGCAAAGCAGTCGAAGTGGTGGACACGTCGGTGGAGTACCTGCGGCAGATTGTCAGCGACCAGAACACGCACCTGCTGCTGTTTGACGGCGTGATTGATGCCTACACGACGAAGGTGGACGACAACACAAAAGCCATCAACACCGTGCAGCTCACATTGAATAGCGTTACCGGGGAACTGACCTCGAAAGTCAGCAAAGACGACCTTGTCTCCACCATCAACCAGACGGCAGGCGCGGTCAAGATTAGCGCGAACTGTATTGATTTGGAGGGGTATGTGACGGCGACGGAGCTTTCCGCCATGAAAGCGGATGTTTCGTGGCTGAACGGCGTTTCGCTGAGCGTGGCGGAACTAACAGCACGGAGCGGCGCGCATCTGGGAACAGCGGATGCAGATTCGCTTGGCGTTTCTGGCGCGTTGAGTGCAAACACCATTTCGGCGAACGCAATCGGCACAACGCTGGCGTTGACCGTCGGCGGCGTATCAGCCGCACCGCGCACACTGAAAATCGGCGAATCTTCCTGCACGTTTTTCGCCCCCGAAGACGCAACTTTTGAGTTGAGCGACATGCCGGGCTACGATGATGCTCTGGCTGCCGCGAAGAGTGAAGGAGCATCATCGGTACACGTTCAGGCATTGGAGATTGCCGGGCAGAATTATCATTCGTCGAGCAAATACATCGAAGTGAACTTGGACACTACGTTGAGCAACGGAAGCACAGAGGAGGGTCTACTGTCTGTCAACGCTTCCAGCGCATACAACGCAGGAGCAAGCGACGTGGCGATTTCGAAAATCACCTGCGTTGACATCAGCGCCGGGGCTGACACCGGCAGAGTTCGCGTAGTTGTAAAGCTCAGCAACGGAAAAACAAGACAGCAAGTCTTTACGCTTTCATAAGGAGGGAGAAGCCTATGGAAACCATCACCATCAGCAAGCAAACCGTGCAAGCCATCATTGACGCGCTCTCCACGGTGGAGGTACGCGGCGCAAGCAACCTGAACGCGCTTTTGGCGTGCATTCAGGCGCTGCAAAAGGCGGTGAATCAGCCGCAGGAGGCGAAAGTATGAGCGAAAGCACGAAGGACTTCCAGACGCTGCTGGACACCATTGCGTCAGGCGTGTATGGCAAGGACATCAGAGGGGCGATTCATGACGCGCTGGAAGCTATGAACCAGCGCATCGGCGAGGTCAAACCGCAGACGGGTGGAAAGCAAAAGACGGTCTATTGCTGGGGCGACAGCCTGACCCAAGGCGTCGGCGGCAACGTCAACGGCTGGCATCTCATCAGCTATCCGCAAGTGCTTTCCGAACGGTGCAATGCTGTCAACCTCGGCATCTTGTCTGACAACGTGCCGACAATCATGGCGCGGATGGGTGCGGACGCAATCGTCCTTCCAGCGTGTACAATTCCGGGCAGTTCAAGTGAAAGCGTCGTTGTTGGAAACACAACAGACGGGATGACGCTCGAAAGCGGCAGAATCGGAAAATTGCTCAAATACGGCGACTGCGGAATCAACCCCTGCTATGTAAACGATGTGCCGTGTGTGCTTTTCCGTGATTATGCAAAGGACACGTCTGATGGGCTGAGTATCCGGCTCAGGCGGCTCGACAATGGTCTGCCGGTGGTCGTATCCGCAGGAACGAAGCTCATTACCTATGGTGCGAAACACTACAAAGGAAACGGGCTGCACATCTTCTGGATGGGCGCAAACGGCGGTTATGGTTCGGATGCGGAAGGCAAAAATCTTGATTTCAGCGACTACGTTGCGCAATTGCAGAAATGCGTCGATTACGTTGCCCCGGCGGATTATCTGATTATCTATGCGAGGGAACGTAAAGGCTATGCTGCTGACGAAGCGGCGGAAGTACAGGAGCTGAAGGAAACGTTTAAGGGGCATCTGATTGATTTGCTCCCCCAGCTGAACGATAGAGGACTGCTATACGGTGAAACAAACGTCTGGGACGGGACACTGGTAAAAGGTGTTCCCAAGACGTTGGATAGCGGCGACGGCTGCCATTACAGCTTCTACGGTTACATGGCAATCGGCAAGATTGTCTGGGAGTATGTCGCGCCGCGTCTGCTGAACGCATCCGAGGAAAGCGGCGGGACGGATACTCCTCCGACGGTTGAAAGTGACAGGATTGGCGAACTGGCTTATAAGCTGAAAGCGCCAAAAGTCCTCACAAATGGAAGCAAAGCAATCAATACCGGCTTCAAGCCGTTTGCCGAAGGTGCGGACACATGGACAATCGCAGTGAAATATGCCGACGGATTGACAGCCACTGACGCTTCGCAGTGGGGAACGCTGATGTTCTGTGAAGTGACAAGTAGCAAGACGCAACTGAAAGTCGCTACGCTTAATAGCAGCAAGCAGTTTCCAGAGTGCAATGTTATGTGTAACGCTGGCGGTTTCGGCATCAACGTCGAACAGATGGGTCTGGCCGTGTACAATAGCGGCTATCACACGTTTATCGTGACGAAAAACGGCGACGACTACACCTTCTACCTTGATAATAACAAGATTTACGGCAATAAGCTGACCTATCCGCAGGCAGAAACGGGCGACAAATTGCTGTATGTCGGCGGTTGGGAAAGCGGCTGGGGCATGGTAAGCGGGACGATTATGGACATCAGAATTTACAACAAGTGCATTGACGCTAATACCGTCAGTGAACTGAATGACATTTTCGCCGCATCATAAAAACATGGGGGGACACGCATGAACCTTGACACCATCATCGTCGCCGCGATTTCCCTGCTGGGCACGCTGGCAGGCAGCTACTTCGCCAACAGCAAGACAATCGCCCTGCTGTCCTACCGCTTGGAGCAGCTGGAGCGCAAGGTGGAGAAGCACAACTCCGTCGTCGAGCGGACGTTCCAGCTGGAGAACAACGTGCAGACCGCGTTCAGCCGGATTGACGAGATTCGGGAAGCGCTGCACGAGCATCAGGAGACATAAGAAAAGCCGGGATTGCGGTGGAGGGAGAAATCCTCTGCGGCTGTCCCGGCGAGTTTTTATTTCTTCACAGTCTAAATTGCAGCGTGCGCATCATGGAAAACAGGTTCACCGTCTGCACGCCGAACTCATTCGCAACATTCGGAATTTTCGCCATTCTCCATGGCTGACGCTCATTCGGGTTGCTATTGGGCATCTCGAAGGTAACGATCGTGCAGTTATGCGCTTTTGCCGCCGCTATCAGCCACGGGTCAGCAACTTCTGCTCTCGCCCATTCGGCCAGCGCGGTCGGTTTGTAATATGGGCACGCTCGAAGATAGCGCATGATTTCAGCGTAGTGCGATAGAATTTGCGGTTCACTGTGGTCAATGCACTGCTCACGGTGCAGCTTCTTGCCCCAGTCTTTCAACTCGTCGTTTACACAAAGGATTTCATCCAGCACCATATCCAGCATGACGATTTTTCCATCATTGATGTTTTGCTCTAATTGCTCCCAGAACGCGCGAGTGAAATCGAAAGCATAATATTGGCGGTATGGTGCGATAAATGAATTGGTATCAATCAAGAACTTTTGCTCCGACATTTATCACACGCCGCCTTTCTGAGCGCCCACCAGTTTTTCATAAGTAGCGCGATTTGTGCTGGTCAAGCGGAATGCGTCCGTGTACTGCGTTCGACCTGCTAACACGCTGTTGGTGAGCATCTCGAAAAATCTCTTGTCAATTTTGCTGCGTTTTGTGCGATAGTAGTCGCCGCCGCCTTCTCCTTCTTCTTTGTTGCGCCGTCTTGTTTCGTTGTACTGTTCAATAGCCGCTTTCGCTATTTTGCGGTAAACCTCACGGCTGATTTTTCCATTATCAAGCGCTCGCCTTGCAATGACAGTAGTACCGCACTTGAAGAAGCCAGACAACACCTGAACCGCTGTCTCTTCATCGTAATTCTGCATACATTCGTTCCATTTTGCAAGAAACAAATTCTGCGGAACAAGAATTTCCGCCGCGACCGCATTGCACAGCACTTCAACTGGGCGAACGGTTTCCGCACCGCTGCTTCTGTCATTAAAAAAGTCGCTTTCGCCCACGCAGACGTGCGCAAATTCATGGATTAAGGAAAAGAGCTTGCCGCTTTCAGAATCATTGGTATTGATAAAAATCAAAGGCGCATACGCATCAACCATTGCAAAGGCACGAAATTCTGCTATATCGAGCGGCTTGTGCGTATTGTTCCCCACAACACCGTTCATCATCACAAGCACACCCGCATTGCTGATTGCATTGCGCATGAAACGATAAGAAGCAGCGGCATTCGGATGCTTTTCAAACCAGTTTTCAGATAGTCCCAATATTTCACGCACTTTTGCAGCGCATACCGCAGCATCATCGTGGCTCTTGAACGCGCCGACACAAGCAGTGGGCGTAATTCCCTCTGCAATCATGTATTCCCGCGTCCAGTCCTGAACCATTTCCATCTCGTGGATGGTTGCAATCAGGCTGCGGCTTGGCTGACTGAAGGACACACTGTTGACCGTGCGATATTCCATAAGCGGAACATCCTCGTGCGGCGGCTGCTGCAAGAAGAAATATCCCAGAGGTATGCCGGTTGCTTTGCTGACCTCTTCAAGCTGGTTAAAAGTAGGCTTCTTCTCTCCGCTAACCCACTTTGTCAAATGAGCGGCTGCTTTGGGAGGAAGCGCCGCAAACTGTGTTTTCCGCACAACCCATTGAAGAACCGCATCGGAAATATCTATTCTCGTCTGCATCGCAATTCCTCCTTCCTATTTGCATTGTAGCATAGGCATTCGGGATATTCCATGAACTTTCTATGAACATTTTATGAATTTTTGCGAACAAGAAAGTGCGCTGCGGTGGCAGGGCGGCTGCTGCGGGGTGATTTGGGAGCCGTTCGGCGCGCTCGACGCCATCACCCGGCTGCACCTGCAAGCCCTGTTGA